>Ga0307373_10015347_pt1 | contig 10428 bp, 9 predicted proteins | sample OX2MG_FD_202534 | JGI IMG/M metagenome (GOLD analysis project Ga0307373, IMG submission 202534) | Soil microbial communities from Risofladan, Vaasa, Finland - OX-2 | ecosystem: Environmental > Terrestrial > Soil > Coastal area > Acid sulfate soil | place: Finland: Risofladan, Vaasa | collected...
CCGGCTGGCGGCGCTGGTTGGCGTCGTTCGTCAGGTCACCGCCAACGTCGGGTTTGTCGACGACGCAACGTGGCAGGCTGCCCTCGATGCCGGCTGGAGCGACGAGCAGCTCACCGAAGCCTTCGCCTACATCGTCGCCAATATGTTCACCAACTATTTCAACCATATGGTGGGCACGGAGCTGGACATTCCCCCCGCACCGCCTCTCCAGTCTTGAGCCGCCCACAATCCAGGTGAACGGCGTGGAAGGCCGAGACCCCCTGGCCATGTCCTTCTGAGGACTCAGTCCGCAGGCGCGTCTGATCGCGTCGGCGACCCCGGCGATATCGACGCCCGCACCGCCGATCACAAACCGACGTGGATGCCGTCGGTGGTCTTGTTCATCGACTGGATGATTCCACGAGTGCGAATGACACACTCGGCCACGCGGTCGGCGACCGCGGACTCGTCGCTGTCATCGAGCGCCTGCGCTCATCAGCCCTCGTGGCTCGCATCAGCCGCATCCTCGGTGTCCCCGACGACGAAGCTCTCTCCATGCATCAATTGCATGCTGGGTAGAGCAGTTCAGCCCACTGCTCACCGCTCAGGTCGAGATCCAGGTGACGGAATGGGCCCACGCCACGCCCGGTGAGTGGAAGCCGCGTCGGCATGCGCTCGACGAGGCGGGAGTCGGCGAACACTGCGCGACCATCCACCTGGCCGAGCCGGATCCAGGATGTGTCGCCGCGTCCACTCAGCGTTGATACGGCGCCAAATCGAATTCTGACGTCACAGACGCGAACGCCTGAACAGCAGGAGCGGGACGATTTGAAGGTAATGAACACGCGCGACGCTTCAGGGTGTCCCTCGAGCCACTCCTTGGCCTGTTCATCAACGATGAAGTCGAACCGTTCGGGCACGGAAGCCATGGCCATGAGTCCAAGTATGATCCGGGCCCGAACCACCCGGCGAGCGCGTATCGCTCGCTGCCGTACGCGGGAGGTGTCGGCTCGTATTGAGAGTCGTTATGGACCCATCGCCGTGAGGGTTCTCCGAACGAAGGCGTGGGTGAAGCGCGGTCTGCAAGAGGACGATCTCGGTGACCCTGACCGCTGCCTGCGTCGATGTATCCGTGCCGTGGGTATGCGCTGTCGAACTGCTGCGCCGCGGTGATCAGTGCCGCGAGGTCTCCGGACAGATCGATTATTCCTCAGGTCCCAGGAGGCGACTGACGGCGGGGCGGAGATGGTGGCGCCGCGGGTGACGGCTCTCGGCGTCGCCGGACTGACTCGATGACACGGCGGAGGCACGCCGTGGGTCCATCGGAGCTCGCGTTCTTATCCACTGGCGAGCGCCTCGCGAGCCGCCGAAGGCAAGGTGTCCATGCAGATGTCGGCTGCGGAGCATGAGGCCTGGCCGGTTCGAACAGTCCCGACCCGCTCGAGTACCAGTGCGCCCGAGTCAGCTGTCTCGGCAAGTGTGGCTACCACCACCTCGACGGCGTGCGGCAGCCATTGGGTACCAGAGTGCTCGCGCAGGATCGCAATTGCGCGATCGGTCTCCATCGCTGAGCGGTAATGACGGGTATGGGCCATGGCGTCGTACGCGTCGCACACCGCGAGGATCGCCGCCTCCAACGGGATCTCGTCACCGCGGAGCCTGTCGGGATATCCGGTTCCGTCGACCCTCTCGTGATGAGCGCGAACCAGCGATGCGGCTGGTGCGAGCCCGAGACTCGCGGCGAGGATCTGCGCTCCCGTCGCGGAATGGACTTGCATGCGAGCCGTCTCCGCGCTGGTGAGGGGTCCTGGCTTGACGAGGATCGCGTCGGGCACGTCGAGCTTGCCGATGTCGTGCAGAAGCGCGGCCAGCCCGAGGTAGCGCAGATTCGACCCTCGGATCCCAGCGCGCTCCCCCGATCGGATGGCCAGCTCAGCCACACGGACAACGTGATTGCGGGTCACCATGTCCTTGGTTGCCAGCGCGGCGACAAAGCGGTGGATGATCGGCGACATCCCCAGTTCCAACGCGACCACCGGATCGCGGGTGACGATCGGGGCGATCACGTCGCTGATGGTGTGGTCAGTCCGGTACCCAACTATCAATGCGCCGGCGGTGCCGAGCACCCCTGCGACGTCAAGCGCGTGTGCCGCCCACCACGCGAACGAGAAGGGCGGGTCGCCCAACCAGACGAGCCCAGCCATCCCCCAGAGGGCGAGCCCGAACGCCGCGATCAGGCACGCCCGCCTGCGGCCCAGCCAGTAGAGGCGGAGCTCGCGCAGGGATATCAGCAACGCGGCAGCCACGGTTGGAACGGTGACGACCACGGCGATCGCGCTCCCCCCGGCCGTCGGCGGAACTGCATTCGGCGCGATCACGAACCACGTGGCAAGTCCTGCGGAACCAGCCACCCATGCCCCTGTCCACATGCGGACGTGGTGCGCTGCCCAGACGGAGACCCGCTGGCCCGGCATGAGGAGTGGGAGCGCCGCGGCCATTGCGAGCGGGTTCGCCAGCAGGACCGAAGTGGAAAGCACATGGGTCGGTCCAAACAGCACCCCGGGGGCGGTGAGCCCATGCACGATCGAAAGCACGGACCCGACCGCAATCGCTGCCCCCAGGATGGCAACCTCCGCGGGACCATCCCTCCATCCGGTCTGCAGAACCCAGAGTCCACCGACCCAGCACAAGCCGGCTCCGGGAACAACGATCCAGAACAGGCCCAGTGGCGAGACCCACGCATCGCGTGCGAGCGGTGCCCACCAGACTCCCGCGATGAGCAATGCGGCGGCGCCGGCCACGGCCAGGGCCCAGGGCGCAAGGCCTGGCCGAGCCGCGAAACCCGAGGCCTGCCCTTCCGTGCGTCCCGCAACGGCCCGGGCGGGTTCGGCGTCGGTGCCTGATTCCATCGAGACGACGCTAGCGACAGCCATCCCTGCAGCGACACAGGGTCACAGGTCTCGTACCGGTCTGTGGAGCCCGCGTGATGGGTCACACGATTTCCCGTGCATCTCGCAGTCCCCGACTCGGCGCCGGATGCCAGAACGAGGCGTCAGGGCCGTCGTCGAGACCATCGACCGAGTGTGGCCAGAATCGAGCGACGATGAACGAGTCGGCGCGGTGCTCCGCCACGGCGTGAGCGTCGGCGGAAAGCGGCGCCGGGCTTGGTTTGCGCCAGACTCGGCGAATGGTGTTTGGTAGGCGCGAGCTCGCGATGGGATGCGCAGCTCTAGGCGGTCTCGCTGGCAGCTTGCTGCTCGTGATGCGCGGTGCGATGACGGTCGACCTGGGATTGGGGCGTCGCACTCGGCAGCTCGGTCCACTGCATGCGGAGATCATGGCGCAGCCGGATGTGGTCTTCGACGTGGTCGCCGCACCCTATCTCGGGCGCACCCCGCGATCGATGGCAGCCAAGCTGCGGGTCATCGAGCGCAGCAACGACATGGTGATCGCGGAGCACTACACCCCGGTTCTTGGAGGTCGAGTCGTCGCAATCACACTTGAGAGCGTCCGCTTCGAGCGGCCGCACCTGATCCACTTTCGGTTGCTGCGTGGGCCGGTACCGCTAGTCACCGAAACCTTCGAGCTCAGGACGGGCAACGCGGAGGGAACCACAGAATTCGAGTATCGCGGTGAGCTGTCGACCGACCTCTGGTCGTTGGGTGCCTGGTGGGGGCGGATCGTCGCGAGAAGGTGGGAGAGTGCGGTGAGCGAATCGCTCCACTCGATCCGCGCAGAAGCGGAGCGACGGGCACACGCTCGATAGAGCCGATGGGCAGCGAGGTCCTGGACGTCGCCAACGAACGGCTTGTACGCATTACGCCAGCATTGGCTGGCCCCCCATCGATGGCGACTCCGAGCATCAACTCAACGGACCTCACCCACGGTGGGTCTTCGGCGGTCTCGAATCCCAGGCGCCGGCGCGCCCGAGCTTGCTGAGTGCCACGCGACGAACACGCGTGGTGGCCGTCTTGGGAAGGTCGTCCACCAACCGAATGAATCGGGGAACCATGAATCGTGGCAAGGCTCGGCGAAGAAAGGTCGCGATCGCGGCGGGTGTTGCTCCTCCGGGCGTGCGCAGGACGATACACAGGAGGATCTCGTCCTCAACTCCATCGTCGGCGGGAATACCCACCGCCGCTGCTTCGAGAACCGCGGGGTGTCGTAGTGCGGCAGACTCGATCTCCGCAGGTGCGATGGTTTCGCCCCGTCGCCGGATTGACTCACGCAATCGGCCCCGGAACACATAGGCGCCATTCGCATCACGGCTCAGCAGGTCGCCCGTCCGATACCACCCCTCCTGATCGAGGGTCGGCCGCATCTGCCCGCCGTCGTCGACGTAGCCCTCAAACATGACGTGCGGCTCATAGGGGCGAATCCATAATTCCCCTGGCTCATCCGTCAACGCCTTAGCGCCATCGGTCCTCATCAGTCGCGCGTCAAAGCGATCAGCCGGGACGCCGACTGTCCCCGGCCGGGGGCCGTCCGATGGTGCATGAATCCAACAGGAGGCGGTTTCCGTCTGGCCCCACACGTCCTCCAGCTGTACGCCAAAGCGCTGTTCGAACGTATGCCACGTGTCCCTCGGGGCAGCGCTGCCCATTGCTCGCAGGACGGGATTCTCGGTGTCGTCGCTGCGAGGTGGACGGGCCAGGAGCGCGCTCAGGATCGTCCCCACGTAGGGAAAGAAGACGGCACCCGCCTCGCGCGTCTGCTCCCAGAAGGTAAACGGGTCGAATCGCCGTGCAATGACGACCCGGCCACCGCGCAACAGGGTGCCCAGGAGGGTTCCCTGGCACGTGACGTGAAACAGCGGAAGGCATGAGTACACCGTCTCTCCGGGCGCTACCCGGATCAGCTCGTCACCGTACTTCGTCGCATGAAGGGCTTCCGCATACCGGCTCCACAGCACAGCTTTGGGCTCGCCTGTCGTCGAACTCGTGAACAATAAACGTGCCGGCGCTCCGCCCCAGTCGGCGGGTCGTGGGGGCGGTTCGGTGCCAGCGCAGTCAATCGCGTGGCCGAAGCTATCAGCGGCGTTGGGCGCTCCCGCGACGAGCACCGCACCACGGCGGTCGAGAGCGGTGGGAATGACGGCCCGGGCAGCCCCGAAGAGCACTGCATCACAAACGAGCACCGAGCCGCCCACGCGAGTCATGGCACGGCGCAACGGCTCGCCTGTGAGCCTGGCGTTGACTGGGCAGAAGACGGCTCCGATTTTGATGCAAGCGATCCAAGTTGCAACGATGGCCTTCCCGTTGTTGCACAGCGTCGTCACAACGCTGCCCTCGTGGACTCCACGTTCCTGAAGTGCATTCGCGGTGGCGTTGGCGAGACGGTCGAGTTCTCCGTACGACAGGGTTATGTCTGGCAGCACTAAGAACTCTGCGTTGGGACTGCGCGTGAGTGCCTCCTCGAGCAGCTCGCGTAGCGTCGGCGACGCGGACGGGGCGATTGGCTCCGCCCCAATCATTCGGTCTGCTCCAGTCGGAAGCTGGGTGAGCGAGCTAAGTTGCGCCGCAACTTCGGCACCAAGGCGAAGCCAACTCCAATCGCGATGGTCAGACCAGCCCCATACATGCACAAGTTGAATGGCGAGGCCGGAACCGGATACACCGTCCCCTTGATGATGTACCCCATGACTAGGACTGCGGTGAGTAGTCCTCCAAGGCGGAGGACGCGGCGGTGACCCTGCCGGATCGACCAGACGAGAGCGGCGGCCGCGGTCATCAGGTAGGTGACGATGATCAGATCTGCGCCATAGGTTGCCAGGTAGAAGAAGGCGTCAAGCGGGGTGGTCCCGTTGAGCATGAAGGGGATGGTTGCAGCAAGGCTGACGGCGCCTACAGTGGCCAGCGCTCCCACAGGCGAGCCGTGCCTGCGCTGCACCATGCTCATCCACCTCGGTCCAAATCCGTCGCGGCTGAGCGCAAAGAGCAGCCGGTTGGCGCCGTTGACCGTGGCCAGCTGGGCGCCGATGCCGCTGATCAGCGCGGCGACATTGATCACCGTTCCCATCGCCGGCGACACATATCTCCCCGCGATATCGACGAGTGGAACGGACGAGCCGGCCAGCGCAGCGGGGCTCGAGAAGGCAATCGTCTCAACCCACGAAAGGATGATGTAGACGCCTCCGGAGACGAGCAGGGCAGTCACCATCGCCGCTGGAATGAGACGACGGGGTCGCCGCGTCTCTTCGCCAAGCGTGGTGGCAACCTCAAACCCTGAGAAGCCGGTGAACGCGAAGACGACACCCAGTCCAATGGTGGCGAGGGGAGCGCCTCCCGTCGTGAACGGTGCTGCGGAAAGGCCATGGCCTCCGGAGCCACCCTTAGCCACGACAACGACCGCGACGATGGCCACCAGGAGGATCGAGATGCCTTCGAGGAGAAAGATCACCAGCGTGGAGACCGAGATCCGGCGGTAGGCAAGAACGAGCGCGACGACCCAAAAGAGGAGAGCAAACGCGGGCCACCCTATGGAGATGCCGCCTGATCGGGCGAGATTCTCGAGGAAGTTGGCATTGCTGGCGAATATCGATGCCGAGTAGGCCACATACACCGCGAGCAGCAGCCACGCGGATAGAAACCCATAGCTGGCGCCGAGCGTCCGTCCGTTGAACGCGAACACAGATCCAGCGGAGGCGAATTCCGAAGCAAAGGTGACGAACGCGTAGGCGACCAGAAGCATCGCGACGAGGGCGAGCAGGAAGGTGAGCGGACCGGCTTCCCCAACGATTCCCGCCATGAGTGCGGGGAGGAACGTCACCCCCGCGGTGGGAGCCTGAATGCCAACGGCACTCGCGGCAGTGCCGAGGAAGCGGACGCTATTCGCCCGCAGAGAAGCTGGTGGACCCGACGGGACCGCCGTCGCGATACCCGCGCTTTCGGTGTTCACAGACGGTCGATTGTGATTCCCGTACACCGGCCTATCCGTGACGGAGGTCACACTTGGCAGGTCGACCCACTCGCCGGGACCGCGAAAGGGTGCCGCTTACCAGTGCCGAGGGACACAGCGCGGCCGTTCCCGGTGTCGTGGTCCGCGTTGAGGTGTCACCACCTCTGCGCGCAGTTCCGGAACGGTGTCCCTCCAGCCGCCGCGCTGGTCCCGGGCCGGTGCGCAGGGTGTACGTGTGGCGCTCCCTTCATACGCGTGTGGGCGTCGCTGCGGGGTCGTCGCGCTCATAGCGGACTACCGGACCAAAGGCGAAAAAGGTGATCGTGGACAGTGCCACACCTTTGATCATGATCTCGAGCGTGTCCATCCCGTCGTAAGCATAGTGCACGTCAAACCCGTCACTCGCGAGCCGCAGTTCGAGGAGCCGTCGCAGATTGATCGACGAGGGTGTCCGAACCGCTGCTGAGTTGGCACCGCTCAGTCGGCTCGGCGTTCCCTTCGCACCGGGGTATTACCTCGGCAAACCCGGACCGCTTTGATGCACGTTGAGGATGCCGCCCACTGCATCATGTCCACGCGAGTCCAATGAAATCCATAACGCGCGCTCTAGTCGTCATTCCAACCATTTCCCGACGAAAGCACTGTAAGTCGAACTCAATCCGAATCGGGAAATAAGGACTAGTCTGGGGGACCAGGGGTCGCAGGTTCGAGTCCTGTCTCCCCGACGGACGCGCTAGTTGAGTTCGCGATGTGCGGTTGCGGCGGGCGCCGGGCACCTGTCGCCAACGGGGTGTAGTGCTCTAACCAGGAATGATGACTTTTCCTGCAAAAGGCATCATTCCCCACAGTTGAGGCCGGATGCCGCTGCTCATACCTAGAGATTGTGGCAGTCCAGCGCCTACATAGCGCTTACAGTTTTGAGCGTGCTCGTCTGCGGCACACTATCTGGCCAGCGTGACGGCGCTGTGAGCAATCGCCACCGTTGCTGACGACGAGATCGAGGTGGGCACGGTTCAGCACGGGCTCGGCGGCGTCCGCCTGATACTCGAACAGTTCTCGAGGATGGATACGTGTTTCAGCACGATGGACCGGAGAGGGGGTGCTGGGCCAGTACTGGGCGTCGGGAGGCGGCTCTACGGGGACTTACCTATATTGTTCCGAGGTGTTAGCGCCGTCGGCGTGGCTGGGCATGTCAAGACCCAGGTGCACGGCCAATGCGGCTCTCACGGCTGTCCGGATTTCGGGGTTGGACACGTAGCCAAGGATCCTCGGGGCCGTCCCTGTCACCCTTTCCAGAGAGACCGTGCGCACCTGATGGCACAGGATCACCCCGTCCTTCGTCTGTCCCCCTTCACCCCGTGGGATCGCCACCTCATTGGGGTACTCCGGTGTAGATCTGGCCGCCGTTATGGGGCAGATGGTTGCTAGTAGCGATCGATGAAAGGCGTCGTAGGACACCACAAGTGCTCTCCGCTCGCCCCCTTGTTCATGCCCCGTGGTTGGGTCGAGATCGAAGACGAGAATGGCCCAGCGGAGCTGCCGGACTGGCAAAGCCAGGTTAGCGCTCCCAGGAAGCGAGATCTTCGGCAGCGAACTCCGAAGCAATTGCGGCGATCTCGGTGTGGAACGCGGGATCCTCAACGGCAGTTGCCCAGGCGGCGGCATGCACGACATCCCGCTGCAAGCGAGCGTACTCACGAACGGCGTAGGTCACCACACTGTCCTGCGAGACATGGAGCTCCTGGGCCATAGTGCGTACCTCCTCGATGGTGCTCGTAGGGAGGTTGTACGTTCGTTTGGTGACGCTGCTGGGTGCTTCCATGGACGCCAGTATACACCCATCCTTACACCCGTTAACCCGTTACCACCTAGCGACGGGCCACGAGGAGCGGCCCCGGGATCGCGCCTTGGAGGCGTTTGACCCCGGCCGAGCGTCCTCTCACCAGACCCACCACAGCCCGCCCCTCGTAGCGCTAAGGGACGCTGGGCCAATATGGGCCAATATCTCTGGCCAACCGGGGCATCATGTGGCGCTTCCTGGCCGCTTGCTCGAGTTCGGACGGCGCTTCTTCCGATCGTTTTGAGCAAGCTTAGGAGTTCGATTCCCTTTCTCGGCACACCTTTCTCGGCACACCTTTCTCGGCACTCCGATTCCGTTGCAGTAGAGCCAATTTCGGTTTCACTGGGTCAATACCGCCTGCCTCGACCGCGTCAACCAAAGACTCCGTGCCGGGCTCTGGCTCACCGGCAAGGCGATGCGAGCGGTGCCCTTCGGGCCGTGTGGCCAGCACGGTTCGATCGTCGCGACCGTCCGTCACGCGGCCGCGGTGCTGCTCTTCGTTCCTGCTGCATGGCAAGCGTGGCCGCCGGAGACGCCTGCTCGCCGCCGGTGCTGGCGGCGGTGGTGCGCTGCTCAAGGGGCTCAGCTCGGGACGCTTCGGATCGGGCGTCATGGGCAGCGCCGTGGCAACCGACAATGCGCTGTCGCGCGCGGCGGGGCTCCGGTTCTTCAGCACCCCGACCCAGGCGTTCTCGGCATTCAAGGCGAGCCGGAGTGAGGATATTTTGTCGACGAGGTGACGGCAGGGCGCCTCGAAGGGGGCGATGTACCAATGAGCGGCTACGACCCGAGGAGCGGCACCTGGTAGCGAGCGCCCGTAGACCGCGGAACTGGCTGACTCAGGTCAGTTCGTGCCCGCTGGTGCTATCGACGTGGTCGGGGATTGCTCCCTCGTAGCGGTCGCCGGTGGTTGAGGTCCCGGATGGCTCGAACATGAGGATGGAGCCGCCGGGTGACGTCGGCTTATGCTCGGTTCCCTTTGGCACGACGAATGTGTCGCCTTTCCGGAGCATGACCGTGCTCTCGGTTCTGTCGGCGTTGCGGAGGGAGACGTCGAACTGGCCGTCGAGCACGAGAAAGAATTCGTCAGTGTCTTCATGGACGTGCCACACGTGCTCGCCCTTGGTGTGGGCGATGCGCACGTCATAATCGTTGATACGGCCCACGATCCGGGGGCTGTAGACCTCGTCGAATGACGCTAGTGCGGTGGTCAGGTTCACAGGACTATTACTCACGGCCGTTAGTGTCGCATGGACCTTGTGCGCGGCTCCGGTTGTGGCCGCGCCAATGATCGGTCTCTTTGAGCGAGACCGAAGTTCAGTGCCTCGTGTGCTCACCAGTGGGTACGGGAACGCGAGAGCGTGGACCCATTACATGATCGAGGGTGGACCCATCACGTGATCGCCGACACCATGCATCGGCAATTCGGTCGATCTGGGCCGCCCGTTTCCGGTGCACTTCTGTTCGCCGGGGATCGGTTGAAGCCGCTCGTAGCAGGGCTGCCTCCCCGCGGAGCCGTGCCACATTTGCCGAGGGATCACCTTGTGCGGCCTTCATCGCTTCGTTAGCCGGTGGCCGAACGATCACGGTGAAGCGCTAATGGTTGGGACGTGGCTACAGCGAATGAGGGGCGGAACCTTCGACCCGTGCGAGGAATCGAGCCATTACGGACCGGTATCGCTCAGGCTCTTCCGCGTGCGCGAAGTGGGCGC
>Ga0307373_10015349_pt1 | contig 10428 bp, 10 predicted proteins | sample OX2MG_FD_202534 | JGI IMG/M metagenome (GOLD analysis project Ga0307373, IMG submission 202534) | Soil microbial communities from Risofladan, Vaasa, Finland - OX-2 | ecosystem: Environmental > Terrestrial > Soil > Coastal area > Acid sulfate soil | place: Finland: Risofladan, Vaasa | collected...
TCATGGTGCCGCTCCCGCTGCGCGGATGGGCCAGTTAGGAGGAGAGGCTACGCGCAGCCGTCAACGCTCGCAATCGATGTGGCCAGTGCCGGTCGGTCCGGTAAATCGGGCGGATTTTAGAGGGGACACAGAGGGGACGAGCATCCTTCTAAGCATAGAACTGCTCCGCTTCGGCCTGCGTGACGTCGTGCTTGTCGCTGCTCTTACGCGCACTATCTTCGTCCCAATCGAAGCCGGATATGCGCCTCCAGTCAATCACTGCCGTACATTACCATCATATACACTGACCCGCGGGCGGCAGCTTTCGGGCATCAATTTTTCTCGACTCGAGTACCGGCTGAGACCCCATACGGCAGCGTCAGCGCCACCCGAGCGCGGGCGCGACATGAGTGAGAATCGTCTCGATGATGTGTGCGTTGTAGGCGACGCCCAGCTGGTTCGGGACAGTGAGCAGCAGCGTGTCGGCCTCCGCGATGGCCTGGTCCTGCCGGAGCTGCTCGATGAGGATGTCGGGCTCCGCGGCGTAGCTGCGTCCGAAGATCGCGCGCGTCTTCTCGTCGATGGCGCCGATCTGGTCCTCGTCGTTGTTGCCGCGCCCGAAATAATTCCGGTCCTGATCATTCACGAGCGCGAAGATGCTGCGGCTGACCGAGACCCTCGGTTCCCGCGTATGACCGGCCTCCTTCCACGCGGCGCGATAGGCACGAATCTGGGCGGCCTGCTGGATGTGGAATGCCTCCCCGGTCTCGTCGTTCTTCAGCGTGGAGCTTTGCAGGTGCATTCCGAGCTTCGCCGCCCACACGGCGGTGTCGTTGGAGCCGGCGCCCCACCAGATGCGCTCGCGCAGTCCCTGCGAGTGGGGTTCGGGTCTCAGCAGACCCGGCGGATTGGGGAACATCGGCCGCGGATTCGGCCGCGCGAAGCCCTCGCCTCGCAGCACGTCGAGCAGCACCTGCGCGTGGCGGCGGCCCACATCGGCATCACTCTCGCCCTCGGCGGGCTGGTAGCCGAAGTAGCGCCAGCCATCGATCACCTGCTCGGGCGAGCCGCGGCTGATCCCCAATTGCAGACGCCCGCCGGCGATCAGGTCCGCGGCGCCCGCATCCTCGGCCATGTACAGCGGGTTCTCATAACGCATGTCGATCACGGCGGTGCCGACCTCGATACGGCGGGTCCTGGCGCCCACGGCGGCCAGCAGCGGGAACGGCGAGGAGAGCTGGCGGGCGAAGTGATGGACGCGGAAAAAGGCGCCATCCGCGCCCAGCGCCTCGGCTGCCACCGCGAGGTCGATGGATTGCAGCAATGCATCGGCCGCCGAGCGCGTCTGCGATTGGGGCGAAGGCGTCCAGTGTCCGAAGGAAAGAAAGCCGATCTTCTTCATGGAGCCTACAGTAGCCGATACGCCGGTTTCCGGTCACGGCATCGGTGACTTAGACGCAGGCGCTGAATGAGTGGTATTGCGGCGCGTTCTCTGCGGCGAACTCACGCCGCGCCTGCAAGGGATCGCGGTCGAATCGAAGGATCGCATCGTCTCTTGCTAACCTAGTGCCCGCTCCATTTCGCGGCAGCTTGCAGGAAGGCGAGCGTCTCTCTGGGTGCATCCTGATTGCCGGGTGGGAAGTAGCTGAGCTTCACGATGACCGTGTCGGTATCCGGATCCACATAGATGTACTGCCCCTGCAGGCCGATCGCGGTATAGGCATCCGTGCCGGCAATGGTCCACCACTGGTACTGGTAGCCCAGCGCACTCGAGGGCGCGATCGGCGCCGAGGAGCGCGCGGCGGTGGATTCGCGCACCCACTGTTTCGCCACCACCTGCCTGTTGCCGGCCTTGCCGTCGTCGAGCATCATCAGCCCGAAGCGTCCGTAGTCGCGCAGCACCGCATTGAACCCAGCGCCGTTGAACTCCCGCGGCGCCCCCGACGGGCCCGCCGCGTTCGCCGGCGCGCCGTCCAGGATCCAAAAGCCGTAGGATTCCATCCCGGCTGGCTTCCACAGGTGCTCGGTCATGTATTGCGTGATCGACTGGTGCGTTGCCCGCTCGAGCACCCAGCCCAGTACTGCGGTCTCCAACGTGGAATAATTGAAATGCTCTCCGGGCGGGTAGGCGCGACTGACGATGCGCGCGAAGGTGGCGAAGCGGATCTTGCTGCGCACCAGTGAGTCCTCGAACATCGCCGCGGCGAGGCTCGGATGCGCGAAATCATAGCGTTCGTCGTAATCCACACCCGATCGCATCATGAGCGCCTGTTTGATCGTCACCCCGTCATAGCCGGTGCCCTCGAGCTCGGGAACGTAACGGACAATCTGATCGTCGATCGAGTGGATGCGATGATCGGCAACGGCAATGCCGATCAGCACCGATGTGATGGATTTGGCCATCGAGAACGAGATGAAGTGCGTGCCGGCGTTGGTATTGTTGCGGTAGATCTCGGTGACGATCGCGCCGTGCTTGATGATCAGCAGCGCATTGGTGAAGGTTCGATCCAGAGCCTGCCGGGCGGTGTGCGTCTGACCCGCAAAGGTATAGGTGAAGTCCATGTCCGCTTCCGAGCGCGGGAGCTTCCACGTGGCCGTCCCCGCATCCACGCGCCGGGTATCGAATATCTGATCCATGTCGTGAAAGGTGAGCGCGTTGACATCCGCATCGAGCATGTGGCTGCGCACGTCCTGAAGCGCCATCGGCACATCGGCCGGCACACCGGCGCTCCATGCGGGAACGGCCGCCAGCATGGCCCCGAGCAACACCCAACGACGATTGATCATCACGGACTCCTTCGCTACCATCTTTGGCTGCACGGGACAGGATAGCGAGGCGCGCGACGCCTATCTGGGCACCGCCTGCCAGCGGCGATGGGCGCTGAGCGACAGGGCACGGCTGCAGGTCGGACGGCCGAATGCACTGCTGGAACCGCCCGGGGGGCATCGAAGTGAATTTTCTGAGCGCAGCTTTGCCGCCGCGGCAGCGGGTCGCCGGCTACCGATCGGCAATGCATGACTACTTCTGCTCCTTCGGCCGGGAGGTTGGGGTCGAGCTGGACGTCGATGATCCCGAGCTTTTCAGTGCCGAAATCGAGCTGATGGCGATCGGGCAGCTGTTCGGTGCCATCCATCGAAGCAACTCCCCGCATCGCGTGTATGCCAGCCCGACGGGCAGCGACGATCTGGATTTCTATCTGGTATGCGCCGGGGACATCTCACTGTGCGGCCATCACGGCGGGGCCGAGATATGCCTGCAGGCCGGCGACATGATCCTCTGGCCCGCGGGCGCCGGCTTTCAGGCGCGCAGCAACCGCATCGAGATGATAGCCCTGGGACTTCCCGAGGCCGTCGCGGGTCATTGGGTGAGTGAGCACGGTTGCATCGCCGGCCGCAGGATCGCGTCCTGCAACGCCCTGGGGTGCTGTGTCGCGGCGCTGCTGCGCACGGCGGCGCAGCACCATCGGCAGTTCGTCCCGGCGGAGGGCGCAGTTCTGCAGACGGCGATCGTCGATGCGATACGGCTGCTTGCTGCGGACGACGACAGGGCCACCGAGACGCGCGCAGCTCAGAGGCGGCAGACCCAGCTCAGCCGGCTCAAGCCGCTGGCGCTGCGCGCGCTGGAGCGTCCCGATCTCGACGCCGGCGTGCTCGCGCGCGAGGCGGGCGTCTCGAGCCGCACCGTGCACCGGCTCTTCACCGCCTCCGGCACGACGTTCCGAGCGTGGCTGCGCGAGCGCCGGCTGGAGCGCTGCTGGCTTGCACTGACCGCTCCCGGCCGGGGCCGGGACACTATCGCGACGGTGGCATTTGGTTGCGGCTTCAACGACCTGTCGACGTTCAACCGCGCCTTTCGCGCGCGCTTCGGCGTCACGCCGCAGGCGGCCCGGCAAGCCAGCCGCATCGGCCAGCGGTGAGGCTCACGCGCCCGTCGACGCCGTTCGTCGCAGCGCCGCGATGTGCGCCACCAGTGACTGCGCGCCAAAGGGCTTGGCCAGATGATCCTGGAAGCCCGCCGCCAGCGCATCGTCCCGATCCTGCGCGCGCGCGAATGCCGTCAGCGCGATCGCCGGCAGCACATCGGCGCCGTAACCGCGCGAGCGTACCCAGCGTATGAGCTCGTAGCCGTCATGGCCGGGCATGCCGATGTCGCTCACGAGCAGGTTGGCACCACTCGCGTCGAGCGCCTGCAGCGCCGCCTCGGCGCTGGCGGTCTCGAACACCTCGGCGCCAGCGTCGGACAGGATACGGTTGATGAGCTGACGGGCATCGCCGTCGTCTTCGACCACCAGCGCCACGACACCGCCCAGGTCGTGTGTGCGCAACGTGTGATCGGCCAGCAAGACCGCCTGCGGTCTTTTATCGGTCAGGGGCAGCTCCAGTGTGAACGTCGCGCCGCGCTTCTCGCCCTCGCTCGCCGCGCGGATCGAGCCGCCGAGCAGTTCGACCAGCTGCTTGACGATCGCGAGGCCCAGCCCCAGCCCGCCGTGGCTCCTGGCGCTGCCGGCGTCCTGCTGGCTGAAGCGCTCGAAGATCCGCGGCAGGAATTCAGGGGCAATCCCCTTGCCATGATCGCGCACCACCAGGCGAAAGCGCTCGCCGCAGCGCTGCGCGGACAGCTCGACCCGACCTGCGCGGTCGGAGAATTTGATGGCGTTACTGAGCAGATTCCATACAACCTGCTCCAGGCGCGCCGGATCGGCCTCGACATGGATCTCCTCGTCGGCGAGCAATGCCTGCACGCTGACCCCGGCGGCGTGCGCATTGGCCTGCACGACGTCGAGCGCTGCGCGAACGATCGGGTACGGATCGACGACGCTGGTGGCGAGGCGCATCTTTCCAAAGGCGATGCCGGCATAGTCCAGCAGGTCGCCAATCATCTGCGCCTGGAGCCTGGAGTTGCGCTCGATCGCCTGCACCCCCTGCAGCACCACCGGCGGCAGCCCGGCCGTACGGCCAATCACCGCGGACCAGCCCAGTATCGCGCTGAGCGGTGTGCGCAGCTCGTGCGACAGCGTCGCGAGAAACTCCTCCTTGAGCCGGTTGCTGCGTTCCGCCTCGGCGCGCGCCGCGCGCTCGCTGGCCAGCAGCGCCTCGCGCTCGGCCTCGATGCGCAGCCGCGCGGTGATATCCGTCACCGCCAAAATGCGGGCGCCGGAATTGCCTTCCCGGGCCACCTGCCATTCAACCTGCGCCACGCTGCCGTCCTTGCGCGTGAGCGAGCCGTGCGCCTTCCAGCGAGACAGATTGCCGCTATCCAAGGCGGCGGCGGAGAACAGGCCACTCTCATGCATGCGGCGGCAGGCAAACAGCTGATCGCCCGGCAGACCGATGAGTTCGGCCGAGGCGTAACCGGTCAGCGCACAAAAAGCAGGATTGACGCTTTCGAGCCGCAGGGCGGGGTCCATCATCGCCATCGCCACCGGTGCCAGATCGAACATCTCGCGCAGTCTTGCGTCCAGGCCGCGGCGTACGAGGTCGGCCTGGCGGGCGAACAGCAGCGTGCGCACGCTCGCGATCAGCACCAGCGGCTCCACCGGCCGGGTCAGGTAGCTATCGGCTCCCGCCTCGAGCCCGACCGCAAAATCGGCCTGATGGACGAAGGTGGCGGACAGGTGCAGCACCGGCAGGTGGGCGGTCGCGGCGGTTGCGCGCAGGCGCCGGCACACCTCGAAACCGTCGATATCGGGCAGGTTGATGTCGAGCACCATCAAGGCGGCCTGCGGCGCGAGCGCCAGTGCAGCGGTGCCGGTGGCCGCTTCCGTCACCTCGTAGCCCGCGGATCGAAGCACGCGGCTGGTCGCGTAACGCGCCGCGGCGTTGTCGTCGACCACCAGAATCCGGGTGCCGGGACTGTCCATCGCTGCCGAATTCCTAGGCGGGTTCGCCGGCATAATGACTCGGGATCACCACCGAGAATCTCGATCCCCTGCCGACCTCGCTGCGCACGGCAACGGTCCCGCCCAACAGGCCGGCGAATTTTTTTGCGAGCGACAGGCCCAATCCGGTGCCGCGCAGACGCTTGTGGATGCGCGTGTCGAGTTGTACGAAATCAGCGAACAGCGCCGGCAGATGCTCCGCGGCAATGCCGATGCCGGTGTCGCTGACCGCAAACTCGACCCTATCCGCCTCGATCAGCCGTGCCGTCACCCGCACCTCGCCCTGGGTGGTGAACTTGAGCGCGTTGGAGATGAAGTTGCGCAGGATCTGCGACAGTTTCTTGTCGTCGGTATAGATGCGCGGAATGCCGTCGGTTTCCTCGAACACCAGCGATACCGCACCGCTGGCGACGATGGGCTTGAACATGCCGCGCAGCGCCGCGAACAGGTCGACCATGTTAAACCATTCCGGCGATATGGTAATACGTCCGGCCTCGAGCTTGGCCAGATCGAGCAGATCGTCGACCATCTCGGAGAGCTCGCGTGCACTGCCCTGCACCAGCTGGACCTGGCAGCGCTGCTCGGCGGTCAGGGGTCCATCCATGCCGGCCGCCAATATGCCGGTGATGCTGGTGATGGAGGCGAGCGGTGTGCGGAACTCGTGGCTCATGTACGACAGGAAACGGCTCTTCAGATCCGCGGCTTCGCGCAGCAGCCCGGCGTTGTCATCCAGCTCCGCATACAGAGCCACGACGCCCTTGTTGGTCTCGGCCAGCTCCACCGCCATCGCGTCCAGTTCGGCCTGCTGCCGGGCGATCCGGGCCTCGAGGGCCTGCATCTCGTCGCTCATGCCCGACGGCCCACGACCAGGATGGTGGTATCGTCGCGGCCGCGGCCGTGATCGCGGTACAGCACCGCGGCGATCACCGCGGCGTGCCGCGGAAACAGGCCCGCATAGTCATCGACCGACCAGCGCGCGGACATGCCGTCGGAATGCATGACGATGCGGTTGCCGGGCGGCCAGTCATAGCCGAACTGCTGCGCGCGCGGCAGCCGCAACCCTAAGGTACCGTTGTGCGAGACCATGCCCCGGGATGCACCCGGGGACACCACCGCCGCGCAGATGTTGCCGACGCCGGAATATTCCAGCTTCGAGGCGACGGGGTCCAACAGTGCGCAGGCGGCGGCGGCGCCGCGGGTACCCGCCAGTGCCTGGTGAAGCCGCTGCATCGTCCTGGTAGGAGCATCGAATGGCTGCTGCATGAAGGCGGCGGTGGCGGCCCTCGCCGCGGTGGCCGCCAGCGGGCCGTGACCCAGACCATCCGCCACCATCATGGCCGCGCCTTCGTCGCCTTCGTCGCGGCAGACGATGCTCCAGGCATCGCCGCACTCGCTCTCGCCATTGATGGCGACACAGATGGCGCCCAGTTCCAGCGGTAGCCTCGAGCCAGCCCTCGCGGCCGCCGCGGGCGCGGCCTCCCGAGCCACACGCGACAGCACCACGGTGCCCCGCCCCGGCGCCGAGTGCAGGTCGAAGGTGCTCGACAGCCGCGATACCGCCCCCAAGCCATTGCCGGCGCTGCCGCCGGTCGAGTAGCCGTCGCGCAGGCAGCTCGCCACGTCCCGCATCCCCGGCCCACGGTCGATCGCCAGCAGCTCGAGTTCGGCACACGCTCCCTGAGCGAGTGTCTGGATCAACAGCTCACCGGCGCCCGCGTGCCGCAGCAGGTTGTTGCCCAGCTCGGTGGCGATGATGGCGGCCCTGCCCGCGCTGGTCTCGTCGAACCCATGCGCTCGAGCCAGGCGCGCAGCCGCACGCCGGCCCTCGCCCACGTGGCTGGGGTCCGCAACCTGCATGCGCAACTGTGGCGCGCCGTTCAGAACCTGCATCATCATTTCCAGCGTGTGATCGTTACCCGCGTGCCCTTGCCGACGGCGGACTCGAGCTCAAACTCATTGACCAGGCGGCGCGCACCGGACAAACCCAGGCCCAGCCCCCTGCCGGTGCTCCAGCCATCGGTCAGCGCGAGCTCGATATTGGCAATACCCGAACCGCGATCCTCGAAACGCATCCGTAGACCGCACCGCGCCCCTTCACTCAGGATCTCCCAGGACACGGTACCGCCGCCGCCATGCACAAGCGTGTTACGTGCCAACTCGCTCGCAGCGGTCACCATCTTGGTCTGATCGACCAGCGAGAAGCCCAGCTCCTGGGTCATGCGGCGCACCGCCTGGCGGCACAGCACGATGCCGTGCTCGCTCGCCAGCGCGAGCTCACCGCTCGACAGCGTCGCCATCGTCACCGGCCTGCGCGAGCGAGCGGCGCAGCTGCTGCATGCCCCGCTCGACAGTCAACGCGGTGGCGACGCCCGTCAGCGCCAGCCCTAGCTCCACCAGCGTGATGGCCACGGCCGGCTGCATCCCGACCAGCACCGTCCTGGCGCCCAGGATGCCGGCCATGCCCGATATGTCCGCGATCATGCGGCCGATGAACGAGTCCACCACTTCGAGGGTCGAGATGTCGATCAGCACGCCGCGGGTCCCGTGCTTGCTGATGACCCTGGTCAGATCGTCCTGCAGGCGCAGCGCCAGCTGGTCGTGCATATCCACCTGGATCGTGACGAGCAGGAACTCGCCCATGCGCAGAATCGGTATACGGTCCATGGGTGATGGGCTGCTGTGCGCGCGGCGTTACTTGCCAAACACGGCGCCGGTGCGGCGTAGTGCCAGCGCCAGCGCGTCGGCGAGGTTCGCCTTGGTGGTCACTCCCTGCAGGTCCACGCCCAGGTGCACGATGGTCTGCGCAATTTGCGGCCGCACCCCGCTGATGATGCAATCGGCTCCCATGAGCCGCAGCGCCGCGACGGTTTTCAGCAGATGCTGGGCCACCAGCGTGTCCACGGTGGGCACGCCGGTGATGTCGATGATCGCGATCTGCGATTCGGTCTCGACGATCTTCTGCAGCAGCGACTCCATCACGATCTGGGTGCGGGCCGAGTCGAGCGTGCCGATCATCGGCAGCGCCAGGATGCCGTCCCATAGCTTCACCACGGGGGTGGACAGCTCCAGCAGCTCCTGCTGCTGACGGTTGATGACATCCTCGCGCGTCTTCTGGTACGCCTTGACGGTGTAGAGGCCCAGCTCGTCGAGCAGCACCGTGGCATCCCACACCTCGGTCGCCAGCTTGCGCGCGTCAGCGCCGCACTGTTCGAGCAGCCCGTCGAACAGCGGGCGCTTCAACGAGAAGATGAAACCCGCGGTCTCATCGGAGGCGAAGCCCATCAGCACACGCTGCCGCGACAACTCTTCCAGAAACTCGCGGGTCGAGCGCCACTCCGGTGCGTGGATATCCTGCGGCTGGCCGGATTGGGTCGCGGCCACCAGACAATCGAGGAACTGCTCGGCCTGGCGCGCGAGCTCGTGCGACGACAGCCGCGCGTGCGGCGAGACTGTGACACCGTGAGTCAGTTGCTCGGACCACTGTTGCAGAATTTGCGAGCGGCGCTGCCGAAGCACCGTTCTCAATGTTCCTTGGGCACTCATGCTGGCACTCCTGATGCTCGAGCTGCCGCCATTGCGTGGATATCGTCGGCTTTGTTGCGCCCGACTCCGGGAAGTGAGCTTTGCAGCGCATGCGTGGAACGTCGCGGCGACACGAATAGTGTACTCGACCCAGACATTCGTCAAAGCCCCGCCCGAAACGTGGCTGAAATCGTTCGCGGGCTGTAATAGTTACAGTATGGCGCCTCAGTGCCGCGGGCCCGCGCCGCCCACGCCACCCACGCCACCCACGCCGCGACGGCGCCGGCCGTGGTGTGTGTCGCCGCGGTACCAGGCCGCGAGCACGGCGCGTGACAGGTAGATACGCCGGCGATAGCGCCGCAACGGGGCGTTGCGCAGCGCGGTGGGATTGGTGGCCATCCGGGTCGGCGCGCCGCGCGAGGTACTGCGCCAGTTCGCACATCGAGCCGTCGAGCGCGCGGCTGACATGGCGCGCCCAGCCGACGGTGGGGCCGCGCCGTCCCATCGGCGGCATGTGTTCGTTCCAGAAATGCAGCGTCAGCACCGGGTCGCCGGGACGGGCGCAGGCGCCGTCGGATAGCACGATGCCGCGGTCGGCCCGTTCACGCTGGACACGGAACAGGCAGTCGTTGCGGTTGCAGAATTCGTAGATGCCGTGGCGGCGGCGCAGCCGGCGGTCTAGCGCGAACACTGCCTGCCACAGCCAGGAGCGTTCGCGCTTGTGGCTCAGCTCGGCCAGCACGATCCCGGCGACATCGAGCAGGATGCCGCCGGACAGATCGCGACGAGCACGAACGGCAGCAGGATGCGCCGTATCAGGAACAGGAACCCCAGCACACCCGCGGCGGTGACGACGAAGGTCAGCGTAGCTGTCGGCACGCGGCCGGCACTGCCATCTGACTGCGCCGGCGTCATTGATATACGCGGCCCTTCCAATGTACACGGCCCATCAGGCGCGAGCGCACGCTGTCCAATGCAATCATGCCGGCGACCGTGTAGCTGAATGGAAACATCAGGCCATACCACGGCGGGATCTGGAAATGCGCCG
>Ga0307373_10015350_pt1 | contig 10426 bp, 8 predicted proteins | sample OX2MG_FD_202534 | JGI IMG/M metagenome (GOLD analysis project Ga0307373, IMG submission 202534) | Soil microbial communities from Risofladan, Vaasa, Finland - OX-2 | ecosystem: Environmental > Terrestrial > Soil > Coastal area > Acid sulfate soil | place: Finland: Risofladan, Vaasa | collected...
GCGAACCGATTTCGACAGATTCCTGGCTGAAAAGTTCCCGCATTATGATCAAGCTAAAATACCCCACTAGCCTAATTTACAATCCGCGCGCCTCCCCGCTTAAAACTTCCAGCGAAAGGCCCCGTCCTTCCGGACCCCACACGCACCAGGGTATCATTACCAACGCTCCCAACGCCCAAAATGCCGCGAGCACGGCAAAGGAAGCGGTGAGCGACGCACGCTGCGCCAGAAGCACCAGCAGGGGAGGAGCCAGCGCTGCGCCGATGCGGCCGAAGGCTACGGAAAAACCGATGCCGGTGGACCGTAGCGCGGTAGGGAATATCTCCGAGAACGTCGGATAGGCGGAAATCCAACTCCCTGTAGCGCAAAAGTTAGCGACGACAAAAGCGGCGAGCACGCCTGCGGAGCTTCCTCGCGCCGTGGCAACGCCCATGAGGATCATCGAAAGAGCCGCCAGGGAATAAAAAACCGTCACCGTCACCTTGCGTCCCGCCTTGTCGAGGCCTGCCGCCGCAATGCCGCCGCCGAGCGCCGCGCCGAGGTTGCCGATCACGAAAAACATTGGCACGCGCTGCTCTGAGATGTGAACGCGGGGCAGAACCACGAGTGGTAAAAAGGCAAAGATTCCGTAGTAGCCGGAGGCTTCAGCGAAGTCCAGCAGCGCACCGAGCGCCATGCGAGCGGGATAATGCCGCAGCAGGCAAGCGAGCTGCGCGAAGAAGCCGCGATTCTGCGCATTTTCAGGTTCGGTAACGAGTGGCGATTCGAAGCGCGCCGCACCGGATTCGATTTGCCTCATCACCGCAAGCGCTTCCTCTTGCCGGCCGCGGCGCACCAGCCAACGGGGCGATTCAGGAAGCCTTCTGCGCGCCCACAGCGTGAATAGAGCGATCACTGCTCCCATTCCGAACGCGAACCGCCACCCGATCGACGGCGGGAGAAGGTTAATGAAGTAAAAGGTAAGGCCCGCGGCCACGAGCGCACCGAGCGGCCAGAAGTTCATCACGGCGGCGTTTGCCCGCCCACGATAGCGCGCAGGAATGATCTCACCGATCGCGGCGTTGATGGCCGAATATTCCGCGCCCACGCCGATGGCTGTGAGGAAGCGGAAAACAAGGAAGAAAAGGTAACCAGGAGAAAGCGCAGAGATCACCGTACAGGTGGCGTAGAGCAGGAGCGTGAGGATGAAGAGCTTGCGCCGGCCAAAACGGTCCGCAAGATATCCGAAAAACAGAGCGCCCACCATGATGCCGATCAGCCACACGGTGACCAACGCGGAAGCTTGGAGGGCTGTAATTTTCCAAAGCCTTTCGAGCACGCCGAGCACGTTGCTGATGATATTCACCTCGAACGCGTCCAGAAGCCATCCGACGCCGAGCGCAAGCGTGACGCGCGTGTGGAAGGGCGTCCAAGTGAGGCGGTCAAGCCTCTCCCCGACGGAGGCTTCGGCGCCATAAGGCAGCGTGCCTTCAAAAAGAGACGGCATCGGGATTGGTCCTTTATCTCTTGCGCCGCGGGATGAGATCCTGCCGCGGTGGTCTAAAAATGATACTGCAAGACGAGGTTCTGGCTGCGATCAAGAATCTGGCTGCTGGAAAGAGCGGCTTCGCGCCAAAAATCGTACTCGTAGATGAAGTAAAAGCCATCGGCTAGTTCAACGGTGATGCCGGGTTGGAGGATGTATTCCCGATTTCCGTTAAGACCAAAATAATTCCCCTGGCTGAAGTTGAACCGGGGCTGGAACCTGCCCCGCGCCAAGCGAACGCCGGCCAGGGCGTAGGTGGCATTGAAAGGCGGCAGCAGGACAAGGCCGTGCACGTTCTGCCGCAAAATTTCGCCATAGATCAGCAGCGGACCTGTCTGCAAGGTAGCGTCGGCGGCAAACTGATCGCGGGTGTTATTAGGGCCGGAGTCGCGGTCAATCGCGCCATGAGCGAGCGATCCTCCCACCGTGAGCGAGACGTTAGGGCCGAAATGGAAAACTGGGGCGAAGCGGGCTGTGAGGTCATTTTTGGCGCGGGCGCCGGGCTCGGAGACGAAATCTCTCCCGGGAAGCGAGCCGTTGATGCGGGCGTCAGTCGAGAAATACTGCGCCGAATAATGAGCGCCGAGGTAGTGCGAAAAATCATGCGCGCCTTGAAATCCCACGCCGAATTCGGGATCGAGCTTGAGACCGTCGAAATACTGGATGTTGCCGAAGAACGATCCATCCCACGCGAGGCCCACCCGGCGATAAAAGCTTCCGGCCCGGAATTCGCCGTAGGGCGTGTCATAGCGAACGTAGCCTTCCTGCAGCCAGGTATTGCCGGGGTAAAAACTGCGCAGTTTTGTGGTGCGCAGGCGGTAATCGGAGTGAAACCCCCAATGGCCGTGCTGCGCGTCGAGCAGCGCGGAGAACGCATATAACTCGAATTTCGGCTGTGCGCCAGGAACGCCAGAGGGAACATATTGATAAAGGTAGACGTCGCCGCCCACGTTGATGCCAGCGATGCGAATCTTCGGGCTCTTTGGCGCATTCTTTGCAGCGGCCATCGCCTGGGGCGCCGCGGCCGGAGTTTTGATGGCTTCAACCGCTTTGTGGGGTGGCGTGCTTGGCGCCTGAGAAGCAGCCGGGGGATGGTGCGCGGCAGCGAGCAGTTGTTGCACCTCGCGCTCGAGTTCAGAGATGCGCCGGTCCTGCGCGGCGACACGTTGCTTCAGCGCCGCGATTTCAGCAGCTTCATCCTCCTGCGCCGCGTAACCGCCGGTGGCCCAGCAAACAATGAACCCGAAGCTTAAAATCACGAGCCCAAACATCGAATAGAGACGTTTCACGGCATCGACTCGCTAAAAAGTGAAGTGGGGCTTCAAAGACCGCCGGGCATCCAGGGGGATTCCGGCGGGCGCGCTGCCCTGTGTCCAGCTAAACTGTACTCATCGGTGATAGGGAATTGTGACCTCCGGCGCACGGTCGAGCAACCGAAGTGAGTGTAGAAACGAGCCGGTATTTTACAGCTATTGAGGTTTACAAATTATAGTGACGGCTTTTTGTAGCGCCGGTGTCCCCACCGGCGTTTTTCGGCGCTGAGGACAGCGCCGCACCAACGGATGTTGTCACTATAATTTGTAAACCTCAATAATATTCTGTGGACGGCGGTTGATTTTGAGGCAGCCGGAGACTCCCAACGAGATCGAAAAGGTGCACGCGGTGGCGCTGGCAATAGGCGCGAACGCCTTCCACCACCTGCAGAGCGGTCTCCGGCGCATAAAAGTTCGCAGTGCCCACCTGCACGGCGCGAGCGCCGGCGATGATGAACTCCAAAGCGTCTTCGGCGGCGGCGATGCCGCCGATGCCGATCACGGGAATCTTTACGGCGTGATATGTCTGGTAAACCATGCGCAAGGCGACGGGCTTGATCGCCGGACCGGAAAGACCGGCAGTGATGTTGGAAATACGCGGCGTGCGAGTTTCCACGTCAATGGCCATGCCTACAAAGGTGTTGACGAGCGTCAATCCGTCTGCACCGGCGGCTTCCGAAGCGCGCGCGAATTCGGTGATGTCGGTAACGTTAGGCGAAAGCTTCACGAATAGCGGCCGCCGCGAGGCGCGCTTGGAAGCCGCGACGACTTCCTCAGTGAGCTTCGGGTCGCTCCCGTAGACCATGCCTCCGCAACGCGTATTGGGGCAGGAAATGTTCAACTCGTAGGCGTCAATGCCCTCACCCTGATTAAGAATCTCAATGCAGCGAACGTAGTCCTCCGTCGAGTATCCGAACACGTTAACCACGCAACGCGCTTCGAGCGAGCGCAAAAACGGCAGCTTCTCTTCCAAAAATCTTCGCGCGCCCACGTTCTGAAGGCCGATGGCGTTCAACATCCCGGCCTCCGTTTCGTAAATTCGCGGCGGGGGATTACCGGGCATGGGGTCTGCCGAGATGCCTTTGACGACGATGCCGCCCAGTTGATTCAGATCGATGAGATGGGCAAATTCCTGCCCGTAGCCGAAGGTGCCACTGGCGGTGAGGACGGGATTGTTGAAGTGAATGCCAGCGATGGTCGAGTCCAGGCGAGGCGTGAACTCAGCCAGAGGCGCGGCGATTGGCGGAGCCGACTTAGTATCTGCGTTCATGGTTTTTCGGGGTTTATCGTCAGAAGCAGCCGGTCAATCAGGTAAATTAAATCTTTGGGACGCTTTCCCGTTCCCAAATCACGTGTTCCGCCCAGAATACCGGCCCTTCTGTGCAGACTCGCTCATAGCTCCCGTGGCCTTGGCCCTCGACATGAATACAGCAGCCCAAGCACACACCCAGGCCGCAGCCCATGCGGTTTTCCATGGAGACCAAGCAGCGGCACCCGGGCCGCCTCGCCAGTTCGGCACATGCTTGAAGCATGGCCCACGGACCACAGACCAGGAGCAAAAACCGTTTTTCGCGGCGCCTTTCGAGATATTCCTCAAGGGGACTTGTGACGTAGCCCGCGTGGCCCCGCGAGCCGTCTTCCGTCGCCAGCACAGTGCCGGCGACCCAGGGCGCGAAATCCTCCGCTCCCACAAGGTCCAGCCCGGTTCGCGCGCCGAAGAAAAGCCGCTGGCGGACGCCCGCCTGGGCGAGCGACTTGGCGGGCAACAGCAGCGCCGCGATACCGATTCCGCCCGCCACGTGCAGCACTTCGTCCGCCTGCCGGGCAGCGTCGAGATATTCTTCCTCAAAAAAGCCGTGGCCCAGCGGAGCAAGCATTTCCACTTCATCGTGGGGCTTCAGTTCTGCCATCAACTGCGTGCCGCGGCCTACCACTTTATAGAGAAGCTGGATGATCGCGGGGAAATCTCCGCTTCCACTCGGGTCTCCATTGCCGGAGCCGGCCAGGGTGCCGGGCTTTACATCATAGATGCTCATGGGGCGGCGAAGCAGCACGTCTGAACGGCCCGGCAGGCGGAGCATGGCAAACTGGCCCGGACGCGTGGCAAGAGCCTGCCGCGGAGAATAAAGACTGAGAAGGAAATGGCCGCCGGTGAGAGGTCGATTCTCCGTCACGACCACGGTTTCATCGGACATCCAGATGATGTTAGCAGAAGTGAAGGTCACCGTCGATTCGTGACTGGCTATTCCTGAAGCGCCGCAAGCACTTCATGAATGTGCCCGTCGACTTTAACCTTGGGGAAAACGCGGCTTACCTTGCCGTCCCGGCCGATGAGGTAGGTAGTGCGAACAATGCCCATAGTCTTCCGCCCGTACATATTCTTTTCCTGCCACACGCCGTATGCTTCCAGGGTTTCGTGTCCGGGGTCGGAGAGTAGGGGAAAATTCAACTTGTATTTGTCGCGGAACTTCCGCAGATCCTCCACGCTGTCGCCGCTCATGCCCACGACGTGCGCTCCGGTTTTTTCCAGTTCTTTTTTGGCGTCACGGAACTGGTTCGCCTCACTGGTTCAGCCCGGAGTATCAGCCTTCGGGAAGAAATAAAGGACGAGGGTTTCGTCGAGCAAATCCTTCAGGTTCACCTTTTCTCCCGTATCGGAGAGCAGCGAGAAAACCGGCGCATTGCCGCCCACATTCAGCATCCGTCACTCCTTACTGCGCGAGTTCCTTTTTAAGGATTTCCTGCACCAACTGTGGATTCGCCTGGCCGCGGGTGGCCTTCATCACTTGGCCGGCGAACCAACCCAACGTTGCGCTTTTGCCGCTGCGGTACTGTTCTACTTGCTTGGGATTGGCAGCGATGATCTCGCGTACCGCAGAAAAAATCAGTTCCGGGTCATTGATCTGCTGCAATCCTTTCTCTGCGATGACGGCGGCGGCCCCTTTGGAGGAGATGAACATTTCCGCCAGAATCTCCTTGCCCATTTTTCCGGAAATTTTTCCCGCAGCGATCATTTGTATAAGCTCGGCTAGGTTTTTTGCGGGGACGGGCGACCCTGCAATTTCCTTCTTGGCTTGGTTCAGCAAATACAAAAGTTCGCTCAACACCCAGTTGGCAGCAAGTTTCGGGTCGCAGCCGCGCCTTACAACGTCTTCGTAATAATCCGCTAATCGCCTGGACTCGGTCAGTTGCGCGGCGTCGTAGTCCGCGAGGCCGCAGTCCCGCATAAACCGCTGACGGCGCGCGTCCGGGAGTTCAGGCATCGAACGGCTCACTTCCTCTTTCCACTTCTCGCTGATAACCAGAGGCAACAGGTCCGGTTCAGGGAAATAGCGGTAATCGTGCGCGAACTCCTTCGAGCGCATGTTGTATGTCCGCTGTTCACGGCTATCCCACAGGCGCGTTTCCTGCATCACCTCTCCGCCGCTTTCAAGCCGTTCCATCTGCCTTTGGGTTTCATACGCCAGCGCTCGCTGCAGAAAGCGGAAGGAATTTAGATTTTTCACTTCAGTCTTGGTTCCAAGCGCCTCCACACCCGCGTGGCGGACGCTGGCGTTAGCGTCGCAGCGGAGGCTGCCTTCTTCCATGTTGCAGTCGGACACTTCGAGGTACAGCATGAGCGTCTTAAGGCGGGTGAGGAATTCGTACGCTTCCTCCGGCGAGCGCAAGTCCGGTTCAGTGACAATTTCGATGAGCGGCACGCCAGCGCGGTTGAGATCAATGTGAGAGGTTGTGGCTGAATCCGGAAAACCTTCATGCAGGGATTTCCCGGCGTCGTCTTCCAAGTGCACGCGCGTGACGCCGATACGCTTACGCCGGCCTCCAACTTCGATTTCAAGCCAGCCGCCTGAAGCTAAGGGCTCGTCGTACTGCGAAATCTGATAACCCTTCGGCAAGTCAGGATAGAAATAATTTTTGCGGGCAAAGCGTGATTGCAGATTAACCGTGCAGTTCAGCGCCAAAGCCGCCTTCATCGCCATGCTCACCGCCTCATGATTGAGCACGGGCAGCGCGCCGGGCAGTCCCAGGCACACCGGGCAGGTGTGCGTGTTGGGCGGGTCGCCAAAGCGCGTTGAGCATCCGCAGAAGATCTTTGACTGCGTCAGGAGCTGAACGTGAACTTCCAGCCCGATCACTATTTCATAGCGGGTTCGGACTTCTTCAGCAAGGGGCATAACATGCACTCTGGCGGCCTGGGCGCCGCGTGGCGCCCAGGCAGAGAAGCTTATTATAGCTGAATTGCGGGCCGGGCTGGGCATTGCGCGGCGGCCCGCCGGGAAGCGCCTTGCGATTTGCTCGTTGGCCGATCAGCCGATTAAAGGCTACAGACGCCAGCGGCCAGTTACTCACACGAAAACCCTCATCCCTGCCGGGCTGACCGCTGCTCGATCGATTGCAGCCGGTCGTAAGCGGGCAGAGTGAGAAACTCGACGAAACGTTGCGATTGGATCAGATCCCGCAGTAGTTGGGCGGCGTCGCGATATTTGCCGGCCTCAAACTGTGCGTCTCCGGCAGATTTGCGCATCTTAGCCAGCTCCTCGCCCATGATCGTGAAGCACAGGTCAATGTCGATGAGGCGACTGTCGTTCAAATGAGCCTTATGGTGCACCCATTGCCAGAGCTGGGCGCGGCTGATTTCAGCGGTGGCCGCATCCTCCATGAGATTGAAAAGGGGAACACAACCGACGCCTCGCAGCCAAGACTGCAAATAACCGATCCCCACCGCAATATTTTGTCTCAACCCTGCTTCCGTGATGTCGCCTTTGGGGACGGCGAGCAAATCGGCGGCTGTGATTTCAACATCTTCGAGCTTGCGCGCGATCTGGTTCGATTGAGGCATGTGGTGATCGAAAACCTCTTTGGCGAGTGGAACAAGGCCGGGGTGCGCGACCCATGTGCCATCATGCCCGTCGGAAGCCTCCCGTTCTTTATCGGCGCGGACCTGGTCCATGGCTGTCTGATTCGCAACCGGGTCGCTTTTAATTGGGATGTATGCCGCCATGCCGCCCATCGCATGCACTTCGCGGCGGTGGCAAGTCTTGATGAGCAGTTTGCTGTAGGAACGCATAAAGTGCGTCGTCATTGTCACTCGGGCACGATCCGGCAGCACAAAAGCAGGATCGGTCGCAAACTTCTTAATGAAACTGAAAATATAGTCCCACCGGCCACAGTTCAATCCGGCCGAATGCTCGCGCAATTCGTACAAAATCTCGTCCATCTCAAACGTCGCCAGGATGGTCTCAATAAGCACGGTGGCTTTGATGGTTCCGCGTTTCAGCCCCAGCGACTCCTGCGCATGCAGGAACACGTCATTCCACAGGCGCGCTTCGAGGTGACTCTCGAGTTTGGGGAGATAGAAATAGGGCCCCGTGCCTCGCGAGAGCTGCTCCTTCGCGTTGTGCCAGAAAAACAACCCGAAGTCGAACAGCGAGCCGGACATTGGGGCGCCGTCCACGACGACGTGCTTCTCCGGCAGATGCCAGCCGCGAGGCCGCACCAGCAGTACGGCAACGTTCTCGTTCAGCTTGTACGCTTTGGCTGTCTTAGGGTCGGTGTATGAGATCGTGCGGCGGATGGCATCGCGCAGGTTGCGATGGCCCTCGATGAGGTTGCTCCAAGTGGGGGTATTGGCGTCTTCGAAGTCCGCCATGAAGACGCTTGCGCCCGAATTTAAGGCGTTGATCACCATCTTGCGGTCGACGGGTCCCGTAATCTCCACCCTGCGGTCCAACAAGTCGGCAGGCAGCGGAGCTACCTTCCAGTTCCCTTTGCGGATTTCGGCCGTCTCCGGCAGGAAATTCGGGCGCTCACCAGCGTCGATCCTCTGTTGGCGCTCCACGCGCGCAGCCAGTAACTCCCTGCGCCTCGGGCCGAAACGCCGTTCCAGATCAACGACAAACTTCAAGGCTTCAGGAGTAAGTATCTCGTCAAATTGCTCGTTACGGGCGCCCAGGATCTCCACCCCAGGCAACTGCTCTGCTTTGCTCGTCATGTATGTCTCCATTCTTTCGTTAAGGCAAAAGGGCGTGGATTGTGCTAAGGCGCCCAGTCCGGTCTAACACGTCAGGCTCGCTCAATGCCGCGCGGAGGTTCTTTCCTCGTGCAGTGCGATTTGTATTGCTTCGGCCAAGTGAATTGCCGGGCGGCCGGTAGCCTGGAATATCTGCTCCCGGCAACTGAACCCATCAGACACGATCAACGTGTCTGTAGAGGCGCGCCGCACGGCTGGCAGCAGCACTCTTTCCCCTACGGCCTGCGACACCGCGAATTTATCCTTTTCAAATCCAAACGGACCTGCCATCCCGCAGCAGCCAGTATCGGGCGATTGCAGGTCAGCGCCCATTTTCCGGAGCAACGCCTCCTCGTCATTCATTTTCATTATCGCCTTATGGTGGCAGTGACCGTGGAGGAGCACCTTTCTTCCTAGGCGCGGAGGCTGGTAGCCCGGCGAATGGCGCTCAAGAAATTCGCTGAGCAGGAAGGTCTGGCTTCGCAGCCGGTCAGCGCGCGCATCCGCCGGAAACAGACCACGCAGTTCATCCCGAAAAACAGAGGCGCAGCTCGGTTCTAACACAACCACCGGCACGCCGGCGCTGATCGGATCACTCAAAACACGCATGATGCGTTGTAAGTATTCCTTCGCCATGTCGATCATGCCGAAATCGTACAATGGCCGTCCGCAGCAGAGATGCTGCTGAGGAACGGAGACTTTGAACCCAGCCTGTGAGAGCACTTCAAAGGCCGCGCGGCTCGTTTCAGGATGAAAATAGTTATTGAAGGTATCGGCCCACAAAATGACCTCTGTGCCCTGAGCGCCCCGCTCCGCTGACTCCTGCCATTTCTCTTCTCCCACGCTGGGAACCAGGTTCTTTCGAGCCCACTGCTGAAAAGTCGAAGAAGAAAACCGGGGCATCTGCCGCTGCGGCGCCATGTGCAAAGCTCCCCGCATGATTTGGCTGAAACCTGGAGCATGGCTGAGGAAGTTGGCGACTCCAGGCGCAAACGCGGCCAGGCGCGCCCAGCGGTCAATCATGCCAAAAGCATAAGCGTGCAGCGGCCGGCTCCTGTTTTCGTAATAATGCGACAGGAACTCCGCTTTGTACGTCGCAATATCGACGTTGGTTGGGCATTCCGCTTTGCAGGCCTTACAGGAAAGACACAGGTCAAGCGCTTTCTTGACGTGTTCATCTTTCCAACCGTCGCGCACCACCTCGCCCTGAAGCATTTCAAAAAGCATATGCGCGCGGCCACGAGTGCTATGAGATTCCTCGAGCGTCGCCATGTAACTGGGACACATCGAACCAGCATCGCGCTTGCGGCACGCCCCGATCCCAATGCATCGGAGCGTAGCCTTGGCAAATGAACCTTCATCATCAGGAAACTTGAAATGGGTGCGCGGCTCAAGCGGCTTGTAATCAGCACCCAGCCGCAGATTTTCTGTGGGCAAGTAGGCGTCAACCACCTTGTGGGGATTCAGCTTATTGTCCGGATCCCAGGCCGATTTGAACTCGCGAAAAGCCTTCATGATCTCGGGCCCGAACATCTTGGGAAGCAAGGCGGCACGCGCTTGCCCATCGCCGTGTTCACC
>Ga0307373_10015351_pt1 | contig 10426 bp, 12 predicted proteins | sample OX2MG_FD_202534 | JGI IMG/M metagenome (GOLD analysis project Ga0307373, IMG submission 202534) | Soil microbial communities from Risofladan, Vaasa, Finland - OX-2 | ecosystem: Environmental > Terrestrial > Soil > Coastal area > Acid sulfate soil | place: Finland: Risofladan, Vaasa | collected...
CTGAACGTCTGCGTAGCCCACCTTTCGTCCATGACGCAGCTGAAGCATAGCTCGGCTACGTCCTTGTTCGCCAAGCGGTGTACCCTGGCGAGGATGAGTGCCTTCAGCATGAAAGGCCACATGCCGTTGGTCTTCGTGACGCAGAAGAAGTCGATATCATCCTCCTTGCTTGCGGAGAGGAACGAGTTCGCTCCGCTTATTGAGACGAGGACCGCCCCCCTCGTCAGGGCCGTCCCGAACGTCCTCGCCACTTTCAGGTTCGACCGTGCGAGTTCCCTCCTCCTGTCCTCCTCTTTGACCGTCTGACGCGAGTTCCCTTCGCTGACTGTGTGTCTGTCGAGGACATATCCCGACTCGAGCAGGAACTTCGATCCCAGCTTGGAATCAGAGCGGAAGGCTGTCTCGAGCTCGTGCTCGCTGGCTTCGATCGCGGCGAGCCCGATGAGCTCGCGCAGGGATATTGCGGCTCCGTTCTCTCCCGCGATCTGGCAGAACGCTTCGATCTCTCTTTCCTGCTTTTCAGTCAGCGTCAGGCTCATGCCAAAGTCCCCGAGTCTCTGGGAGAAACTTTCATTCGCCTCATTAGTCACTACTACCGAGATAGTAGCTTTTATGTTTGCTGCCGGGAGGCCCTTGCTCATACCTCTTCCAGACGGCATGGCCCGCATTGGAGACGAACGTGTCCCAGAGGGCTCCGGCGAGCGCTATCAGTTCTCCCATCGCCGCGATAGGCAAGATGAAGATGCGCCTAGGCTTGTTCGCCAGCATCCTGATTATTATTCTGACGCTCTGGTAGGGGCTGAAGAACATCATGGTCTCAACCGTGCGAGGGGCCTTCCCCAGGAGCCGCTTCACCTGGATGTGCCCGAAGAGTATCCTTCGCCTCTGCCGTACGAGATCGATCATCCTCCGCGGCACATCGATCCGCACGACCGCCTCGGGCTGGAAGGCCACGCGGAAGCCCATCTCTCGTATCCTCCCGGCGATGTAGGCGCCGTCGTTGACGACGCCTGGCGGCAGTTCGGAGAGGAGGTCGCTCCTGATCACCATGAGCTCGTCGGTCCCATGATTGCTCTGCTTGCTCTGATCGGGGTCGGAGGAGAGGAGGTCGAAAGACGTCCACATGACGTCCAAGATGTCCGAGATGAGGCTTCCGGACCTGACGAACACCGGCTTGCCAGACACGAAGCCTATTCCCTCGTCCTCCTCAATGCTCCTCAGCAAGAGCGAGATCGAATCGGCCTCGATCAGGGCGTCGGCGTTCACGTAGACAAGGAAATCCCCTTCGGTGAGCCTGAATATCTCGTTGATCGCGTCGGCCTTCCCGGTCCTCCTCTCGTGCTCGATTAGCCTCAACCTTCGGTCGAGCGCTGCCATTCTTCTGGCTACGCGCAGCGTGTCCTCTGAGCAGTCGCTCGCCACCAGTACGACCTTCTTAAGCAGGAACCCGGGCATCTCGCTGGATAAGACGGTCTCGAGCAGGGGCTCAAGGGTCGGAGGATTACCTGTGGCGCATATCCCGACCGTGTAGGTGTAGAGCCTGTGCTCGGCCGCCTGACTGGTTCTTGAACTCTCACCTACCTCTTCGCTTTTCTGCATTCTAGGGCGCTCTCTTTTCAAGGGCCAGCCTCGCTGTCACCCGTGGCCGGTCGCGGAAGCAGGCCGCTCTCCGGTCTCATAAGGGTTTTCTCCTCGATTTGAGAAGAATGTTGAAAAATCGTTAATATTCAGCTCTTCGCTCCCTCCAATAGCCGCCAACCGCGGGGACTCTCGCGCTGGCTGGCTGTCGTGAGCAAAGTTGAGGCCAAGACTCAGGAGGTTCCTCCTAGGTATGGGTGCAGGTGCTGTCGCGATGTCGTTCTCCCTGGCCATCCGCCTCTACTTCGGCGGTATATTCCTTCCCGAGGTGGCCGTTGGCGCCCTCGTGACGAACACCCCCGGCTCTGTCGAGTCGGTCCTGGTGACCAACCTCCAGTACCTCGCGAAGTACTCTGCCCTCACGGTTGCGGTCGCGATCAACCTCCTCCTCTATGGGGCGCTTGCGTCTCTCCTGTCCGGAGTCAGCGGGAGGAGGGAGTACGGCGACCGCGTCTCGATATACACCTTCGCCGCCTACGGCGTCCTGTTCGCCATCACGATAGTCGCCCTCGCCTTCACGCAGATCCTGAGCTCGCCGCAGCCCCTCCCCACGGTCATCCTCACCCTACTGCCTCCCCAGCTCGCGTACGGCGTGGTCCTCGTCTCCGCCGAGAGGTACGCCCCCGCCCAGACCGGCGTCATCTGCGAGCCTTTGAAGCCGATCGGTCGCCAGGGCTCGGGAGGGAAGGGAAAGGGGAAATTTGACAGGAAGAGACGCATCGTCATCCAAGCGGGCGTCGCGACGGCCGTCGCTGGCGTCCTCCTCTACTACGGCGTAGGCCTGCTCTTCCCGAAGCCCGGAATCAGCAGGCCGGGTGCCGTCAGCGCGCTCTACGCCCAGGAGGTGACTGAGGTGACGCCGACCGACAACTTCTACCGCGTCGACGTTAACGTCTTCCCCCCGAACGTCAGCTCGAACAGCTGGACGCTCCCGGTGACCGGCCTCGTCTCGAACCCGCTGACCCTGAACTATAGCCAACTCCTCGCGATGGAGTCGCAGGACCAATACAACACCCTTGAGTGCGTGAGCAACAACTCCGACGGAGACCTGATCAGCACCGCGAAATGGACTGGGGTGAAGTTCAGCGACATCCTTTCGCAGGCGGCCGTGAGCCCGGACGCCACATACGTGGTATTCAAGGCCACAGACGGCTACAGCGTGGGCATACCGATGGCCAAGGCGATGGACCCCGGGACGATCCTCGCGTATCATATGAACGGCGTGCCCCTCCCGGCAGACCACGGCTACCCCGCGCGCATGATAGTCCCTGGGTACTACGGCATGATGAACTGCAAATGGGTGACGGGCATCGAGGTGGTGGCGGAGACCTACCACGGATATTGGCAAGTTCGCGGGTGGATCAACGAGGCGGAGTACGAGACGGGCTCATTCATAGTTACGCCCGGGAACGCACAGGTGGCCCAACGCTTCGGGATTGCTCAAGCCCTGACCGTCCCCTTGGGGCTGACCCCGGTCGCGGGAGTGGCCTTCGCGGGGGACAGGGGAATCGAGAAGGTAGAAGTGAGCACCGACGGTGGAAACACCTGGACGCTGGCGAGCGTCAAGGACCCGCTCTCAGACAACACGTGGGTCCTTTGGACGGCGGATTGGAACCCGCCGGCTACGGGCAACTACTCTATCGCGGTCCGAGCCACGGACAAGACTGGCGCGGTGCAGACGGCGTCGATGGCAGCCCCATTCCCCGGCGGGGCGACAGGCTACGCCATCGTCGACGTGGGCGTCACGTCAAGCTGACTCTCAAAGCGTGATCTTGAGAAGCACCGCAAGCCCCACGAACTCGAGGACGGACATCGTCGAGAGAAAGGGGAGGGCCTCCTTCCCGAAGAAGGGCGCCATCGTCGCGTACGAGTAAGCAGTGAGGAGGCTGTTTGCAAGCAAGAGCAACGCGAAGAACATCAGGCCGACAGAGTGCGACGCCCTGCTCCTTATCGCGATGCCCGCGAAGACAGCGAGCAGGACAAGAAGAAGTGCGGCGTTTAGTATGGAGAAGACGACCGCCACATCCATCATCGGATCCATTCTTCTCGAATCTGACGGGCGATTCCTCCTTCGGAGTATTAAGGATATTTCATATTCTCTTTACTCACGGATAAATAGCGTCGTCGCAGGATTTCGGCCTTCGTGCCGGACAACCAGGACCTGCGACGCCTTCTCTGGTATCTCCTGGGCGCGACCCGCGGCGGCGAGATGAGGGCGCGGCTGATTCACGCTCTCCGCGTCCAGCCCGGCAACATGAACCAGCTCGCGAAGCGGCTCGGCGTCGAGTACAGGACGATACAGCACCACATGGAGGTCCTCAAGAAGAACTCGCTCGTCGACTCAGCCGGCGAGCGATACGGGCTGACCTACTTCCTCACGCCGTGGATGGAGGCGCACATCGAGATCTTCGACGAGCTCTGCCTGAGGCTCAAATTCGGGCTCGACTGACCTTGAAACGATCTGCAATGATTCAAACATCGACGAATACAATTTCTCCCGCTCGAGCTCAGATGACTTTTCCAAATTCAACGGTACTGAGGACGACGTAGGCGCGGCCCAGACCGTCGAACTTTAAGCGCCCGGGTGGCCCTCCCAAGGCCCTTGAAGCTCTTCCCCAGCGCCGAGGAGGTTGCATACAACCTGAAGCGCTATCTCTCGATAAAGTCAGCGTACTCGCCCGAGTTCTCACGGGACGGCCAGAGCCTCGCATTTCTCTCCGACGTGACGGGAGTCCCGCAGATCTGGATGACGAGCCTCTCCGGAGACCGCGCCCCACAACAGGTCACGTTGGAGGACGAGAGGGTCGGGTTCCTCAGCGTCGCGCCAAAGAGCGATAGGATAGCCTTCGGGATCGACAGCGGGGGCAGCGAGCGATTCCAGATCCGCATCCTGGAAGGATGGGGCGACTCCGTCGTCAAGCTCACCGACGAGCCGAACGTGATCCACAACTGGGGAGACTGGTCTCCGGACGAGAACGCCATAACCTTCTCCTCCAACGCTAGGAGCCGTGAGTACTTTGACATCTACGTCCAAGACCTGGACGACCGGTCCAAGGAGCTGGTCTACCGATGCGACGGGAACGCCCACGCAGTTACATGGAGCCCGGACGGCTCCAAGATCCTCTTCGAGGTGACACACGCGCCGTTCAACCACGACCTCTATCTCCTGGAACTCGACGACAAGAGCGCCGACCTGCTCACCCCCCACAGCGGGGACGCCGCGTTCTACTCGCCTACATTCGACGAGGCGGGTAGGTATGTATATTGCGTGACGGACAAGGACCGGGAGTTCGCGGCAATCGCCAGGATCGACGTCGCATCTCACGCGCTGGAGTATCTCTACGCCGAGGACTGGGACGTCGAGGGCCTGCGGGCAACGGAGGACAAGCAGACCCTCGCATTCACCGTGAACGAGGAGGGCGCGTCGAGGCTGATGGTCTGGGACCTCCCGAACAAGCTCCAGCGTGAGCTGCCGCTGCCCGAGGGGCTGGTCGGGGGGCTCGACTGGTCGGGAGACGGCAGGAGGCTGGCCTTTTCTGTCTCCTCTTCCTCAGCCAACTCCGACATCTGGGTGTTCGAGTTCGATGACAAGAGGTCGTTGCGCGGCAGCCTCTCGAGGGTCACTACCTCTTCGACCTGCGGAATCCCGGCCTCGAGCTTCGTGCAGCCTGAGCTCGTCAAGACGCGCTCCTTCGACGAGCTCCAAGTCCCTTCGTACCTCTATCTCCCGAAGACGGCGCCTCCGCCTTTCCCCCTCATCGTGCTCCTACACGGCGGGCCGGAGTCGCAGTTCAGACCGGGCTTCAGCCCGCTCATCCAGTTCTTCCTGAGGCTCGGCTTCGGGGTCCTGGCCACAAACTTCAGGGGGAGCACCGGATACGGCAGGCGGTACACCCATCTGGACGACGTGAGAGGGAGGATGGACACGGTCAAGGACGCCGAGTTCGCGCTCCGCCATGTCTTGGAGAAGTATCCCGTAGACGGGAGGAAGGTCGCCGCGTGGGGAGGGAGCTATGGAGGGTTCATGGTCCTCGCGTGCCTCTACTCTAGCCCTGATGTGTGGGCGGCAGGGGTGGACATCGTGGGGATCTCCAACTTCGTCACCTTCCTCAAGAACACGGGCCCATGGAGGCGGAAGTTGAGGATAGCGGAGTACGGGGACCCGGAGGCGGACAGGGAGTTCCTCGAAGGCATATCGCCGAACAACAACGCCCAGCGCATCAAGTCCCCGCTGTTCATCATCCATGGGACCAACGACCCACGCGTCCCGATCGGCGAGGCGGAGCAGATCGCGGAGACCCTCAAGAGGCACGGGAGGGAGGCGCACCTCTTGAAGTTCGAGGACGAGGGCCACGGGCTCATCAAGCTGAAGAACAGGATCGCGGGCTACTCGGCAGCGGTCGAGTTTCTCATGAGGCATGTCTCCGGTTGAGCTTCAAGGCATCTCGGCGTCAAGCCTCGGCCTGATTCGATTTGGTAAATTCTTGGACCGCGGCCAGCAGAATGACCGCGAACGGCAGGAAGATCAACAGCTGCTGCGTGCTGTATTTTCGGACGTAGTGCCTGTCTTGCGACAACCCCCCGGCGACCTCGCTGGTTGCAGTGCCCACTCTCACTATCATATCGCATAGACGAGGAGAGGGATGTAGTTGATTCCGGTGAAGAGCAGGTAGACCCCCAGGAACAGCTGACCCGTCGCTGCCAAGAAACCTCCGATCACCAGTATCGCCGGCGTACCCACACCAAACTCTATCATGATGAATCGCGGACCATGGAGCGCGATGTCCAAGGTGACGAGCTTACGGACGCTGATGACGCGCCCTTCCACGGGTCTTCTGTAGGCCAGCGAACGAGTAATAACCTTGAGTTCAGGATCGACCCGTCTCGAGCGGGATCGCGCGGGAGGCTAGTCCTTCAGCATGCTCGACAGCCTGTCGGCGAGGGACTGGAGCTGCTCCCTGTGCTCCTTGAGCGCCGCAGGGTCTGACTTCACCAGCTCCTCCATGTAGGAGACCATCCCGCTGACCTCGTCGAACATCTCGTCGACCGAGCGCTCCCTCCTGCCGAAGGCGTGCCCGAACGACCCCTCCAGTTCGTCGCTAGCCTTGTCGGTGAGCTCGTATCTCCCGTCCTCCCTCTTTTTCACCATGCCGTCCTTCGTGAGCTGCTCCAGGACGGGGTAGACTGAGCCAGGAGATGGCCTCCACCACCCTTGCGTCATCCTCTCGATCTCGTCCATCAGCTCCACTCCGTTCTTGGGAGACGAAGCGAGCATCGTGACTATCGCCATCCGTAACCCGCGCTTTCTGTGCATCATCCAGCGAAATGGCCACATCCCGTGATGAGCGACCATCGGGCTCCTATTAAGTAAATCGGTTATCCGATATCGCTTTTCCGATATGTTCAATAACCCCGCCTTCCAGCGGGTTGGTGGCGAAACGCAGAATGAACAACGACAGCCAAAACAACAACTCCCAAAACAACAACTCCTCGCCGATGCGCGGCTTCGGTCAGACCCGCCACAGGCGGGGGCTGATGGGCTGGGTCATCGGCGGTCTGGTCATACTTCTGCTAGCGGGGTTATTCGTCGTCCCACTCCTCTACGGTCTTCCCATGAGGCCATACGCGTACCCGTTCCCGTTCTTCTTCTTTCCCTTCGGGTTCCTGATGTTCTTCTTCGTCATCTTCTTCGTCGTCCGCGTCCTCTTCTGGGGGCGTGGATGGGGATGGGGATGGCGCGGGGGATACTCGCGGGGATACTGGAGCGGCCAGGGCTACTACGGGGACGCCACAGAGATATTGAAGCAGAGGTACGCGAGAGGAGAGATCAGCAAGGACCAGTTCGACCAGATGATGAGGGACCTGAAGGCGCACGACGCCTAGGCCACTCCCTCCATTTTCTCAACAAATGCCGTTCGACTTCATGGCCCCTGATGGCGTTCCGCAGCGGTCTGGGCTCGGCCCCAACCCTTCGTGTAAACGATCGAGATGAGAATCAAGATGGATAGTAGAACTGGCACCACCATCACGGCCGGGAACTCTGGCACCGGGCTTGTGGTGCTTTTGCAATCGGTATTGGTCGATACCGGGTTGCCCGTGATTGTCCCCGCGCCGAAGATCACGCCGCCGCAAGAGTTGGTGACGGTGCCGGAGTTGTCGATGCTGCCGGTGTTCGTGATCGTTCGCTCGTTTGTGATTGTGGCATTGGAGTTGTTGCTGATGTAGCCGGAATTCAAGACGATGCCCGAGCTGGAGATTGAGCCGTCGTTGATTATCGAGGCGTAGTTCGAAAGGGCGCCCGTGCTGACGAACGTCCCGGAGTTGACGATGGTCCCATTCGGGTTGTTGATGAACACGCGCGAGTTGGTCATGATGCCTTCGTTCGTGAAAGTGGAATTGACGTTGTTGCCGAAGTTGCCCTGATTGTCTATTGTGCCCTCAGGGGTGTTGATGAGGATGGCGTTGTTGACGAGTGAACCGCATGCGGCCACCGCGCAACCGACAAGAGTGGATATCGTGCCGGCATTGGTGAGGGTGCCGTTATTGCGAATGAAGCTGGTATCGGAAATCGTGCCGTTGCTCGTGATCGTCCCAAAGTTCTCGATCACGCTGTAGATGTGCTGCGTCTCCGTGATGGCTCCAAGATTCGTGATGGTGCCGGTGTTGTTGAATGTCGAGCCGTCGACGGTGACATTGCCCCCATAGAGGTTGGCGAAGGCCCCCCTATTGGTCGCCAGCGGCGCGCTGAAGTTCCCGATGTTGATAGTCGCAGATGCGAAGCTGAAGGTGCCCGAGTTCGTGATCGAGGCGCCGGCACCGTTCGTGAAATTACCAAAACTGACGAACGCCCCGCGGTTGTCGAAGGTCCCGGTGTTGGTAAAGTTGAAGATCCCTAGTTGAACGGAGGTCTGCCCGGGATGCTCGATGCTTATCGACCCACCGGGGTCGTTGGCCAAGGAGCCTTCGTTGACCATGCTCCCTTGGGCGATGAAGGCGGTCATTGCGCCTGAGTTGGTCAGGAAGCCTCCTGCATTGGTTGTGATCGTGCCGTAGTCTTCAATGGCGCCGTCGTTCGTGAGAGTGATGCCTGATTGTATCAATAGGGCCGCGTTGGGGTCGATGACCAGCGAATCGCCCGGGTTCAAGGTCAGGTCGCTGCCGAGGGCGCACTTGCTCGAGCCGTCCCAGGCTCCACCCAGGCTTGCGCAGACCGTGGCAACTGCTGGGTCGGCCGGACTGAGGATATATGACGATGCAGCGCGCGACGTCTGTGCTGAAGACATCAATAGAGCAGTGCACATCGCAGTTGCAAGGAGAATGGAGATGATGGAGCTACTCCGGAGTTTCAAGTCAGCGGACTCCCGAAGACCAAAGAAATGGTTATCGGAATGATCCCAAGCAATTCGATATCGGTCACGACACTTCGCCCTTTTCAATCGTTCCCTGGAAGTGGTCCGTGGGACATGAGACGGCACGCCGAACGGCATTCGCGGTATATAACGAGCTATGGAATTCAAAACCACGTCGCGTATGACCGACCCGCCAAGCTCGAGGTTGAAGGTGGTGCGGGGGATTCGAACCCACTGCGGCCGCCAACGTAGCCCCCCTTTGCCCTTCGCCAACGACGGGAAGACTAAAAATGGACGGCCTCCGGTGGGGGAAGTACCTTGAAGACCCGGAGACCCGCAGTGGTCCGCGACGACGCCAGTCGCTGGCGTGCTCGTGGTCGTGATAGTTGTCGGGGCGGGTTACTACCTCCGGGGCGCGGGAAATGGTGGACAGCCCATTCAGAGCTCGTCCTCGACTAGCACTTCATCCTCCTCCACGATCATTCTTACGTCCTCCACTAGCACCTCATCCTCCTCGTCGAGCAATTCCTCGTCCTCCACTAGCGCCTCATCCTCCTCCACGAGCACTTCCTCGTCCTCCGCTAGCACTTCTTCATCCTCGACGAGTACTTCATCCACGACGAGTACTTCATCCACGACGAGTACCTCCTCGTCCAACTCCTCCAGTACTTTCAGCGGACAGGTCTACATGTTCTTCGCTGCGTCAACAGCACTCGCGTCGTCGGATGTCGTCGCCAACTACACTGTGAGCCTTTCGAACCTTGGGAGCGCACCGAGCACTCTGAGCCTTGCCGCCACTGCTCCCCCTGGAATCAACGTCACGATGGACCCGTCTCAGTTCACGGCCGGACTGTCCGCGTTGCCGGTTGCCTCAATCCAAGTGGACCCCAGCGCCAGCCCGGGCGTGTACAGAGTGAACATTACTGCCACCGGTGGGGGGAGACCTACTCCAGCATTGTTAGCTTGCGTGTAGTGAAGTTCCTCGTGGTTACCGTCGGAACGCAGTTCCTTCCCCAGAACCTTACAGTCCCGATCAATTCTACAGTATACTGGATAAGATTGAACGGGGTGCTGAGTCAGTACGACAACGGCCAGCATAATGTGGTATTCGTCAACAGTTCATTGCCCAAGTCGCCGGCCCTGCAACAATGGGACGCCTACTCCTATCAGTTCGCCGCATCTGGCGACTACCCGTAGGACTGCGTCTACCACCCTCTTATGAAAGCAGACATAACCGTCACTCCCTGATCCTCCGACGGACGATGTGACACGCTTGAAATCGTATCTGCATTGGGCAGACTACAGCTAGAGGGAGGAATCATACGTCTGGGCCCAATAGAATAGGTGGGGTGGGCGGGACTTGCACCCGCCTCCTTCCTAATCTTCACCCTAATGCGGGGGGTGGGATTCGCGCATTAATTTACCAGTAAGAACGTTAA
>Ga0307373_10015352_pt1 | contig 10424 bp, 8 predicted proteins | sample OX2MG_FD_202534 | JGI IMG/M metagenome (GOLD analysis project Ga0307373, IMG submission 202534) | Soil microbial communities from Risofladan, Vaasa, Finland - OX-2 | ecosystem: Environmental > Terrestrial > Soil > Coastal area > Acid sulfate soil | place: Finland: Risofladan, Vaasa | collected...
CGGCTGGGGCGCGGCTGATGAACGCACTGCGCGCGCTCGCCAGCGAGATCTGGTCATCGGCGGCAACGCCGGTGCAGACGGCGGCCGTGGCCGCCTATACCTACCATCCCGACCTCGAACGCTACGTACAGCACGCGGCGCGCCTGCATGGCTACGTCGCGCACCAGCTCTACGAAACGCTGATCGCGCTCGGCGCGCTCTGCCCGCGTCCGGCAGGCGGATTTTATCTCTACCCTGATTTCGCGCCCTGGCGTTCCCAACTCGCGGCGCTCAACATTCATACGAGCGACGACCTGGCGCGTTATCTTCTTGACACATGGGATATCGCGACGCTGCCGGGCAGCGCCTTCGCGGAACATCCTTCCGCTCTGCGCCTGCGCCTGGCGACCAGCCTGCTCTACGCGCCTCTCGACGCACGTTCGCCAGCCGAACACGAAGCGGCCCTCTGGCAACTTCTTGATCAGGCGGATACAATAGTAGCTACGGAAACGGGTTACACGCTGGCGACGCCGCTGGCGTTACCGGCGCTCGCACGCGCGCAGGCGCGGCTCACCGAGTTCGCCCATTCCCTATTGCAGTATCCTCAAAGCGGACCATAAAAGAAAGCAGAATCTGGTCTCGTGCCGGGCCTTCGCATGCCAAGAGTATACAAGAGAATATCTGAGACGTCAATAAACTCTGCATGGGTACATAAGATGGGGGCAATTGCCTCTACAAAGGAACCAAACATGAGCGACACTACTTCACCAGTTACCGATATCAAACAAGAAGCGACGCGCGTTCTGGATGCCGCTAACGCGGAAGGGTTCCCGCTTCGTCTGCTTGGTGGGCTGGCAATCTACCTGCGCTGTCCCAGCGCCCAATCCCAGGAAGCGTTACAGCGCGAGTACAAAGACCTGGATTTTGTCACGCTTGCCAGGTGGAGCGCGAAAACCAAAGCGCTGTTCGCAAAGCTTGGCTATACCGGCAACAAAACATTCAACGCGCTGCACGGACACCAGCGTCTGCTCTTCTGGGACGAGCAACATGGCCGCCAGGTCGATATTTTTCTTGATCGCATGCAAATGTGCCATAATCTCGATTTTCGCTCGCGCCTGAACATCGACACGCGCACGCTGCCGCTGGCCGATCTTCTGCTCAGCAAGTTGCAGGTCGTCGAGGTCAATCACAAAGACATTACCGATATGATTACGGTGTTCTACGATCATGATGTCAGCGACAATGAGCAGGGCATCAACGCCGCCTACGTCGCCGGGCTCACGGCCAACGACTGGGGACTCAATAAGACGCTGGAGATCAACTTGCAAAAAGTAAAAGCCTACGCGACTGAGCAGCAGTTGCCCGCTTACATCGCGGAGCGCATCGATAAGCTAGCATCCGCGATGGCGGCACGCCCTAAATCGCTCTCGTGGAAGGCCCGCGCCATGGTCGGTGAGCGCGTGCGCTGGTACGAACTACCCGAAGAACATTGAGAACGCGCCGCGAAAATCGCAATATATGTACAACTTATCTACGGATAGGCAAAGCAAGAACGCATTTTTAGCATTGATCTGTATCAGCAAGCGCAGGTATAATGGCACTATCATTGGTAACGTTTCTCCCGATAGTTTGAACGCTTTCTCCATAGCGACACAGGAGATGGTCAATGGCTAAGTATCTACGCTGCTACATGTGTTCCGATCTTCATGCCGCCAACCGCGCCTATCGCAAGTTGCTGAATGCCGTAAAGCTCAATCAATATGAGGCCCAGGTCGTCCTCATCGCGGGTGATCTGACCGGCAAAGCCATCGTGCCGATCGTCCAGCAGGGCAACGGACGTTACGCGGCAAGCTTTCTTAACCAGAATTACGTAGTCGAGGCGGGAGAAGAGTTGCAAAAGCTGGCGAACAATATTTCCGACATTGGCTACTACCCCCATGTGACGACGCCCGACGAGGTGGAGGCTCTGAGCAGCGACGCGGCGAAGATGAGCGAACTGTTCCATCAAAAGATGATCGAGCGCGTCGGCGAATGGGTCGCGCTGGCTGAGGAGCGCATCGGCAAAAGCGGCGTGCAGTTCTACATGATGCCCGGCAACGACGACGATCGCGGCGTCGATGAGATGATCGCGCGATCCAGCTATGTCATAAATCCCGTGGGAAAAACCATCCAGCTCAATGACTACCACGAAATGATCAGCTTCGATTATGCCAATCCAACCCCCTGGCATACTCCGCGAGAGTGGAGCGAAGACGAATACTACGAGCGCGTCAAAGCGGCAGCGGCCACGTTGCAGGATATCCAGCGCGCCGTTTTCATGATTCACGTCCCGCCGTATGATAGCGGTTTAGATACAGCGCCAGAGCTTGATAAGAACATGCGCCCGCGTGTGACGATGGGCGATGTGTTACGTGTTCCGGTGGGGAGTACAGGCGTGCGGCGCGCCATCCAGGAGTTGCAGCCCCTGGTCAGCGTGCATGGGCATGTCCACGAGGCGCCCGGACAGGCCAGGATTGGCCGCACGATCTGCTTTAATGCTGGAAGCGAGGCTCCGCAGGGTATCCTGCGCGGCTTTGTCTTTGATCTTGGGAAAGACAAACTGGAACGCGCTTTTCGCGTCCAGGGCTAGGGGTCGCGATATATTGCGGCCCTCCTCCACGTTCATCAACACAAGGGGTTGCACTCATGGAAAAATCTACTGCACCGAGCGGGCTATTTGTCCGCCAGGCGTCGGGGTTGGTGCGCGATGTCAGCATGGCAAACGCGCTCTTCTTCAACATCGCCGCCTTCGTTGGCACAGCGGTCGGCTGGGCCGTCGTTTTCTACGCGCTCTTCCCGGAATGGCAGGGATTGGGAATCTCGGCCTATGCCTGGATGGCGATCCTGACCGGCATCGCTTGCTTCTTCCTGGGCCTCATCTTCTCCAGTCTGACCACCGCCATGCCCCGCAGCGGCGGCGACTATGTCTTCACGTCGCGCATCATCAGCCCGTTCTGGGGCTGGATCGAAAGCTGGACGCTGGTCGGTTCGGCCCTCACCATCATCGGCTTTGAAATCATCGTCGCCATTCACAATGTACAATTGACGGGCATTCTGATGGGCGTGGCCTTCCCCGGCAGTTGGTTCTCAGGCGCGACAGGCTGGTTCTCGACGACAACAACGCAAATTATCGCTGGCATCGTGATCATGCTGATCATCCTGGGCGTGTCCATCCTGCGCACGCGCACCTTCCACAAGGTGGTGACGGCGCTGACAATCTTCGCCATCATCTCAGTGGCGATCAGCTTCTTCGGCGCGTTCACCATTGGCAACAACTCGATGAACGCCGCGCTCGGCGCGCTCGGTACGTCCTACAACTCAATTGTCAGCGCGGCAACAAAGGGGGGCTGGTCGGCAGGCACGCCCGATTTCTCGTTCCTCGGCCTGATCGCGCTGGCAGGGTTGGCGAGCGTGATATTGTTCCAGTTCATCGGCTTCCAGTTCTCCTCGTACATCGCGGGCGAGGTCAAGGGCAATGTGCGCCGCACGGTCTTCGTGGCCGTCATCGGCGCGCTGCTCTTCGCTGTCTTCATGAACTCGCTCTACATCGATGTGCTGGGCAACCATTTCGGCTTCACGCTGACCAACGCCTGGGGCTATCTCTACTGGAACAACCTTCATGCCCCGCTCAACGGGCAACCGCCGTTCACACCATTGATGGCAACGGCAGTGCATCCCGGCGCGTGGCCGCTCTGGCTGATCGTGGCTCTGGGTAACGTCACACTCAACGTGCTGCTCTGCCCGGTCTACGCTATCTTCCTCTCGCGCATCGTACTGGCCTGGGCGCTCGATCGGCAGGTGCCGGAGTGGTTCAGCGTCGTCAATGAGCGCACCAACGCGCCCCTGCGCGTGATCGTCATCGCCATCTTGCTCGGCGCGATCTTCTACGTGCTGACGTTCTTCGGCCTGAACCTTGCCAGCACGACCTTCTTCGGCGTGCTGCTGGCGGGGCTGACCTGGATCATGCCGGGGTTGAACGCGATCCTGATACCCTATAGACGCCCCGACCTGTTCCAGTTGACCAACAACACGAAGAAGTTTCTGGGTCTGCCGCGCCTGGTCTGGTATGGCATCATCTGGCTGATCTTCATCGTGCCGGTCTACCTGGCGGCATTCGTCTACCCGGTAGGGCAGCAGTTGTTCGGCGGCGGCAGCGGGTTCCTGACGTTCGCCAGTTCCAGCGGCGTCACCTGGGCCGTGGGCCTCGTCCTGGTCGGCATCGTCATCTACTTCGTGATGAAAGCCATCAACAACGCCAACGGCATCAACACGCGCATGATGTTCCACGAACTACCGCCGGATTAGCCGGTGATCTGAAAACGCGACAAAGATAGCCGGTCTGACAACTCTCGTGGTTGTCAGACCGGCTATCTTTGTCACTTTTCGAGAGGCGCAGTCAGTTCCAGTTGGATACCGTCAGGGTCACTGAAACTGAGGATGATAATTCCAAAAGGTGGAAGGTCTCTCACTTCCCCGTGTTCCACTCCATGCTGCTCGAAAAGGGCCGCCGCCTTCGACTGCCCATAATGGACGAGATAGATTGAGCTGCCTTGTTAACAAACGAAGCGCTATCCAGTTGGAATCCCAACTATTGAGCATAGTTAGCCGTAAAAAACCGGCCCGGACCTGTCATTCTAAGCGGAGCGAAGAATCTGAAGCGGGCGGCTGATCACGATGGCTCACGGGAGATTCTTCGCTCCGCTCAGAATGACATGCGAGAGAGTATTTTTTATGGCATATCATTATCGCTCGTGGTTCGCTCATTCTCTTTCAATCAGCCGCTCTACGACAATCACATCGCGCCACACCCCATCCAATTTCGCGTGCTTCTCATGGACGCCAACTTCGCGAAAGCCGAGGGAGCGAATCAGCTTGCGGCTCGGCTCATTCTCGACGAATACCCGCGAGGTTAGTTTCCAAAAACCAGCTGTTTCGGCGACGCGCAGCAGCGCCTCCATCGCCAGGCGTCCAGCTCCGCGGCCGCGCCTATCGCGTCTAACATAGACTGAACACTCGGCGATACCCGCGTAACATGGACGCGAACTATACGCATAAGTGGAACCAAAGGCAATGATCTCGTCATCGTCTTCGACAACGACAAGAGGATGGATCGCGTCGAACCAGGACTGCACATCTTCCTCCGAGCGCGCATCAGTCTCAAAGGTGGCTGTGCGATCTTCAATGCCCTGATTATAGATCAAAGCTATCGCGGCGGCATCTTCATATGTTGCGAGTCGTACTTTCACCAGATTACTCCCTTCATAACAGCGATACTATATCCAATGTGTTCTTTTTTGGCAAGATTTGTAGCAAGAGACGCGACACGCTCTCTAGCCCGGCATAAAACACCACAAAACATGACAATAGATGTCAACAAGGATGATCTATACTCTTCTCACAAACCTGCCGATTCTGGTGCAATCATGAAGATTCACGACCAAAATCGGGACTGTCATTCTGAGTGAAGCGAAGAATCTCTGCGCGGCGAGTGAGATTCTTCGCTTCACTCAGAATGACATGCCAAGACGTTCGATGCATTCTGAGGATTCTTGATGTCTCCAAGCGAGATTCTTCGCTTCACTCAGAATGACAAGCCAAGACGTTCGATGCATTCTGAGGATTCTTGATGTCTCCAAGCGAGATTCTTCGCTTCACTCAGAATGACAAGCCAGGACCGAGCTGGTTCGTGATGCTTCATCATGGCGCCGCTACACCATCGGTACGGATATAGTATGAAGACAAGGAGCTAGCTATGAACTATGGTTTTATCATCCCAGGCGGGGATCTCCAGACGATCATCGAACTTGCCGTTGAGGCCGAAAATGCCGGGTGGGACAGCGTCTTTTATTGGGATGGCATTTGCATTGAATCAGTAAAACTGATGTACGATCCCTGGGTCGTGCTGGCGGCGATTGCCATGCGCACGCAACGGGTACGGATCGGAGCTATGCTAACACCGTTGTCGCGGCGGCGGCCCTGGAAAGTCGCACGCGAGACGGCAACGCTTGATCATGTATCCAACGGGCGGCTGATCCTGCCGGTTGGGCTGGGCACGCTGGATGATGGCGGATTTGCGAAGGTAGGAGAAGTGATGGATCGCAAGCTGCGCGCGCAACTGCTGGATGAAAGCCTGGAGATCATCACCGGCCTGTGGAGCGGGCAGCCGTTCAATTTTCACGGTCAGCATTACCAGGTGGAAGAGATGACCTTTACGCCGCCGCCAGTGCAGCAACCGCGTATTCCCATCTGGGTAGTAGGAGCGTGGCCGCGCAAAACATCCATGCAGCGCGTGCTGCGTTACGACGGCCTGCTGCCCGCGAAGATCAACGCCGACGGTTCGCAAGGCGAAATCACGCCGGCGGATATCCGGGCCATGAAAGCCTACATCGTCGAGCATCGCACGCGGTCAACGCCCTTCGATATCGTTATGGAAGGAGAAACCCCCGGCGATAATCTCCAGCAGGCACAGGCTATCGTTGCGCCTTTCATTGACGCGGGCATCACCTGCTGGCTGGAGAGCAGGTGGTCACTCATGGACAAGCCGGAGGAAGTACGCGCGCGCATCAGGCAAGGGCCGCCGCGCATTGCATAGTACGCCTTTATAGTGAATGAACTGGCAGGTGGCGTGATGGCGCAATCAACGCCACCTGCCAGTTCATTCACCTTGCATTACGGCTCTCGTCGCTGATAGTTGGGAACGGTGCGGAAGCTGACCGACAGGCGATTCCAGCCGTTAATGGCTACCACCACCATCGTCAGATTGACCAGTTCCTCGTCGCTGAAGTGAGCGCGCGCCAGCTCGTATACGTCGTCCGGCACATGCGTCTCAGAGACGAGCGTGACCGCTTCCGCCCAGGCGAGGGCGGCCTGCTCGCGCTCAGTAAAAAACGGCGTTTCGCGCCACGCGGGCAGGGTGTAGATACGCTGCTCCGTTTCGCCTTCCGCGCGCGCGTCCTTCGTGTGCATATCCAGGCAATAAGCGCAGCCATTGATCTGAGAAACGCGAATTTTTATGAGCTCGATCAGCGGCAACTCCAGGCCACATTCTCGCACATATCTTTCCAAAGCAGCCATCGCTCTGTACGCGCCGGGCGCTGCTTTGACATAGTCAAAACGAGTTTCCATGTTGCGTCTCCTTATTGTGGCTCCAGGCAATCTCTTGTGTTTACCCTGTTATCTTATCACCCTTGCGGACACTTACATTTTATCATATCCTATAGATAGGTATTACGTTCATCGAAGGCAGGTAACAGCGGGAAACGGTAGGGACAGCGGCTTGTCCCTGCCCCTACGGAACGAAACAGACCTGCCTCCCCTTGTAATCATCATTCTTTATGAAGAGAGGGACTCCATGAACCGCCTCACGCTCTTTTTTTCCGCCTGTAGCCGCTTTATGCTGATGGGCATTTTCTGGGTTGCCGTGCGCCTCTTATACGATGTCGAATTTCACGGCCTGGAACATGTCAAGGGTAAGCGGCCATCCTACTTCGCGATGGCGCACAAACGCGACATGGATCCAATGGTCGAAATCCCGTCGGTGCTGGCGCGCCAGGGATGGCGCGCCATGGCCGACGACGTGTACTTCGCGATGCGCAGTGATGCCTTCGCGCCCGGCTTTCTTGGACAAGTCGTAATGTATCCGCGCTGGTTTTCCCGCGCTTTGCGCCTGCTCTCGCTGGGCAGCGTGCTGCGTTTCCTGGGCATTCGCCCACTGGAAGACCTGCACCAACGCCCGGCCGAGATGTGGATTCAGGATTTCATCCGCGCGGAAGGCGACATGCTCGCGGGCGACGTTCTCGCGCCCGCGTTTTTGCAGCAACTGGCCGATACTACAGGCGAGAATATCGATAGCCTCAGCCGCCAGCGGCTCTCCCATCTGCTCTCCTGGCGCTATCAGGCGGCGTTACAGGAATTCTACAGCATCGATATCTTGCAGCAACAAAAACACTGGCACACCAAAAGCACCATCCTGTCACAATTGAAACAGGAATTGACGGAACTGCGGAACTGGCTGGCACGCGGCAGATCAATATGGGGCGCGCCAGAAGGCCAACTTTCTCCTAAAGGCAGCAACGGGCGCATCACAGCGATCTTGCACCGCTTGCTCCGACCCGGCTCAGCCTCAACCTCAATTGTGCCAATCACCATTGTCTACGATTTTATGACCGTGAAGCGTGCGCGCATCTTCGTAGATATCGCACCATCAATACTTTATGATCCGCAGTCTCCTGCGCAAGAAATAAACGAGCAATTGCGCCGCACGTGGCTCATGAGCGCGCGCTTTACCTGCACGCAGCTTGCCAGCGGGTTTGTGGTACGCATGAGTAAGGCAGCAGCGCCCTTTTTCACACTCAGCGACCTGGTGGCGGCGATCGAGCAGGAAGCGGCGCGGCTGGCAGAAACAGGCCGCCATGTCGATCAGCGTCTGCTCGACCACCAGTCGGCGCGCAAGCGGGCCGCGGCGTTCATGCAATATGCCGAGCGGCGCAAGCTGGTCAGCCGTGTCGCGCACGATCTGTATGAAGTAGCGGGTTGCGATCTTGCGATGGAAGTACGCCCAGGCCGCACGGGTTATGCCGAATATCCACTGGCCTACGCCTGGAACGAATTACAGGATATGTTGCAGATAGAGATGCCAGTAGAAAGCGAACAGGTCGCGCTGCCGCTCTCCCAGGACGCAGCGTAGCAGATGATCAGAGGGTGGTGCAATCAACGATGTTCTCATACTCGCGGGTATGAGAGCATCGTTGATTGCACCACCCTCTACCTCCTCACTTCTCCGGCGGGCGGAAATCCTCCGGCTGACCGGGATAAGGCGACAGGCCCGCTCCAGGCCCAAGTTCGCCAGTGGTGACGGAAAGCCGCTCAGCTTTGTGCTGCATGGCAAGATAAATAAAATCAACCGCCTGATCCAGGCTAAAGTTGGCAGTGTTGACCACGATATCATACAGGTGAGCATCGGTTGGCTTCGCGTCGAATTCCGCTTGCAGGTAGCGCATACGGTCACGATCCTTCAATTGAATACGCGAACGGGCAGCATCCTGGGTAAGTCCTTCACGGCTCATTACGTAAGCGATACGCATATCAAGCGGGGCCACGACACGGGCGTGCAGTACGTCGCGGCGTCTCGCTAACAACACCTGGGACGCCCGGCCAACAATGACAACATGCCCGCGCTTGACGGCGGCGCTGACAACTTTACCTAGCGCCCGTCGATACGCTTCGGCGTCGGCAGCAAAGGCTGTTGACTCTGTGCCGACCATCAGCGCCGGGTCAATGGTGCGCATGCTGTTGAGGATGCGCGAGAGTAACCCTTCGGTCTGCTCGTCGTGTAACTCAGCTTCACGTTCACTTATCCCCATTTCTTTTGCCACCCTGCTAACAATATCATGGTCGATCAGTTGCCAGCTCAGGCGTTTTGCCAGGCGCACGGCGATTTCGCCGCCGCCACTGCCATATTCGCGCGAGATAGTTACAGCACGCATATTAGCGATGATCCCAGGCTTCTCCTCCATTGGCTTCCTTCCTTGCTTCCTGGGCGCGATAAATCGGCCCCTACGGCGAAAAATGTGTTACAGTCAATGAATAACAGAACACTCTGTTATTATCATAATATACGCGTCAGCATGAAGGAATGGGACAGGCAGAAACCAGGGATCCCTGCCTGTTTTGTATGTTCATTTTGAGAATGCGAGGCGGCGATATTTCTCGCGCGATTCCATCCAGGCTTCGTCGGAGAGGCCGAGCTTCTCGCGCAATACCTCCGGCGGCGCGCCGCTTTTAAGCTGGCGCACGGCGAAGGTGTCGCGCAAAATTTGCAGCGTGACGCGCTTATTGATAGCGGCGGCTTTGACGGCGCGTGCCAGGATGTAGTTGAGATTGCGATCTGTGCAGTCGAAGACGGCTTCCCTGGGCTGATAGCGCTCCACGTAAGCGTTATAGATAGCCGTAAACTCCGGCGGCAAGGCAAGACGACGCTCGCGGTGCTGCTTGTTCGTGGCAGCGGGAAAGTGAATGGTGATGCTGGGCGACTGCGGGTCTGAGAGATCGACGTGGTTGAGTTTCAAGCTCATCACCTCTTCTTTCTTGAGGCCAGCGAACAGGATAAGATGCACGAGACACTGGCAGCGCGCATCCTCAGCGGCGGCGCTGAGCAGGCGCTGCACCTCGTCCTCGTAAAGCAGTTCCGGCAGTGGCGGCAACGGGCGTTCGAGGACGAGGCTGGCCGAGGGATCTTCGCGAATCACGCCTTCGCCGGCCAGCCACGAGAAGAAGTTTTTGAGGAACGTCACGCGGCGCGCCATCGTTTTCGGGGCTGGCGTATGACCTTGCTTCCCGAATTTCAGCTTCATGAGCCAGTCCGTCAGATGCTCTTTGGTGATGCGCCCAACGGGCGTATCCGCGCC
>Ga0307373_10015354_pt1 | contig 10423 bp, 7 predicted proteins | sample OX2MG_FD_202534 | JGI IMG/M metagenome (GOLD analysis project Ga0307373, IMG submission 202534) | Soil microbial communities from Risofladan, Vaasa, Finland - OX-2 | ecosystem: Environmental > Terrestrial > Soil > Coastal area > Acid sulfate soil | place: Finland: Risofladan, Vaasa | collected...
CCGTTTTCGAGGACGACTTTGCTAGCGTAGCACGCTGGATCGAGCGCTATCTCGGCGATCCGGGGCGGTATCCCGTGCTCTCACGGGCCAAGCCGGGCGATCTGATCCGTTCCCTACCGTCCCACGCTCCCGAAGAGGGCGAACCTTTCGAGCGAATCCTCGCCGATTTCGAGCGATTGGTGATCCCTGGCATCACGCATTGGAATCATCCGCGATTCTTCGCCTATTTCGCGACGAGCGCGGCTCCGGTCGCGATCCTGGCGGAAGCGTTGGCGGCCACGCTCGATGTGAAGGCGATGCTTTGGCGCACGTCTCCGGCCGCGACGGAACTCGAATCGGTCGTGATGGGCTGGCTCGGCGAACTGATCGGGGTCCCCGCCGCATGGACGGGCATTATTTACGATACGGCCTCGATCGCGGGTTTCACGGCGCTCGCCGCGGCTCGCGAATCGCTCGGACTGCAGATTCGCGAACGGGGCATGACCGGGCGCGATCTGCCGCGGCTGCGCGTCTATATCACCGAGCACACGCACTCGCACATCGAGAAGGGCGCGATCGCGCTGGGCATCGGACAGGAGAACGTCGTGCGCATTCCCTGCGACGACCGTTTTGCCATGAGTCCTGCGGCGCTAGATCGGCAGATCGCGCAGGATCTCGCCGCCGGCATGCGCCCGCTCGCGGTCGTCGCAACGGTGGGAACGACGTCGACGACTTCCGTCGATCCGGTTGCGGCGATCGCGATCGTTGCGAAGCGGCACGGGGTTTGGCTCCACGTCGATGCCGCCTATGCGGGCGTCGCGGCGATCGTCCCGGAGTTTCGCTGGCTGATGGACGGCGTGGAAGCAGCCGATTCGCTGGTCGTCAATCCGCACAAGTGGCTCTTCGTTCCGATGGACCTCTCGGCGTTGTACGTCAAAGACGAAGCGTTGCTGCGCCGTACGTTCGCGCTCGTACCGGAGTATCTCACCACCACCGACGGCGACGTGCGTAACTACATGGATTACGGCCTTCAGCTCGGGCGACGTTTTCGCGCGCTAAAACTATGGTTTGTGCTGCGGTCGTTCGGTGCCGAGGGATTGCGCGAGCGGCTACGCGAGCACGTTGCTCTCGCACAACTCTTCGCGTCGTGGATCGAGGCGGCGCCGGACTGGGAACTCCTTGCGCCGCACCCATTCTCGGTGGTCTGCTTCCGGTACCATCCGCGGGGTAACGACGGCGAGCCGATACTCGAAACGCTCAACGCTCGCTTGCTCGATGCCGTCAACGCGACCGGCGAAATGTTCGTTTCGCACACGAAAATCGAGGGCCGCTATGCAATTCGCCTGGCGATCGGAAACTTGCGCACTCGGCGCGAGGACGTTGCGGCGGCGTGGGCGATTCTCGAGCGCGAGGCGGTGCTCGGATGATCGATGTCAAGGACGCCCGGCCCGCGGGCTCCACCGCGCGCTTCTTTGTCGTGTTGGTCCTGTTGATGCTGGGGACCGGGATCGAAGCGTTTCACGTTATCGCAAAGCATCGCGCGATCTTTATTCGCAGTTTGGATGCGCGGGTCGACGTACAGCGGCTGGTCGCAGCGACGCAGGACGAAGCCACGAGCCTCCGCGGCTTCGCGATGACGGGCGACGTCGTGTTTCGCCGTGAGTACGATTCCGCGCATCGCACATATGTTTCCGCCCTCCAACGATTGGAAAACGATCTGGGTTTAACCGAGCAGGCCGAGATGCTCGGCGAAGTTAAGCGCTACGATGTCGAACACTCGCAATGGGAGCGCGACCGGGGCGGAGCGGCGCCGCTCGATCGCATGCGCACGCTAGCCGCCACGATCGACGCACAGTTGCGGCGCCGAAGCCAGTGGATTGCCGGCGTCGCGAATTTCGCGATCGGAGGCTGGGTCTTCGTCGTCGTCGTGCTGACGGCGGGATTCGGAGCGTTGGCGGTGAGCAGCGAACGGCGCAGGCTCGCCCAGGAGGTGCGCCTGCGCGCGGATATTGCCTCTCGCAACGCCGCTTTAGAGCGCAGCAATCAGTCGCTGCAAGAGTTCGCATACGTCGCCTCGCACGATCTGCAGGAACCGCTTCGCACGGTAGCGAGCTTCACGCAGCTCTTACAAAAACGCTACGCGGGAAAACTCGATGCGCAAGCCGACGAATTCATCGGGTTCGCGGTCGACGGCGCCAAGCGTATGCAGCAGCTGATCAACGACATCCTCCAGTATTCGCGAGTGACGACGCACGGGAAAACGTTCGAACGCGTCGCGATCGGGAGTGCGGTCGAGCGCGCGGTCACGGCGCTGCAAGGACGCATTGCGGAACGCTCCGCGGCGATCGTGGTCCTCGGAGGCCTGCCGACCGTCACGGGCGATCCGGCCCAGCTTTCGCAGCTTTTTTTGAACCTGATCGGCAACGCCATAAAATACAATCAAGACGGACACCCGCGTGTCGAAATTAGTGCGCGGCGCGATGGAGGACGGTGGGTGCTCCGCGTAGCCGACAACGGGATCGGGATCGACCCGCAGTACCACGAGCAGATCTTCCGTATTTTCACCCGCCTGCACACGCGCGATGAATACGAAGGCACGGGTATAGGGCTCGCCCTTTGCCGCAGGATCTTGGAACGCCATCGTGGCCGGATTTGGCTCGAATCTAGCGAAGGAAGCGGCACGTCTGTCTTCTTTACGCTACCCGCGGAGATATCGTAGTGTCGCTCCCCTCCGAAGTCGTCGAGATCCTCTTGGTTGAGGATAGTCCCGCGGACGCCCGATTGACGCAAGAGGCGTTCAAGGATGGGAAGGTTCGCAACAATCTGGCCGTCGTGAGCGACGGCGTCCAAGCGATGGCGTACCTGCGGCGGGAGGGCCGTTTTGCGGATGCCGCGCGTCCGGATCTGGTGTTGCTCGATTTGAACCTGCCGAAAATGGACGGCCGGGAAGTGCTCAAACGGATGAAGACCGATCCCGGGTTGATGACGATTCCGGTGGTTATTCTCACCACCTCGCAGGCCGATGTCGACGTGCTTGCCGCCTACGAGTATCACGCCAACTGTTACATTCAGAAGCCCGTCGATTTGACGCGCTTTCTCGCGGTCATTGCCGCGATCGAGACGTTTTGGCTTACCGTCGTCAAACTTCCGGTCGTGGCCGAATGAAGCCGCTGCGCGTTCTGCTCGTTGAAGACAACGAAGCCGATGCCGCTTACGTAAAGGCCGTCCTCGACGGCGGCGAATTCGACATCGCTGTGGCATCCCGTATCGCCGAGGCCATCGAGATACTCGGAAACGGCCGCACCGATGTCGTCGTGCTCGATATGGGCCTTCCGGATGGAAGCGGCCTTGCGGGGCTGCGCGCGATTCAAGACGTCGCGCCCGCCGTGCCCGTCGTCATTCTCAGCGGCGACGATGACGAACGCATGGCGACGAGCGCCGTGCAAGCCGGAGCGCAGGACTACTTGCTCAAGGGGCACGCAAGCGACGTCGTGTTGCGCCGCGCCTTGCGTTACGCGGTCGACCGTCAGGACCTGCGCGCGCGTCTAGCCGCGAGCATCGACGAATTGGAGCGTCAGCGCGGGAGCGTGTTGGCATTGAACGCCCTCAAAAACGATCTGATCGCCGTGCTCGCGCACGATATCAAAGGCCCGCTGACCTCGATCATGGGGTACGCCGAGCTCCTTGAGGAAGGGGCCCTGGAAGGCCCCGCCGCGGTCGACGCGGCGCGGACGATTCGCTCCGGCGCGGGCCGGCTCGCGACGCTTGCGAACGACGTCCTCGCGCTCTCTCGCGTCGAACATGGCGACCTCGAGATTGCCGACGAGCATGTCGACCTGGTCGCGTTGATCGAATCGACGATCGCTTCGCATGCGAGCGAGCGTGACATCGCGTTCGCATCGTCGTGTACCTCGGCGATGGTGCGAGGTGACGAAGATCGTCTGCGTCAGGTTTTCGATAACTTGCTCCGCAACGCGCTCAAGTACACGCCGCCGGGGTCGCCGATCGAGGTGAACGTGCGCCGGGAGGACGACCGCTTTCTGGTCGACGTGCGCGACCGCGGCATGGGAATTCCGACCGACGAAATGCCGCGTCTCTTCGAGCGCTTCTCGCGAGCTTCGAACGCGAAGCGGGCGAAGATCGCGGGCACCGGTATCGGGCTCTTCATCGTAAAGATGGTGGTGGAGCGTCATGGCGGCGAGATCGCGGTTCAGAGCGTGCTCGGAGAGGGCAGCACGTTCACCGTGATGCTGCCGTCGCTCGACGCGGCGAACGCTCAGCGTTCGATGCGCGTCGCCGTCGTCACCGCCGATGCGAGCTTGCGCCATTTTGTCGCCTACGAACTGCGGGCGCGCGGCTTTCGCGTGCGCGAGTGCGCGAGCGTCTCCGATCTCTCCCATGTGGACGACATTCGGGATGGTGACGTCGTCCTAGTGGACACGGCGACCGCTGCCCGCAGCGATATCGCCGCGATCGTGCCGCGCGACATCGGCGTACGCTACGTCGGCCTGGGCAGCCCGGACGCCGAAGCTTACGACGATCTCCTTCCGCGTCCGTTCTTGGTCGCCGACCTGTTGCGCGCGGTATCGTCAGTAGAGGCGTAGGTACGCGCGGTGCTCCCACGGATGCACGGCGCGCCGGTATTGCTCGTACTCCGCGAGCTTTGCGTCGCGAAATGCGTGGTAGAGATGGTCGCCGAGCGTCGAACGCACGATCGGGTCCGCATCGAGCTCGACGATCGCTTGGCGCAGCGATTTCGGCAACGTGCCGATCCCGCGTTCGCGCCGTTCGCGCGCACCTAAATCGTAGGTGGATCCGGTGAGCGCCGCGCCCGGAAGCGTGGCGTTGGCGACGCCGTCGGCTGCGGCGCCGACGAGGACCGCTAGTGCTAGATAGGGATTACAGGCGGGATCGGGGCTGCGCATCTCGATCGCACGCGGTCGCGACGCGGGCGGCACGCGTACCAGCGCGTTGGCGCTGCGCTCCGACCAGACCGTATAAATCGGCGCGTCCCACGCGGCCACCAGCCGTTTGTAGGAATTAACCGTCGCATTGCAGATCGCCGTACTCGCCTGGGCGTGCGCCAGCAAGCCGCCGATCGCGTAGAGCATGCGCTCTTCATCGGCATCTTCGCCGAGATCGAATTGCACGTGCAGGCCGCTTCCGGCGCTTTCCTCCAGCGGTTTGGGCATGAAGGTGGCTTCCAAGCCGCAACTCCCCGCGAGTTGTTTTGCAACCGTGCGCAGCGTGAGAATGTGATCGGCAGCCGCTAGCGCGTCGTCGATCGCGATATCGATTTCGTGCTGGCCGGCTCCGTGCTCGTGATGCGCCGAAGCGATCGGCACGCCCATCGATTGGAGCGCCGCCACCATCGCGTTGCGCGCGTGTTCGCCCGGGTCGTTGGCGGAGAAATCGAAGTACGATCCCACGTCCGAGGTTTGGGTCGATCCGAACGCGCTCTGCGTGCGGTCGAAGAGATAGAATTCGATCTCGGAGCCGATCCGCAGATTTGGTAGATGCGCGCGCGCGGATTCGAGCGTGCGGCGCAGCGTCGTGCGCGGACATCCTTCGAACGGCGACCCATCGGGCATCGCGATGTCGCAGATGAGCCGCGCTTCCGCGCCCTCCGCGCTCGTCCATGGATAGAGCGCGAACGTTGCGGGGTCGGGGCGCAGCACCATGTCGAGCTCTTCGCCGCGGACGAAACCGTCGATCGATCCTCCGTCGAACGTCACGCGTCCTTCGAACGCCGCCTCCAGTTCCGCGAACGGAATCGAGACGTTCTTGGAGACGCCGAAGATATCGGCGAAAACCAGACGGATAAAGCGCACGTTGCGCTCTTTGGCGAGTTTGAGCGCGTCGCGCTTGGTGGCGGGGCGCCGTGGTTCAGATGGTGTGGAGTGCATCGATCGCAATCGCTAGACGAAGGGTGAGTTGGTCGTGCGGGCTCTCCAGCGAGCATCCGGCGATGTCGCCGATTTGCCGTAGCCGGTAAAAAACGGTGTGACGGTGGACGTTGAGATGAGCGGCGGCGGTTTTGACGTTCTCGCCGGTTTCGAAGTAGAGTTGCAACGTTCGCTCCAGTTCGGTTTGGTGTTTATCGTCATACGCGCGGAGCGGTGCCAACACGCGCTCGGCAAAGGGCCGCAAACGATCGACGCTCGCGCCTTCCAGGAGCAACGGGTACGCCCCAAGACTTTCGTAGAGCCCGATATGGCCGCTGCCGTAGAGCCTGCGCGCGATTTGCAGCGCGGCTTCGGCTCGCGCGACGCTTTCGTTCGTGTTCAGCAACGGCTCCGCCGTCCCGACGCCGCCGCTGATGCGCAGCCCTGCAAGGCGTTTGCCGACCGTCTTCGGCAGCAGCGTCGCGGCGGTCCGCGCGTTTTCGGCATCCACTTCGCGCGCTACCGGAGCCAACACCAAGAGCGCTCCCCCGCGGTCGAGGATCCCGAGATCCGTCTGGCCGGCATGAAAGGTTTGGGCGACGATGCTTCGCACGTCGGCCGCATGTGACGGCGCGTGTGCCTCATCGCTCGGTTCGGTCTCGATCGCGATCGCGATGTACGAGGGAGCGGGTGCGATCCCGCGCGCGATCGCATCGTCCCGCGCGGTCGTGGCGTCGGGATAGGTCCCGGCGATGAGCCGTTCCCAATAGGTGCGCCGGCGCCCGCGCCCTCCGTCGGCATCGCGAGCCAACTCCACGGCGATCGCCGCCGCGGCCAAGCGCATCGTTAGGGCTAAATCCTCCGGCGCGGCGCGCTTCGTCGGAAACACGGAGAGCCAGCCCAGATGATTCGATCCGGCAACGATTGGGAGCGTGCTCCCACGGTCGCCGTTGCGGTGAGCGCGCGGCGCGCTTTGGCCGTCGCCGGTTTCGTGATCGAAGAGATCGCGGGCCGACGACGGTATGGTCGCCTCGCCGGCAGTAGCAACGTGGCGCCACTCTGCGTCTTCCACGAGGACGCCGACCGGTAAGCGCTGCGCGACGTAGGTCGCGAGCGCCTTGGCACCGCCGCCCGAGGCGGCGATGCGCGCCAGTCCTTCGGCAAACTCGACGACCTCCACAGGAGTCATGCGCGCCCTTTCGGCGAAGAGAGCTTCGGCTCTTTGAACGATGGATGAAACAAAACTTCGCGAGATCGCAGCCTCGCTGTACGCCGATACCCCCGATGCGGTCGTCCTGTACGATCGTAGCGGCCACGTTATTGACGCCAACGAAGCCGCCGCGATCTTAACCGGGTACCCTCTCTCGGAGTTCGCTGGGTCCGAGTATCGCACCCACGTCGCGCGAGGCGATATCGACCGCGTGCGCCTGGCGTTCGAGACCGCCCTAGCCGGCGGAAGCGATCATTTCGAAACCAGCGCGCGCCACAAGGACGGCTCGATCGTCCCCGTGGAGTGCGACGTTTTTCCGGCGCGTCTCGACGGCCAGGTCGTCGGGGTCTTCGCGCAGGCGCGCGACATTATCGCGTTACGTTCCGCCGAGGAGTCGCTGGGCATCAATCAAGAGCGATTTCGATCGCTCTTCGAATATCACCCCGACGGCATCATGGAACTCAAGGCGACCGGCCAAATCTCGCGCATCAACGTTTCGCTCGAGAGCGAGACGGGTTTCTTCGGCGAGCAAATCGTCGGCAAGCCCTGGATCGATTTAATCGCTCCGGAGATGCGCCCCGCCGCCGACGAAGCGCTCCGTTCGGCGATGCGCGGCGAAGCCGTCGAATCCGACTCCCTCTTACTCGACCGGCTGGGCAACCGCCTGGACGTGCAACTCAAGCTCGTCCCGCTCCACGCGCGCGCCGCGATACTGGGCGCCTACGCGATCTTCAAAAACGTCACCCCGCAGCGCATAGCCGAACGGGCGATCGCGACGCAAAACGAGCGGATTCGGCGCCTCTATCTCGTCGCCGCGTCACGCGACGCGTCGACCGACGAGCAGATCGACGCGGCCCTTCGCCTTGGGCTGGAACTCTTCGGCTTCGACGACGCCTACGTTACGCAATTCGAAGGCGATCGGGTCTTCATTCGTAACGCGTGCGGCGGACGCGCGATTTCGCAAGGCACGCGCTATCCGCTCGGCACGTCGCTTTCGCGCCACCTTGCCGGCGGTGCCGAACTCCTGTGGATCCCGGATATGGAGAGCGAGGAGTGGCGGAACGACCCCGCGCGCACGACGGCTCCCTGGCGTTCCTACCTAGCCGTGCAACTCAATCTCGGCGACGGCGTCTTCGGTGCCCTGGTCTTTGCAGGGCGGCTTGCCCGCCACGAGGGTATCGATCGGCGCGAACGCGAGTTCATTCAACTGATGGCATTGTTCGTCGCGGCGGCGCTCGAACGCGCCGGGCAGAACGAACGCATCGAACAGATGGCCTTCACCGATGCATTGACGGGCCTTCCCAATCGGGTCCTCTTCAACGATCGCATCGTCAACACGATGGCGACTGCCAAGCGCTACGGCCGCGGATTTGCCGTGATGTACCTCGACGTCGATCAATTCAAAGCGATCAACGACGGATTCGGACACGCGATCGGCGATGCGGCCTTGACGGTCGTCGCCGAGCGCTTACAAAGGACGCTACGCGAGAGCGATACGGTCGCGCGATTCGGCGGCGACGAATTCGTGATTCTGCAGCCCATCGTCGATGGCCCCAGCGATGCAGCGGATCTCGCGCGCAAGATTCACTTGGCGTTACAGGATCCGGTCGTCATCGACGGCCACGCGCACCTCGCACACGCCTCGATCGGCATCGCGCTCTATCCCTCAGACGCCGCGACGATCCCCGATCTGATGGAAGAAGCCGATCGCGCTCTTTACCGCGCCAAGCACGAAGGCCGCAACCGCTGGTGCTTCGCGAACGCCGAAGCGGCACGCCGCGAATTAAAGAAAGCGTCCTCGCGCGGGGAGTGATTCGACTCCCGCTCCGTGCGGTTAGCTTCCGCCGAGCGCGGGGAAAATCGTTTGTACTGTCGAGACGATCGTGAGTAATCCGACGATAATAACCGTCGCCCAGGCGACGATGTTGAAGAAGATGCCGTTCGTCCAGGTGCCCATCAAACGTTTGTTATTGATCAGCAGTAACATAAGCACGAGAACGATTGGCAGCAACGCCCCGTTGAGGACCTGTGAGTAAAAGATGATTGCGAGCAGCGGCGAGCCGGGGATGAGGACCGTTCCCGCTCCGATCACGATGAGCGCGAGATAGAAGCTGTAGAAGATCGGGGCTTGTTTGAAGCTGTGGTCGACGCCGCGTTCGAAACCGAAGGCTTCGCAGACGTAATAGGCCGTCGAGAGCGGCAGAATCGATGCGGTGAAAATCGCCGCGTTCAGCAGGCCGATTGCGAAGAGGAGCGAGGCGAACTTGCCCGCGAGCGGCGCGAGGGCTGCGGCGATATCGCCGGCGTCGTTGATAGCCAGAGGATGTACCGCGTGGAGATTGTGGACGTAGATCGTTGCTGCGCTCGAGACGATGATGAAGAAAGCGATGATGTCGGTAATCACCGAGCCCACGACGACATCGACTCGGGAGTACTTATAATCGGACTTCGTCACGCCTTTATCGACGATGGCTGATTGGATGTAGAATTGCATCCACGGCGAGATGGTGGTGCCGATGACGCCGATGGCCATGAGGAGGTAGGCGCTCGATGGCGTGAAGTGCGGGACGATCGTCTGATGTAAGACGTCGGGCCAGTTGGGATGGACGAGAAATCCGCTGACGACGTACGCGAGGTAGACGATACAAAAGGCAAAGAAGACGCGCTCGACGACTTTATAGTTCCCACGCGTGATGGTGAAAAAGACTAATGCGGCGGCCAACGGCACCAAGAGAAACTTCGAGAGTAGCGGGACGTACGTTTGAAAGATCGGCGAGGCCGTAGCGATACCGGCGAACTCCGCGGCGGTATTTCCGAGATCGCCGAAGACGAACAGCAGCAGCACCCAGAAGGTGACCTTGACGCCGAAGTTCTCGCGGATGAGATCGGCGAGGCCCTTGCCGGTGACTGCGCCCATGCGGGCGCACATTTCCTGGGTGACGATCAGCGCGAGCGTGACGGGGATCAGCAGCCACAGCAAGGAGTAGCCGAATTGAGCGCCGGCTAGGCCGTAGGTGGTGATGCCGCCGACGTCGTTGTCGGCGTTGGCGGTGATGATGCCGGGGCCGACGATGGAAAAAAACATCAGCACGGTGCGCAGGTTCGCGCGCCACCGCATTCCAAGCGCGGAGGTGTTCGTCGGTTGCTTCATTGCTGAGAGCCGTTGTGCTCGTGGTTATGCGCCGCGCGATGGCGTGTGATGCGTGGTAGACGCTTGACGGCATCGTCGGGCATCAGTTGATCGATGGCATCGTCGACGGTGACGATTCCGAGCATTTTCCCGTTGGGATCGGTGACCGGGACCGCGAGAAGATCGTATTTGGCGATGGTGGCGGCAACGTCGTCGGCG
>Ga0307373_10015355_pt1 | contig 10423 bp, 9 predicted proteins | sample OX2MG_FD_202534 | JGI IMG/M metagenome (GOLD analysis project Ga0307373, IMG submission 202534) | Soil microbial communities from Risofladan, Vaasa, Finland - OX-2 | ecosystem: Environmental > Terrestrial > Soil > Coastal area > Acid sulfate soil | place: Finland: Risofladan, Vaasa | collected...
GTGCCTTGCAAACTGGTCGAGTCCAACATGTCAGCAGATGAGCTTTTGAAAGGGATAGCTGATGGGATAAGAATTCCTTTCAACACTTAGTCGCCCCCTGGGACCCTCAGTATGGTCTCCCGTGAATCGACCGTAATCCGCGCGGCTGCAGATACAGAAGATCACGAAGGAAAAGGCGAAATTACGGCTACCCTGGCGAGGGGCGACCCATATGGAAACCTGCCCCAAGTGCGGAAGGAAGGCGTACAATCGTTCTACTATGAAGTGCTACCGTTGCGGTGCCGAGTTCAGGAAGGACGGTAGTCTCGCCGTAGTTCCTCCGGGCTATATGTATCGCATCACGTGCAGGAAGTGCTTCAGCGAGTGCACGACGGGCTAGGCCCTGCGGAGGGCCTGAGAGATTTATGAAACCTTCGTACCTCCTAACTAATTGGGGACGGCAGGTTCAAGGACTAAACTTAGCCGAATGAACGCCTCACCTTTGGGACGGAAATGAATTCGTATACCGTTGCTAATCCAATACCGATGGTTAGCGATGCCACATGGACCTCGGTGTTTACCGAGGCGCTAGAGAGTTCAATGAGAGTAACCCAAGTCAAAACCAGAATCGCTGCTAGTGTCACGTAGACGAAGGCAAGTAATCGCTTCATACTGTCTTTGTCGGTCGCCCTCAGTTGAATCAGATTGGGTACCTGGCGGATTCTCAAACCGGAGAGATTAGCAAGAGTGAAGACCAGCATGATTCCGCCTGCTGCAACTTCGAAACCGGAAATGCCCATGGTGAACTCAAATTGGCTCCTTGAGAACAGCCAGACAATGTTCGCGAGAACTGCAGCGTTTGCGGACCCGAATATCAGAAGCAGGGACCTCCTCCGGCGCTCCGGGCTGAGGATGCGCGTGTTAAGCAAGAACCAAAGGAGCGCCAGTAAAGGAAGGGCGAGCGTGCTTTCCCAGGAATCATAGAGAAAAACCGCGGTCACTGCGCCCCATGGTTGAAACTTTGAAGCCTCGAGGAAGGACAGATCAGTCGTTCCCGCGAAGTAAGATAGTAAGTTTGCAGCGACCAGGAGCCCGAATGCGAGAAGAACCCATCGGTAGGCTGGATCCTCTTCTATTCCGATGAATTTCCGCAAGGATTCTTTGGGTCTTGTTCTTGGAGCGAAATTGTTCGGAGTTGCTCGAGCAGGGCTACTTGCCTTCATCCCGCTAGGTTGACCCCCTCTTTACTAGTACGAAGGAAATCAATATCACCACTAGTGCGAGAGAGTACAACGATACTTCGTCCGTGCCTAATGCACCTATAGATCCCATTGCGCCTAGCGACTTGGGTCGCGGCAATTCGGTTGTGACGCTGCTGGGCAAATTGGTTATCGCCCAGCTAACGAAACCATCCAAGGCGGAGACCGCTGTGCCATTTATGAACCAGTAAATCGCGCTGAGCACGTCGGCGTAGCAGACGTCCCCGCAGATGGATTGGAGCTTGCCGAGCTTGAGTCCGTCATTGAGCTCGCCCGTCGCCTGGAATGAGGCCTTGTAAAGAGTGCCGTCGAGGGCGAATCCCACTAGCATAACTTCGGCTGCGAGGATGAATGCCTTCTCGTAGAAGTCTCTGACTGAAGCAGGGTTGCTTGCGTTATACTGCTGAGCGGCTACGATGACGTCGTCATATGAACCGACTATTGGCACGAAGGTGACCAGCACCTTACATTCGCCAGAGTTGACTGTAAGAGGCGCGAAATCTGTCCCGAAGGCGTTGTCGAGATCCAGCTCGACCATGCCTCCACCCTGCACCGCAGAAATGACTGCCTGGCAATCGTTTCCTTGGACGGACGGCATCAGGGCGATGTCGGCTGCTATTTCGCCAACTGGGTTGCCCGACGCCGAAACGGGGGACACTCGCGCCCATGGGAAAACAAGAAGACTCAGAATTATTCCGACCGTAAGGAACGTCTTCACGCGAGAGCCTTGCCTTACCAAATCGAGTCTCCTCGGCCAAGTTCCAAACATTCATGGCAGCCGATCTTTCGCTCGAGAATCACAGGCGAGATAGCCCCGCTGATTCCGTCGAATTGGAGAGCATTGGAGACGTTCTTCCTCACAGCATAGCCAGTGAGCATGTAGAGCACGTCTGTTACTGCTTGCGAGGCCAATGATCCGTTGAATGAGACCACCTGGGACTGTTCCTGAGTTTCCATGATATATGTGGGTCCCTTCCCACCCCACTCTTCTTCCAGCCTTGACTGTGTCAGATATTGGGCACACCATAGGCAAGCTGCACCGGGGATAAGGTCGTAGACCTGGCCACTGATTGACTTGGCTCTCCCAGCTCCGCCTGGAGGTGCTCCGGAGAGTTGAATAGTCAATCCGATGTCAATGTAAGGAATAAGATAACGCCATGCGAATGTCTGAAGCTCTTTCCTTGTGGTTAGGGTGTCAACACAGCCGACGACTACATCGCATTCCTTCAGCACGTCGATAGATGCTGGTGAGGGGAAGCGTTCTGTACAGACGGTCACTTCCACCGTGGGATTTGATTCCTTCATCAGTCTACGAAGGATTTCCGTTTTCTTCAGTCGCAAATCGACATCTTCCGGCCTTGCTCCCACAAGCCTGTGGCGATTAGTCTCGTCTATGGTATCGTGGTCAACGAGAATCAGGCGTCCGAGGCCAAGCAACGTGAGTTGTTGGACCACATGCGATCCTCCCCCGCCTAGGCCAACTATGCCAACTGTGGCGCCGCCCAGGAGCCTCTGTCCCTCCTCACCGATGAGAATCTTCTGCCTGGAGTACATCAGATTGGAGGCGTCGCCCACCTTCAGCGCTGGCAGCCTCACCAAAGGGTTAGACATCCACCGGACGCCTGTAACTTGAAGCGGCAATTCCCTTCCGGGAAGCCATGCCAGTCCGCCGATGGACCCCGTCTCACTCAGCACCACCGTACCATGAGGCCTCTTCGGAAGTGCGGTCCTGAACGCTTCGCAGAGTTGTGTACCACTCTTCACGTCCGTCATGGATAGACGAGTACTTGATGCTCCATGGGAATGCATGACGACGATGCCCAGGCCCTCGCTCTCCGCTCGTTCGATAGCGGCTGCAGTGATGCTCGCCGGCCAACCGAGGCCGTGAACAGTAAGCGAGCATCTCTCCGCTGGGACGATGATGAGAGAATTGATGAGCAAGGCGTGGGACACGCGGAGCTTCGCTCCACCAACCAGTCCAAACACTATCCGCTCCTCGGCCGTGTCGAATAGAATGTCTTTGAGTTGATTCCCCTCGGCATATGGAATGCGTACCTCAGCTGTTTCAGGTTGTCTTGACAAATCTATGTAGCGCACTCTCCACGAATTGATACATCGGGTCGGATGAACTCCACTGGAATTGATAGGAGAACCCATACCATGTCTCCCCGTCTATCGTCGTCGCCGCGTAGTTGGGCAGACTCCCACCGGGAAGTCTTACCTGACTTTTGATGTATCTGCCGCCCGGCGTGTCCTGACCTGGAGCAAAGGTGAGCAAAAAGTCGACCTCGGTCTGGGTCGCGTTGGGCGGCAAGAGGGCGCTCCTAATCCAAACAATCGTCTGACCGTCGTGCAGCGTCTTGACGACCACATCCGCGTAGAAGGACTGGAGCTCCTGCACCTTCCTTTCGAGACTCAACTCAGCTCACGTTTCCTCCAGGGACGTCCAGGAAGCGCTCATTCTCGTGCAGATTGATCGTCTCCGAGTCTCCGATTGGGATTCGTTCGTTCCCGCGTAGCTCGTATAGGATACTGTCTGTAGGTACCCCCGCCTTCGTCTTTATCTGCAAGCCTGTCGGCTGTCGGCTGTCGAAGATCACCGGCTTGTCGTTTACGTAGACTGTGATTTGGTGTTCAATTGTTTTTTCCATATCTACTCACCCCTTGTCAACACGACCAATTCATGGTCAACGCTTGACGTGGGTCGAACTGGTAGTAGAGTGGCAGCGCACCAGCCACGCAATCGCCACTTACACCCAAAGCCCCCGTCCAGTGGACTTTGACAGTGTAGCTGTCTCGATTATAGAGAGTTGCAGAGTATTGGCCACCTGAAATTCCACCCGGATAGGATACTCCCGTTTTTTGACTGACGAACTGGATATTGTTGAACGAAGTGCCGATGTTGGTCGTCGAAACTCCTCCGGAGATGGTGATGCTGCTAGGAGGAGCTGGTGTCGTCGTCGTGACAGTCTGAGTTTCCACTGTTACTGGATCTTGGAGGGTTCCCTCGTAGAAGGCTATGGCCGCCACCATTACGATCGATACGAGGAGCACCAGTACGAGGATGCCGTTTACCTCCCCCACTCGTTTCCCGTTCGTTCGGGAGCCCGTTTGGAACATGACAGAATATGTCACAAGGGGAAAGTTATTGATTTTGAATCCAGGTGGACGAAAACAAATCGAAGATATTTTCCCAAAGCAAAAAGAAATTTGGAATAATATGTTTCACGGCTATGGAACACAATAATAAAGTAGTCAAGCTTCCAATACTCTGCCGAAGACATGGATGAGGATGGACGCCAGGACCCCATAACCCAGTTCATCGACACAATGAGAAGTCAGAGAATCCTTAACGATACTGAACTCGAAATCTACGATTTCGGTCTCAGACAAACAATCCTTACAAGTAGCGATGTCGCCAAGCACTTCAATATTAGGCCGTCAACCGCCAGCAACAGGCTCAAGCATCTCACGAAGCAGGGGTACCTCGAAGAATCCCCACGCGACGGAGCGAGCAAAAGAAGTGGTAAAGGTCATGCATTCAAGTATCGCGCAGTACACCCAAAACTCGCGCTCAGAAGCTTCATCAGCGGTCGCATGTCCCTAGAGGCAGCCGTCCAGAAAATAATAGAACCGCTTGAAATCACCGCCGAATCAGCCTCCTACGAGGGAGACATGTGGCTTGCCCGAGCCCAAACCTTGGCGATTTCAGAAGGTATACGGAAAATCGACAGCGCACAACGCAGCATCTACATTTCCGGTCGCGACTGTAGCTGGCTCAAGGACCCCGACGTCAAAGAGGCAATCACAAAAGCAGCAAAGAGAAAAGTCGCAGTCAAGGTGGCTGCCAGCCAGCTTGATCGTGGACTCCGAAGCACGATAAAGACGACTGGTGCTTCGCTCGTCAATTGCCCCATAATAGGGCCAAACTTCTGCGTGATAGACAAGTCGGTCCTTCTAATCCCATACAAGACAAGCGGATTAAATGAGCCCTACGAATTGCTTCTGACGACCCACGACTATCTAGTTCAGGGATTCGTAAAGTATTTCGAAGGCCTCCCATCTCTCATCGGTCCAAAATAGGAGAAGAAAAATGCTAGACGAACTGGCTTTACCACTACTTCTGGCCGAAAGGATGGAAGAGGTCAGGGGAAAGACGAGGTTTCAGAAACTTCTGTACATATTCCAAAAAAGGTGCGAGGAGCGGAACATGGGAGTGCAAATCTTCCAATACCAACCATACCTGTACGGACCATTCAGCATGGAGTTGGCACGAACCATAGACAATCTTGTGCATGAACGGCTACTGGTCGAGTCATCGGATATGACAGAGTCTGGAAACACGGTCGTCACGTATTCTCTGGCCCCAGAAGGCAAAGAGTTCCTAGAGAAAGTGAGGAAAGATATCCAGATTGACAACCGGCGACTGGACATTCTCAACGAAGTAGTGAACGATTGCAGCGGGTTGCAGCTCACAGATCTCGTGACGTTCGCAAAATCGCTCTAGGAACTCTTCACCCCTTTTTTATTCCTCAGGTTCCCGTCCTCTTAGCCGATGTCAGACGATGTACTAGTGAGAATCTCTAGGGTCTTAGGCAAAGGACTCGTGCAAATCCCGCTCGAGATATGAAGGAAGCTTGACCTCACTCCTGGGACCAAGATGGTCCTTATCGCGACCGACGACGCAGTGGTGCTCAGGAAGGGATCTGGCGAGTCAAATGTTAGCGGCCTCTGTTAGGAAAGACTTCAAGATACCCTTCCATGAAGTGGGACTGTGGCGAGCAGTAATGGCGGAGGCGTAGGCAGCCCCGCAGTACCCGCCATAGACGGACCGGCCTCGTTGTATCACACACTGCAAAAAGCCTCTGACATCGATAACTTCCTGAAATGGGTTGAAGCGCAGCACAAAATTTCCAGCGTTGAAGAGCTTCTTTCAGGTTACAAGTTCTTCCTGGGTTCAATATTGAAATGCTTTCTGAACGAAATCTACTTGAATAGCGCTCTGGAACTTACCACAGATGACATTCTATTTCGTGCTCAGTTCAAAGGCGTCCTCTTGCGCGACACCCCGAATACATGCGACGAGACGATATTGTTCAAGAGAATCTGGACGCACGGAAAGGCGGTCTCGAAGGCCAAATCTTGGCTGGAGTTGAAGGAGGCAACAGACCGGATGAAGGCAGATCTAGATGCCTTCACGGACTTGATCGAGAATCACTGCTCTCCAACCGTTCCTTTTCCTAAGGACTTTGTTCTTCAGGCACTTGCTGCAGACCACGTGTTCACGTTTCTCAATGATACGAGCCATAATCTCCCCTTGGCCGAGCTTGTCTTTCCATCAATTGAGCATACGGCAACCGAAAAGTCGCTATTCGAGGCGTTCCCTGGTTATGTCTATGCGCTGCAGTTCCTGTGGTACTCTCTCCTAGGAAGAGAGGAATTCGAGCGAACGCCTGTAAGAGAATTGCATCTCGCTTTGGATGAGGACGAAGTAAAGAAGCATCCAAGAAAGAAGAGCCATTTTGAGGAGATGCTCGAAGGAAAAGGAGGATTCGGTTTCTTCTCGAAGGCGCAGAAAATCGATGAGTCTGACCTAAGCGAAGAAGCGCGAGACTTCGTCGAGTCAGCAAGACGTGACAACCCCGCCCGGTCCGAGAGATGGGCAGCTCTTGATCGGTTCTATCGCCCGATTCAAAATGAGATAGTGAATCCGAGACAAGCAAAGCTGCAGGTGGCTTTGGGAATGTCTCACATACTGGGCCTTCAAGGTTATTCCAAACATGTTCTGAAGGCTCTCTTGGATCCGAGTCGAGTCGACGAACCTCATTATCTGACAGGTGAGGATCCCGATTCCCGCAAGAAACAACTTGCGCTTGCGTTGCGGTGGTATGATGTCAATGTACTCGACACCCAGAGCTTGCGGGTGTTCAATGGCGTTCCTGCTTTCGCGTCCACCCTGTTGGGATCAGTGGAACTGGCCAAGGTCTTCCGTCGTGATGAGCAGGTAAGAGCAATTGTCTTCAAGCACCCAATGGGATGGGAGAACCATTATGACTATAGCTTCGGAGTACTAATCCAAGCATACGGCTCCGAAGGGTTGAGTGACTACAGCGGCTGGTTGATTTTCTTCGAGTGCGCTACTGACCACTCGGGCTTTGGCGGTTCCCTGCTAGACTTCGCCAACGCTGTAGTAGAAGTTGCTCAGAAACGAGGACCGATCTCTCTGAGCGAAGTCGTCGTTGACAGGGACCTATTCAAAGAATATCTGAGAGAACACAGCGTCTCATCCGTCTTTGACACCCTCATCAAGCAGACCGCCGGCGGAAGCAAAGAGATTGGAAGTCTGACTGCAATTCTGGCAGAGCTGAACGACTTTCTGGCGCACTCTAAGGGCAAGCTCCTGGAGCACGTCGTACACAAGTGGATTAGCGCGACTCAGGGGTTCGATAATACATCGTGCGACACTTGGGTCAATGACGAGCAGATTGATTGCACAGGCGAAATCGGAGATTCGCTTTCGATCTTCGAGTGTAAGCTCAATCTGCACCAAGACACGATAGACAACACCCTAAGCCAGGTTAGGCGCAAGGTCTTTGCTCTTCGTGGAGACAACAAAGAGATAGAAGCCCGACTTGTCGTCTACGGCCCCGTTCCGGCGGATACGAAGAAGGTGTTTGAGCAGGAGGGGATTTCAGTTTCCGATAATTTCAGAAGCATCGTAGCCGAGAGCAGGTGCTTCGACGGAACGCGGAAAGAGACATTGGAGGTGTTAGATTGGCAGTTCCAAACTCCAGGCAAACTTAGACCCGAGTTCTGAATTCTTTTTCGATTACTCTGAGATGCGCCTAGACTAGGGGCCCGGCAGGAGGGGGGTGGACGCCGAAAAACGGTCCAAAAAAAGAAGAGGGGTGGATATGAATTATATCCGCAACGGGCTCAGTTGGGTGGATAGATTAGATCTAAGACTCTCTTGGTTTTGTCGAGGAGGCGCATGCGGAGCCTCCCGACCATCTGGGGGCTGTTGGACCGGGCGTACATGGGGTTGTAGCTCCAGCTGAAGCCGTCCGCGTGCTTATTATGCTATGCGGTAGAAACACAAAGCAATCCTTCAAACATCGCTTAGACAGGGACGTGGCCTAGTCTGCCCTCTCCGCCGAGAGGCCTTAGGCCTATGTTTCGCGATTCCGGGCAGGGTATGTCGGTCATTCAATCATACTGACGATCTATGTATTTATGCTCCACGCAGTCCGCGAGAGATCACCCTGTCTGGTCAATCTCTGCGCCGAAAGATCATTGACTCGAGCCCCGATTCGGCCGAGTATGCGCCTGACCTAAGAGCGAGTCCAGCAGGATTTGAACTCGCCACCCTATCCAAATCTAGAAAGATACGCTTGAAAAATTAGTGTTCGACTCGCCAACCAACTTGCGAAGCAAACGAAGCTAAATCCAATTCGAATGCCCTTTCATTTTTGCCGTCCAATGTTACCTCATAGCTTCCAACAAAACGAGGCCTAATGTATCTGGCCTTTACTTCGTATTGTTTTGACAAATGATTCAGCAACGCGTCCAGAACTTTCTCATCCTTTCACATTTGTAAGACTGCAGCTAATCATTGTCTTGACACACTATCGTTCATTCAAATCCCGAGTTTAACTTTGCGCAAGGCATCTCTTCCACAGCAGTCGACGCAGAGATTTAGGGCACTTTGGAAAACTTCAGATAACCTTCATCTTATCAACGAGGATCTTGGCGCAAGTCCGCCTCAGTGGTTCAAGGTACATCCCTAATTGTCGTTGCCCCTCTACATAGCTGGCTACATCTGCCGGCGATTGAGGTGCGTGTTTTACTCTGTTGTAGGTTTCACGCCACTGCTCAATCATTGACGGTGTTAATCCAGGATTAAGAGAGGCTACAAGAGATACTACCTCCGTGTCGAAATCTGGTCCTTTTTTCTAAGCAATGTTCGAGTTCGTGGCCAGTTCTAGGCTATTGAACAGATTCTTGAAGATTGTAACTTGGTCACCTGCACGCATCGCGGAGTCGAACTGATTTAGAGAATTGGCTATTGAAACTACTTCTAACCTCGAAGAATTCTGTAGAGCATGTTGCCTGAACCGAGAAACGAGATTGTAGATGCTCACCAGTAGATTCACATCTAGTGTTTCGTCAATGTGTCCGGTCGTAACCAATGTCAACCTTCTAGGTTTGAGCTTGGTGAGCGTTTCAGTTCCATCGGGGTTCACCAAGATAGGGGGATCTGTGAATTTCACCTCATAATCTCTGAAAGTTTTCTCAACATCAGAAATTACAGCGTGAGTTAAGACCAGGTTAGCAGACAGCAAGATATCTCGAATTGCATATTCGTATTCAGTTGCATTGAATCCTAGCATTCCGAACGAGCGCGGATCTTCGATGATTAGTTTACCTCGAGTTGGGGGGCCGGCCACCATCTCTGACAAGTTCACTATGTTTGTGGATGCGAGAGCTAAATTCACAATGGCATTATTGCTCTTTGAGGGAGGATTGCTAATGTCGTAGAGGAAGATGGTCAGACTAAGAGAGTCAATTCGAGCGGCCATGCAATACCTTCTCCCTCTACCCCTGTGTTAACCCTAGTCTGGTAGACGCACCGTTTGACGGGGCGTCAAGTTTTTTTTTGGGCTGTCCGCGGCTACTCATGCGATGAACATCATAGAGCTGTCGTATAAATGCGCCAAGGAAGCCGACAGTCCAATCCAAGGGAAGTCTGCCATTGCGAGGGGTTTGGCGCTTCGCCTCCGCCAAAATGTCGATGACATGGCTCCCTAGGCATTCGTCGGGTCTCGCCGGCGGAGATGCATAAGCTCGTGGCGTGCTTATTATCCTATGCGTTCGAAACACTTTGCCGTTCCTTGGGTGGGAGGTTTGGCGATAATCGAGAGTCAGGGGTTAAGGTCGGAAGGGATGTAATTAATTGTTAAGTGAATCCTAGGCTACGGCCAAGGTCCCTAATTGCCGACGGCTGGTAGATAGCTCCGGGGACGCTGGCCAATCCGCTAGCGTAGGCTCGGCCGCGAATCCATCGCGGCCCTCGGAAATCTGGTCTGAACTGGTCAAAAAGATTCTTCAATGCACCTACTATATGCCCGTGCACCTCAAAACGCTGCCATCGGGGGATAGGGTTAATGTTAGGCAGCCGTACGCGT
>Ga0307373_10015359_pt1 | contig 10422 bp, 8 predicted proteins | sample OX2MG_FD_202534 | JGI IMG/M metagenome (GOLD analysis project Ga0307373, IMG submission 202534) | Soil microbial communities from Risofladan, Vaasa, Finland - OX-2 | ecosystem: Environmental > Terrestrial > Soil > Coastal area > Acid sulfate soil | place: Finland: Risofladan, Vaasa | collected...
AATGGTTTTGGCAAGGTAGCGGCCGACTCGTCGGAGCCGCGGGCGCTCAGCGACGGAACGACGGTGATGGTCCCGACCTTCAGCTGCGGGCTTTACCGCGTGCGGAATCTTGCTGGCGACGATCCGAGCCTGGAGTTCGTCTACGACTTTGGCTACCGGACGTGCGAAGTTCCGGTGATCGTCGGAAACTATCTGGTGGAAACGATGGAGAGCGGTCACGCGATCGTGAGCCTCGACATGCACGACCCATCGCATCCGCGCGAGGTTAGCCGGATACTATTGAAGCCGAACGAGTACCCGCACTGGCTCGCCGTCGAACCGGGCGGCGACCAGCTGGTGATTACCGGTTTCGGCGCGCTACAGACGCACGCGCTCTTCGCGACGATTAATCGCAAGACGGGCCAGCTGAGGCTCGATCCGGAATCGATCGATTTCACTCGTGCATGGCCTGACGGTTGGAACGGCAGCGCGATTCCACACGGCGCGGTGTTCAGCAACAAGTGAAGAAAGCCCGCAGAGCCGACAAAATTGGCGGGGGCGAGGGGGAACTGGATTTTTCGGTTCCCCTTTTGGTTTGGTCGGACACAAGGTCAGACTCTGCCGTTCGTGATTTTTGGGGCCTGCCACTTCGAGCGGAATGAGTTCTCCGCGCTTTGCACAATGAATGGTAATTCGTTACGCTTCTCTGCGACATGCATTCCGCATTCGCAAACATTCCATTTAACGAGCCGAGTTCCGCCGAGGCGAATCTCGCGATTCTTGAAACGCGGCTTTCGCCGAAACTGTGGGCCGCGCTTCCCACTTTGCTCGCGCAGGTGCCGAGTCCCAACGACGCGCTGAATTTTCTGGAACGCTATTTGCGCGAAACGCCCGCCAGTGTGACGCGGCATCTGGAAGCGCATCCCGCAGCGCTGCATTATTTGCTTTCACTCTTCAGTTACAGCCGCTTCCTTTCGGAATCGCTGGTGCAGCAGCCCGAATTAATTCTGTGGCTCGATCGCCGCAATCCGACGGAAGGACTCGAGCGGCGGAAATCGCGCGACGATCTCCTGGAGGATTGTTACCGCTTCTCGACGATGGCGTACGACCTCCCGCCCGCGCTTTTTCTCGCGCGATTCAAGCGGCGTGAATATTTGCGCATCACGCTGCGCGACGTTTTGAATCTTGCCACGCTCGCCGACACGGTTCTGGAACTTTCCGATCTCGCGGACGTGCTGATTGAGCGCGCGCTGCGACTCTGCGCGCAACGGATGGAAAACGCATACGGCCTGCCGCAGTGGAGCGACGCGACCGGGCATTTGCAGACCGCGAGGCTGACGGCTTTGTCGCTCGGAAAGCTGGGCGGGCAGGAATTGAATTACAGCTCCGACATCGATTTGATTTTTCTCTACGATCATGACGGCGAAACGGCCGGAGGCGCGTCGGGAACCATTTCCAATCTCGAGTATTTTGTGCGCCTGACGCAAGCAATTCTGAAATTGCTGACCGACGCCACTCCGGAGGGCGCCGTTTTCCGCATCGATTTGCGGCTGCGGCCCGAAGGACAGCAGGGCGACATCGCGGTGAGCTTAGATGCGGCGCTCGATTACTACCGAACACGCGCGCGCGAATGGGAATTGCAGATGCTGATCAAAGCTCGCGTTTCCGCCGGCGAAGTCGCGACAGGCGAAAAGTTTCTGCGCGGCGTTCGTGCGCTGATTTACCGGGCGGAATTCCATTTTGCCGCCGTCGAAGCAGTCGTGAACGCGCGCGAGGAGATTTCGCGGTCGCTGCGGCGCGGAAATTCTCCGACGGAGGATTACGCGGCTGAATGGAACGTGAAATTATCGCCGGGCGGGATTCGCGACATCGAATTTCTGACGCAGTGCCTGCAGCGAATTCACGGCGGACGCGATCCGTGGCTGACGGGGCGGCGTTCGGGTTCGACTCTGGTCGCGCTGCAGCATCTGCATGACAAAGGATATTTGACGCAGCGCGATTTCTTTCGTCTCAGTTCCGCGTATCAGTTTTTGCGCAAAGTCGAACACCGCTTGCAGCTTCGCGATGGTTTGCAGGAGCACACGCTGCCGCGCAAGCCAGGCCAGCTTGACCGCATCGCGCGGCGCTGCGGGATTGACGCTGCCGGAAGCAATACTCGCGGTGAAGAATTGCTGCGGCAAACGCGCGCGCATTTCGAGGAAGTTCGCGCGATTTATGAACGCGTGCTGCCTTCGGACAAGCCCGATGCCGTGGATTGGCCCGCGAATTCCGACCATGCTCTGGGAACTTTTTTCGGAAGCAGCGACTCTTTGATGGCACATCTCAAAGTGGATTATCCGGCGCTCGCGGAACGGCTGATCCATTATCGTCGCGAAGGGAATGCGGCGGCGCGGCGCAATGTGGAGAAGTTTCTCGACGCAGCGCTGTTCGCTCCGGCGCTGCTTCGCAAACTCGACGAGCATTGTGATTGGGTCGACCTGGCCGCGCAGCTCTTTTCGCTCAGCGATTTTGTCGCGGAAATGCTGATTCGCGATCCGCGCGCGATTTGCCACATCACTGAAGGCGAAAATGCTTCCGCGCCGCGACTTCCCTTTCAATCGACAATCGCTTCGCTGCGAATCAAGCATCGCGAAGCCATGCTTCGCGCGGTCGCGCATTCACTGCTGGGAGAATCGAAGCCCTTCGATACTTTTGCGGCGCTGACGGAGGCGGCGGAAAATGCGCTGCGTGGCGCGCTGATTCTGGCCATGCGAGGTGAATCGTCCGGTCGCGAGAATGCCGCGGCTGGAAATATTTCGCGTGGCGATATTTCGTTCGGGTCAGCACCGTTCACAGTGATTGCGCTGGGACGGCTCGGCACGCATGAATTCGATATTGGCTCGGACGCAGACATTGTGTTTTTCACGGATGCGTCCGCCAACAAAGACGACATTAACGAATGGCGGCGCGTGGCGGAACGGTTTTTGCACATTGCGGGGAGTTATACGAGCGACGGGCTGCTGCTACCTCTCGATACGCGATTGCGGCCGCGCGGAGGCGAGGGCGAGATCGTGCAGTCCGCGTCGTACTTGCTCGATTATTTTACGCGCGACGCCGAAGGATGGGAAGCGGCGACGTATTTGAAGGCGCGTCCGGTGGCGGGGAATATTGCGCTCGGGGAAAAGGTTCTTGGCGAGTTGCGCGAGATTCTGCGGCGGCGGTTTTCGTCGGCGCACGGCGGCGATTCTCGCGAACTGGCGAAGCAGCTTGTTCATACGCGCGCGAAACTCGAACAGGAGCGTCACGAGGGCGCAGCGGGATTCAAATCTTGCGCCGGCGGATTTTTCGACATTGACTACATTGTCGCGTATTTGAAATTGGCGCGGGGACTGGTTGCGGGCGAGAACAGCCTCAGGTCAGCCCCGATGAAAGACATCGGGGCCCTTCCTGCGCCAGGGCAAGCGGGACCTGAACTACACAAGCTGCGCCGGGAGCGACCGGCGAACATCGTCGCGCAAATTGCGTTTTTGGAGTCGCGAGGCGCGTTGAATGGAGAGCAAGCGAGAGTTTTGCGAGACGCAGCGATCTTTTATCGTTCTCTCGATCATGCCATTCGGCTGGTGCTGGGGCGTCCGTCGGCGGAGTTGCCGGAAGCTGCGCAGATTCCGCGAGTGAGTGCGCTGCTCGAGAAATGGGGTGTTCCCGTTCGCGGATCGTTGAAGGAAGCAGTGGAAACGATGCGCGAGTCCGTTCAAGTAATTTACGCCTCGATCGTGGGACGGCGGAAAGCAGATTCCTCGTTGCATGGCTCCTCGGAATGACAGGAAACGCTGCTGGCTAAGCAACCCACCGGTATGATGCTAGAATTCGCGGCAGGGAGACGGAATCATGGCCTACACGACATTGCAGAAGTTGCGGAAAATGCGAGCTACAAACAAGGGCTCTAATCGAAGACTAGCTGCTAGCCTTCGCCGCCTAGCGGGGCGATTGGAAAGGAAGGGGCCTGAAGAACTGACCCGCCAGGAAGTCAACGCGCTGCAGACTCTGCGTTCGAAGCTAGCAGAACGGCTGCGAGCGAACGCGCTGACCCAAGCCGTGCAAGACAACCTCGATGTGAGCCCTAAAGGCAAGCACGAACGTTGACCTCTGGGACCGGAAAACTGAACGTCTCGCAAGCCATAGAATCGGAGACGCGGGGCGTGATATGTTCACAGGATTGCATGGAGGGAGAGCCGGAATGAACGACCCTAAGAAGGGCGATATTGTATTGCACGACAACGGGTGGCTGGCAGAAGTCATTGACATTGGCAGTATGGTTACTGACCGTGGATTGGTCCCGTTGTACAATCTTAAATTTTCGGATGGATCGGTTGTGAGCGTCAACTGCTTGCGCGACGAGTTTACCTTTCCTGTTAAATAGGAGCTCCGACTACGTATCAATGCCAGAATGGAGTTTACAACGAATGAAGGACAGATATAACGGAGTCGAGGTGCCGAGTGACGGGGCGGCGATTGAATACGACGCCCCTGCGCCACAGGGAAAAACCCCACCCTTCGCGAAAGGCGCTCAGGATGGGGCACCCGCAAAAACTTCGGGCGAGTTTCGCGTGCCGGAGAGGCCGATTATTCCGTTCATTGAGGGCGACGGGACGGGGCGCGACATTTGGCGGGCGTCGCGACGCGTTTTCGACGCGGCGGTAGAGCACGCGTACGGAGCGAAACGCAAAGTGGAGTGGCTGGAAGTTTTCGCGGGCGAAAAGGCGTTTCAGAAATTTGGAGAATGGCTGCCGCAGGATACGGTGGACGCGATTCGCGATTTTCGCGTGGCGATCAAAGGGCCGCTGACGACTCCGGTGGGCGGAGGGATACGTTCGCTGAACGTGACGCTGCGGCAGGTGCTCGATTTGTACGCGTGCGTGCGTCCGGTGAAATATTTTCCGGGCGTGCCGTCGCCGGTGACCAATCCGGAGCGCATGAACGTGGTGATTTTTCGCGAAAACACGGAAGACGTGTACGCGGGAATCGAATGGCGGTCAGGGACGGCGGAGGCGAAGCGGCTGCTGGATTTCTTGAACAACGAAATGCTGAAAGGCAAAAGGCAAATTCGGGAAGACTCGGGAGTGGGCATCAAGCCGATGTCGCCGACAGGGACGAAGCGATTGGTGCGGCGCGCGATTCAGCACGCAATAGAGCACAAACGGCGCGTGGTGACGCTGGTGCACAAAGGCAACATCATGAAGTTCACGGAGGGCGCGTTTCGCGATTGGGGCTACGAGTTGGCGAAAGAAGAATTTCGCGCGCGGATTGTGACGGAGCGCGAGAGCTGGATTTTGGACAACAAAGACAAGAATGCGAATTTGAGCGTCGAGGCAAATGCGGCGATGGTCGAGCCGGGAATGGAAAACGCGCCAGAGCAATTCCGCAAGCAAGTGGCGGAAGAAGTGAAGTCGACACTGGATGCGATTTACGCGACGCACGGGCACGGCGAATGGAAAGAGAAAATTCTGATCAACGATCGCATCGCGGATTCCGTGTTCCAGCAGATTTTGACGCGCGCGGATGAATATCAAGTGTTCGCGACGCCGAACTTGAACGGCGATTATCTGTCGGACGCGTGCGCGGCGCAGGTGGGCGGGCTGGGGATGGCTCCGGGAGCGAATATCGGCGACGGCTACGGAGTGTTCGAGGCAACGCACGGAACGGCGCCGAAATACGCGGACAAGGACGTGATCAATCCCGCGTCGGTGATGCTGAGCGGGGCGATGATGTTCGAATTCATCGGGTGGAACGAGGCGGCGCGGCTGATCGAGTCCGGAATCGAGCGCGCGATTCAGCAGAAACGGGTGACGTACGATTTGGAGCGCATGATGCCGGGCGCGACGAAGGTTAAGACGTCGGAATTTGCGTCGGCGATTATCGAGAATATGGCGGCGGGAACGGCAGTCGACAGTCGAGAGTAAAGGCGTGATGAGTTGCGCCAAAAGAAGATGCAGATCCCTCGCCGCGTAGCGGCTCGGGATGACAAATAAACCCTGAACTAATTTCAAGAGAGGCAATCGTGAGGAAAAAGGTGACGGTGGTGGGTGGAGGGTTCGTCGGTTCGACGACGGCGCAGCGGCTGGTGGATTCGGGATTGGCCGACGTGGTGCTGACGGATATTTTGGAAGGCGTGCCGACAGGCAAAGCCCTGGACATGCTGGAATCGGCGGCGATTTCGGGGTCGAGCATCAACGCGACGGGAATTTCGACGGGCACGGGAGATTACAAGGCGACGGCGCAGAGCGACATCGTGGTGATCACCGCGGGCTTTCCGCGCAAGGCGGGAATGAGTCGCGACGATTTGTTGAAAGCGAATTACGACGTGATCAAAGGCGTGGTCGAGCCGATTGTGAAGCTTTCGCCCGAAGCGATTTTGATCACGGTGACGAATCCACTAGACGTGATGACGCAAACGGCGTTCAAGATCAGTGGATTTCCGAAGCAGCGCGTGATGGGGATGGCGGGGGTGCTGGACTCGGCGCGGATGGCGGCGTTCGTGTCGATGGAATTGAATGTGTCGGTGGAAAATATTTCGTGCTTCGTGCTGGGCGGGCATGGCGACGACATGGTGCCGCTGCCGCGTTATTCGACGGTCGCGGGAATTCCCTTGCCGGATTTGCTGCCGAAAGAGCGCGTCGACGCGATTGTGCAGCGCACGAGAAAAGGCGGAGGCGAAATTGTGAATTATTTGAAGACTGGCTCCGCGTATTACGCGCCTTCAGCGGCGGCGTTTGCGATGTGCGAAGCGATTTTGATGGACAAGAAGAAAATCATGCCGTGCGCGGCGTACCTCGAAGGTGAGTACGGGATCAAGGGACTTTTCGTCGGCGTGCCGTGCAAGCTGGGCGCGCGAGGCATCGAGCAGATCATCGAGATTAAATTGCTGCCGGAGGAGCGCGCGGCGCTGGAGAAGTCGGCGGCGTCGGTGCGGGAGCTGGTGAATATTCTGGGATTGTAGCCACGCAAGTAAGCGTCAGGGCTCTTGCGGCACGTTTCGTCGAGCTCTCCTTAAGGGACGCGCACAGCGCGAAGGTCAAGCGAAGAAAAAAACGAAAGACCCCACCCTTCGCGGAATGCGCTCAGGATGGGGCACCCGCAAAAACTCCGGCGCCGCGAAAGGCAACAGAAGCGCGTCAGTGGCCTGCGGGTTTTGGGTGCGCGGGCGGATGCGGTGCGGGGTGCGCCGGCGCAGCCGGTACAACGCGGGCGGTTAGGATTTTGTCGAGCTTGGGGAAATTCTTCTCGAGGAACGCGTTTCCCTGGTTGGTGATCTGGTCCTGCATTCCCGTCGGCTGATCGGCATATCCGCCGTAGAAGGATTCGACGACGCTCATTCCTTCGATGACTTTGCCGAATGGGGCAAAGTTCATCGCGTCCAAACGCGAATTATCGCCGAAATTGATGAACACCTGAGTGCTGCGCGAATTTGGCGCGGACGTCTGCGCGTAAGTTATGTAGCCGGGAAGATTGCTCTCTTTTACAGGATCGTCCTTGATATTGGCATTGGCCCAGATTTTGCCGTAGCGAGGATCGGCGGGGATGCCGAACTGTACGACGAATTTTGGCACGACGCGGAAAAGCGTGGCGCCGTCATAGAAATGATGCTCCACGAGATTGTAGAAGCGGTCCGCGCCGTTGGGCGCCCAAGCGCGCGTCACCTGCACGGTGAAATAACCCTTCGTGGTGTGAAATTTTACGTCATAGACGGCCGGTGCCGTGGCGTGAAGCGAGGCGGGATGCAGCAAAGAACCTGTCGTTGACACGTATTTTCTCCTTGGGGTTGTCCGGCGCGTCTGGCCAAACAGGGATGGCGCTGCGAAAGCAGAAACCAGGCCTAAAGTTAAGATAAGCGCCGTGAGTTTCGTGGTTGTGAACTTCGCGATGTTCATTGCTCCTCCTGAACCTTTGTAACTTTAATTTTGTGCGTGGACGAAAAGCAGATTCCTCGTCGCGTGGCTCCTCGGAATGACACCGGAACCCGAACGCGGAGCTAGTGTTTTTCCTGCGACTGCATTTCGCGGCTGACGCGCTCGGCTTCGGCCATAACGCGCAGCGTGTTTTCGCCGAGAATTTTCTTGATGTCGGCATCCGAATAGCCGCGATCGAGCAGCGCCTGCGTGATTTGCGGCAGGTGCGTGACGTCTTCCATGCCGATGGGCATGTCTGAACCATCATAATCAGAGCCGAGGCCGACGTGATCGATGCCTCCGACTTTCACCGCATAATCGATGTGGTCGACGATTTCCGTCCAGCTCACTTTAGGAAGCGTGCCATCGAGCATCAAGCGATGGACAATTTCGTTTTCTGTGATGAGCTGGCAGTTTTCGTCGTCCTTAGCGCATTTCTGCGCGATTTCTTCCTGCATCTTTTTCTGCACTTCGGGCTTGGCGTTTGTGGCGTCCACGTATTTCTGGCTGAGAAAGCCGACGTGGTAATTGATTTGAATGACGCCGCCCTTGGCCGCCAGGGCTTTGATCATGTCGTCGGTCATGTTGCGCGGAGCGTTGCAAATCGCGCGGCACGAAGAATGCGACGCGATGATGGGCGCTTTGCTAACGGCGAGCGCGTCCCAAAATGTTTTGTCCGAGGTGTGCGAAATGTCGACGAGGATGCCGTCGCGGTTCATTTCGAGGACCACTTGCTTGCCGAAATCAGTGAGGCCGTTGTGCGCGGGCTTGTCGGCGGAGGAATCAGCCCAGTCGGTATTGACCCAGTGCGTGAGCGTCATATAACGCACGCCGAGAGCGGCGAAAATACGCAGGACGCTGAGATCGTCATTAATCATGTGGCCGCCTTCGACGCCCATGAGCGCGGCGATTTTGTGTTCAGCGAAGGCGCGGCGAACGTCGGCGGCGGTTTTTGCGAGCATCATGTCGTTGGGATTGCGGCGGACGGTTTCACGCACGGCGGCAATTTGGTCTAGGGCTTTTTCGACGGCGGTGGGGCCGGTGATTGTGCCGGGAATCCAGATGGAGAAGAAAATGCCGTCGAGGCCGCCCTGTTTCATGCGCGGGATGTCGATGTTGCCGTCGGTGTGGCGCACGGCGAAATCGAAATGCGGGTCGAGAAGGCGCTGCGTGGTGTCGTCATGCGTGTCGACGACGATGGAATGGAAATGCAGTTCGCGCGCGTGCGCGGATATTTTGGGGCTTTGCGCCTTCACCATTAATGGCACGACCGCAAGCAGAATCCCGCAGACACCAAAGACGAAATTGCGCATCGATTTGGTCTCCTTCGGGCGAGAAGATTACCGCAGAGGTAGAATATGGGCAAAGTATATCTCGCGGTGCGTCGTAATTCTAAACGTGCGATGCAAAGCAGATTCCTCGTCGCATGGCTCCTCGGAATGACAAATCTAAGTTTTGGCGCCAGATGTTGGACTTCACTTCTGGATTCCGAGTCGTTTCCATTCTTCATCGCGCTCGGTGGGGCCTTCGGAAAAATTCAGCCAGTCCCAGACGGCGTGCTTGAGGACCTGGCGATTGATTTCGTTGTTGGATTCGGTGAGGGGAATGCTCTTGGGGCACACTTTGACGCAATTCATGGCGTTGTCGCAATCCTGAATTCCGCCGGGGCCCATCATGGCTTCGAGGCGTTCGCGCGAATGCATCGCGCCAGTGGGATGCATGTTGAAGAGGCGCACCTGATTGATGATGGCGGCGCCGATGAATTGCGTGTGATCGTTTACCTTGGGGCAAATTTCGAGGCAATTGCCGCAGGTGATGCAGCGCGCCATGGGGTAGCCGATTTGCTGCTGCTCGGGCGACATGCGCGGGCCGGCTCCGATGGCGTACGTGCCGTCGATGGGTACCCAGCACTTCATGCGCTTCAAATTTTCGAACATGATGGAGCGGTCCACTTGCAAATCGCGGATCAACGGGAATTTCGTGAGCGGCTCGAGGCGAATCGGCTTTTCGAGATTGTCGACGAGCGCGGAGCAGGCCTGACGCGGATAGCCGTTGATGAGCATGGCGCAGGCGCCGCAGACTTCTTCAAGGCAATTCGCGTCATAGGAAATAGGCGTGGTGCCGCTCCCCGTGCGCGTGACGGGTTTTTCGGCGATGTCGCGCAGGCAGGTGATGATGTTGAGATGCGGGCGGTAGCGAATTTCGAATTCTTCCCAGACGACGCGCTCCTGAGGAGCGGCCTGGCGTTTGATGCGGAGGATGAATGTTTTGTCGGCCATCGTGCCTCGATTCAGGCTGCGACCTCTATCTTACATCTGGTGAAGCAAATTCTGCCTCAGGGGCTGAAGCCCCTTTTTACGCGACACATTTCGGCACGGCTAAAGCCGTGCCCTGACGCGTCACTAATACTTGCGCGAGCGGGACGGGGTTAAACCGACCCCGCCAAAACAAACAGCAAGAAAAAGCGGATTCCTCGTCGCAGTCGCTCCTCGGAATGACAAATGATAATTCTTGGCAC
>Ga0307373_10015360_pt1 | contig 10422 bp, 12 predicted proteins | sample OX2MG_FD_202534 | JGI IMG/M metagenome (GOLD analysis project Ga0307373, IMG submission 202534) | Soil microbial communities from Risofladan, Vaasa, Finland - OX-2 | ecosystem: Environmental > Terrestrial > Soil > Coastal area > Acid sulfate soil | place: Finland: Risofladan, Vaasa | collected...
CGTTCCTCTACGCGCTCGTCGTGCACCCGGTGTCGGCGCTCTGGGTCGCGTTGCTCTTCCTGGCCATCCACCAGATCGAAGGGCACGTGGTGGTGCCGAACGTCATGGGCAACGCGCTTCGGCTGCATCCGCTGCTCGTGATCTTCGGTCTCACCGCCGGCGCCGAGCTGTACGGTCTGCCCGGCGCGCTGATGGCGCTGCCGCTGCTCGCAGTCTCCCGCGCGATCTGGGAGTTCTTTGCCGACCGCGTCAAGCTCGAGCCGTGGTCGCCGGTCGAGCCCGTTTCGGTCGAGGTCGACCTGGGCGAACCGCGTACCCTTCGCTCGTGAGCGTCTTCCCGGCCACACGTCTGCGGCGCCTGCGGCGCACGAGCCAGTTGCGCGACCTTGTTCGCGAGACGACGCTCTCGGTCGACGACCTCGTGATGCCGCTCTTCGTCGCGCCCGAGCCGTTGCGCAACGAGCGCCTGCCGGCCCTCGGCCGTCACACGGTCGAGTCGGTCGTGCGCGAGTGCGACGAGCTCGTCGCACTCGGCGTCAAGGCGGTGATCCTGTTCGGCATCCCGGAGGCGAAGGACGAGCAGGCCTCGGGCGCCTGGGCCGACGACGGCATCGTGCAGCAGGCGCTGCGCGCGCTGGCGCCCCGCTTTCCCGAGCTGCTGCTCCTCACCGACGTCTGTCTGTGCGAATACACGAGCCACGGCCACTGCGGCGTGCTCGACGGCGAAGAGGTCGACAACGACGCGTCGCTGGAGCTGATCGCGCGCACGGCGGCCTCGCACGTCGAGGCCGGCGCCGACGTCGTGTGCCCGAGCGACATGATGGACGGCCGTGTCGGGGCGATTCGCGAGCTGCTGCCGCAGACGCCGATCGTCGCCTACTCGGCGAAGTACGCGTCGGCGTTCTACGGGCCGTTCCGCGATGTCGCCGACTCGGCGCCGGCGCGCGGTGACCGGCGCGGGTACCAGATGGACTCGCGGAACGTGCGCGAGGCGCTGCGCGAGTGCGAGCAGGACATCGCCGAGGGCGCCGACATGCTGATGGTGAAGCCTGCGCTTCCCTACCTCGACGTGATCAGGGCGGTGCGCGACCGCTTTGACCACCCGCTCGCCGCCTACAACGTCAGCGGCGAGTACGCGATGATCAAGGCGGCCGCGGCCGCCGGCGACCTGGACGAGCGCGCGGCCGCGATCGAGTCGCTGACGGCGATCCGCCGCGCCGGCGCCGGCGTCGTGTTCACGTACTGGGCCAAAGAGCTCGCTTCGTGGATCTCGTAACGCCGGGGCTCTGGCAGCGGGCGAAGAGCGTGATCCCCGGGGGCGTCAACTCCCCGGTGCGCGCGATGCGGGGTGTCGGGCTCGACGAGCCGTTCTTCGTCGAGCGCGGAGCGGGAGCCTTGATCGAGACGGCGGACGGCCGGACGCTCCTCGACTGGGTGCAGTCGTGGGGCCCGCTGCTCTTCGGGCATGCCGACGCGGAGACGGTCGAGGTGGTGCGCGAGGCTGCGCTGCGCGGCACGACGTTCGGCGCCCCCACCGAGGCCGAGGTGGAGCTGGCAGCGGAAATCGTCGACGCGGTGCCGTCCGTCGAACGTGTGCGACTCGTCTCGTCGGGAACCGAAGCCGCCATGTCGGCAGTCCGGCTCGCCCGTGGGTTCACGCGCCGCGACCGCGTGCTCAAGTTCGCCGGCTGCTACCACGGCCATGCCGACCAGTTCCTCGCGAGCGCCGGCTCGGGCCTCGCGACACTCGGCATCCCCGCGTCGCCCGGCGTGCCGAGCGGCGTGACCGGGGACACGATCGTCTGCGACTACAACGACGTCGACGGCGTGGCCGCGGCGGTCGAGCGCTACGGCGAAGGGCTGGCCGCGATCATCGTCGAGCCGGTCGCAGGGAACATGGGCTGCGTTCCGCCGCTCGCCGGCTTCCTCGAGGCGCTGCGCATGCTCTGCGACGCGAGCGGCGCGCTCCTCGTCTTCGACGAGGTGATCACCGGTTTCCGCGTCGCTCGCGGCGGCGCCCAGGAGCGGTTTCGCATCACTCCCGACCTGACCGTGCTCGGCAAGATCGTCGGCGGTGGGCTGCCGCTCGCCGCCTTCGGCGGTCGCGCCGAGGTGATGGATCTCCTCGCCCCCGGCGGTGCGGTGTATCAGGCGGGCACGCTGAGCGGGAATCCGCTCGCGACGGCCGCCGGGATCTCCGTGTTGCGGCGGCTGCGCGACCCGCAGGTCTACAGCGAGCTCGAGCGGCGCTCCGCGCTTCTCGCAGAGGGTCTCGCGCCGTTCGGCACGGTGCAGGGTGTGGGCGCGATGCTCACCTTCTTCGCCGGCCGCGACGAGCCGGTCGAGCGCTTCACCGAGCTCGACGCCGGGCACTACGGGGAGCTCTTTCGCGGCTTGCTCGAGCGAGGCATCTATGTCGCGCCCAGCCAGTACGAGTGCCTCTTTCCGTCGCTCGCCCATGGTGACGAGGAGATCGCAAGGACGGTTGAGGCGGTCTCGTCGTTCTACGATGGACGAGACCGCTAGTGGTGTTCTCGGCGATCGTCGACGAGGCAACCGCGGAGAGCAGCGTCTGGGGTGCCGCACTCCTTCCGAGCCACGAGCGAGAGCTCGTGGCCGTTTTCTCGCCGCTCGCCCCGGCGCATCTCGCGCTCGGCCTCGAGACCGTCTACGAGGCCTACCTCGTCCACTACGGCCGGCCGCGGCTCTTCGCGGTTCCCGACGCCGACGAGGCGATCCTGCTCGGCGACTACCTGTACGCGCACGGCCTCGTGCGGGTGGCGCGGGCGGGCGGCGTCGCCGCGGTGTCGGTGCTCGCCGGGCTGATCGCCCGCTGCGCGGCGTTGCGCGCCGACGGAACGGGCGGCGACGCGGACGCCTGGGTGGACGCCACACGCGCGCTCGGCGGCTTCCCCTCCGACGACGAGGTCCGAGGCGCGCTTGCCCTGCACTTCGCTAGAGTCGCGCTGCCGTGATAGCGACAGTGATCTTCGATGCCGCGTCCGAAGGCACCCACGTCATCCTCGGGATGCTGGTGGTCGGCCTCATCTTTCTCACGGTGATCATCCTGGGCGAGCTCTCCCACTGGGCCGGCCACCGCCGCGCCGAGCGCCGGGCGCGCCGCCGGGCCTACTAATTGTTGAGAGACCTGCGCGAGTGGATCGCCCTCCTCGAGCGTGAAGGAGAGCTCATCCGCATCGCCGCGGAGGTCGACCCGCGCCTCGAGGTGACGGAAATCATCGACCGCACCGTCAGGGCGGGTGGGCCGGCGCTGCTCTTCGAGCACCCGAAGGGCTCGAGCGTGCCGTTGCTCGTCAACCAGTTCGGCACAGAGCGGCGCATGTGCCTCGCGTTCGGCGTCGAGTCGCTCGACGATGTCGCAGCGAAGCTTTCCGAGGTGCTCGAGCTGCAGCCGCCGGAGGGGCTTGCGGCCAAGGTGCGCGGCCTGAGGACGCTGAAGTCGATTGCCGGCTCGCGTCCCAAGGTCGTCAAGAGCGGTGCCTGCCAGGAGATCGTGCTGCGTGGCGAGGAGGTGGATCTCGGCAGCCTGCCGGTGCAGACGTGCTGGCCGGGCGACGCCGGACCGTTCATCACGCTGCCTGCGGTGATCACCCGCGACCCGCGCACGGGCCAGCGCAACGTCGGCATGTACCGCATGCAGGTGCTCGGCCCGCGTTCGACGGCGATGCACTGGCAGATTCACAAGGACGGCCGTGCCGACTACCTCTTCACCGAAGGGCGCATGGAGGTGATCGTCGCGCTCGGGCTCGACCCGATCACCGCCTACTCGGCAAGCGCGCCTCTTCCCAAGCACATCGACGAGCTGATGCTCGCCGGCTTCCTGCGCGGCGAGCCCGTGGAGGTGGTCAAGGGTGTCACGGTCGACCTCGAGGTGCCGGCCGCGGCCGAGATCGTGCTCGAGGGTTACATCGACAAGGGTGACCTCACCGCCGAAGGTCCGTTCGGCGATCACACCGGCTACTACACGCCGGCCGAGCAGTTTCCGGTCTTCAACGTCACCGCGATCACCATGCGCCACGACGCGGTCTATCCGTCGATCGTGGTCGGCAAGCCGCCGCAGGAGGACGCGTGGCTCGGCAAGGCGACCGAGCGCATCTTCCTGCCCGCGGTGAAGATGACCGTCCCCGAGATCGTCGACTACGACCTGCCGGTTGCCGGCGCCTTCCACAACCTCGTGATCGTGTCGATCAAGAAGGCGTTTCCCGGGCACGCGCGCAAGGTGATGCACGCGATCTGGGGCCTCGGGATGCTGAGCCTGACGAAGGGGATTGTGGTCGTCGACGAGCACGTCGACGTCCACGACTACGCGCAGGTGATGTTCTACGTCGGCGCCAACGTCGACCCCAAGCGCGACGTCGTGATCACGGAGGGCCCGCTCGACCACCTCGACCACGCGCCGACCCTCCAGTTCATCGGCGGCAAGATCGGCATCGACGCGACGGCCAAGGGGCCGCTCGAGGGGACCCGGGAGTGGCCGCAGGAGATCGAGATGTCCGAGGACGTGCGCTCTCTGGTCGACCGCCGATGGGCGGAATACGGGATCGGTATGGTTCCTCCGGCGTCGACCGGCGGAATCCGTCAGAGTTCGCGCCGCCTGCTACGACGTTGACCCGCCGCTTCCCACACCGCTTGAATCTCACCTGACCCCTTTGCAGCCGCACGACGATCACCCGCACGTTTCGGGCCCGAGCCTCTGGCCGGTTGGCTTTGCCGTCGGCATCGTCGTGCTGCTCGTGGGCCTGATCATCTCGTGGGCCATCGCAGGCCTCGGCGCGCTCGTAGCGCTCGCCTTCGCGTTCTTGTGGGTGCGCGACCTGACCGCCGGCACCGGACTGGCCGACGCTCCGGAGGTCGAGCCGGAGAGCGCGGCCGCCGCGTCTGCGGGCCCGGTTCTGTTCGACCAGCCGGAGCCTGCGCCGGCCGAGCGCTTCCCGCGCTCGAAGTTCCTCGAGCTCTCGACGCTCGGTCTCGGCGGCGTGATCGGCGGCCTCGTGACGGTGCCCGCGCTCGGCTTCATGGTCGCGCCCGCGTTCCTCAAGCAGGGGCAGAAGGCTCACGACATCGGGCCGCTCACGGACTTCCCCGAAGGGAAGTACGTGATCGCGACGTTCATGTCCGATCCGAGCCAGGGCGAGGTCTCGCGCCGCACGGTGTTCGTTCGCTACAACGGCCAGGTCGGGACCCAGCCGAGCTTCACGATCATCTCGAACCACTGCGCGCACCTCGGGTGCCCGGTGCAGCCGAACGGCCCGCTCGACGAGCAGGCGCGCAAGCAGCTCGCCGACGTGACGCTGATCCCGACGGTCTCGATCGCCGGTTTCGGCTGCCCGTGCCACGGCGGCCAGTACGACACCGAGGGCAACCGCACCGCGGGCCCGCCGGTCAGAGCGCTCGACCGCTACTCGTTCTCGATCCGCAACGGCCATCTGTTCCTCGGCAGCCCGTTCTCGGTCTCGCATGTCGACGGCGCAGGCGCCACGGCGAAGATCCACAAGTGGACGCTCGCGTTCCCGGGCGAGCACGTCGACGGCCTCGAGTCCTGGCTCTATCCCATCCAGCCGCCCCACTGAGCCAGATGGCCACACGTAAACAGACCCGTTCCGAGCACCTTCAGCAGACGATCCTGTACCCGGTCGACTGGATCGAGGAGCGCTCCGGCCTCGTCGGCGGCCTCAAGTACTTCCTCTTCCGCAAGGTCCCGGGCGACACCAACTGGTTCCAGACCCTCGGCTCGGCGACGTTCACCGCGTTCCTCGTCCAGGCGGTGACCGGCGTGATCCTCGCGATGTACTACAAGCCCGACCCGAACGCCGCCTACAGCTCGATCCAGCACATCACGAACGACATCTTCGCCGGCTGGCTCGTGCGCGGCATGCACCGCTGGGGCGCGTCGGTGTTCATCATCCTCATGTTCATGCACATGGGGCGCGTGTTCCTGTTCGGCGCCTACAAGTACCCGCGTGAGCTGAACTGGATCATCGGCGTGTTGCTCCTCGCGATGGGGCTCGGCGAGGGCTTCACCGGCTACCTGCTGCCCTGGGACCAGACGTCGTACTGGGCGACCGTCGTCGGCATCAACATCAACGGCACGGCGCCGTTCCTCGGGCCGTTCATCGCGCAGTTCCTGCAAGGCGGCACGTACATCAACGCCGACACGCTGTCGCGCTTCTACGCCATCCACATGCTGTTGCTCCCGGGCGCGATCATGGGGCTGATCGGTCTGCACATGTACCTCGTGATCCGGCTCGGCGTCACCTCGCCGCCCTGGTCGAAGGAGGCTGCCGGTACGGGGCCGGTCGGGGACGGCCAGGTCAAGAAGGGCGCCCGCTCGGGTCTCGTCAGGCCGCGCTCCCGGAAGGGGAACTAGTGGCCCAAGACCGCATCGTCGAGCGGAAACGCGTCTTCCAGCAGTACAAGGAGGACGTCAAGGAACGCGGGAAGCCGTTCTACCCGTACGCGATGTTCCACGACACCCTGATGTCGCTCGTCGTCGTGGCGGTGATCATCGGGCTTGCGGTCGTGTGGAGGTACACGACGCCGGGCAACCACATCACCACCCAGGCGGGCTGGCTCGGGAAGCTGTACGACGCCCCCGCAGACCCGGGCACGATCAACTTCGTTCCGCGTCCTGACTGGTACTTCTACTTCCTCTTCTACCTGCTCCGCATCTTCAAGTGGCCGGAGTCGGTGATCCTCGCGACGCTCGGTATCCCGACGCTCTGCCTCGTGCTGCTGCTCTCGATCCCGTTCATCGACGTTCGGGCAGAGCGGCGGCTCTTGCGCCGCCCGGTTGCGATCCTCGCATCGCTCCTCGTTGTCGCCTCGATGGGCATCCTCACGTACAAGGGCGCCACCGCGAAGGAGGCGCTCGGCTCGGAGCTCGTTGCCAAGATTCCTTCGTGGGCGGCGACGGAAGGGTTCACCGGGAACCAGGAGGCGATCGCCGGCGCCAAGCTGTTCGCGGTCTCCGGCTGTCTGAACTGCCACACGTACAACGGCATCGGCGGCGCCTTCGCCGGCGCGCCGAACCTGACGGCCGAAGGCGCGAAGAACAAGGGCATCGCGTTCCAGATCTCGCATCTCAAGTGCCCGGCCTGCGTCAACTCCGGCTCGCCGATGCCGTCGTTCGCCGGGCTCGGCGAGCAGAATCTGAAGGCGCTCGCAACCTTCATCGAGTCCTCGAAGGGCCCGGTCAAGAAGTAGAGCTCCGCACGGCACACGTACTCTTAGCGCGTGCGTGTTTTCCTTGGTGTCACCGGCGCTTCGGGCGCGCCTTACGCGAGGCGCCTCCTGCAATCGCTCGCGGCAGCGGATTGCGAGGTCGGCGTCTCGGTCTCGGGCGCCGCGATCGAGGTTCTCGCAACCGAGCTCTACGGGGACGCGCGGCTGTCGCGCGACGAGACGCTCGCCCGCTTCGTCGAGGGAACCGGCGGCAACGTCACGGTGTACGAGCCGAACGACTGGAAGGCGCCGTACGCCTCCGGCTCGGCGAAGGTCGACGCATACGTGATCTGTCCGTGTTCGATGGGCACCCTCGGCACGATCGCCTCGGGCGCGATGCAGAACCTGATCCACCGTGCAGCCTCCGTGGCGCTGAAGGAGGGCCGCAAGCTCGTCGTCTGCCCGCGCGAGACGCCGCTCTCGTCGATTCACCTGGAGAACATGCTGACGCTGCGCCGTGCGGGCGCCACGATTCTCTTCCTCGCTCCCGGCTTCTACCACGGCGCCGAAACCGTCTCCGACCTCGTCGACTTCGTCGTCGCACGCATGCTCGACCAGCTCGGGCTCGACAACGCGCTCGCCCCACGCTGGGGCGGAGTCTCGACGTGACCCTCGCGCCCGACGCCGTCCGCACGATGTTCGACCGCATCGCTCCGGTCTACGACGTGATGAATCGGGTCATGACCGCGGGGCTCGATGTGCGCTGGCGCCGTCTTGCTGCCGAGTCGGTCGTGCGGCAGGGCGACCGCGTGCTCGACGGGGCCTGCGGCACCGGCGACCTCGCACTCGCGGACCTGAAGGCGGGCGCGGGCACGGTGACGGGGCTCGACTTCTCGGAGGCGATGCTCGCGCGTGCGCGGAGGAAGACTGCACTGCGCGACGACGCGCTCGACTGGGTGCACGGCGACCTGCTCGCGTTGCCATTCGCCGACGCGACCTTCGACTCGGCCACCGTCGGATTCGGCGTGCGCAACGTCTCCGACCTCGAGCTGGCTCTCGCCGAGCTCCGTCGCGTCCTGCGCCCCGGCGGGCGCCTCGCGATCCTCGAGATCACGCAGCCGCGCGGCATCTTGCGACCGTTCTTCCGGTTGTGGTTCGACCGGGCAGTGCCGCTCCTCGGCAAGATCCTGCCCGGCGGGGCGGCGTACACGTACCTGCCGGCGTCGGTGAAGCGGTTCCCCGACGCCGAGTCGCTCGCCCGGCAGCTCCGTGACGGCGGCTTCGGCGAGGTGCGCTACCGCCTGCTCGCCGGCTCGATCGTCGCGTTGCACACGGGAACCGTCGAGTGAGCCACCAGCTCGCGCAGGTGCATGCGACGCCCGGCGTCGCCGCGTACATGGCCGAGGTCGAGACGGGCCTTGCGCGTGCCGTCGGCCTGCGGCCCGGGCTTGCGCAGGAGGTCGCCGGTGAGGCGCTCGCGGCCGGGGGCAAGCGTCTGCGGCCGCTGCTTTGCTTCCTCACGGCCGAAGGTGAGCCGTCGGTCCCTGCAGGCGTCGCCGTCGAGATGGTGCACATGGCGACGCTGGTGCACGACGATCTCGTCGACGGGGCGCGTCTGCGCCGTGGTCTGCCTGCGGCCTGGTCCGTCTACGGCGAAGGCGCCGCGAAGGCGGCCGGCGACTACCTCTATGCATGCGCGTTCGCCGTGCTCGCCGAGACCGGCGACGAGGCTGCGGTGCAGACACTTGCGGATGCGGCCCTTTGCCTTGCCCGCGGCGAGGCGATGCAGAGGCTGCAGGCGCACGACCCGGACACGCCGATCGGCGCCTACCTCGAGCGCTGCTCGCTCAAGACCGGCAAGCTGATCGAGGCAGCCTGCCTGCTCGGCTCCGGTGGCGACGAGGGCCTGGGTGCGTACGGTGCGGCGCTCGGCGTCGCTTTTCAGATCGCCGACGACATCCTCGACTGTGCGGGCCAGACGCAGGAGACGGGCAAGATCCCGGGCACCGACCTCCGGGAAGGGACGCCGACGATGCCGCTGCTCTACGCCGCGCAGCAGGACGAGGTCGTGCGGGCGGCGCTGGCCGGCGGGCCGCTCGACGGTGCGCTCGTGCGGGTTGCTGCAACCGATGCGCTTGACCGGTCGCGCAGCGCGGCGCTCGACTACGCTGCCGGCGCGAGATCGTTCCTCGGCTCGCACACCCACCGGGAGGAACTGGAAGCTTTGACGTACGCCGTCGTGGACCGCGCAGGATGACCGTCAGGCTCGGCCGCATCGGGTACGTGAACATGGCGCCGGTGTTCTTCCGGCTCGACGCCGACGTGGAGGAGATCGTGGGCGTCCCCACCGACCTCAACCGCCAGCTGATTGCCGGCGAGATCGACGTCGCCCCGATTTCGTCGATCGCGTACGCGCGGAATGCCGACACGCTGCGGCTGATGCCGCGTCTCTGCGTGTCGAGCGAGGGCGCCGTCGAGTCGATCCAGCTGATCTCGAAGACGCCGCTCGCGCGCATCCGCACCGTCGCCGTGACGCCGGAGTCGGCGACGTCGGTGGTGTTGACGAAGGTGCTGTTCCCCGACGCGGAGCATGTGCCGCTGGGCGAGGACGCCGAGGCAAAGCTCCTGATCGGGGACGCGGCGCTGCGGTCGGCGTTCGAAGACCCGACGCCGCATCACGACCTCGGCCGGCTGTGGCTCGAGCGCACGGGGCTGCCGATGGTGTTCGCCGTCTGGGCGGCACCGGAGCCGACGCATCCGGAGCTGCCGGAGCTCGAGGACGCCCTCGTCGCCTCGGTGCGCGCCGCGCGCGCCGAGCCGGAGCGGCTCGCATTCGAGTCGGCGGAGCGGTACGGCTACCCGCCCGGCTTTCTCGCCCGCTACTTCGAGAAGCTGCGCTACCGCTTCGGCCCGCGCGAACGAGCCGGGTTGTACACGTTCCTCGAGATGGCGCGCGACGTCGGCGAGCTCGCCGACGTTCCGGAGCTGCGCTTCGTCGTGGCAGCCGGCGCGACCGTCTAGGCGACGCGACCGAAACGCTCGGCGGCACGCTCGCGCCGCTTCTGCGCTTCGACCTCGCGGTCGCGTGCAGGCGCGCTCGTGACGAGCGAGCCGAGCAGCGTCTCGGTCGCTTCCGCGACGGCGGCGATCGCCCGCTCGAACGCGGGCTCGTTCGCCTGTGACGGCTTCGGCATTCCGCTCACCTTGCGCACGTACTGCACTGCGGCCTGGTGGATCTCG
>Ga0307373_10015361_pt1 | contig 10422 bp, 7 predicted proteins | sample OX2MG_FD_202534 | JGI IMG/M metagenome (GOLD analysis project Ga0307373, IMG submission 202534) | Soil microbial communities from Risofladan, Vaasa, Finland - OX-2 | ecosystem: Environmental > Terrestrial > Soil > Coastal area > Acid sulfate soil | place: Finland: Risofladan, Vaasa | collected...
CGGCGCGTTACAATGGGTAGTGCATGCCTTGGTCGTGGCACGGCGCGGTAGGGCATCTCGGCGAAGGAACGGTCATGGGTCCAAAGGCAGGAGCGTTCTCACGTTACCGGCCGCGATTCTTCACGCTGATCGTGTTGTTCATCGTCGCGGTGCCGATCGTGTTCGCCAATTTGTGTCACGATGAAGTGACGCCCCGGCCATGGCCGCCGCCAAATCCGTCGTACGGCTGGCCGTTAATCTGGTATTGGTGCCAATTCACTCCCAGTCCTCCTTTGGGACCTGGCGGCGTGCCCAACCACATGGATCTCGATCTGGTAGGATCGAGCGGGCCTCGGTTGGCTGGCAACGTGGCGATGTGGTTCGTGATGCTGGCCGTTGCAGGGGGCGCTTGCGAATGGCTGCTGCGCCGCTATGAGCGCCGGTTTAGCATTCGCCCGCGACTCGTGACGCTCATCGTGTTGATGGTCGTAGCGGCGCCCTTTTTGCTTGCCAACTTGAGTCAGGACGAAGGACCTCCCAACCCCATTCTTCCGTCGCCCAAAACGTCGTACGGCTGGCCACTGATCTGGCGCTGGTGCAACCGCCAAATTTGGTACGGTCCGCCAACCGAGCTCGACGAGAACTACAGTGCGGCCCGCTTGGCCGGCAATCTCGTGATGTGGCTCATCATGTTAGCTGCCGCGGGGGTTGCTTGCGAATGGCTGCTGCGCCGCTTTCAGCCGCGGTTGCGATGGAGCCTGCGGACGATGCTGGCCGCGGTGGGGCTGCTGGCCGTGCTTTGCGCGTGGTGCGCCGCGCTGCGCGAGCGAGCCAATGTGCAAGACCCTGTCATTTCCGGGTACGAGCAGACTCGTCACGTGAAAGACGTCTATTACTTGTATTTGGAGCGCTGGGGACCGAAATGGCTCGATCTCGTGGGCGCCGACCGATTTCGTCGGCGCATCGTCGGCGCGTTTCTCAATCATCCCGACGACATTGATGGCGAGCTTCTCAAGCGTTTGGGGCGATTGCCCGACTTGCGCTATCTCAAAATTGACGTTAGGAAACCGACGCCCGCGATGGCGGCACTGGGCGGCATACGGCAACTGCGAATGTTGCGCATCGATTGCCGCACTGGCAATGAGCAAACGGCGCATGAGTGCCTTGAGGCCGTTGGAAATTTGACTCAGCTCGAGCGACTCTGCCTGACGACAGGGTTGGAGCTCGCCAGCGGCGACCTGGCGTATCTCCACGGCCTGAAGCATTTGAAATCGCTCACGCTTCGGAGCGGTTGCGACGGCGATGAAACAGCAGAGCACGAATGTCTTGCCGTGGTGGGCGAACTGACGAATCTCGAGCGACTCTGCCTGTCTGGCTGGGGCAGTAGCCCCAACTTGGCGTCCCTGGCCGGCCTGGCCAATCTGCGGGCTCTCGGCTTGCGGTACTATTGGCCCGATTCGACGGCCGACGAAGAAGAGACAGAAAATCTCGTGAGGACGGGCGAGCTACTCCTGCTGACGCACCTGCCGGCGCTATCGCGGCTCGAAACCATCGACTTGGAAGGTTCGGCCGTCGGTGACCACGACCTTGGCCGGCTTGCAGTGCTTCCCCGCTTGAAGTCGCTCAATCTGACCGGGACGTTCGTCACCGCTCTTGGCCTGGCGGAATTGGCGCGCCTGGAATGTCTTGAGGGACTGGCCATTGACAACAAAATCGCGTCGGCGGCGGGGCTTACATCGTTACGCGCGCTGGCGCACCTCAAGGCGTTGCACATCAATTCCCAAGAAACTAATGAAGACTACTCCGAGAATGTGCTGCCGCTTGACAGGGACGGGCAAATGTCCGTTCGAGAGGGCGAAGACGATCGTTGCCGTCAGGCGCTCGAGGCCTTGCGGCAATCGAACCCCGGCATCGTGATCGACAGCGATACCGACGTGTTCGAGGAACGTCGCGCGCCAAAACCTTCGTGGTGCGACGACGCCGTGCTTTATCGGACCTTTTATGGGTGGTAGCCGGCCGCGTTAAGGCACGGCAACGATCCCCTGCCATTCGACGACCCGCACGATCTGGTCGGCCGGCACGTCGCGCACCCGAGAGGGCGCGATTCCACAGCCTACAAGTCGTGATGGTTCGACCGCCCCCTCGCCGGCTTGCCCGGCAAGGAGCGGGAAGTTTGATGGCTAAGCTGCTGCTCCAGATTATCTATCTCAACACACAGCCTCCCGTGGTCCGGCTCCACGCTGCCGCATGCAGCGTGGAGCCGGACCACGGGAGGCTGGGCGGGCATTGCAGATTGCGGTGTTAGCCTGGAAAACTGCTTCACCTGCCAGGCAAGCTGGCGAGGGGTCGCTTCAAAAGATGTGTAGAACAACGATCGCGTTGCCCTAGGCTGTGGAATGTGACCCCGTCGGGGTCGACGTGGGCGCAGCCGTCCGCACGCCCCGCGCTCAGCGCCATCTCCTCCCGCCGATGGGCACGGACACCGCAGGGTCAAGATCGTCGGTGTTCAATCTGTGTTCGATCCGTGCCGGATGCCGGTTCAGTGGCGCGTTTTTTTGCGTTTAGCAAGGTCATGTTAGCAACAAACCGATTGGCGAGGTCGGCGGGCATGCGTAGTCCCCGGAGATTTTGAGGCAGCCGCCGCGTGCGTAGCAACGAGATCTTGAAAAAAGGGACGCGATTTGAACGATTTTGAAGCGCATTGAGGGCTATTTGAGTGAAAATGCAAGGCACGAAAGGACCATGGCAACCAACCACTTTTGTGTCATTGCAGTCAACCGAAGCCGACATCTTCAACGAACGTCGGGCGCCAACGACTGCGTGGGGTTTCCCGGCCAGCCGCCGACAAGACCTCACCCCACCTCGTCTTCGTCAGGCTCGGCGCTGAACTCCACCGACTCGTAGATCTCCGCCAACGGCAAGTCGATCTCGATTTCCGGAATCGGCAGGATGGAACCCAGTCCCTGATACACTTCACGGACAAAGCCATGCTCGGTCCGGCGAAAGACGACGACTGCCGGTGCGTCTTGCTCGATCAGGAGATAGACTCCCAGCGAGGGGATCGTCAGATAAGCCTCTTTCTTCTCGCCTTCGTCAATGCGACGAGTGCGGCGCGAGAGGACTTCAACCAGGGCGGCCGGCTCGTCCTGAAAGGAGCCCGTCTGCGGATTCGGCCGGCAAATCACCGACGCGTCGGGGTAGTAAAATCGGACATGGGCGGGCAGGCGGACACGGATCTTCGTGTCCGAGTTGAACGGTCGACAATCTCGGCCGCGCAGGCGGCTTCCCAGAGCGACCAGTGTGTTGGTGGCGATGATGTTGTGCGCGTTGCGCGCCCCGGCCATGGCGTAAACTACGCCACCCAGGTACTCGTGTTTCACCGGCGAGTCCAGCTCGCCAGCAAGGTAATCGTCAACCGATACCAGGTTGAGTTTCTTGGAGGTGCTCACGACACTAGTTTACCCAATTCCCATCTCATTCTCAACGGCGAGTGCGACAGGCGAGCGGATGGCGTGTTCGGACACATCCGGCCACATCGCGTTGGCGTGGCGTGCCAATAGCGCGTTACAATCAGGTGCGATAAGGGGTGTCGCGGCACTGCCCGTGGGCGAAGGAACGATGATGCGTCCAAAGTCTGGAGAGTTCTCACGCTGTCGCCCGCGCGTCTGGACGCTGATCGTCTTGCTTGTCGTTGCGGCGCCGGTCGTGGTCGCCAATTTGAGTCGCGACGAAGTGCCGCCTCAGGCACCACCGGCGCCGAATCTGTCGTTTGGCTGGCCGTTGATCTGGTACGAGTGCGAATTTACACGGGCGTCAACCGGCGCCGCGGACCCTTCGCGCATGGATCCCGATCTCGTGCAATGGAGCAGGCCTCGGTTGGCCGGCAATGTGGCGATGTGGTGCGTGATGTTGGCCGTAGAGGGGGTCGCCGTTACGGCGATCGAATCCCGGAATCGTCATCGACGGCGAAACCGACGTCTTCAACGAACGTCGGAAGTCAAAGACTGCGTGGGTCCCGCGAAATGGTCTCGACCCATGGGTCTATCATAACTTTTATAGGTGGTAGCGGGCACGAATTCCAACACGCCATCCATGCTATCTGCGTTATCATAGTCATCCGTGGTTCCGTTGGGTCTATTCTTGTGCGGTTCCCGCGTTACTTGTGGGCGGCGCTACGGCACTGCAACGATCCCTCGCCCTTCGACGACCCGCACGATCTGGTCGGCCGGCACGTCGCGCAACGCTTCGACACGGCCCGAGGACCAGCGGATGGTGACGGTTTCCAACGCGGTCAGCTTACCAAGGCCGAAGTGAATCCGCGGGTCGCTCGACGACAGATAGCTCGAGGCGGGCGAGACCTCGCCGATCCAGCTCGCGCCCTGCGCCTGCGCCGTGACACGGGCGCCGTAGGCGAACCTGTTCGGACCTGACCCGCGGAGGTCGAACTTGACCCAATGGTTTGCAGTACGCGAACGGTTCTCGAACAAAAGCGGCGCGCCTTCGAGGTCGACGATCAGCACGTCGATACGCCCGTCGTTGTCGAAGTCGGCCGTGGCCGAACCGCGACCGACGATCGGCCTGGCCAACGCCGGATCGAGCTCAGGCACGAGGTCGACGAAGCGGCGCCCCTGCTCACCGCGAAGCCCGCCGGCAGAAACACTTCGCAAGAGCATCGTCGGCTGCCGCAACGTCTCGCCTGCCTGGATTTCTCCCGCGTTATCGTAGACGTGGCCGTTGGCGTAACAAATGTCGGGCCAACTGTCGTTGTCGAAGTCGAGCCACTTGGCCCCGAAACCGAGCCGCTCGCGGGTCGCCGGCGCAATGCCGGTTTGATTGGCGAGCTCCTCGAAGCTGTGCAAGGTCGTGCCGTCGCCCTTTTCGTGGGCCTGGTGCCGGTAAAGGGCAAAGCAGTTCTTCTGAAAGTCGGTGACGGTCAAGTCGAGCAGGCCGTCGCGATCGAAATCGGCCCAATCGGCCCCCATGGCCGACATGGGTATCCAACCAGGGCCCACGGTTACGCCCGTCTCGACGGCAATGTTCTTGAATCGCATGCCGCCCAGGTTGCGCATAAAATCGGCGCGCGTGCCGTCGTTGCCGATGTAAAAATCGGGCAGGTTGTCATTGTCGACGTCGGTGAACGCGAGCACCAGCGCCACGCCGTTGGTATCGTTCATCGCGGCCGACTCGGGGACCAACTCGAACGTGTTTTGGCCGGTGTTTCGCCAGATTTCACCCTTTTCCGCCGGGTAGACCTGGGGCGGACAAGCGGAGCGCACGCCCGGTACGAGCTCACAGTATTGCGGCCAGTTCGGTCCGAAAACGACGAAATTCAAGATCACCAGGTCGAGCCGCCCATCGCCGTCGAGGTCCATGAAGCCCGCACTGGAGCCCCAATGCCGGTGGTTGGCCGGGTCGAGCCCCGTCTGAGCCGTCACGTCGCAGAACGCACCGCCGCCGTCGTTTCGGAACAGCGCCAGCCGATGAAATCCCGCGAGCAGCAGGTCGAGCCAGCCATCGCCGTCGTAATCGCCGACGGCCACGCCGGTCCAGTCGGCGTCTTCGTGCCGACGGTGCTTGCGGCGCTTTCGCGGGCTTTCGTGGGCACCGAGGGCCAGCCTGGTGCCATCGGCCATGGCCGGCCAGAGTCCCGCCGCCCGATCGCCCTGGGCCGCGATCAGGCCCGAGCTGGCGGTCACGTTCTCGAAGTTGCCGCCGCCAGTGTTGCGATAGAGCACGGGGTGCGGATCGGCGACCAGCAACACGTCTTGCAGTCCGTCGTTGTCGTAGTCGAACGCGGCGCAGCCGCAGCCGAAGGTCTCGGGCAAACGCATCGGCCGCGGTTGCCGCGGCCAGACGTGCCGCAAGCCGCGCTCGCCAGCCACCTCGGCGAATTCGACGCCGCCGGTTTCGATCGCCGGCGTGGGTGGAGTTAGGGAGATGACTTCCGCGGTGACCCGTGGCAAGCCAACCGAGCTCCGGCGATCGTCGGCGGACTGGATGGCCCTGGTCAGGCCGACGCAGGCAGCCAACATGAGGCACCCGGCAACGAACAAGGCGCCGCGCAGCCCGCCGCCGGAAATGCCGTTCCGCCCTCGGAGACGGCGATGCCGTTGCGGTACGGCGTCAGTGGGCACTCTTCTGCCGCGGTTCGACTGAAGCATAGACGGCATCCGGCGTGTCCAATGGCACAAGGTGGCGAGTAGTGTCGCGTTTCGGTCCGAGAAAGGGCATTTCACCCGCGCCCACCAACGGCAAGGGAACCTCTTGGGGGGAGGCAGGCGGGAGCCATTTTACCAGATTCGCTAATCGAGACCACCGGCGTCAGTTTTCGAACACCCCCATGGGCAGCGTCGGATCGCCGAAGAGCATGAACTTCATCCCCTGGAAAAAGATGCTGGCCGGATACCAATCGTTGTTGGGAGCAAGCTTCGCGAGGTGCTCGTGATCGTAGTAGAAGTCGACGGCGCCCGCCCAGCAATCACCGAGACGCGAGTCGGGGTGCTCGGCAAGGGATGTGGAAAAGCCGTCGAGCAATGTTAGCCCGCACGGTTGGCTGCCGGTGTTGCAACCGATGTAGGCGACCGCACCGGTTGGTCCTCGCCGCAGCAGTTGCTCGCCAAGCCCCGTCGGGTTGAACCTGCCCTTCTGGTAGGGAGAGGGAGGTGGCGGCGGAGCGTCGAACACTTCGCCGAAGTTGGTTCCCTCATGTTCCTTGCCGTCGATGTCCAGGTACGGTTCGTACGGCGGAAGGGTCGCCAGCCGGGCAGTCGAGCAGCCGGCGGAAATCATCACAGGCAAGCGGTCAGTGTTGTGCAGATGCTCCAGGGAGCCAATCGAAAAGCACTGTTCCCAGGCGTCGTCTTGACCATGACCGGCATGAAATACAAGGCGTTGGCCCTGGTCGAGCAATTCGAGCAGTTGCGGCTCATTCGGCGGCGGCGTTTTGTCGTTGCGCCGTCGGTCGGCAAAGTAACGCTTTTCCGCCGTCCAACCCGCGGGAAGTCGCCCGGCGAGCCGATCCATCACGCCACGGCTATCCACCCATCCTCCGACGGCGAACAAAATTGCCGCATTCAGACCGGCCCGTTTTCCGTCGCGCAATCCGTCCTCGTAGGCGATCGTTTTGGCGGCGACGGTGTGGACCTCTTCGGGCCCGCTAACGGGCCAGCGCCCGACCGCGATGTCGGGCCGGTAATCGACCTGATCGAAGTTGATCGGGTCGGATTTGTTCTTTTCGCCCCGGACTTCACCGAAGTAGGCGGCGTGGAATCCATCCTTTTGCGCGTTCCAGTCGTCGAATGTGCCGTCCGCTCGTGCGAGGTCGCTGTAGTACAGATCGCTCGGATAAAACGCGTAATCGAACGCCGCCGGTGTCGCGCGGTCGAGCACCATGTACCGCACCGGAAACAGGTCGGCGTCGCCGACGAGCAGCGCGTAGCCCAGGCCGTGGTTCTCCCATTGCCCGAATAGAAACCGTTTGACACGCTCTGAATCGTCCGAACCCTCCGTCTCGCGAAGGACGTTTTCAAGTGAAACGAGCTCTGTCGGCAGTTGCTTTTGCTTGTGCTTCCGGTACTGACCTAATGCCTCGTGAAAGACATCGGGGGCGATGACGATGAGTTTCTTGACCGGAGCCGGCGGGGACTTCGCCGCGACCCCCTCGGGCTCTTGCGCGAATAACGAAGCGGGCAGGCAGAATGCCGCAAGGAGCACGCTGGCGTGGACCACGCTGAAATGCGATTCATGCCGCACCAAGGTAATTCCTCCGTCTGCGAAACGGCCTAGCCCAACCTCGCCGGCGCGCAAGCGCCTCCCTCCCCTTCTCGATCCTCCCAACCTGCGCTACCAGTTTCTTGGCGGCCACCAGGTTGTCGATCGAGAGCGAGGCCGTCGAAACATCCTGGGGCCTGCTCTTCCGATTGGCCTTCAGGTACTAATAGGAACTCAAGGACGTCGTCCAGTTCTTGAAGCCGACCGCCCGTGCCAGACGATGGGACTCTTTCCTTCGGAAATCATCTCTCGCCTTGTGTGCGTCAGGTATCGCCACTGCGCCGACATTCGGGGCCATGATGCGAAACTGGATTCTTTCCCGACTGTCAAGATTTATGTTCTCGACTTCGGTCTTCACGGTCTCCCAGATTTTGGCAGTCAGCGCCTCGGCGCCCTCGTCCGTAAAGGGCGCAGGCACATCCACGACGCAATCGGAATTGCCCGAAAGGAGCCGGCTCATAAATGTCCAAACGCGGTAAACCTTGACGGCGTCGTTGCCAACGGCCGGCTCCTCCGCGTCAGGTGTCCGGCCATCGGCGTCGGCGACCGCCGTGATCATGTTCCGCCAGGCATCTCCTTCCAACCCTGTGCTCCATCCCCAGCTCGAAATCACGCATGCTCGGTGGAATCCGGCTGCCTTGCCGACGTCCTGCAGATATTTCACAGCCTGGTCATCGAATGCCTTGTTCGATTTCGTTAGAGCATGAAAGTAGGGGGTTAATTGAACGACACCATGTTCGGCATCCTTCAGCGGTTCCAACGCTCGGCGAATGGCATCCGCGTTGAGAGCGTTAGGAACGAATTGCCCCGCTTCGTCCAGCAACAAAGCGCCATTGAGCGCCACAAAAGCCTTGAGATTCTCGCCGTTTCGTGGAACAAATCCCGCAATAGCCCGCTGCAGATCGGTCGTAACCGGAAAGACAAGGTAATTCTGCTCCAGCGCTTGCTCGCCGATATCGTTCGAGGGCAAGGGTCGGGCGGCGGGCTCAGCCGCACGAGCGAGGGGACCGATGGCGAGGAGTAAGGCAAAACAACCGCACGCCGCGGAAAGAATGCGAGAAGGGCTGGCCATGACTCGGTTCCCATGAAGAAAGACGAAGACAGAGAATTGATTGATTATTAGAACCGACGCGCAATGAGATTGCAACCGTCCGTGTCGCCTCGCGTCGCCTCGCAGGCCGCCGAAGGCGGCCTGCGAGGCGACAGGGACGAGGGGGGAATCGGGAATGTGGCCGCTTTCGATCTAGAGGCCAACGTGAAACTCCAGGGGGCAAGCCCCTGGCCTCTCACGAAGAAACTCGCAATCGCCCGACGTTCCCAATTCACCACCAGCAGCCGAAAGATGTGTAGAACAACGAGGCAACGGGATCGTTCCCCCCTGGAACGCGACGACGACGCCGAAAAAGGCGTCACGGAGACGCCGCCGTTCAGGAATGCTGCCCTCACGCCTCGTTCTTCGGAACTTTCGGCCGCCGGTGGTGTTTTCGGCCGCCGGTGGTGTATATTGGCTTGTCGGACCGCCCTTGGTACGGCGACTTCGTCGATTCATTTTCTCAACGCGATTGAAGTAAGGAGCCTATGATGTTGCGCAAACGTCGGATTTTCTCGCTGGTGGCCGCGCTTTCGGCCGTTTCCTGGATGGGCACCGATCTCCACGCCCAAGGGCGCGGGCGGGGTCGAGGATCCGGCATGTATGAGGCGATTGCTCGGATGCGACTCCTGGACATCGACAAGGTGCGCGACGCGCTCAAGCTGACCGACGATCAGAAGTCCGAACTGCTCAAGATCACCACGGCCTACGACCAGGAGAGGCAGAGTTCCCGTGCCGGTTCGCGGAACCTATCGCAAGAGGAGCGCACCAAGAGGTCCGCCCAGAGCCAGGAAAAGACCAAGGCGGCTTGGGAGAAGTGCGAGAAGGTCCTGACGAGCGAACAGGCCGAGCGGATCAAACAGATCGTCCGCCAGGCGCGCGGCGCTGATGCGTTGCGCGACGAAGACGTGGCGTTGGCCCTTAAACTGACTGACGACCAGAAGAAGCAACTTGAAACCATTCGCGACACGGCCGGGCAAGAGTCGAGGTCCTTGTCCCAACAGCAAGGACTCGACCAGGAATCTCGGCGAATGAAAATCGCCGAAATCCGGAAGTCGGCCGGCGAAAAGGCCCTGGCCGTGCTCACCGACGAGCAGAAGAAGGATTTCGAAAATCTGCGAGGCGAGAAGATCGAGCTGCCCGAAGGCGCGCTTTATGGTGGATTTGGCGGGCGACGGCGGCAACCCTAAACGCCAGACGCCCCGAGTTGGCGGCCTCGCGGGCGTCTGGATCGGTGATGTACTTGGTCTTGCGGCCCAGGAGATCTTCCATCGCAAACCATGTGTGATCGCGGGGCCGACAACTACGAAGTCTTTTGCCGCTGGCCTATCGCGGCAAGGCCGTCGCGTTGAGGCGACTCGGTTCCCACGTCGAACCAACCAGTGGCGGCGGCTCTTGCCGGTCGACGTCGGTCCGCGGGGCAACGCGTACCCGCGCTCGGCATGCGCGGCCGCCTTGGCTCAGATCTCGCGGCCTTCCACCAATCCTGAAGCCAAGTCCAGGCTTCGGCGGACACCTGCACGGCGGGCTGACGCCCTTGTGCTGTCCGCCAACGCCTGGCCTTTATCACACGCGCTGCCATC
>Ga0307373_10015362_pt1 | contig 10422 bp, 8 predicted proteins | sample OX2MG_FD_202534 | JGI IMG/M metagenome (GOLD analysis project Ga0307373, IMG submission 202534) | Soil microbial communities from Risofladan, Vaasa, Finland - OX-2 | ecosystem: Environmental > Terrestrial > Soil > Coastal area > Acid sulfate soil | place: Finland: Risofladan, Vaasa | collected...
TGGAGCAGGCTCGCCAGGGTCGACTGCACATCCTCGACAAGATGGCGGAGGCTCTGGAGAACCCCCGTCAGGCAATGTCCACCTACGCTCCCCGGATCACCACCATCCAGATCCATCCCGACAAGATCCGTGATCTGATCGGACCGGGCGGCAAGACGATCCGCCGTATCCAGGAGGAGACCGGCTGCCAGATCGACATCGAGGACGACGGCAAGGTCTTCTTGGCCACCGTTGACGAGGAGGCCATGGAGCGAGCGGTCGCGATGATCCGCGACCTCACCGAGTCCGTCGAGGTGGGGCGGATCTACAAGGGCAAGGTGGTCCGGATCATGCCGTTCGGGGCCTTCGTCGAGATCCTGCCCCGCCAGGACGGTCTGGTGCACATCTCCCAGCTGGCCGAGCAGCGGGTGGGTAAGGTGGAGGACGTGGTCAACATCGGCGACGAGATCATGGTCAAGGTCACCGAGATCGACGACCGGGGCCGGGTCAACCTTTCCCGCAAGCAGGCCATCTTGGAGTTGGCCGGTGGGTCTGCACCCAGCGGCAATGGCGCTCCGACTGGTGAGCGGCCCCCGGGTAGCTGAGCTGCCCGAAGAGCCCACGTCAGGGGCGCAGGCCCACCTCGAGGCAATCGCCTCGCAGGTCAGGGCCTGCGTCCTCTGTCCTCTCCACCAGACCAGAACTCAAGGTGTTCCCGGGACCGGACCGGCCACGGCTCGGGTAATGGCGGTCGGCGAGGCTCCGGGAGAGCACGAGGACCGGGAAGGCCGGCCGTTCGTGGGGGCGGCCGGCCGACTGCTGACCCAGCTCCTCGAGGAGATCGGGTTGAGCCGAGAGGATATCTTCATCACCAATGTCCTGAAGTCGCGGCCCCCAGGCAACCGAGATCCCTTGCCGGAAGAAGTCCTGGCCTGCGCCCCTTATTTGGACGCTCAGATCGAGGCGCTGCAGCCGGAGGTCATCCTCGTGCTCGGCCGCCACGCCTTGCAGAGACTCTTGCCGGAGGCGCCTGGTATCTCCCGGGCTCACGGCACCATGATCCACCGCGCCGGCAGGACCTACATGCCTTGCTACCATCCCGCGGCAGCGCTCTACAAGGGGGGCCTGCTGGGAACCCTACGCCAGGACTTCCAGCGGCTCCAGACCCATCTCCAGCATCCCGTGGCCACCCCCGCCGCGGCTTCCCCAGCGCTTGCCCCTCCAGCACCGGCTGACGAGCAGCTTGGACTCTTCTAAGGAACTCGGAACTGGCGGTTCCGGGGATTTCCTTGGTCAGCCCGCGTCGGGAACCTTGCGCTTCATTCCCCTGGGTGGAGTGGGGGAGATCGGCAAGAACCTGGCCCTCCTGGAAGCGGGTCCAGACGTGGTAGTGATCGACGCCGGTCTGGCGTTCCCAGAGCAGGAGACCCCGGGGGTCGATGTCGTGCTGCCGGACATCTCCTTCCTGCGGACCAGGCTGAGCCGACTGCGAGCGGTTGTGCTCACCCACGGCCACGAGGACCACATCGGAGCCCTGCCGTTCTACCTGAAGGAACTGAACGTTCCGGTCTACGGCACGGAAATGACGATCGGGATGCTCCGCAACAAGCTGGAGCGGCGTGGTTTCCCCGGACAGCCAATCCTGCGCGAAGCAGAGCTCGGTGAGCCTATTCCGGTCGGGCAGCTGACGGTCGAGCTGTTCCACATGACCCACAGCGTCCCGGGCAGTTGCGGACTGGCGATCCACACCCCGGCCGGCTTGGTGGTGCACACCGGGGACTTCAAACTGGACCAGACTCCGGTGGGAGGGATGACTCCCGACCTGGGACGGCTGAGCCACTTGGGGGCCGAGGGGGTTCGGCTCCTCCTCAGTGACAGCACCAATGCCACGGTTTCGGGGCTGACGGCCTCGGAGCTCACGGTGCGCCCGGCCCTGCGAGCGGCGCTGGTGGACTCCCCGGGCCGGGTCCTGGTGGTGACTTTTGCCAGCAATCTGGCGCGAATGCGACAGACCCTCGAGCTGGCGGAGGAGGCCGGACGCCGCTGCTGCCTGGTCGGTCGCAGCATGCTCCGCAACGTCGACACCGCTCGCAAACTGGGCTACTTGCAGATCCGACCCGGGCAACTGGCGTCGCCCCGCGAACTGGCCAGCATTCCCCCCAAGCAGCTCTGCCTTCTGGCCACCGGGTCTCAGGGGGAGCCGCTAGCGGCGCTCAGCCGGATCGCCGCCGGCACCCATCCCTTCATCCGACTCCGGAGCGACGACACTGTGGTACTGGCAGCCAACCCCATTCCCGGCAATGAGTCGACGGTGGGCCGGATCGTCAACCAACTGGTGGAGCGCGGGGTGCGGGTTTTGGCCGGCAGCGCTTCCGGAGTGCACGCCAGCGGTCACGCAGCGGGGGAGGAGCTGCGCTTTCTTCTGGAGGTGGTCAGGCCGCAGTACTTCATACCCGTCCACGGCGAGCCCCGCCATCTGGCGGCTCACGCCCAGCTGGCCCTGGAGGTGGGTCTGGCCCCGGAGGCGATCGCCATCATCGAGAACGGGACGGTCGCCGAGGTCACGGATCAGGAGTTGCGGGTGAGCGGCAGCGTAAGCGTGGGAGCGATCCCGGTCGATGCGGAGGGCAAGAGTTCGACTGCCGGGGAATCTCCCAAGATTCCGAACCAGCAGTTGGTGGTGGTGTCGGTCACCATGGATCGGGTGCTGAGGAAGTTACTGGCCGGACCGGAGACGGTGGTGGTGGGCGATGCGACGGCAGACGAGCGCCGGCTCGTCGACGGGGGAAGGGCAAAGGTGCGGCAGGTGGTCGCCCATCGCCGGGAGTTCCGCGATCCTGGTGAAGTGCGCCGGATGGTGGGCACGACGATGGAGGGGCACCTAGCGGAAGCTGGCCCGTGGCGACCACGGGTTGTTGCCGTAGTGAGTCTGGCCTGAGGTCCGAGTGGGCGTACCGGTGAGTCGGCTGGTGCTGGGCGCGGCGAGCCTGCTGCTGCTCGCCCTCGCCGTCGGCGCCGCAGTCCAACTGGGACGCCCCGTACCGGCTCTCGCGGGCCAGAGTCAGCTCGCTCCCTCTTACCTGGTCTCGGGAGGAGCGGTAGCTCTGCCGTGGCCGGACCAGGGAGAGGCAGCGCTCTATCTGTCCGGGTTCGGCTGGCTGGGCTCCACCGGACTCGAGGGGTCGGTGCCGATCGCCAGCGTCACCAAGATAATGACCGCCCTGGTGATCCTCCGATCCGATCCCCTGCAGGCGGGGGGGTCGGGTCCGACGATCACCGTGACCTCGGCCGACCTCGCTCTCTACCAGGGCGAGTTGACCCAGGGAGACTCGGTGGTGCGGGTGGAGTCCGGCGAGACCCTCACCGAGCTCCAGGCGCTGGAGGGGTTGCTGCTGCCCTCCGGAGACAACCTCGCGGCGCTGCTCGCCGATTGGCAAGCCGGCTCCGAGGCTGCCTTCGTGGCGGAGATGGACCAGCTGGCCGGGACGCTGCACCTCGAGCAGACCCATTTCACCGACAGCAGCGGACTGGATCCCGGGAGCGTCAGCAGTGCCCGCGACCTGGTGGTCCTGGCTACCGTGGCCATGCGCAACCCGGTCTTCGCGTCGATCGTGGCTATGCCCACGGTCAGCCTTCCGGTCGCCGGCACGGTCCGCAACTACAACCCGATCCTGGGTCAGGGTGGGGTTATCGGCATCAAGACCGGGTGGACCGAGAGCGCGCTGGGCTGCTTAGTCTTCGCCGCCAGGCAGACCGTCGGAGGGCGCCCGGTGCAGTTGATCGGCGCGGTGCTCGGCCAGCCGGGCGGCCCGGAGACGGGACTGGCGGCGGCCGGTCGGGAGGCTTCCTTGCTCCTCGCCGCCGGCGAAGCGGAGCTGCACCAGACCAGACTGCCGGCAGGTGGTTCCGTGGTTGGAGAGGTGAACTCCAAATGGACGGCCCCACTGGCCGCCCGAGTCAGCCACAGTGTCTGGCTTATCGGGGTGGCGGGGGCTCGGCTGCACCTCGATTTGCTATGGCAGCGGCCCCGGGCGCCGCTACGCCGGGGAGAAGACGTCGGCTCCCTGACGGTCACCACGCCGGGTGGATTCCACTTCCACGAAACCGTGGTGGTGAACCGAAAATTGGCCGCTCCCGATTGGTGGTGGCGCCTCACCCGGTCCCTTTAAGCGAGCAGATGTGCGGTCTCACTGCTAGACTGCGGCCAGCGGGTGGCAATACCGCTTCCGACCCATCCAATCCCACCCATGCCAACGCCCTCATAGATGGCGAAAACGAAGCGGCGCCGTGCGCCGAGACCGCGGGCGGCTAGCCCCCGACGGCGACCGTCGAGCAGCAGGGGTAGTCGTCAAGCCGGTCCTGCGTTGCGCCTAAAGTCAACCCAGCAGCGAGAGCTGGCAGGAATCGCCGCCATCGCGGTGGGCCTCATCTGGATGATCCTGCTGGCCTTTCCGCAGGCCAAGGTCGCCTTTGACTTCGGACGAGGAATCCAGTCGGCTGTCGGGGTAGGTGGCTGGATCATCGGGGTGGCCCTGGTCGCCGGCGGGGTGGGGATGCTGGCATCTAGGACTACGGAGCGAAGTGGCGGTCAGGTCATGGTCGCCCTGATCGTCTCAGCGGTCGCGGCGATCTCCATGGCTGCGACCGTGCACCCGGGCGGTGGTGGTGCCATCGGGGAAGCCATCGGTCCCCGCCTGGCCTCCTGGGTCGGCGCCCCCGCAACCCTGGTGGCCCTGTCCGGGTTGGCACTGGCTGGCCTGATCGTCGGGCTGGAGGTCTACCCGTCCCGACTGTCAGCGCGGGCACTGACCCGGATGGGGGACGCCGCCGCGAGGGCGTTTTCCGCGACCGGCTCGTCGCGGTCCAGCTCCCGGCCATCGCCCGCCCTGTCGACCGCGCCTCATGCCCAGTTGGGTGGTCTCCTCCCGGTGCTGCCGGTGCCCGCAGACCAGAGCCTGGGCGAGGATGAATCGGCGCCCGAGGCGTTCCAGCGGATCTTCGAAGGTCTCGACCACGATGAACCGGACCCCATCGCCCTGGAGGTCGCCGCGGATGCGGTCGAGGTCGGCGGCACTCCCGTCGCTGCCGCCGGGGTAGCGGTTGTGGCCGACACGTCCGACGAGCTCGATGACGAGCCCGAGCCGAGCTGGGTCCTCCCCAGCGTTGATCTGCTCGACTCCTCGAGCGGCAAGCGCGAGCGGCTCCGGGACGAGATCCGGAGCCGGATCCGCACCATCGAATCCACGCTCGGCAATTTCGGCGTTAAGTGCAAGGTGATGGGGGTAAACGCGGGCCCCACGGTGACCCAGTACGAGCTGCAGCCGGCTCCCGGGGTGCCGGTGCGCAAGGTTCTCGCCTATCAGCCGGACCTCTCAATGGCCCTGGCTGCACCCATTCGGATCCAGGCGCCCATCCCGGGGAAGTCAGCCATCGGAATCGAGGTGCCCAACAAGGCGGCCCAGCTGGTCACCCTGAAGGAGGTTGTCCAGGCGCCGACCTTCAACGGCGTGAAGAGCAAGCTGGCCATGGCCCTGGGTGCCGATGTCAGCGGTCACCCGGTCCTAGGCGATCTGGCGGGGATGCCTCACCTGCTGATTGCCGGCACCACCGGGTCGGGCAAGAGCGTCTGCATCAATGCGGTTCTGGCCGGGCTCCTGCTGCAGTCCACTCCCCGGGACCTGCGTCTCATCCTGGTCGATCCGAAGCGGGTGGAGCTCAGCAACTTCTCCGGACTGCCCCATCTGCTGGTTCCGGTGGTGGTTGACGCCGACCCCGCCGTCGCAACGCTTCGCTGGGCGGTGATGGAGATGGAGCAGCGGTACAAGCTCTTCGCCGGCCACGGCGCTCGCAACATCACCAACTTCAACGAGCGGGCCCCGCAGCTGGGGCTGCGCACCCTGCCCAAGATCGTGATCGTGATCGACGAATTGGCCGACCTGATGATGGTGGCGGCCAACGAGATCGAGGATCTGATCTGCCGGATCGCTCAGTTGGCCCGGGCGGTGGGGATCCACCTGATCGTGGCCACCCAGCGCCCCTCCGCTGACATCATCACCGGGTTGATCAAGGCCAACATCCCCTCCCGGATCGCCTTCGCAGTGAGCAGCGGCGTCGATTCCCGGGTGATCCTGGATGAGATGGGCGCCGAGAAGCTGCTGGGCCGGGGCGACATGCTCTACCTGCCGATCGACGCCGGCAAGGCAGTCCGACTCCAGGGCGCCTACGTCTCCGACCGGGAACTGGACCAGCTGATCGGCTGGTGGAAGGCCCAGGGCCGCCCTCACTACCAGGAGGAGATCCTCCAGGCAGCGGCGCTGGCGCCCGTTCGGGGCGATCCCGCGCTGAAGCGTGACCCGCTCTTCGAACGGGCGGGCCGGATCGTGATCGGGGAGCAGCGCGGCGCCGCCTCGCTCCTGCAGCGCAAGCTCAACGTGGGCTACACCAGGGCGGCCCGCTTGATCGATCAGCTCTCGGACGCGCGGGTGGTGGGTCCCTACGAGGGCAGCAAGTCCCGGGAGGTCCTGATGAACCTGGCCGAGCTGGAGCAGATGCTCGACTCCAACGAGGACGGGGACTAGCCGCTACGCTTGGCGCGTGGCCAGCAGTGAACATTCTTTTGACGTGGTCTCGGACTTCGACCGCCAGGAATTGGTGAACGCGGTCGAGCAGGCCAAGCGGGAGATTGCCACCCGGTACGACTTCAAGGACATCACTGCGGAGCTAGATCTGCACGAGAAGGAGATCGTGGTGCTGGCCGCTTCGGACAGCCGGGCTGACGCCATGCTCGATGTCCTGAAGAGCAAGCTAGTCCGTCGGCAGCTCTCGCTGAAGATCCTTGACCCGGGCAAGCCCGAGCCGGCTGCCAAAGGCAATGTCCGCCAAGTGATTCAGCTGCGCAAGGGGATCGCCGAGGAGACGGCCCGCGACCTGACCAAGCGCATCAAGGCAAACCACTCCAAAGTCCAGGTGCGCATTCAAGGCGACGAGCTCCGGGTGACCGCCAAGGACAAGGACGCTCTGCAGGCGGTCATCCACGAGCTGCGCGAGCTGGATCTGCCGGTGCCGCTGCAGTACACCAACTACCGATGACCATCAGGGGGACCACCGCTCCCCCTGAGACCTCTGGGGAGGTCGCAGAGCCGCTGGGTGCGACTTGGCGCGGGTTCGCCAATCTGATCACCATCAGCCGTCTCGGCCTGATCCCGGTGATCCTCTTCTGCCTGGAGTCAGGCTTCGCGGGGAGCCACCAGATTGCGGCGGGGCTGTTCGTCCTGGGGGCGGCCACCGACAGCCTGGATGGGATGGTGGCCCGTCGTCGCCAGGAGGTGAGCACTCTCGGGATCTTCCTCGACCCCCTGGCCGACAAACTGCTGGTGATTGCCGCGCTATTTCCCCTGGTAAGCGAAGGGGCGCTGCCGGCCTGGGCCGGGTTCGTGATCGTTGCTCGCGAGGTGGCGGTGGTGATCCTGCGGACGAGGGGCACGCGTTCGGGAGTCTCGATCAGCGCCAATCGAGTCGCCAAGCTCAAGACACTCAGCCAGGATGCCATGGTCGTCGCCTTGATTCTCCAGCGCCCGTACCCCGTGCTCAGTCCCTTCGCCGGCTGGCTGGTGGGGGTGGCCGTGGTCTTCACCCTCTGGAGTGGGGGAGTCTATCTCTGGCGGTTTCGGAACCTGCTCGGGTGGCGATGACCGAGCCTCGTCTAGAGGACCTTGCACTGGTCTTTCCCGGAGCGCGAGCCGTGCTCGAGAAGGCTGGACAGGCTCCGGCACGAACCCTGGCTACCGCTGAGTCATGCACCGGAGGACTGCTGGCGGCCGCCCTCACCGCGGTACCGGGCAGCTCGGCCTCGTTCCTGGGAGGGGTGGTCGCTTACGCCAACTCTCTAAAGCTCGGGACGCTGGGCGTTCCGACCGAGCTTCTCGAGTCGTATGGCGCGGTCAGCCGCGAGGTGGCGGAGTCCATGGCGGTGGGGGTTAGGGATCGCTTTCACAGCTCCTTCGGCATCTCGACAACAGGCGTCGCCGGACCCGCTTCGTCCGAGTCCAAACCGGCGGGACTGATCTTCGTGGCGGTGGCTGGAGCCGACGGCACGGTGGTGCGTCAAATGGTCCGCGATGAGGGCCGGCACAAGAACCGAGTCCGTGCGGTCACGGTGGCCCTGGAGCTCTTGCAGGCGGCCCTCAATTGAGTGCCATAGACCCCCCGCTGAACCGCCTAAAGGACCTTCCCATACGGGTCGAGACGCGGTACAATAGCGAACAAGCGTTCCCCGCCAATGCTGAGTCGTCTTGAAACCCGTCATTGCTCGCGGTCACCCCGCAGCGACACACCCGGAGGTCACTGAAATGAGCGCTACACTCGAAGTCGCGGGACGCGTGAGCGGCCCGGTAGACCGCGATGCCAAGGAGCTTGCGCGAGTGGCCACAGAGAAGGACCGGGCGCTAGGCGCCGCGCTGACCCAAATCGAGCGGAGCTATGGCAAGGGCGCGATCATGCGGCTCGGCGACGGCACCGGGGTGCGGGGGATTGAGGTGATCTCTACCGGGGCCCTCACCCTTGACCTGGCTCTAGGCGTCGGCGGAATCCCGCGGGGTCGGATCGTGGAGATCTTCGGACCGGAGTCATCCGGCAAGACCACCCTCAGCCTGCACATCGTCGCGGAGGCCCAGAAGTCCGGCGGAGTCGCGGCATTCATCGACGCCGAGCATGCCTTGGATCCGGCTTACGCGGCCCGGATCGGGGTGAACACTGATGAGCTGCTGATCTCCCAGCCTGATACCGGTGAGCAGGCGCTAGAGATCGTGGAGGTGTTGGTGCGCAGCCAGGCGGTCGACGTGGTGGTGGTCGACTCGGTGGCGGCCCTCGTCCCCAAGGCGGAGATCGACGGTGAGATGGGCGACACCCATGTAGGTCTTCAGGCCCGCCTGATGTCCCAGGCCATGCGTAAGTTGACGGCTGCGATCAGTCGTTCCAACTGCGTGGTGATCTTCATCAACCAGCTGCGCGAGAAAGTTGGGGTGATGTTCGGCAATCCCGAGGTCACCTCCGGTGGTCGGGCGCTCAAGTTCTACGCCTCGATCCGGCTGGACATCCGCAAGATCGATTCCCTCAAGCAAGGTCTCGATGTCATTGGAGGTCGAGTCCGAGTGCGGGTCGTCAAGAACAAGGTGGCTGCGCCCTTCCGGGCCGCTGAGCTTGATCTTCTCTACAGCGAGGGCATCTCCTACGAGGGCAGCGTCCTGGATGGTGCCATCGAGGCCGGCATCGTCGAGAAGAGCGGCGCCTGGTTCAGCTACGGCGAGATGCGCTTGGGCCAGGGCCGGGACAACGTCCGCGATCTGCTCCGGGGTAACGCCGAACTGACTCAGGAGATCGCCAACAAGGTTCGCCAGGCGGTGATCGGAGAGCCGGTGCTTCCGGCGGGCCAGGAGAGCGACATGGCGGTGGAGTCGGAGCCGGCGGCAGCCTTGGGCTGAGGTACTGTCCCAGCTTCGCGGGCGGCACCTCGGCCCTGACCTCCAGGCACACTGGAGTTAGCGCTAAAATCGGTGCCGCTTTCAATTAATTTCCTGCTCCTCCGGCTTCGTGAGGGGTTGAAGTCGGGGAGGGGCCTTCCATAGTCCCTTGCTTGACACTGCGAGGTCTGGGCTATGAGTGCAGCACTGGATGTGTTGCTGGTCGTACTAGCTGTGCTCGCCGCTGGCGGCGTGGCCTTCGGCCTGATGGCGTCCCGTCAGGGACGTCGTGGCCAGGATGACCTGGTCGCTGCTCGGACGGCGATCGAGGCCGATCGCAAGGCAGCCGGTCTCGAGGCCAAGGCCGAGGCACTCCGGGTTCGGACCGAGCTCGAGGACGAGCTAAGAGAGCGCCGCTCCGAGGTCTCCCGACTGGAGCAGAGAATTGTTCAGCGCGAGGAGCAACTGGACCGCCAGCAGCAGGACCTCCTCCAGCGCGGGGACACCTTGGCCGCGGAACGCACCCAGTTGGAGGGGTCGCGCACCGAGCTGAGTGGCCTTCGGGAAGCTGGGGAACGGGAGCTGGAGCGGGTGGCGGGGCTCACCCGGGAGGATGCCCGCCAGGAGGTCCTCCAGACCCTCGACAGGGAGCTGATCTCAGAGAAGGCGGACCTGATCCGCCACTCGGTCGCGTCAGCTCGGGCCGAGGCTGACGAGCGCTCACGGGAGGTGCTGGTCACCACCATCCAGCGCCACGCCGCTGACCAGACCGGCGAGACCTCGGTATCGGTAGTCCCCCTGCCCAACGATGAAGTAAAGGGTCGGATCATCGGTCGGGAGGGGCGCAACATTCGGGCCCTGGAGGCGGCTCTGGGGGTTGATCTGATCATTGATGACACCCCCGAGACGGTGGTCCTGAGCGGATTCGACCCCGTGCGCCGGGAGGTGGCCCGGGTCACCCTCAACAAGCTGCTCAGCGACGGCC
>Ga0307373_10015363_pt1 | contig 10421 bp, 6 predicted proteins | sample OX2MG_FD_202534 | JGI IMG/M metagenome (GOLD analysis project Ga0307373, IMG submission 202534) | Soil microbial communities from Risofladan, Vaasa, Finland - OX-2 | ecosystem: Environmental > Terrestrial > Soil > Coastal area > Acid sulfate soil | place: Finland: Risofladan, Vaasa | collected...
AAGCGGCGGGCGCGGCCGGCGGCACGCAGATGGCGGCGCTCGCTGCGCCCGCCCCGTCGGGGCGGGCGCAGCGAGCGCCGGAGCGCGCGGCTTTGCCGGGTCATCCGCTGGTGGTCATCGATCCCGGCCACGGTGGCTACGACTCGGGCACCGAGGCCGGCGCGCCGCTGCTGGAGAAGGATCTCGCGTTGCAGATCGCGCTTCGGCTCCAGAGCGAACTCGAGCATCGCGGCGTCCGCGCAATACTCACTCGCACGGGTGACTATTTCGTGACGCTCGCCGGCCGCACGGCGTTCGCCAACAAGGCCGGGGCCGACCTGTTCGTCTCGATTCATCTCAACTCGAGTCCCTCGGCCTCCGCGGCCGGGATCGAGACCTACTACCTCAACAACACCACGGATCGGGCGACGATTCGGCTGGCGGCGATGGAAAACGCGAGCGGAGGAGCCTATGGCACGGCGACGGGGGGCGACTTAAACTACATCCTGAGCGATATGCGCCAGCAATATAAAGCCAATGAATCGGTCGCGCTGGCCTCGATGATCGAGGCGCAGACCGCAGCCGAGCTCGACGCGTCGCTGGGACTGCATGTGAACGTCCTGGGAGCGATGCGCGGGCCGTTCTACGTGCTGGTGGGTGCGCAGATGCCGGCGGTACTGGTCGAGTGCGGGTTTCTTTCCAATCGGGAGGAGGCCGCGCGCCTGGCCTCCGCGCGCTACCAGCAGGTGCTGGCGGAGGGTATCGCCGAAGCGGTGGTCCACTATTTCAACGCCGACGCCGCGGTGGGTAATCTGTGAGCGAAGCGCCGGGCTCAGCCGCCACCGAGACCACGGTCATCGCGGCGTCCGCGCTCGCGCGCGACGAGGATTCGCTCTACGCCGAATTCCGGAGCGGCGGGCGGCCGGGCCTGCACGCGCGCGCCTGGCTCGAGGCGGCGCGCGGGGAGCTCGCGCGGCGCCATCTGGCGGGCGCGGGCGGAATGGAGATTGTGCGCGCGTATACCGGATGCGTCGACCGGATGGTGCGCGCGCTCTATCGCTACGCCGACCACCATCATTCGCGCCGCTTCTCGCGTCTGAACCAGCGCCTCGCGGTCATCGCGCGCGGCGGCTACGGCCGCGGCGAACTCAATCCGCATTCCGACATCGATCTTCTTTTCCTGCACGACTACAAGCCCGGTCCCTACGTCGAGGTGATGACCGAGATAATTCTGCACGCGCTGTGGGACGCCGGTCTCACGGTCGGCCAGGTGGTGCGCAACGTGCGCGAATCCGTGCGCGCGGCCAACGACGACCTGAAGGAGAAGACCGCGATCCTCGACATCCGTCTACTCGCGGGTGACGAGAAGTTGTGGGCGTTGCTCGACAAGGCGCTGATCGACGAGGTGCTCAACCGCAACCAGCAGAAGTTCTTCCAGGCCAAGCTGGAGGAAAGCCGCGACCGCCATCGACACTACGGCGACTCGATCTACCTGCTCGAGCCGCAACTCAAGGAGGGCGAGGGCGGCCTGCGCGATTTGCACACGGCGCTCTGGCTGGCCAAGGTCAAGTACAAGGTGCATTCGCTGCCCGAGCTGGTGCAAAAGGCGATCATCAGCGAGCCCGAGCTCGAGGAGGTCGTGCGCGCGCAGGACTTTTTGTATCGCGTGCGCAATTCGCTGCACTTCCTAAGCGGCCGCCATCACGACCAGCTGACCTTCGAGTACCAGGAGCAGATCGCTCCGCTGCTGGGTTTCACTGCCGCCGACGCATCGGGCAGTGCGTCTTCCGCGTTGATGCGTTTTTACTACGCGCAGGCCGCCGTCATCCATCGCTTCTCCGAGGGGCTCATCGCACGAGTCACCGAGGATCCGGCGGTCGGGCGCTTCATGCGGCGCACCGGTGGGCGTCAGATTCGTCCGGGAGTGCTAATCCAGGGCCGCCTGCTCGCCATCGCCGAGAAGGACTTCTTCGTCCGCGCGCCGATCAATCTCATCACCATCTTCGCCGACTGTCAGGCGCACGGCGTGGAGCTTTCGGGCAGCGCCTACCAGCAGGTGCGCGACAGCCTGGGGCTGATCGACGACGCTTTCCGATGCGACCCGCGGACCGGGATGGCGCTGATGGGCATCATGTCGGGGCGCCAGCGGGTGGCCGAGACGCTGGAGGCGATGCATCGTGCGGGCGTGCTGGGCGCGGTGATTCCCGAGTTCGGCAATCTCTACGCGCGCGTGCTGCACGACCTCTACCACATCTACACCGTCGACCGGCATTCGCTGGCCGCGGTGCGCGAGCTCGAGCGGCTGCTCGCGGGCGAGTTCAAGGAAAGCAATCCGCTGCTGACCGAGGTCGCGCGCGAGGTCATTGCGCTGCCGCTCATTTTTCTCGCCCTGGTCCTGCACGATATCGGCAAGGGCCACGGCCACGACCATCACGAACGCGGCGCGGTGCTCACGACCGAGGTCTCGCGCCGCTTGGGACTGGACGGCGAGGAGACCGACTTGGTGGTGTTCCTGGTGCGCAACCATCTGCTGATGTCGCAGGTGGCGCAGAAGGGCGACGTCGACGACGTGCGCACGGTCGAGGAGTTCGCTCGCGTGGCCGGCTCGATCGACCGGCTCAAGGCGCTCTACCTGATGACCTTCGCCGACATGCGCGCGGTGGCGCCCAACGTCTACAACAACTGGCGCGACATGCTGCTGAGCGACCTCTATATGCGCGCGCTCAAGATTCTCGAGCAGGGCGATCGCGAGGCGGTCGACCCGGCGCGCCGGCTCGCGCTGGTCAAAGCCGCCGTGCGCGAGCGGATCGGCCCTATGGGCGCGTCGCCCGAAGAACTGGCGGCCTTTCTCGACCTGATGCCGGATCGGTACTTCCTCACTGTCCCCGAGGACGACATCCCGACCCACTTCGAGCTGATGCGGGCGCTTGGCGAGCAGGCTCTGGTCTGCCGTCATCGTCACTTTCCCGAACTCGAATTCAGCGAGTTTCTCGTGGCCACGCGCGACCAGCCGGGATTGTTCTCGAAAATCGCCGGCGTGCTCACGGCCAACAATCTCAACATCCTCTCGGCGCGCATCACCACCCGCACCGACGGCGTGGCGCTCGACGCTTTCCGCGTCTCGCATGGGGCCGGCGGGATGACGATGGAGGAGGAACGATGGCTGCGGGTCGAGCGCGATCTCGAAGGGGTGCTGGCCGGCCAGCGCGACCTCGAGGCGATGGTGGCCGGGACGCAGCGCTCGCGCGTGGCCGGACGCAAGTTTCTGCGCCGCGTGGCAACCGAGATCACGGTCGACAACCGCAGCTCCGAGCAATACACCGTGGTCGACGTGTTCACCCAGGATCGGGTCGGTCTGCTGTTCGCGATCACGCACACCCTGTTCAAGCTCGGGATGGTGATCCACCTCGCCCGCATCTCGACCAACGCCGACCAGGCGCTCGACGTTTTCTACATCAGCGATTCGAACGACGGAAAAATCGTCGAGCTCGACGCGATGCGGCGCTTGCGCGCGGCGCTGGTCGAGCGGCTCGACGACGTTCCGGCGGAGAAGGGAAACGCGTGAAGGCCGGGCTAAGTCGCAAGCGGACTTCGCACGCCGATGGCCCGGCGCGGGCGGCTGCGCAGCAATGGGATCGGGACTGGGACCGGATAGTCGAGCGCCATCTCGACCGGCTGCGGGTGGAGCGCGGGCTGGGCAATAATTCGGTGCAGGCCTACGCCCGCGATCTTCGCGAGTTCCAGCAATACTGCCGCGATCATGAAGTCGAGCCCGAGGCGCTGGGGGCGCGCATTATCAGCGGCTACCTGGAGACGATGGGGCAGCGCGGGATGTCGGTGGCGAGCCAGCGGCGCCATCTGGCGAGCATCCGCGGGCTCGCGCGCGAAATGACCGAGCAAAAGATCATCGAACGCGACCCGGCCGCCGCGATCAAACTCCGGCCGCATCCCCGGGCGCTCCCGCGCACGCTTGGCCGGCGCGACCTCGAGATGCTGCTTGACGCGATCGACACGACCACCCTTCGCGGCAAGCGCGACCGCGCGATGCTGGAGCTGGCGTACGGATGCGGGCTGCGGGTCTCGGAGCTGGTCGGGCTCAAGACCGGCCAGGTCAATGTCGCCGAGCGAGTTGTGGTCGTGCTGGGCAAGGGCGGCAAGGAGCGGATCGTGCCGATCGGATCGGCCGCGCTGCGTGCGCTCAGGACCTATCTCGTCGCGCGCGAACAGGAGGCGCGCAAAGCCACCCGCGCCACGCGGCCGTCGCCGGCGCTGTTCACCAGCCGGTTGGGGCGCGCGATGACGCGTCAGGGGTTTTTCAAGGCGCTCAAGGGATGGACCGTCGCGGAGCCGCGCCTTTCATGGGTGAGTCCGCACACGTTGCGCCATTGCTTCGCGACCCATCTGCTGGAAGGCGGCGCCGATTTGCGCGCGGTGCAGGAGATGCTCGGCCACAGCGACGTCTCGACCACCCAGATTTATACCCATCTGTCCAAGAGTCATTTGCGCAAGGTCCATCGCACCTTTCATCCGCGCGCCGCGCGCTCCGACATGTCCTGAGGATGCCCTGAAGGCGAAACCAGCTTGTCCAACCTCAGCCAATTCATCGTTACGCTCTCGATCTGGGCGGTGCCCACCGTGTTCGCGATCGTGCTGCACGAGGTGATGCACGGTTACGTCGCGAATCTGCTCGGTGACGATACCGCGGCACGCGCCGGGCGGCTCACGCTCAACCCGCTAAGCCACGTCGATCCGATCGGCACCGTCATCATGCCCGCGCTGCTGCTGTTCTTGCACCTGCCGGTGTTTGGCTACGCCAAACCGGTGCCGGTCGATTTCCGCCGCCTCACTCCGCGGCGCGCCGGCATGATCGCGGTCGCCGCGGCGGGACCGCTGACCAACCTGGCGTTGGCGGTGGCGAGCGCCTTCGCGGCGCGGATGCTCGCGCCCTACGTCAACGCGCCGTGGGGCGAGGCGGTCGCGCTGCCGCTGGTCTACATGATGCGGGCCTCGGTGTTGATCAACGTATTGCTCGCGGTGTTCAACCTGCTGCCGCTTTTGCCGCTCGACGGCGGCCGGGTGCTGGCGGGGCTTTTGCCATTGCCCGCGGCACGAGCGTTCGCACGTCTTGAACCGTACGGACTTCTGATATTATTCGCGTTGTTGTATACGAACGCGGTGGACGTAGTTATCAACCCGCTCATCAACGCGATCGCGCGGGTGCTGCTGTGAACGACGGTGGTTCGCACGACGCGGCGGTGCGTGTCGAGGTGGCCGCGGGGCCGCGCTTTCGCCTGCCTATCTACGAAGGGCCGCTCGATTTGCTGCTTCATCTGATCAAGCGCGCCGAACTCGACGCGCGCGACGTCACCGCCAGCGTCATCACGGAGCAGTATCTCGCCTATCTCGAGCTGCTCGACTCGCTCAACCTCGACGTGGCCGGCGAGTACCTGGTGATGGCGGCGACACTGCTGCTGATCAAGTCGTTCTCGATGCTGCCGCATGCGGGCGCTGAGGAGCTGGAGGAGGCCGAGGATCTCAAACGCGACCTGGTCGCCCGCCTGCTCGAGTACCAGCGCTACCGCGAGGCCGCCGAAAAACTCGGCGCGCGTGCCCTTTTGGGCCGCGACGTCTTTGCCACCCCGGGCGAGAAGCTGCCCGAGCCGCCGTCCGAAGAGGATGATGCGGGGCCCCGGCTCAACGTGTCGCTGTTCGACCTGGTCGAGGCGATGGCCGCGGTGCTGAAGCGGCTGACCGACACCACGCCGCGCCAGATTGCGCTGCGCGATATCCCGGTGGCCGAATGTATCCCGCGCATCATGGCGGCGCTCGAGCAAGGCGGCGGCGCGGTGGAATTCGCGGCACTGTTCGAGGATTTTCACGATCTGAACGATCGCCCGGTGGTGATCGCGACCTTCATGGCGCTGCTCGAGCTGATTCGGCAGGGCAGGGTGCGCGCGCGTCAGGATCGGCGCTTGGGTCCGATCCTGCTCGAGCGGCGCGAGCAGGCGGCTTCCGGCGAAACGCCGCCGGCGCCCGCGGGCGAGCAACCATGAACGGGCATCGTCTTATAACGGGCGCAATCCTAATGATGATCGCGACGGCCCGCGGCTGAGCGGCCCGACCGGCGGGAGTGGGATGGAAGAGGAACGGCTCAAGGCGATCCTGGAAAGCCTGCTGTTTGCCGCGGGCGAGCCGGTGCCGCTCGCACGGCTGGCGGCGGTGCTCGACAACGTGGCGCGCGACGCGATCAAAAAAGCCCTGGGCGAGATGCTTCTGGGCTACGGCGGGGGCGGGCGCGGGGTGGTGCTGGAAGAGGTTGCGGGCGGCTACCAGTTGCGCACGCCCAAGGAGCACGCGCTTTACGTGCGCAAGCTGCTCGCCGCCAAGCCGCCGCGGCTTAGCCGTCCATTGCTGGAGACGCTCGCGATCATCGCCTACCGCCAGCCGGTGACCCGCCCCGAAATCGAACAGTTGCGCGGGGTCGATTCGGGCGGCGTGCTCGAAACGCTGCTCGAACGCCGGCTGGTGCGAATTGCCGGGCGCAAGGAAGCGCCGGGGCGGCCGATCATGTACGCGACCTCGGCGGAGTTTCTCGAGGTCTTCGGCCTGCGCGACCTCGACGGGTTGCCCGATCTCGAAGAGTTCAAGGAGCTGGACGAACGCGCCGCCCAGGAAGCATCCGAGATGTCCGCCGCCGGTGTCGAGGTGTCGCCCGCTGCGGCGGGCGCGACCTCGACACCGGCCGAAGCGACCGGCGCGGAGGAAAGCTCGGGCGGCGATACGCCACCCGAGCCTTCCCCCGGCGGAGAAGCAGCGGCGCCGCTGCGCGGCGCCGCTGCCGGAGACACGCCGGGGTCGGACGACGACACGCCTGGCGCGTCGCCGCCCGACCCCGCGCTCGGTCGTGCTCGCGAAGACGAGTCGCACTAAGCATCGTCGCGCGGCAAAGTTAGCCGCCGGGCTCGATGTGCCTGGGCTTCGGATGCAGACGCATCCGCGCGTCGACCACGATTGCGCCCTTGCCCGGCGGCAACACCTTGAGCGGATTCAGATCCATCTCGGTCAACTCGGGGATCGCCTCGATTAGCGCCGAGACACGCTGCAACACTGTGACCAGCGCCTCGCGGTCGCCCGGCGCGGCGCCGCGGTAGCCGTCGAGCAGCCGGCCGGTCCTGATCGAGGCCAACATCTCTCGCGCGTCGATATCGGTTACGGGACTCAGCCGGAAAGCGACATCGTGGAGCAGTTCGACCATCACGCCGCCCAGGCCGCACACCACGAGCGGGCCGAAGGTTGGGTCGGTGGTGACGCCGACCAGCGCTTCGATTCCGCCCGGCACTTCGCGCTGCAGCAGCACGCCCTCGAGCGCGGCGCCGGCTGCGCGCGCTCGCTCGGCGAGCGTGACCGCGGCCTCGGCCACGGCGAGCGGTGAATGCAGTCCCATGATCACGCCGCCGATATCGCTCTTGTGCGTGACGGCGGGTGCGATCACCTTGGCGACCAGCGGGTAGCCGATGCTATCGGCGACTTGCGGCGCGTCGGCGACCGAGGCGCGCTCAGCCAGTGCGACTTCGATTCCGGCGGCGCGCAGGATGGTCGCGATGTCCTCTGGCGAAAGCCAGATCGGGCCGCCGGCGTCGTTAAGCGCGCGCTCGACCACCGCGCGCACCGCGCCTATCGCGAATGGACTGAGTTCGAGCGCCGTGCCGCGCGGCCGCTCGCGCCATCGGGCATACCGACAGGCCGCCGCCAGCACCATCGCGGCGTTTTCCGGAAACGCGTATGACGGAATCTGGCCGCGCGTGCCGGCGCCGATGGCCGCCGCCGGCCATTGCGAGGACAGGAACACGGTGAGGACCGGCTTGTGCGCCGGCACCTGGGATGCGCCGCGCGCTATTGCATTGGCGACCAGGCTGCGCGGCGCCTCGGTGGCCGGAATGTAGACCGCCACCACCGAATCGACGTTGGGGTCGGCGCCGACCGCGGCAATCGCGCGCTCGTACTCCGCGGGCCCGGCGGTCGCGGTCAGGTCAACCGGATTGCCGAACGCCGCACGCGCCGGCAAGAACGAGCGCAGCGTTTCTATCGTGGCGTCGGCAGGCTGCGGCAGGATGAGCCCCTGGGCATCGCAGGCGTCGGCGAGCAGGATTCCCGGGCCGCCGGCGTTGGTTACGACGCCGACGCGCGGGCCGGCCGGGACCGGCTGCGTCGATAGCATCGCGACCATGTCGAATAGCTCCATCAGCGTGTTGGTACGGATCACGCCGGCCTGCTCGAACAGCGCCTCGACCGCGACGTCGAGGTTGGCCAGCGCGGCGCTATGGCTGGAGGCGGCGCGCCGTCCGGCTGCCGAGCGCCCGGATTTGACCGCGACGATCGGGCGGCGGCGCGCGACCTCGGGCGCCAGGCGCGCGAATTTGCGTGGATTCCCAACGCTCTCGAGATAGAGCACGACCACGCCGGTGCGCGCGTCGTCGAGCCAGTAGGCGAGGAGATCGTTGTTGGAGACGTCGGAGCGGTTGCCGGCCGAGACGAAAGTTGAAATTCCCAGCCCGCGGCTCTTCATGTAATCGAGGATCGCGATGCCCAATGCGCCGCTTTGCGAGTACATCCCGACATTGCCCGGTGGCGGCAAGGTCGGCGCGAAGGTTCCGTCCAGCCGCACTGCCGGGTCGGTATTGATCACGCCCATGCAGTTCGGTCCCACCATCCGCATCCCCGACGCGCGCACGGTCTCGAACAGCCGTTCCTCTTCCGCGCGTCCCGCAGGCGAGACCTCGGCGAAGCCCGACGTGATCACCACCACGCCGTGCACGTGCGCGCGGGCGCAGTCTTCGATCGCGCCGTGGACCAGCTCGGCGGGCACTGCGATGAGCGCGAGGTCCACCGGCGCACCAATCGCCGCCACGCTCGGGTAGCATCGCAGTCCCATCACCTCGCCGGCCGCCGGGTTGACCGGGTACACCGGCCCGTTGAAGCCGGCGCGCTGAAGATTCGCGACCAGCGCACCGCCGATCTTCGCGCGCGAGCGCGACGCGCCGATCACCGCGACCGAGCGCGGATGGAGCAGCTTGCGGACGCTCTCGCCGGCCGCCGTCCAGTTGCGCAGCTCGCTCGCCTGCCGAGAGGCTTCGGTCTCGCCGGTCGGGAAGCTCAGATGGACCACGCCGGCGTCGGTCGAGCGCTTGACGCGGAAGCCGGTCTTGGCGAAGACCTCGAGCATCCGGTTGTTGTCGCCCAGCACGTCGGCCTGGAACTCGGTGATTCCGGCCGCGCGCGCGACGCTTCCGAGATGCTGGAGCAGAACCGTGCCGATACCGCGGCCCTGGTGCTCGTCGAGTACGGCGAAAGCGACTTCGGCGCGCGCCGGTCCGGTGGTGACATAGTGGCCGACGCCGATAAAGCGCTCGTCGTCGCCGGTGCGCAGCGTCGCCACCAGGGCGACGTGGCTCGCGAAGTCGATTTCGGTGAAGCGTACGAGCTCTTGATCGGTCAGCGAATGTTTCAGTCCGAAGAAGCGATGGTAGATCGAGTCCTGGCTCATGTGACGGAAGTGATCGAGCAGGCGTTCCTTGTCGTCGGCGCGGATGGCGCGGATATAGATCGAGCCGCCGTCGCGCAGGACTTCGTTGGCGGAGTAATTTCGTGCTTCCACAGTGGTGTCGTCGCTCACGTTGTTACCTGACCATCGTTGCCGGCGCGGATCATTTCTGGCCGGTCGCGAGCACGCTGCGCAATTTTTCCGGCAGCGCCGAGGCGCGCACGAACACCCATCCTTCCATCAGGCGGCGCGCCGTGCGGTATACCGTGGTGCTCTCGGCGAACCATCCATGACGTGCGCCATCACCCCGGCGTCCGACCGCGGCGCCCACTATGGTGAGACCCGAGGGCTGCGCGATTCGCACCGGGTCGCCGGGCGACGCGCTCGGGCGCGTGATTCGATTTACCACGGTGCCCTCGATTCGCGACGCGACCGCCAGACACATCGCGCCCGTCAGCGGCACCGCGCGATGCGGCTGGCCGATCGAGATCATGCGCACGGTTACGTCGGCGTCTTGCGCGGCGAGCCGCTCACCCGCGAGCGTCCGCGCCACGCGCGCCGGCGCGACCATCGCGACCTTCGGAATGCTGGGGATTCGCGCGGCCGCATCGGCGGTCTTAACGATGCCCATCGCGAGGCTCGCGGCGACGCGAATCGCCTCGAGACGCCGCAGCAACGCGCCGTTGGCTTCCAACTCTTTGGGCATCTCGATTCCGCTTGCGCCGAGCGCTTCGGCCGACACGAACACGCACGGATTCGCCGCGTCCACCATCGAGGCCTCGACTTCACCTGTCCCTTCGAGAACGAGAGTGTCCACGGGATTTCCGGTCGGCAGCAACTTTCCGGTTCCGGCGCCGCCCGGCTCGATGAATTCCAGGCGCACCGGCGCTCCGCTGCCGGC
>Ga0307373_10015365_pt1 | contig 10421 bp, 7 predicted proteins | sample OX2MG_FD_202534 | JGI IMG/M metagenome (GOLD analysis project Ga0307373, IMG submission 202534) | Soil microbial communities from Risofladan, Vaasa, Finland - OX-2 | ecosystem: Environmental > Terrestrial > Soil > Coastal area > Acid sulfate soil | place: Finland: Risofladan, Vaasa | collected...
GCCTCGACGCGGGAGCTCGAGCCGCCGCTCAACCAGATGCAGATTCCTCCCGAGCGGGGCGGGCTCGAATACGTGCTGGTTTGGAGGGACGTTGTGCCGATGATGATGCTTGTTCATGGCGGAGAAGGAGGGATTCGAACCCTCGATGGAGGTTTACCCCCCATAACGCCTTAGCAGGGCGCCGCCTTCAGCCACTCGGCCACTTCTCCAGGGCTGAAGCATCGTAGCGGAGCCCCTCGCGGAGCTTCGCGTTCTAGCCGACCGGGGCGTCGAGGAACGCGACCAGGTCGGCGATCTTCTTCGTGCCCAGCGAGGCCCCGAAGGTCGCCGGCATCGCGTCGACCCCGCCGGGGACGTCCGACAGCGGCGGCGAGATGATCGCGCTCACCGTATAGGGGCGAAGCAGCTTGCCCGCCTGCCGGGCGTAGGCGGCGATCTGGTCGAGGTCCGGCCCGATCGTCCCGGTGCTGCCCGCAGGCGTAAAGGTATGGCACGCCGTGCAGCCGGAGGTCTTGAAGACGACCTCGCCCGCGACCGGGTTGCCGTTCGCATACACGGGAGATTCCACGCCCGTAGTGATCATCGCCGCGGCCACCTTCGTCTCCTTCCCAAACACGAGTACCGCCGACAGCATCGCGAAGAAGAAGAGGAACGAGAGCGGCAGGTACCAGCGCAGCCCTTTCTTCGTCGGGAAGTCCGCTTTGAACCGCGGGAAGAAGAACGACGAGAGCAGCGCAAATGCGATGAAGAGGCCGCCTACTGTCGCCAGGCCGATCTCGTGCGAGGTGGAAAGCGTGAACACCATTTGGGGCGGAACCTAGCGAAAGGGCTACGCGGATGCGGCAGTCATGCCTGCATCGAGTCCCGCGCTTCGCAACGCCGGGGTTACGGGACTAGAGCAGCCCGGGTAGCGCACTTCTACAGGACGGCGGCGAGCGCATGACGCGTCACCCGTTGGGGCCGACAGTCGGCCCTCTCGCGGCCCTTGATGCTTGGCTGCGGCTTCGGCTATGAAGCCGGTGTGGCGGGTTCGCTCCGTGATGCGGCATCACAGGCCTGGCCGCCGTTCGTGCTCGTGGCGGGGCTGCTGATGATCGGCGCGGTCGCGGACGCCGACGGGATGTTCGCGGCGCTGGGTGCCCGCGCCGAACGGCTCCGGTGCGGCCCGGTCGCGCTGCTCGCCGCGTTGCTTGCTCTCGAGGCGGCCGTCACCGCGGTGCTGAATCTCGACACCGCGGTCGTCTTCGTGACGCCGATCCTGCTCCACGCGGCCCGCCGCCGCAACTGCGACGAGCGGCCGTTCCTGTACGGCGCGCTCCTGATGGCGAACGGCGCGTCGCTGCTCCTGCCGGGATCGAATCTGACGAATCTGATCGTGCTGGCCCACGAGCACTCCTCCGGGACGGCCTTCGCTCGGGCGATGGTGCTGCCGTGGCTCCTCGTCGTCGCGCTGACGATCAGCTTCGTCGCGATGGTCTTCCGGCCGCGGGCCGGTGAGCGCGCGGCGGTCTCCGTGCCGCCGCTTCGCCTCGGAATCGGCCTCGTCGCGACGCTCGCTGCGGCGGCACTCGTGCTCGCTCTTGGGAACGCGGCGCTTCCCGTCCTCGGCGTCGGCCTCATCGCCGTGGCGGCGCGACGGGTCCGCCCGCATTTCGATGCCCCGGTGCTCGCGGGGCTGTTCGTGCTCGCGGTGGCGCTCGGCACGCTGGCGCGACGCTGGGACTGGCCGGCCTCGCTTGCCGGCCGCCTCGGTGGCATCGGCGCGGCGGTGCTCGGTGCAGGAGCGGCGATCGCCGTCAACAACCTCCCGGCCTCGGCGCTGCTCGCCGCGCACCGCCCGCCGCACGCGCTTCCGCTCCTGATCGGCCTGAACCTGGGCCCGAACCTCGCCTTCAGCGGCTCGCTCTCCGCCTATCTCTGGTGGCGCACGGCCCGCTCGGCCGGTGCGCGGCCCTCGCTTCTGACGCTGTCGGCCCTCGGAGTGATCCTCGTGCCGTTGACGATCGCCGCCGCCCTCGCCTCGCTCGCCCTCGTCGATCCCGGCGCCCTCTGACCGAGCCGCTCACTGGCGCTCTGTCCCGCCGGCCAGCACCTGGTGTCAGACACGTAATCGCCGGCAAGCAGGTAAGCGCCGAGGCGCCGTCGCGGGGCTTACCCGGATCAGCGAGTCGCCGGGGCTCTGGTCAAAGCCGATCGAGTTCGCCCGGGTCGACCTCAACGACCCCGAGGGTCGAATCGTGCTCGGTGAGCTGAAGGTATGTCGGGCCTCGGCTCGGTGCTGCGCCCGGCCGAGTTCGACCTCGCGCTCGGCGAGGCCTGGGACGCTCGACGCGGTTCCGCCGACTCCGCTCGGACGCTACCGTGTCGAGCCGTGAACCGACTCGCCGGAGAAACGAGCCCGTATCTGCTCCAGCACGCGGACAACCCCGTCGACTGGTACCCGTGGGGCGAGGAGGCATTCGCCCGGGCGCGCGAGGAGAACAAGCCGATCTTCCTCTCGGTCGGCTACTCGGCCTGTCACTGGTGCCACGTGATGGAGCGCGAGTCGTTCGCGATCTCCGCCACCGCCGAGCTGATGAACGAGCACTTCGTCAACATCAAGGTCGACCGGGAGGAGCGTCCCGACGTCGACTCGGTCTACATGGACGCGGCGGTGGCGATCAACAAGAGCGGCGGCTGGCCCCTGAACGTGTTCATGACACCGGAGGGGAAGCCGTTCTGGGCCGCCACCTACATGCCGCCGGTGCCCCGGAGCGGTCTGCGGAGCTTCACCGACATCCTCAACACGGTCGCAGGCGCGTGGAAGGACAAGCCCGGCGAGCTCCGCAAGACCGGCGACTCGCTCACCGAGCACCTCGGCAAGCTGACCTCCCAGAAGCCGATCGACGGGCCCGTCGACGAGGCGCTCGTCCACTCGGCGATCGAGAGCCTCACCTACGGCTTCGACTGGGAGTGGGGCGGGTGGGGGATGGCGCCGAAGTTCCCGCCCTCTCCGGCGCTCGAGCTCCTGTTTCGCCGCGAGGTGCCGCGGATGCCGGAGAAGACGCTCGACTCGATGGCGCTCGGGGGGATGTACGACGTGGTCGGGGGCGGCTTCCATCGCTACTCGGTCGATCGGCGCTGGCTCGTCCCGCACTTCGAGAAGATGCTGTACGACAACGCGCAGCTCGCCGTGACCTACCTGCACGGCTGGCAGGTGATCGGGAAGGCGCGCTACCGGACGATCGTCGAGCAGACCCTCGGTTACCTGCTGCGGGAGCTCGCGCTCGAGGGTGGCGGTTTCGCCTCGGCACAGGACGCCGACACCGACGGGAAGGAGGGGCTCACCTTCACGTGGACGCGCTCCGAGGGCGTGCCCGACGAGATGCTGAACATCTTCGAAGGGGGCCGCTTCATCATCCGAGGCGAGCTCGATGAGGCCAAGCGCTCCGAGCTGTTCGATCAGCGTGAGCAGCGGGAGAAGCCGGCGCGTGACGACAAGGCGATCGCATCCTGGAACGGGCTCGCGCTCGCCGCGTTCGCCGAATGCGGCCGCGTGCTCGACCGCGCCGACTGGGTCGAGGCGGCCCGGGCGCTCGGCGAGTTCCTGCTCGGCCCGCTGTCGGCGGCAGATGGCCGGCTCCACCGAACCTGGCGCGACGGCCTCGCGAAGGGCACCGGCTACCTCGAGGACTACGCCGACGCCGCCAACGGCCTGCTCGAGCTGCACGCGGCGACGGGGGAGCTGCGCTGGCTCGAGGAGGGAAACCGGCTCGCCCGGCTCGCGATCGAGCTCTTCTACGACGAGGCGAACGGCGGCTTCTTCCAGACCCCGGCAGACGGCGAGGAGCTCGTGATCCGCCGGAAGGACTTCGACGACCATCCGGCCCCGAGCGGGAACTCGATGATCGCCTACGTCCTGCTTCGGCTCGCGCGCATCTACGGAGACGACGATCTCGAGGCGAAGGCGGTCTCGGTGTTCAAGCTCACGCTCGGCGGCCTCCAGAACGCGCCCACCGCGTTCGGATGGGGCCTTGTCGGGGTCGACCTCTATCTCGCACAGCGGCGGGAGATCGCGATCGCCGGCCCGCCCGACAGCGAGGTCGCGAAGAAGGCCCTGCGCCGGTGGGACCCCCATGCGGTGATCGCCTACGGCCCCGCCGAGGGCATCCCGCTCCTCGAGGGGAAGGGCCTCGTCGACGGCAAGCCGGCCGTCTACGTGTGCGAGCGGTTCACCTGCCTGACGCCGGTGACCGACCCCCGCGACCTTCGTTAGACGGCCCGTACCTCCGCTTCGGGAAGCGCCGAGAGCAGCTCTTCGACGCCCGTCTCGAACACGGCGTGTGGCGTGCCGGCGGCGCACCAGACCCGGTCGAAGCGGCGCAGCGACTCGTCGAAGATCGTCGGCAGATCGGTGTCGTGCCCGAGCGGTGGGATGCCGCCGATCGCGAACCCGGTCGCCTGGCGCGCCTCCTCGGCGCTTGCCGGACGCCCGTCGAGCTCTGTCACCCTCCGGTCGCCTGCGCAGAGCACCATCGCCGGCGCCCCGTCGAGGACGAACACGAGCGACTTGACGATCTGCCCGACCTCGCAGCCGCAGGCCGCGGCCGCCGCGACCGCGGTGCGCGTCGAGTCGGGCAGGACCCGAACCTCGACCGCGAGCCCGCGGGCGGCGAGCCGCTCCTGAACCTTCGCCGCGGTCGGGTGCACGGCGGCAGCGTATCGCCGAGGCGGATTCGCGCACGAGCGCCGACCTCGGTCTCTATCCGCTGGCGGGACCGATCCTCACCGAGATGCTCGCGCCCGCGCCCGCATGTGGCTCGTGGGCTCGTGGGCAAGACCCTCGGCCGCGCCACTACGATGGCACGATGCTTCTGGAGCGCCCGCTCGACGAGCTGATGGCCGAGGCGCGGGCTGTCCGCGAAGCTCACCGGGGGCGGCTCGTGACCTACAGCCCCAAGGTCTTCATCCCGTTGACGAAGCTTTGCCGGGACGTCTGCCACTACTGCACCTTCGCCCGCCCGCCGCGGCAGGGGGAGCGCGCCTACCTGAGCGTGGACGAGGTGCTGGCGCTCGCCCGCGACGGCGAGCGCGCCGGCTGCCGCGAGGCGCTGTTCACCCTCGGCGACAAACCGGAGCTCCGCTACCGGGCGGCGCGTGAGGAGCTCGCTGCGCTCGGCTTCGGGACGACGCTCGAATACCTGGCGCACGCGGCGCGAGCCGTGCTCGAGAACACCTCGCTCCTGCCGCACCTGAATCCCGGCATCCTCTCGGCCGCCGATTTCCAGCTGCTCCGCCCGGTCGCGGCCTCGATGGGGATGATGGTCGAAACCGGCGCGGAACGACTCTCGGAGCCAGGAGGCCCGCATTTCGGCTCGCCCGACAAGCTCCCGGCCGCGCGGTTCGAGACGCTGCGGCTCGCGGGCGAGGCGCGGGTGCCCTTCACGACCGGGATCCTGATCGGGATCGGTGAGACGCGCGCGGAGCGGATCGAGGCGCTCGAGGCGATCGCCGCCGCCGGCCCGCAGATCCAGGAGGTGATCGTGCAGAACTTCCGCGCCAAGCCCGGGACGCGCATGGCAGGCGCAGCCGAGCCGCCGCTCGAAGAGCTCCTGTGGACGATCGCCGCCGCCCGCCTGATCTTGCCGCCGGAGGTCGCGCTCCAGGCTCCGCCGAACCTGACGGAAGAGTTCGCCCGGTTGCTCGACGCCGGGATCGACGACTGGGGCGGCGTTTCGCCCGTCACGATCGACCATGTCAACCCGGAGGCGCCCTGGCCGGAGCTCGCGCTCCTGCGCGCGGCGACGGCCAGCCGCGGACTCGAGCTCGCGCCGCGCCTGACCGTCTACCCGGGCCACAGCGGCACGGGATGGATCGACCCGGCCGTTCTCCCGCGCGTCCTGCGCGCCGCCGACTCGCTCGGGCTCGCCCGTGAGGAGGAGTGGGCCCCCGGCGAGGCGGGCGAGGTGCCTTTTCTCGTCCGCCGCGACGCCCTCCCGCTCGACGGTCTCTCGCTCAGCACAGGGCAGCTCGGCGAGGACGAGATCGCCCGTCTCTTCCGCGCCCGCGGCGAGGAGCGGCAGCGGGTGTTCGCGGCAGCCGACCACCTCCGGCGCGAGGTCAACGGCGACGAGGTCACCTATGTCGTCACCCGGAACGTCCAGTACACGAATGTCTGTTATTTCCGTTGCGGGTTCTGTGCCTTCTCGAAGGGGAAGCTCGCCGCGAACCTCCGCGGGGAGCCCTACCTCGTGCCGCACAGCGAGATCGTGCGCCGCGCCGTGGAGGCGTGGGAGCGGGGCGCGAGCGAGGTCTGCCTGCAGGGCGGGATCCACCCGGCCTTCGACGGCGACTACTACGTCTCGGTCGTGCGGGCGATCAAGGATGCCGTCCCCGACCTCCACGTGCACGCCTTCAGCGCGCTCGAGGTCTGGCAGGGAGCGGCGACGCTCGGCGTGCCGCTCCGCCACTACCTCGAGCGGCTCCGCGACGAGGGGCTCGCCTCGCTGCCGGGTACCGCGGCGGAGGTGCTCGACGACGAGATCCGCGCGCTCATCTGCCCGGACAAGGTCACGACCGCGCAGTGGCTCGAGGTGCACCGCACCGCCCACGAGGTGGGCCTGCGCTCGAACAACACGATCATGTTCGGCCACGTCGACGGCCCGCGCAACTGGGCTCGCCACCTGCTCGCGGTGCGCGAGCTCCAGCGCGAGACGGGCGGGTTCACCGAGTTCGTGCCGCTCCCGTTCGTGCACATGGAGGCGCCGATCTACCTGAAGGGCGCTGCCAGGCCGGGCCCGACCTTCGGCGAGGTGCTGTTGATGCACGCGGTCGGCAGGCTGGCGCTCCACCCGGGGATCCCGAACATCCAGGTCTCGTGGGTCAAGGCAGGCCCCCAGGGCGTCGTCGAGGCGCTGCGCGCCGGGGTGAACGACCTCGGCGGGACGCTGATGAACGAGTCGATCTCGCGCGCGGCCGGAGCGGGGTGGGGGCAGGAGCTCCCGCCGGAGCGCATGGAAGCCCTGATCCGCTCCGCCGGCCGCGTTCCGCGCCAGCGCACGACCCTCTACGGCGAGCCGCCGCCCGAGCGCGTCGCCCGCTCCTTTGGTGCCGAGCCGCTCGAGCAGCCGCGGAACCCGCACGTGAACGACGCACGGCTCGCACGCCCACGCCGCCTCCTCCGACCGGTCAGAGGCTAGGAAATCGTGAGCAGCGTCGTCGCGCTCGCGCTCGAGACGCCCGCGACCGCCTCGACCCTGACGCGAGCCGTACCGCTCGACGCGTTCGGCGCGACCCTGAACGTGAGTGTGAACGGCGCCGTCGCGGGCTTCCCGTCGTCTCGCCGCCCCGCCGAGCAGACGGGCCGCCCGACTCTCGCAGGAGGCGTCGCGCACACGTGCACCGGCCCCCACAGCCCGGCCGGGCTGCGCACCGTCAGGTGAAGGGTGACTCGGCCGCCGGGCGCCCCGGCGAGAGGCCGGGTCCGGCCGATCACGGCCGACGGAGGCTCCAGCACGACCGGCGAGCGGCGCGAATCGTCGAGCGTGCTGCCGCCGGCGTTCGTGACCGCTACCTCGCACGCGATCGGCTCGTAGGCGTCTTTCTGGAGCGGGACGAACGTCGTCTGCCGGCCGCGCTGAAGCACCGAGCCGTCGGTGAACGTGTAGGTCACCCGGCCCTCGCGCGACCAGCCGCCGGCGGAGCAGGTGAGTGTGGAGCCGACGACGAGCGGCGATTGCCACGAGAGCTTGACGACCACCCCGTGGCGTTTGCGGGGCGCGAGCGGCGGATGCGCGTCGCCCTTGAGGAAACGGAGGATCTCGGGTGCGCCGACGTAGGTGAAGAGGCCGTCGCTCCCCACTGGGCACCCTGAGGGGCCGCCGTCGGTGACCCCGAGCAGGGTCGGGCGGCCGTGGAGCGTGACGAGCGCGCTGCCGCTGTCGCCGCTGCAGACCGCGGCCTTCACCGCGGAGGCGCAGAGCAGGATCGCGTTGTCGGGGAGCGTGCCGCCCCGCTGGAGGCTCGGACAGGTGCCCTGGGCATCGATCGTCGCCGTCATCCACGCGAGCGGGCCGCTCGCGTGGGTGTTCGGGTCGTCGCGGCCGAACCCGCCGATCCCGACTGCGGTACCAGAAGGAAACGCGGTTTTCGCCGGCGGCAGCTGGAGCGCCCTCACCGCTCTGCCGCCGAGCCGGAGCGGCTCGGAGAGTGTCAGCACGGCGACGTCGTCGGGAGCCGCGAACCGCGTCCACCGGTATCCGGGATGAACCCGGAGCGCGCTCACCGCCCTGTCCTGCTCGGCGTCGGTCGGAAGCGGCACCGAGAAGTTCGAGACCCCGGCCTTGACGGTCAGCTCCGCAGGGGTGGCGCGATTTCCGCGTTCGTCGAACACGCAGTGGGCCGCGGTGAGGATATGACGGGCGTCGATGATCGAGCCCGTGCACTGCAGGCGATCGAAGGCCGACCGGTCCTGCTCGACGAACACCGTCCAGGGGGCGGCCTGGACGTAAATCGCGCTACTGCCGATCACAGAGACCGCCGGTGCCGCAGCGCCCGTCGAGACGACGCCCGCGAGGGCGACGAGGCCCAGGCCGAGAGTCAGGCGCCTCTGCACCTCAGCTCCGTGTGATGTGGAGCACGGCCTTCGTCTTCGCGGTCGCGAGACCGGCCACCACGTCGATCTCGACGTGTGTGGTGACAAGTGGCGAGGTCGGCCGGATCCGGAAAGAGAGGGCGAACAGGTACGCCCCGCCGATCCCGAGGACGTTGCGCTGCGAGGAGCAGATCTTGCCGCCGACCGGCTTCGGCGGAACCGCGCAAACCCCGAACTTTCCGTACAGGCCTGCCGGGGTGTGGAGCAAGACCCGAAGGGTGACGGTGCGCCCCCGCACGCCGCTCCTGGCGGCGATCGGGCCGATCCGCACCGCGGGCGCGGCCTGCACGGCCGAGGTTGGCGTCGTCTCGGCGAGCGTGGTGCCGCCGTCGTTCGAGGCGGCGACCCTGCACTGAACAGTTGCCCCCGCCTCGGCGGTGGGGATCAGGAACGTCGGGTGCGCGCCGCTCTGGAGCACCTGTCCGCTGGTGGTGTCGATGAACGAGAACAAAAACCGGGTCGCCCCGCTCCAGCCGCCCGTCGAGCACGAGAGCGTGTTGCCGACGACGAGCGGCGGGTCCCACTCGAGCTCCAGCGTGGTCGAGGACATCTCGCGTGGCGCGCTCGGCGGCTGGTCGTTTCCCTGGACGAAGTCGAGGATCTCGGGCGCGCCCACGTAGGTGAAGCTGCCGGGGCTTCCCGGGTCGCAACCGGCTGCGACGCCGTTTGTGACCGCGAGCAGCGTCTTCGGGTCGGTGGTCGTGACGAGCCCGCTGCCGCTGTCTCCGTTGCAGACCGCGCTCGAGGGCGAGGCGGCGCAGAGCACGATCCCGTTGTTGTCGATCAGGCCGTTTGCAGCCGAGGCGCCGCACGAGCCCTGAGGGTCGACCGTCGCGGTCGTCCAGGAGAGCGAGCCGCTCGCGACGGCGGTGGGCGTCTGCTTGCCGAAGCCCGCGACCCCGACCGCGGCGTTGGCCGGGAACGCCGCGTTCGGCGAGGGGAGTGCGATCGTCTGCGCGGGGGGGCCGCTGACATCGAGCGCGCTCGAGAGGCTCAGCACCGCCACGTCGTCCGGCTCGAGGTTGCCTGTCCACACGTAGCCCGGGTGGACGCGGATCGCGCTGACGGTCCTGTCCTGCTCGACGTCTGTCGAGGAAGGGGTGGAGAAGTTCGAAACGCCTGCCTTGACCGTCAGCTGGGAGGGGCTCGCAAGGTTGCCATTGTCGTCGAAGACGCAATGGGCTGCGGTGAGGATGTGCGATGGGTCGACGATCGAACCCGTACAGAGGAACCCGCCCGGCGCGACCCGCTGCTGGACGAACACCGTCCACGGCGCCGGCTGGATCTGGATCGCGGTTCCACCGACGATCCGTGAGGCCGAGGATGCGTTCGAGGCGCAGATCGCGCCGACGAGAGCGGCGAGGGCCAACCCTCGCAACAGTCGCCTCGGCACCACGCCCGACACCGTAGCGGGAGGGCAGGGGCACGCTTGGGGCCGGTCGGCGCCGACGGCGGCGAAGACGAGCGGCGCCTCCTTGCCGGCTTGGCCCGATGATCAGCGTCGATCAGGCCTCGAGCGCGAGCAGGTCGTCGATCGTCTCGCGGCGGCGGATCACGCGTGCAGAGCCGTTCGCGACGAGTACCGCAGCGGGGCGGGGAACGGCGTTGTAGGTGGAGCTCATCGCCAAGGTGTAGGCGCCGGTCGCGGGGACGGCGAGCAGGTCGCCGCGGCGCGGCTCGGGCAGCTCGACCGCGTCGATCAGGAGGTCGCCCGACTCGCAGTGCTTGCCGACGACGGTGTAGAGGCGCGTGGGGGGCTCGTCGGCCCGGTCGGCGAGGAGCGCGGTGT
>Ga0307373_10015367_pt1 | contig 10420 bp, 9 predicted proteins | sample OX2MG_FD_202534 | JGI IMG/M metagenome (GOLD analysis project Ga0307373, IMG submission 202534) | Soil microbial communities from Risofladan, Vaasa, Finland - OX-2 | ecosystem: Environmental > Terrestrial > Soil > Coastal area > Acid sulfate soil | place: Finland: Risofladan, Vaasa | collected...
ACACGGTGGTGTGCCGTACTACAACGCCTTGATCTCGGGCTGGGTCCTTGACCCGGAGCGAAAGAAGATGAGCAAGTCCAAGGGCAACGTCGCGACCCCGATGCCCCTGCTCGAGACCCACGGCGCGGACTCGCTTCGCTACTGGGCCGCGTCGGGACGCCCAGGGGTCGACACCGCGCTCGACGAGGGGCAGATGAAGATCGGCCGGCGCCTGGCGATCAAGATCTTGAACGCGTCGAAGTTCGTGCTCGGACGCCTCGAGGGGGCCGACGACCCCCGCGCGAGCGACGTCACGACGCCGCTCGACCGCGACCTCATCGCGCGCCTCGGCGCTTTGGTGAGCAGCGCGACCGCGGACTTCGAGAAGTACGACTACGCGCGCGCGCTCGAGCGCACCGAGGCCTTCTTCTGGTCGTTCTGCGACGACTACGTCGAACTGGTGAAGACCCGCGCCTACGGTGAGAGCGATGAGGCGGGCGTGGCCTCAGCGCGCGCGGCGCTCTCGATCGCGCTCTCGACCTTGCAGCGCCTCTTCGCGCCGTTCCTGCCCTTCGTCAGCGAAGAGGTGTGGCGTTGGTGGCACGACGCTTCAGTGCACGTCGCGCCCTGGCCGAAGGTAGAAGAGCTCGGCGACGCGACGAGCGACGAACCGGTTCTGGCGACCCTCGCCACCGTGCTCGAAGCGATTCGCCGCGAGAAGAGCACCGCCAAGGTCTCCCAGCGCGCGCGCGTCGCGCGTCTCATCGTGAACGGTCCCGACGAGGCCTTGCGCGCCCTCGAGCTCGGCCTCGCGGACTTGAAGTCGGCCGGCTCGGTCGAAGGCGTCGAGACCGCGAGCGCGAGCGAACTGAGTGTGCTCGTCGAACTCGCGAGCGACTAAGCGCCCTCGAAGGCCTCGTCGCGCGCGTCATTCGCAGCCACGACTGACTCGGCGAAGGCGACCGCCGCGCGCGTCGTGGCCGAGGTACGCGGACTGGCCGTCACGTCAAAGGCGTGCTGGGTGAAGGGCAACTCCACGTAGTAGAGCGGTGCAATCGCCACGCGTCGAAACTCCTCGACGAAGTCGCGCGCCACTTTCACGTCGACCAGCGTGTCGTTCACGCCCTGGATGACGAGAAAGGGCGGCGCGTCGGCGTGGATCCGGTGATAGGGCGAGAGCGCTTCGTAGAGCGGCTCGTGGCCGAGGTAGGGAACCTGCACGACGCGCGACTCGAGCAAGACGCGCAGTCCTCTTCCGAGGCCCCGCCAGTAGGCCTCGTCGCCGGTCATCTCCAAGACGCCGTAGAAGGAGATCGCGCCGCGAACGCTCCAGTCGGCCACGTCACGCATCTCCATTGGACGCCACGTCGGGTCTTCACTGGTCAGGGCCAACAGTGCGGCCAGGTGGCCCCCGGCCGATCCCCCCGCCACGACGACGCGGCTCGGGTCCCCGCCAAAGGTCGCGACGTTCTTCTTGATCCACCCGAGCGCGCGAGCCGCGTCTTCGATCTGCGCGGGCCAGGGGTCGCCCGGCGCGAGCCGGTAGTTCGGCGCCACGACGACCCAGCCTCGGCGCACGAACTCGTGCAGCATCGGGCGGCCCTGCTCGCGCTTGTCACCGAAGGTCCACGCACCGCCGTGGAGGTAGAAGATGACCGGCGCACCCATTGGCGTCGTCGAGGTTCGCCACACGTCGAGGCGGTGGCGTGGCGCGGGTCCATAATTGACGTTTCGCACGAGTTGCATGTCGCGCGGGTGCAACGAGAGCTGCAGCGCCGTACGCCACCACGACCCGAAGCGATCCTCGCGCGCGTGCCCGATCTCGAGGGGCGCTTGGGGCGTAGCGCGCATTTGACGCCGCACCAGGCGCCGCGCGTCAAAAGAGATGCCTAGGAGAATCAGATTCTCGACCAACACCACGCATGCGAGCACGTTCACCACAAGCGCCAGCCAGTGCGTGCGCGGCCACCCCCACCAGTGAAGGATGCCCAGAGCCAGGAACTCGAGCACGATGCCCTGGAAGGCCAACTCGCCGGCCGCCCAACCAACCGGGTAGGCGAAGACCGCGAGCAGGCCCCGGCGCCCCGGACGAAGCGCCGTCGCCGCGGAGATCACGAGAAAGGCGCTCACTAGCGCGACGACGTAAGCCACCGAACCATTCTGACGCCTCGGAGCACGCGAACAACATCGTCATTGAATGGACTCGCAAGGCGGACATCCGTCGCGAATCTTTGGCTCCGTCGTGGCGTCGCCTGCGCGGTTCAGCGACGAGGCGTGGGAACGTTACGTTTTTGAGGAAATGATGGCGGACTCGAGAATCTTGCCGATCTCGGTTCCCACCTTACCGTTCGAGGGTGGAGAGGCCGTTTCAATCAAGAAACTCCTATTCCCGACCGGGATAAAGGTAATCGTGTGGAGCATACCCTGCTTCGTTCGAAGGTAACTGAATAGGAATGCCTTTCCCAGCTTCAACCTCAAGACTCTTGCGCTCAAGAATTTATAGTCGCCGTACGTCTTCGCGAGCGTTACGCCGATAGTGTCGGCGGAGGCGGTGTTAAATGCCGGAGCCCTGCCACCCGACAGAACGATCACAACGCCCGACTTGTCCTTGCGCTGGAGAACGATCAGCGCGTCGGACGGAACACCGCGAACGGTCTTCACCGACACGGCCCTCCAGTCGCTCGGGTACGTAAGATGGATCGTCTTCACCGCTGCCGGCGGGGAGGATGTCTTGGGAGTCGAGTGACTGGCGAAATACCACACTGCTACTGCTACTGCAGCGAAAATCACGACGACCGCCGCGATCTTCAGGAACTTGAACGGGATCGTTACCCCCCGAGCGTCGTCCAACTGCTGATCTTCACTCTTCAACGCCACAGATAGCAACCCCTTGTATACGACTAGAGGGATAGGGTCGCCTTAGCGACCCTATCCCTCTAGTTTTGAAGCATCAAACTACTTATTAAGTTTGATCAGACTAGTCGTAATTTGGTCAGCCAGCATCAGGTGGTCTGGATCGTCGCAACCCCGGGGGCCGCGCCGCCGGCCGTGGTGAGAACCACATGCCAGCCAGCCGGAACCGCCAGCGTGACCACGACATCCGAACCGGCGAGCATCAAAACGGTACTGCCAACCGTATTCTCAGCACCAGTCGTCACGCCGAAGGTGAGGGTATAGGACCCCGCCGTGGGGGCGTTGATCTGCATGTAGACCGCGGTGTTTTTGGTCGTGGACGGCTGAAATGCGGTCGTTGAAACAGGCGTGATCGTAGTGATCGTGGTGCCCGTTGTCGCGGAGTTGCCTTCGGTGACCAAGCCGGATGCCGTGAGAGCCCCGGTGATTCCGACGTTGCCAGTGTCCGTAATGCCACCGGCGCTAATCGTTTCTCCACCGGCGGTAACTATCAACCCACCGGCGGTAACTGTCAATGCGTTCGACGCGGTGACCAAGCCGGATGCCGTGAGAGTCCCGGTGATTCCGACGTTGCCAGTGTCCGTAATGCCAGCACTTGTGGTCAGCAGACCACTAAACGCGCCCGTCGTTGCGGTAAGCGCGCCGCCCCCAAAGGAGCCCGTCGCACCCGTTGGTCCAGTGGGTCCTGTTAGCCCGATGGGACCAATAGGGCCAATGGGACCAATGGGGCCAACCGGTCCGGTTGGTCCCAGGGGGCCTATTGGCCCACTGAGGCCAATAGGTCCCCTAGCACCTCTGGCGTTCCAGACCGGAAGTATAACGTGACGCGCGCCGACTGGGCAGCGGCCATTTCTAAACATTGAGAGCGCTCCGTTATTCGCTACGCACGTTGCGAGCCTCCCCGTGGTGGGCGACGCAACAGCGACGCCGCCGCCCGCGATGAGCATCGCAGCCATGGTGTCAATGGCCAATTCCTAGTCCCCGCTGGTGGCCACGAAAAGTCCCCACCCCTTGAGCGTGAATTACTACTTCTTTGACGAGAACTGAGCTCCTCTCGTTCGGGCCTCCTTCATCCGGAATGACTCTCCGCTCGTGACGACAACGATCCCGTGATGGACGAGCCGGTCCAGGAGACTGACCGCAGTGTTGTGCTCGGGCAGGAACCGGCCCCACTCCTCAAAGGGCCAATGTGAGCCAATGCCGAGGGCCCGGTGCTCGTAGGCGGCGGCGATGAGACGAAAGAACAACTGAGCGCCGGTGTCGTCCATCGGCGCAAAGCCGATCTCGTCGATCAAGATGAGGTCCGCGCGCAGGATCTGGTCGATCACCTTTCCGACCGAGTTGTCCGCCAGGCCCCGGTAGAGGGCTTCGATGAGTGACGGCGCGGAGAAGTAGCGCACCTTGTGACCCGCACTCACCGCCTCGTGACCGAGCGCCACGAGCAGGTGACTCTTGCCAGTGCCCGCCGGTCCGACGAGGCAGAGGTTCTCTTTGGCGCTAATCCACTCGAGACCGCAGAGGTAGTTGAAGGTGGCGCGCGGGACCGAACTGGCGGCCACGTCGAACTCCTCCAAGGTCTTGGTGACCGGGAAGCTGGCTGACTTGAGGCGCTGGGTGGCGTTGCTCGCGTCGCGCGAAGAGATCTCGGCTTCGAGCAGCGTGCGCAGGAACTCCTCGGGACTCCAGCGTTGCGTCTTGGACGTGACGAGCAACTCCGGCGCGAGTTGACGCATGGCGCGCAGGCGCAACCGGCGTAATGCCGCGTCGAGGTCCGGGGCCAGTGGCGTGACGGCACCGCTCATGACAGTGCCTTTGTCGCGTAGTCACTGAGGGGTCGACGCTCGACAATCGGCAGCGTGACGATGATGGCGTCACCGCGACTGGCGGGACGCGCAACACCGGTGCCAGCCAACAGGATCGACGCCACGTCACTGGCGCGAAATCGTCCGAACTGCGTAGCGCGGCCAAGTGCCGCGACGAGGGCGTCGCGGCCGTGCGATCGCTCGAGGCGGTTGAGCACGACGAGGTCGCCCTTCAAGGAGGTCATCCCCGCCGCGGCCGCGCGCTTCAAAAACGTCTCGGCGACCGGGCCGAGCGCGCAAAAGTCCACCTCGGCGTCGGTGCGTGGACGAATCGCGCGACGGGGCTTGGCGCGTGGGCCGCCGTAGTGGTCGTCGAGGATCGAGGTCTCACCCGGCGCCACCAGGGCGTGGGTCGCCTGGAGCACGCCCAAGTGGGTGACCTCGAGCTGGCCGTCTCCCACGCGCACTTCGACCAGCTTGGACACGAGCACCATTGGCACGCTGTAACGCGCGCTGGCGTAGCGCACGCAGCTGAGCTTGTCGACGCTGCGGTAGAGCACCTTTCCCAGCGTCGCGCGCAACTGCGGCAGCGAGGAGAGCAGCTCGCGCTCGACCTCGAGGCGTGTCGAAGGCACCGCCATGATCTCCGAGTGCAGCGCGGCGTTCACCTCCTCCATCCAGTCGCGGGCCATCTCGTTGGCGCGAACCAGGTCCCTCGCGTCCAGTTCCTCGGGGATCATGAGATCGCTCTTGGCGTAACCCACGAGGTTCTCGACGAGTCCCTTGGAGGCGGGGTCGGCCGCCTCGCAGAAGTCCGGACTGAAGCCGTAGTGCAGCGAGAGACGAACGTAGTCCGGCGAGGGGATCACCACGTTCGCGACGACGCCACCCTTCAAGCACCCCATCCGGTCCGCCAGCACGGTCTTCGGCACTCCGCCCAAGAACTCGAAGCACGCGGCCAGGGCGGCGAGCGTGGTCTCGGAGCGTTCGTTGTCGGCGAAGTAGATGAAGCGCACCCGACTCCACGCCAAGACCGCGCAGAAGACGTGCAGGTTGCCAATGGCGCCCCAGTCAATGGCGAGCACGTCGCCGGGTTCCCACACGCCCGGGCGACGCCCGCGGTGATTATCGATGCGCCAGTTTCGCTTCTCGTCGGCGACCAGTCGGCGAAAGTTGCGGTCCGAACCGGTGTAGCCGGCGGCCTTGGCGACGGGTAGTAGACGCTTGGCGGTGATGCGGCCCTTGGTCTTTTCGACCCGCTGGGCGACCAGCTCGGCAACCGAGTCGTAGTTGTGCGGCGTCGGCGGACCTGTTTCGGTCCGTTCGGCCGCCTCGACCACGCGTTTCACGGTCTTGGCCGTGGTGGCGCAGATCTCAGCGGCCCCCCGATAGGAGCCGACCTCTCGATAAGCAGAAATGATGTCCATGCGTTCCCTGACTGATTTCATTGAGGTGTCTCCTGGTCGATGGTGTGGTTGGTGTGGAACCACCACGGTCATCGACCAGGGGGCACTTCGGTTGGATACTCAATAAGGGGTGAGGACTTCTCGTGGCCACCAGCGGGGACTTTTCATGGCCACCAGCGGGGACCTCAGCTGGCCACCAGTGGATACTTTCTCATGGCCACGGACACATGGTTAACATGAAACCCTTCGTAGTCCATTTCATTTGTTTCATCACTTACTCCAGTTCATTGATTACTCGGCGAACCAGCCTCAAAGAATTGACCAGTCGAGGACTGCATAACGGCCCTAATCGGAACCTAACGGAAGTTTCTTGAAGCGAAACACTCAACGTACGTACCGCGGATTGTCGTCACGTCAAAGTACACAGTGTGTTATTTCAAATTTCGAACGATCACTTCAAGGTGTTCGTTCCGGGTCGGGACTGGCCAGTGAACAACAAATTGATTCTTAGCCAGCCCTGGTGACGGAACTTCCATCGACGTAAAGTGTGACTCGCCCCCTCGAGACGTAACCGTCTAACCTCATTAGGCTCGATCTGGTGACACCTTGGCCACCAACCCTCGAGCGACTGCGCGACACGGTAGGGCTCTGGACGACCGTGACCGAGGGCCTCGAGCCCCAAATGAGCCAAGAACTCGCTAGCGAGATCGAGTCGCTTGGTTTTAGCGCTCTCTGGATTCCCGAGGCGTGGGGACGCGAAGCGCTGAGTAACGCGACGATGCTCGTATTGGCCACGTCGCGTATCACGGTCGCGACCGGCATCGCCAACATCTGGGCTCGCGACGCGGTCTCGGCGATGAACGCTGCCAAGACCCTGACGGCGCTCAGCCACGAACGATTCGTCCTCGGCCTCGGGGTCAGTCACCAGCCACTGGTCGAGCGGATGCGCGGGCACCACTACGAACGCCCGCTCGCGGCCATGGCCAGCTACCTCGCGGCCATGGACGCAGCCCCGATGTTCGCGCCCGAGCACGCCGCTCGGGTGCCCCGGGTCATTGCGGCCTTGGGCCCGAAGATGCTCGAACTCGCTAGAGACGCCACTGACGGAGCGCACACCTACCTCGTCACGCCCGAGCACACGACGAGCGCCCGCTTGATCCTCGGGGACAAGTTCCTCGCCGTCGAGCAGGCCCTCGTCCTGGGCCAGAGCCGCGAGGAGTTTCTCGCGCGCGCCCACGCCCACCTCGAGATCTACACCGGACTGGACAACTATCGCGCGAGCTGGCGCCGACTCGGCTTTACTGACGAGGACTTCGTGCGCGGCGGCTCGGAGCGCCTCTGTGACGCCATGGTTCTCCACGGTGACGATGACGCGGTGCTCGAACGCGTGCAAGAACACCGCCAAGCGGGCGCCGATCACGTCTGCTTACAGGTCCTCGGGGGCGACCTCACGAGCGTGCCCCTTGACGAGTGGCGACGAATGAGCGCCGCCCTGGCCCCGAAACAGGGCTGAAGGCCAGTCCTTCGATCTCACAGCCAGCCCGTACTGAGCGACGAGCCTTAGGCGAAGAAAATGAAGGGGGCTTCACCCAATGCGCGAGAGCCAATCCAGCCTCGTCGCGCCGCCGCCAGCGGGAGGGGGCTAAAGCGTTAGTTTTTCGATCTCTGCTAGACCGGAATAAAACTTTTTTATTGGACTTCTGCACTTTACCTCGCGCCATGGTTTTTGCTAGTTTGATAGAATGTATATTTCTAGCGATTGCAGCACTCGCGGGACACTTCTTGAGGTCACCATTCGTCACCTCTGGCAAGGTGACGAATGTGAACTGCGGGTCTTAGATATCTGCCACGAAACCCATCTCTCGACGAGTGTTATCTACGGAAACTTCGGGTCGCGTCAGGGGCTCATTGACGCGGCGTACTTGCACATCTACGAAGAGGTCACCGAGTCAACCGTTCATCGCCTGGAACGAGCGGCCGACACGGCGCGTCAAACCGGCTCGTTCGTCACGGCGCACTATGAGGCGCTCTGTGATCCTGGCAGCGCCGATCAAGTCGTACGCAATCGCCAGATGCACCTTCGTGTCGCGGCCGTCGCGCTGTCGCGACCGAACATTCGTCCGGCCTACCTCGCGATACATCACGCCTTCAACGAACGTCGCGATCAGATCTTCCAGCGACTCATCGACGAGTCGTTCCTGAGCGGTCACCTCAGCGCGCGCCAGTGGGCCCTCTTCTTCGAGGGCCAAATGCTCTCTCGCGCTTTGAACGGTGTCAGCGCGGAGTGGGGCGCCCACAGCGACTGGGAGATCGTCGCTCATCACTTGGTCGCGCCCGCTCTGTAGCGAAGTCTGCCTTCCTACACTCGCCCGTCGGGATCGAAGATGACGACTTCGGGGTCGCTCCCGTGACCGCGCAGCGCGCGCACGACCAGGGTCACCATCCCCAACCACACGAACTCGACGAAGCCAATGCCGATCCAACCTACGGTGACCAGCAAGAGGCCCGTGAAAAAGCCCTTCAAGATCCCGACGTGCACCATGGACGCGATCATGAGCGGAAACCACGCGAAGAGCCAGTTGACCAAGGGCGCCGCCAGAACGGCGCCCACGCGCCGGTGCCATCCGAGCCACACGCCAAAGAGAGCCGTCACGACGAATCCCGTCGTCGTCACCCGTGGCGATGGGTCGACCACCTCGTACACCAGCACGACCGTCATCGCCAGCGCCCAGAGCATCATCGGCTTTGAGACAGAGCCCCTCGTGCGATCGCGGAACTGCACCACAAAGCTCATCTCTGTAACCTAGCGAACCGCCCAGTTCAACGCGTAACTTCGCACGGTACGCTGAGCCCATGGCTACGGGCAGAATCGCGATCCTCGGGTCGGGAGAGACGGCTCCGGGCATGACCAAGGTGCACCGCGAGTTCCTCGCACCCCTCGATCCGGTCCGAGCGGTCAATCTCGACACGACCTACGGCTTTCAACTGAACGTCCCCCAGATGAGCGCCAAACTCGAGGAGTATTTCTCCACTTCACTGCTCACCCGGCTCAACACACTGCATTTTTCCTCGTACCAAAAATCGAGCGAACTTGAGCGCACCCTCTTCAAACAGCAGGTACGCCAAGCGAACTACGTCTTCGCGGGCCCGGGAAGCCCCACGTACGCCCTCGCCCAATGGAAGCCCCTGCAACTTCAAGACGATTTAATCAGCGTGCTTCAAGACGCCGGAGGGCTCTGCTTCGCCTCGGCCGCCGCCCTTACCCTCGGCGCGTTTACGGCGCCCATCTACGAGGTCTACAAGGTCGGCACTGAAGACCCCCAGTGGCACGAAGGCCTCGACGTACTGGGCGCCTTCGGCCTCAATTGCGTCGTCATTCCCCACTTTGACAACAACGAAGGGGCCAACTACGACACTCGTTACTGCTATCTAGGCGAGCCGCGACTTCTCCACCTTGAACGACAACTCCCTGAGGGCGTCGCTACGCTCGGCGTTGACGAACATACCGCCCTCCTCTTTGACTTCGACCGCGACACCGTCGCGGTGAAAGGTCGCTCCAATGGCTACTGGCGACTTGGTAGCCAGGTACAAGTCCTGGAGCGCAATTCAGTGACTCCACTTGCCGACTTTCGGACAAAGGTTTACGTTGCCAAAAAGGACTTCGTAGCCGACGACAGGCCACCGCAAAACGAACCTTCCAAGTTGGCCGAAGTCGTCTTGAGCGGTGGACCGAAAAGTCTGGGAGCTCTCGCGCAATTGGTTCAACTTGCCACGAAAGGTGGCGAAGGTTTCATTGATCCCTCCGCGCTTGTAAAAGCGCTCTTAAGCGTCCGCGCGAAAGCCCGCACCTTCGGTCAATACGAACTCGCCGATCAACTTCGCGACGCTCTCTTAGACGCCGGCTTTGACATTCAAGACGGCCCAACGACGAGCACGTGGTCGATCAAGACCGACGACTGACCAATTGACCTAAAACGAAGCCAGGTCGCAATTCTCTGAAGCGATGGGCGGAATCAAAAGTACATGACAACGCGCCACCGCGGGCGCCAATTGCTAGCAATCGGCTACAGCAACTAGATCTTCAAGGAGACCTTGCAATCTTTAACAATCATCGCCAGCGACGAAAGTGCACTCTCCACTTTCGTGGCTCAAAATTCCTCCTGAGCGAAATTCACCAGTAGCACAGCAATCAAAATGCCAACAAGTAATCAACCGAGGAGCTGCTAGCGCGGAAGAGTGATCCACTATCAAAGTTCCTTCACGCGGCTCAAAACTAAAGAATCAATTGACAAAGCGAAGGACTCCCTCTCTCGAGGGAGT
>Ga0307373_10015370_pt1 | contig 10419 bp, 8 predicted proteins | sample OX2MG_FD_202534 | JGI IMG/M metagenome (GOLD analysis project Ga0307373, IMG submission 202534) | Soil microbial communities from Risofladan, Vaasa, Finland - OX-2 | ecosystem: Environmental > Terrestrial > Soil > Coastal area > Acid sulfate soil | place: Finland: Risofladan, Vaasa | collected...
TCGCGAACCAATTGCAACGCGCGGCGAAGATTCCACTGCTGGTCGCGGCGGATTTCGAGACCGGCACTTCCATGCGGCTCGCGGAGGGTACGGCGTTTCCATCAGCAATGGCCGTCGCCGCGACGGGCGATCCGCACGACGCGTACACAATGGGAAAAATCACGGCGATCGAGGCGCGCGCAGCGGGATTGAACTGGATTTTTGCGCCTGTGTCGGACGTGAACGACAATCCGGACAATCCGATCATCAACACGCGCTCGTTTGGCGAAGACCCGCAGCGCGTCGCGGAATTCGTCACCCAATTCGTTCACGGCGTGCAGGAAAACGGCGCGCTGGCGACGGCGAAACATTTTCCGGGACATGGCGATGTGAATGTGGATTCGCATGTTTCCGTGCCGGTCGTGCCTGGCGATATGGCGGAACTGGATCGCGTGGAGTTGGTTCCATTCCGCGCGGCCATTGCGGCTGGAGTGGGCGCTGTGATGTCGGGGCATCTTGTGGTCCCGGCGCTCGAGCCAGACACGAATGTGCCGGCGACGCTCTCGCATCGCGTGCTCACGGATTTGCTGCGGAAGAAACTCGGGTTCCAAGGAATCGAAGTGACGGATGCGCTCGACATGGGAGGCGTGACAACAATTGATTCGCCGCCGAACGTCGCGGTGCGCGCCATCAATGCAGGTATCGACGTGCTGCTGATTCCGCCACAACCAGATGCGGAAATCGGGGCGTTGGAGGAGGCGGTGAAGTCCGGCGAGCTGCCGATGGCAAAAGTGGACGATGCGGTGCGGCGAATTCTGCGCGGGAAGGCGCAACTTGGGCTTGGAAAAAGCCGCCTGGTGGATTTGAACGGGATAAACAGCGTTTTCGGCTCGCCGAAATTCAAATTGGCTTCGCAGGACATTGCGGATCGCGGAATCACGCTGATTCGCGACGACCAAAAAATGCTGCCGCTTGATGCGACGAAGCCGCTGCGCGTGCTGCTGGTGGCGATCTCGGGCGATCCGGACCCGTATCCGGGTGCGCTGATCGAGAACGAATTGCGCAGCCGCGTGGATTCGGTGCAGGTCGTGCGCGTGGACACAAATTTCGTGAAAGCGGCGACGGTGCAACTGCCGCCACCGGAAAGTTATGACGTCGCGATAGCGGCAGTGTTTGTGCGCGTGGCGGACCGCAAGGGCACGGTGGGCTTGCCTGCGGACGAAGCGGCGCTGCTCAATCAAGTGATGGTGGCGGGAAAGCCTACGATTGTTGCTTCGCTCGGCAGCCCTTATCTGGTGAGCCGGTTCCCGAATGCGAAAACGTGGATTGCGGCATTCGGTACGCAAGACGTGGTGCAGCGCGCGATGGTGCGAGCGATCTTTGGGCAAATTGCGATTGGAGGGACGCTTCCCGTCACCGTCCCGGGAGTTGCAAAGCTCGGCGATGGATTGCGAGTCGCGGCGAATCCAATGAAGCTTGCTGCCGCGCCGGACGCGTTGAACGCGAGGTTGGTACCCGCGTTCAAGCTGCTCGACCGCGCCGTACAGGACCATGCGTTTCCCGGCGGCGTGCTGGCGGTGGGTTGGCATGGGCAATTTGTTGAACATGCGTTTGGGCGGCTGAAATATGACGCGAAATCGCCTGCGGCGCGCGACGCGACGATTTACGACGTAGCATCGCTGACGAAGCCGATCGTCACCACGTCCGCAATTATGATGCTGGTGGCGCAAGGACGTGTGGATTTGGACGCGCCGGTGTCGCGCTATTTGCCCGACTGGGTGAAAGGCCCGGGGGCCAGCGGAAATTCGGACTGGCGAAAGAAAGTCACGGTGCGGGAATTGCTGCTCCACACGTCGGGTTTGCCGGCGCACCGCGAGTTCTATAAAAGCGCGAAAGGCAAAAACGCGATCCTGGAGCATGTGCATGCGGAGCCGTTGGTAGCAGAGCCGGGGACGAAAGTTGAATATTCGGACCTGGGATTCATGTTGCTGGGCGAGATCGTCGAGCGGCTGACGGGCGAGACGCTCGATCAATTTGCGCGCGAGAAGATTTTCGCTCCGCTCGGGATGGACCATTCCTATTTCAATCCGCCGCGTTCGTTGCGCGCGCAAATCGCTCCCACGGAAAACGATACGGCATTTCGAAAAAGGCAATTGCAGGGCGAAGTGGACGATGCGAATGCGTTCGCGATGGGCGGCATTGCAGGACACGCGGGACTGTTCTCGACGGCACAGGATATTTCCGCGTTCGCGCAAATGATGCTGAACGGCGGGATGTACGCGCAAAGACGGATTTTCTCACGCACCATCGTCGATCAATTCACCGCGCGGGTGAATGTGGGCGATTCGGCGCGGACGCTGGGATGGGACGTGCCGACAGGAAATTCGTCGAGCGGGCGCTACCTGTCACAGCAGGCGTATGGGCACAACGGATTTACGGGAACTTCGATCTGGATCGACCCGGAGAAGGATTTGTTTGTGATTCTGCTGACGAATCGCGTATATCCTAAGGCGGCGAACGACAAGATCCGGCAAGTGCGTCCGGCCCTGCACGACGCGATTATTGAGGCGCTGGGACTCCTACCGCAGCACGCCGCCCTACGATAACTCCCACGGCACAAACTTCGCAGACCGGGACACGTTGGGGCTATAGCGCGGGCGTGTCCGGCTATAATCTTCGATGATGAGAAAAACACGGCCGGGAAGCGCAACGACCGAGCGGAGAAATCCGCGTTCACGGGACATCGACCAGAAATCCGCGCGGGGCATTCTTCGCGTGATCAATCGCGAAGACGCGCAGGTCGCTCGCACGGTGGGGCGCGAGGTTCCGAAGATTGCTCGCGCGGTGGACCAGATTGCCTCGCGGATGCGCAAGGGCGGCAGATTGTTCTACATCGGGGCGGGAACCAGCGGAAGGCTTGGCGTGCTCGACGCTTCGGAATGCCCGCCAACGTTTGGCGTGCCGCGGACGATGGTGCAAGGAATCATCGCGGGCGGCAAGCGAGCGCTGACAGAATCAGTAGAAGGCGCGGAAGACCATGAAGAATTGGGCGCGCACGATCTGCGGGCGCGAGGACTGACGGCGGGGGATGCGGTGGTTGGATTGGCGGCGAGCGGATCGACGCCCTATGTGCTGGGCGCGTTGAAATATGCACGCAACGTCGGCGCATACACCATTGGCGTGACCATGAATCGAAACAGCGCGATTTCGCGCATTGCGCACGTGACAATTGCGCCAGAGACCGGGCCGGAAGTAATTGCCGGATCGACACGAATGAAGGCAGGAACGGCGCAAAAAATGGTCCTGAACATGCTTTCAACAACGGTGATGGTTCGCCTTGGACACGTCTACGAGAACTGGATGATCAACGTGGCGAAGACGAATCAGAAGTTACGAGAGCGGGCGCTGAGGAATCTAACGGAAGCCACGGGAACGCAGGTGTTGACCGCCAGACACGCATTGCGTCAAGCGGGAGACAATCTGCCGGTGGCATTGATTATGCTAAAGGCTGGCCTGAACGCCCGGCAGGCACGCCTGAGATTGGCGGCCACACATGGCAACTTACGCAAAGCCGTTGCAAGTGCGAGTAAGTCCGTGCGCGGCAACAAGAGGAAGTAAAACCAGAGTGGACAAATTCAAGATCCAGGGCGGCCGGCGGTTGGAAGGCGCGGTGCAGATCAGCGGCGCGAAAAATGCGGCGTTGCCGATCATGGCTGCGGCGCTACTGACTTCGGAAAAAGTGCATCTCGAGAATATTCCGCGCGTGCGGGACATCATCACCATGGCGAAGCTGCTGGCGCACATGAAGGCGCACGTTATAGCGGAAGATTTGCCCCCATCGGCGATGACAATCCAGACAGAACAGATTTCGCACACGGAAGCGCCCTACGAGTTGGTGAAAACGATGCGGGCATCGGTGCTGACGCTGGGGCCGCTAGTGGCGCGATTTGGGTACGCGCGCGTTTCGTTGCCGGGCGGATGCGCGATTGGCGCGCGGCCCATTGATTTGCACATTCAGGCGCTCGAAAAAATGGGCGCGAAGATTGCGATTGAACATGGCTACGTGGAGGCGCGAGCGGAGCGGTTGCGCGGCGCGGAAATTCATTTCGATAAAATCACGGTGACAGGCACGGAGAATATCTTGATGGCCGCAGTGCTGGCCGAAGGCGAAAGCGTGTTGACGAACGCGGCGCGCGAACCCGAAGTGACGGATCTGGCCGAGTTGTTGATTAAGATGGGCGCGAAGATCGAAGGCGCGGGGACGGAGACGATTCGCGTGCGGGGTGTGGAGAAGTTGCACGGGACGACCCATCGCGTGATTCCGGATCGGATTGAAGCAGGAACGTTCCTTGTGGCCGGCGCAGTGACAGGAGGAGAAATTCTTCTTACTGGCTGCGAGCCGAAGCATTTAACCGCTGTGATCGAGAAATTAGTTGCATGCGGCGTGGAAATCCGGCCGGAGGGCAAAGGCGAGCTGCGCGTTCGCGTGCCCGGAAAACTGAGCGCCGCGGACATCACCACCGAGGAATATCCGGGCTTCGCAACGGACATGCAGGCGCAGTACATGACGCTGGCGACGCAGGCAAAGGGCACTTCCGTGATCACCGAGACAATTTTCGAGAATCGCTTCATGCATGCGAGCGAAATGGTGCGCATGGGCGCCAACATCGAAGTCGACGGGCGAAAAGCGATTGTGCACGGGCCCACGCCGCTGAGCGGGACAACAATTATCGCGTCGGATCTGCGGGCGAGCGCATCGCTGGTGCTGGCGGGCCTGGTGGCCAGCAACACGACGTACGTGGATCGCGTTTACCACATCGACCGCGGCTATGAACGGATTGAAAACAAGCTGCGCGCGCTGGGAGCACAGATCGAACGCCTGAGTTAAAGCTTCTTGTCTGCGGAATCCACGAAATCGCCTTGCGCAAAGCGGGCGAACCATTCTTCGATTAGCTAGGCTCTGCCACCGATTCACAACACCTGCCACATGCGAAGAAACAAAAAGGGAGGCAGAACATCGCCTCCCTTTTTTATTTTTGCGCCCTGCTGAAAAAGGCGGGCGCAATTTATTTGCCTGCGTCCGCCGCGGAGGCTTGTTCGGATCCAGTGCCCTCCGAAGGCTTCTGCTTGTCGCGAGCTTCGCGGATCAGGGCCTTGCGGCTCAGACGGATTTTGTTTCCCTCGATGGCGAGGACCTTCACCATCACCTGATCGCCTTCCTTGAGCGCGTCGCGAACGGAGCGGATGCGCTGTTCGGCTATTTCACTGATGTGAAGCAGGCCGTCGGTGCCGGGGAAAATTTCGACGAAAGCGCCGAATTCCGCGATGCGAACCACTTTGCCGAGATAGGTCTTGCCGATTTCGGCCGTGGCGGTGATTTCGCGAACACGGCGAAGCGCCTCTTCCGCGGCTTTGCCGTTCACGCCGAAGATGTGCACCATGCCGTCGTCGTTCACGTCTATCTTGCAGCCGGTGGCTTCGGTGATGGCACGGATGTTCTTCCCGCCGGGGCCGATCAAATCGCGGATCTTGTCGGTGGGAATGGTGAGCATGGAAAGATGCGGCGCGTAGGCGGAGATTTCAGTGCGCGACGCGGGAAGCGCGGCTTCCATGGTGTCGAGAATCTCGAGTCGGGCCTTGCGAGCCTGCGCGAGGGCCTCGCGCATCATCGCGATGCTGACGCCCGCGACCTTGATATCCATCTGCAACGCGGTGATGCCTTCGCGAGAGCCGGCGACTTTGAAATCCATATCGCCGTAATGATCTTCCGCGCCGGCAATGTCCGTGAGGACGGCGTATTTATCGCCTTCGACGACCAAGCCCATCGCTATGCCCGCGCAAGGAGCCTTCAGCGGCACGCCGGCATCCATTAGAGCAAGACAGCCGCCGCAAACAGACGCCATTGACGAGGAGCCATTCGATTCGAGAATGTCCGAGACGACGCGGATGGCGTACGGGAATTCGGACTCGGGCGGAATCAGATTCGCGAGCGAGCGCTCGGCTAACGCGCCGTGGCCCACTTCGCGGCGTCCCGGGCCGCGCAGCATTTTCACTTCGCCGACGGAGAACGGCGGAAAGTTGTAATGCAGCATGAAGCGCTTGAATGTGTCGTCCTCGAAAAGCAAGTCGAGGCGCTGCATGTCGTCCTTGGTGCCGAGGGTGACCGTGGCAAGCGATTGCGTCTCGCCGCGCGTGAAGAGCGCCGAGCCGTGAACGCGAGGCAGCAAGCTGACTTCACAAGTGATTTGGCGAATTTTGTCGAATGGGCGGGCGTCCGGACGACGGCGCCTGTTGATAATGTCCTCACGAAATATGCGCTCATGAAGACGTTCGATGGCACGAGCAGCAAGCTTGCGCTTGTCCTTTTCTTCCTCGGGAATCGCCGCCATGATTTCCTTCTCAATTGCCGCGACACGTTCGCGGCTTTCGAGTTTGGGATACTTCGCGGTGTCGAGTGCTTCGTGCAGGCGCTCGCCGTACTTCGACTCGATCTGCTTGGCGAGGGCTTCGTCGAACGCCGGAGGCGTGACGGCGGCCTTTTGCGGCTTGACGGAATCATGCAGTTCGCGAATGGCGACAATGATTTTCTTGATTTGCTCGTGGCCGAAGGCCAGGGCGTCCGCAACCGTGTCTTCGGAAACTTCAAGCGCGCCCGCCTCAACCATGACGATGGCTTCTTCCGAGCCGGCAATGATGATATTCAGTAGGCTGGTCTTTTGTTCGGCGACGGTAGGGTTGACAGTCAAGCGACCGTCGATCAATCCCACGCGCACGGCGGCAATGGGCCGCAAAAATGGGATATTCGAGCAATAAAGCGCCGCGGCGGCAGCCGTAACGCCGAGAACGTCCGGGTCGTTTTCGCTGTCGGCGGAAAGCACCATGCTGAAAATTTGCGTTTCGGTGGACCATCCTTCGGGAAACAGCGGCCGAAGGGGGCGATCAATTAACCGCGAAGTCAGAATCTCGCGCTCCGAGGGACGCCCTTCGCGCTTGAAAAAGCCGCCGGGAATTTTCCCCGCTGAATACGTGTACTCACGATAATCCACGGTCAGGGGTAGAAAATCCTTTTCGGTGGGCTTGCTGTCCATGCATGCGGTTGCCAGGATGACCGTGTCGCCATAGCGAAGCACCACTGCGCCGTTAGCCTGACGGGCCATCTTGCCCGTCTCAAAGCTCAGCCGCCGGCCGCCGATTTCCACACTTGATTGATGTGTCATTCAAATTATCCTTTGCGTTCCGGCCTCGCCGGAAGCGTTTGCGTTGCGGAGAAAAAATCTCCGTTGTTTTAGGAAGAGAACCGGAGAGAAGCGATCCGAAGCAGATCTATAGGCTTGCGGGATGAGGTCTGCGCACACAATTTCCCGCGCGGCCCCACAAGATGATTCGATGCGGAGGAAGCATTTCCGGGCGGGCGTTCAAGCGGCTAGCCACAGCAGCCGCATTACTTGCGCAAACTAAGTCTCTCGACAATCTCGCGATACCGATCTGGGTCACGACGGTTCAGGTATTCCAATAGCCGGCGGCGGCGGTTCACCATCATGATGAGGCCGCGCCGCGAGGCATGATCCTTAGCGTGGGACTTGAGATGAGTGGTCAAATAACTGATGCGCTCGCTCAACAACGCGATTTGCACTTCCGGGGAACCTGTGTCCTTGGCATGCTGCCGGAACTGCTCGATAACGCCTATTTTGGCCTCGCTCAACTCGATGTCCTCCTGAATCGTCACACCCTGCTCTACGTTTGTCTCTTCCGTATGTCAAAATCGTAGCACAGAGGTAGGCGGGGGCAATAGAAGTATTTTTCGCGAAAAGCCCGCTGGAGCCGCGCGGATGCCGCGATTCGTTCGCGACAACTCGGCCGGAGAATTAAGCTTTACGGGAGTTGATCAGCGACAGGAATTCGTCGCGCGTCTGTTTATTTTCGCGGAAAACTCCAAGCATGGCGCTGGTGACCGCGGAAGATTGTTGCTTTTCGACGCCTCGCATCACCATGCAGAGATGTTTTGCTTCGATGATTACGCCGACGCCTTCGGGGCTAATGCGCTGTTGAATCGCTTCCGCGATCTGGTTCGTCAGCCGCTCCTGAATTTGCAACCGGCGCGCGTACATATTCACCAGGCGCGCCACTTTGCTGAGGCCGATGACTTTCTTCGTCGGAATGTACGCGACATGGCATTTGCCGAAGAACGGAAGTAAGTGGTGCTCGCAGAGGCTGTAAACTTCGATGTCCTTGACGACCACCATTTCGTCGTAGCACACGCTGAACATGGCGCCGTTCAGAAGTTTTTCGGGATCCTGGCGGTAACCGCTGGTGAGGTAACGCAACGCTTTCTCGAAGCGTTCGGGTGTGCGGCGCAGGCCCTCGCGATTGGGATCTTCACCCAACAAGACAATCATGCGCCGAACCAGGTCGGCGATTGTCTCAGCGTTGTCTGTCTTGGCGAGATGAATCGTTTCGGTGTCTGTTATTTCGCTCATATAGACTCCTTCGCTTCGCAGCTCCTTCGTGTCGAAAAAACGCGCATTACGGATTTGAAGGCGCTGCGTATTCAAAACTGTTCTTGCCCGTCTCTTCGATTCGCACGCCCTCGATGTGGGCGTGGGGAAAACCGGCGAGGCGCTGAAAAATAACGCGGCAGACATTTTCCGTAGTCGGCACGCATTCGCGGAATTCAGGAATCTGCTCGTTCATGTACGCGTGATCAAACGCATCGAGCACTTTCTGCTGCACGAAACTATCGAGATCCGCGAGATTCGCAATCATGCCCGTCGCGGGATCGACCGGACCGGTAACAGCTACTTCTAACGCGTAATTGTGTCCGTGACTGTACGGATTCGCACACTTGCCGAAGATGCGCTCGTTCTCCTCGCCGCTCCATTCCGCGCGAAACAGGCGATGCGAAGCCGGAAAAGAATAGCGGCGCCAGAGCGAGAGTTTCATCGCGCGTCCTTGGCGGAGTCCGCGGTGCAATCGACGAATAGGTCGGGCGACTCATACAAGCGAATGCGGTCCAGGCGGCCCTGATGAATTTTCGGCTCCAGAATCCGCCACAACACTTTCGCGAGTTCCTCGCACGTCGGAATCTTGCCCGCGAGCTCAGGGACTTCATAATTTAGGTGGCGATGGTCCATGCGCTGAGTCACTTCGCGATCAAGAATTTCCTTTAGCTCCTTCAAGTCGAGGACCATTCCGGTTTTTGGGTCCGGCTCCCCTGCGACGGTGACTTCCAGAACGTAATTGTGCCCGTGGCCGTGCGGATTATTGCATTTGCCGAAGACGCGCCGGTTTTCCTCCGCGGAAAAATCCGGATTGTGATAAAAGTGCGCCGCCGAAAATTCGAGTTTTCGCGTTACGCGTATCATGGCTTTCCCACGGAGTATTCGCGGCCCTTCCAAGTGATCGTGCCGCGCCAGTATTTCCAGCCAGAGGCGGCGACCGCGACGCCGTAGAGGCACACTCCAGGTACATAATATATGATGAACCGCGCGGAATAACGATTCCTCTGAAGCGCGCGGGCATACGCGGCGTGGCACGCAACGAGCCACGCGATTCCCATCACAGCAAGCCAGAGACCGGTCCCTCCTCGCAGCATGATTCCTGCAGCGAGAAAAATCATCGCCGGCCACGGGAACACGAATAAGATTTCTTTGAGCGCGTTGCTTCGCCTTCCGCCGAGCAGAAGATAGAGATTTTTCGTCCACCCTTGCCACATCGCGCCGAAAGTTCGGTACATCCTCGTGCGCGCGATTCCCTGCCCCGATGCAAAATGCAAAAGAAAACCCGCCTGCTTTGCACGCCGGGCCAGGGCAACATCTTCGAGAACGGCATTCGCGACGGCGGGGTGGCCGCCGATTTTTTCGTATGCGTCGCGACGGATCAGCAGGAACTGGCCGTTCGCTGCGGCATCAGGCACAGAGGGGTCGTTCACATGCGCAAAGTCGAATTTTCGCGACAGACGGCAATAGATGAAGGGTATCAGCGCGCGTTCGCCGAACGACTGCGTAATTTGTTCCGGCGAATACGAAACGAGCGCTGCATCGTAGGCGCGCGCGTCTTCAAGTGCTTGATGTGCCGAGTCGGCGAGGTGGACCGTGTCCGCGTCGGTAAAGAGCAGCCATTCGCATTTCGCTGCTTGCGCTCCAAACCACACAGCGTGATTCTTGCCGATCCAGCCCACGGGCAACGCAGTGGATTCGAGCACTATTAGCTGTGGGACAGTCTTCGACAAGTGCGCGAGAATTTCGCCGGTGCGATCCGTGGATTGGTCATTGACAACGATAATTTCGGCGATTTCCGGCTGCGCGGCGAGACTGACGACGGATGCTTCGATATTGTCTTCCTCGTTGCGCGCGGGAATAATGGCTGAAATTTGAGGCATGGCGAGATTCGCGCCGTAAATTGCGAATCGGATAGCCGAGAGTTCACAAAAAATATATCATA
>Ga0307373_10015371_pt1 | contig 10419 bp, 6 predicted proteins | sample OX2MG_FD_202534 | JGI IMG/M metagenome (GOLD analysis project Ga0307373, IMG submission 202534) | Soil microbial communities from Risofladan, Vaasa, Finland - OX-2 | ecosystem: Environmental > Terrestrial > Soil > Coastal area > Acid sulfate soil | place: Finland: Risofladan, Vaasa | collected...
TCCCATTGTCTCTGGCGCTACCCGCCCACGGCGTCAAGAGGCTGCGCCATTAAGGCCACCCCGCGTGCGGGGGCCCCGACCTTAATGACGGTCCTCTTGACCCCGTTCGTGTCGCGGTTGTCGGCCGACCACAGGATCTTTTTGGCACCGCCCAGTCATGGCGCAGGACACGCGTAGGACACAAAAGGATGAACTACGTCGGTGTAACTCGAACTCTGGCGAACGTCGGGAAATAGCTTGTGAGCAGCGCAAACGCGTCTTCTCAGAGGTCAGACCTGGGGCCCGAAATTGGCCGGGATCGGATTCAGGTTCCTGTGTCCGCAAGGACGTGGGGGTTCAAGTCCCCCCTCGCCCACCCCTCTTGGATCAGCCGGAGGATGCCATCCCGACGATCGGCGCATTGAGAGGCGTACTTCCTTCGGAGCCGTACAACGTCGCGCCCCCGTAGTTGAAGATGCCACCGTCTTTGGCCACCAGCCAGTAGCCGCCGCTGACAGGATCGATCGCCATGCCGACGACCGGCTGGTTCAGTGGTGAGCCGCCGTGGGATCCCAGGTACGGCGCTCCGGGGCCGTAGTTGAAGATCCCTCCGTCGGACGCGACCAGGTAGTACCCGTCGTTCGTGACCGCCATGCCGACGATGGGCTGGTTGAGCGGCGAGTCGCCGTGGGATCCCAGGTACGGCGCTCCGGGGCCGTAGTTGAAGATCCCTCCGTCGGACGCGACCAGGTAGTAGCCACCTCCCGGCGCCGCGCCTATCCCGACGATCGGTTTGTTCAACGGCGAGTCACCGTGGGAGCCGTAGAAGGGTGCGCCCCCGAAGTTGAAGACACCGCCGTCCGCCGCCACGAGCCAGTACCCGCCGGTAACGGGGTCGACTGCTGTGCCCACGATCGGCGCATTGAGGTGGTCGCCACCCTTGGAACCCTCGTAGGGAGCGCCCGGGCCAAAGTTGAACACACCACCGTCCGATGCGACGAGGTAGTAGCCGTCGCCGTCCTTGGCCGCGGCCATGCCGACGATCGGGGCGTTCAGATGCGTTCCTCCTTCGGAGCCGTAGAAGGGTGCATACCCGAGGTTGAAGATGCCGCCGTCGGAACCGACCATCCAGTAGCCGTGATGGACGTTAGTGAGGTCGAACACGAGGTTCGGCAGGCCAGGCACGACCGCAGCCGCCTGGTAGGAGCCGGCGAGCGCGTTGGCGGTGAGGTTGGACGAGGTCGCTGTACCGGTGGCGTCCGTGGTTTCGACGCAGGTCGTCAGGCTCGAGCTGGCGCCCGGGCAGTGACCGAAGGTGCCACTCGCCCCGCTGGACGGCGCGGTGAAGGTGACGGTGACACCGCTGACGGGGTTACCGTAGGCGTCGACGACGTTGACACCGAGGTTGGTTCCGTAAGCGGTTCCAATCGTCGCGCTCTGAGGCGAGGTATTCGCGAGCGCGGTCATGGTCGCCGGTGTCCCGGCCTTGTTGGTGAGGCTGAACGTCTGTGGGTGGACCGCCCCGAGGGACGCGGTCACCGACACCGATCCGGCGACGTCATTCGCCGACAGCGCGCTCGATTTGGCCACGCCGTTGGGGTCCGTCGTTACCGCGCAGGTCTGTGGGTTGGGGTTACCGCTGTTGCAACCGCTCGCGATGGTGACGCTTGCACCGGAGCTGGGTGCGGTGAAGGTGACCGTTACACCGGGCACAGGGTTGTTGGACCCGTCCAGCACCTGGACCTGCAGGACGCTGTTGTACTGCGAGCCGACGGTCTGAGTCTGGGAGTCGCCACCAGTGATGATCAGGGACTGCGGGCCTCCCGGGGTATTCGTCAGATGGAAACTGGGGATCGTGCTTCCGGTGAGCGTGGGGCCATTCGCCGATGTGGCGGTTACGGTCACCGAGAACGCCCCGGAGGTCGAGTCGGCTGTGAGAGCCGTCGATTGGGCGTCGCCACTCGAGTTGGTGGTGACGATACATACCGATGCTGTCGAACCTGTGCCGGGACAGGTCGCGAAGGTTCCGCTGGGCCCGGACGTCGAGGGGGCTGTGAAGGTAACCGTCTCTCCTGGCACTGGATTGCCGTAGGTGTCGACGACCTGCACCATGAGGGGCTGGTACGAAGTCTGGATGGTGGCGCTCTGCGGGTTGCCCGCCGCGATGGAAACGGCGCTGGCCGCAGCGGCGCCGATCGTGAAGGGGGGACTGCCCACGGCATTCGCGTCGGAGGACGTTGACTCGGCAAACGTGTAACCGGTCGACGCGACCGTCGGGTTGGTGGCTCCCGAGATGGTCACCGTCACCGTGTCGCCGGCTGCGATCGAGGACGCGTCGAAGCTGAAGACAGCCTGGTTCGGGGTGGAACTGACCTGGTTCGACCCCGGACCTTGAACCGTTGAGACTGCGACGTTCGTCAGGGTCGCGGCGTGGTTGTTGGTCACCGACACCTGGTACGAGCCGATGGTGGCGGGAAGCGTGGTTCCGTTCGGGGCTACGAGCGTCACCTGGCAGCTCGTTCCGTTCGACCCCGGGCAGGTCCCGGACGAGGGGATCGCTCCGGCAGCGCTCGTTACGAAAGGAACCTCGTATACCGCGTTGGATGCGCCGGCGCTGTCGGGTGAGACCGTGATTGCCTGAGGAGTCAGGACCGTCGCGTTGGTCAGGTTGAACGTGGCGGTCGAGTTGACCCCGGAAACCGACGCGGTGATCGCGTAAGGGCCACCGATCACCGAGTTCGCGGTGAGAGCGGCGGTAGTGGCCTCTCCGTTGGCGTTGCTCGTTTCGATGCAGCTGCTCGGAGACGAGCCCGGCTCGCACGAACCGAAGGTCGCTGTCGGGTTGCCCGCTGTATTGGGAGCCGCGAAGGTGACGGTCACGCCCGGTACGGGGTTGCCCAATGCGTCTTCCACCACCGCCGTCAGGGGTAGTGCGAAGGGTGCACCCGGCGCGGCCGACTGGTTGTTGCCGCCATTAGCCGGCGCGACGACGACCGTGTCGGCAGCGAGGGGAAGAATCTTGTAGAAGGCCGTGGTGGCGGGCGTGTTGTCGGCGAAGGTCCAGACCTGGATCTGGTCGGCGTTGGATGCCTTGTCCGGATTGTTGACTCCCGCGATAGCGAGAGAGACCGCCGCGTCCTTGGCCACAGGGCCACCGAGTTCGAGGATGACCTGGTTGGAAGGGCTGCCGGAAACCGTCACAGACTGAACGGTTACCGGCGTTCCAGCTGCCTCGAAGGTGTAGTCGGTCGGGTTGGTCGGCCAAGCCGTGCCCGAAGGGGCTATCAAGGTGACATCGCAGTCAGAGCTCGGGCAGCTCGCGCCACCGGATGGGGGCAACGTTCCCGAATCAGACGTCGAGAAACCCAACGTGTAGGTGACGTTCTGGGCTCCCGCGTCGTCGGAAGAGAGGCTTACCGTGGGGTTCACCACCTGCGCGGCGGTGTTTGTAAGCCCGGTGGGACCCGTGAAGGAGACGGATCCGACGCCTGACACGGAGGCGGTGACTGAGTAGGGGCCGCCCGCGTTCTGGTTTGCGGTGAGGAGCCCCGTGGTGGCTCGACCGTTCGCTTGGGTCGGGTCGTCCTCGACGTTCGTGTTGTTCGCGAAGGTGGCCGAAGGCGCGGTCCCGCCGGGATTCGCCACCGTGAAGGTGACATCTACCCCACCTACCGGGTTGTTGTTCGAGTCGTCGACCTGGGCGACGAGAAGCGACGGGAACTGGGAATCGACCTGGGCCGACTGGCCCCCACCTGAGACAGCCAAGACCTTGGCCGCGGTGCCATGCACGATTGCGTACGCCGGGCTGAGCGTAGCTCCGTTGTCCGGAGTGGTCGATTCCGTGATCTCGTCCTGCGCCGCAGCGAGGGTTGGGTTGCCGACCCCGAAGGCCGTGATCGTGACCGTGCTACCGGCTGGAATCGTCGACCCGACAAGTAGGCTGATCACGATCTTGTTGTTGGTCGAGCTGCCGCCTGACTGGCTCGCAGTGACGGACGAGATTGCCGCTGTGTCCGGGGCGCTGCTCGGCGTGAAGGCGATCCGATAGGTGCTTGTGCTGCACGGCGTCGTGCAGGACGGCAACGACGTCCCGGCCGGCGCGATCAACGTGATCGTGGAGCTTCCAGACAAAGCGCCCGACGGGCTCGTCTTGAACGGGATGTTGTAGGTGACACCGGTCGCGGCCTCCGTCGAGTTGCTCAGCGTTACCGGACTAGGGGTCACGTGCGGTGGCGAAACAATGGCGGGCGCATTCGCCAAGTTGAACGACCCGCTGCTCACGCCGGTGACGGGCACAGGGGAACCACTCGAAGTGTCGACGAGGGTCGCGGTGACCGAGTAAGGACCTCCGGTGGTGCCGTTGGCCGCCGGAATCGACGTGGTTGATTGGCCGCTGGTTCCGACAGCGTCGAGCTCGTTTGTCGTCCCGTTGGCGAATGTCGCGGAAGCTCCTGAGGCGCTGCTGATCGTGAAGCTGACCTTCTCCGTCGAGGGGATGTTTGTCACCGCGTTGCCGTGACTGTCGGCGACGGTGGCAGTCAGCGCAACCGGGAACTTCGAACCGGCCGGCGCGGTCTGGTTGTCGCCTCCGGTCGCCACGACTGCGGTCGGCTGGCCCGCGGTGATCTTGTAGCTGGGGCTGTCGGCCGGTTGCGTATCAGCAGAGGTGGACTCCGTCATCACGTAGCTGCCGGATGTGACAGGGTTCTCCACGGCAGGCGTCGTCACGGTCACCTGGTCACCGGCGGCGATGCTCGATGAAGAACCGAGAGTCAGAACGACCTGGTTGGTGGTGGGGCTGACCGTGCTCTCGGCTGGACCCGCGACGCTCGACACGACGGCCGAGGCCACAGTGGCCGAGCCGCCGTTGGTCACGGCGAGGGTGTAGCCGCACGAGCTTGCGCATCCCGAGAACGCCGTCCCGTTTGGGCCCACGAACGTGATCGTCCCGCCGGCGCCGAGCGCCCCGGAACCGCTCGTTGTGAAGACGATGGTGTAGGAGGGGCTATTGCCGCCCGCAATCGCGGAAGCGGGTGTCACCGTGCCGGGATTCACGGATGTGGAGCCAGCCGCCTCGGCGGGCTGCACCGACATCAACGCCGGCGAAACCAGCGCCACCAGTGCCACAGCGAAAATGCCGCGGTGCCGGCGTCCCACACGCGCCGAAACCGCTCCCGTCCCACCTTGCCCGAGAATCATTCTGCCTCCAGCCCGCACCCGATGTTCCGGGAGCTTTATTCGCCCCTGCGCGCCGGGGTACCTCTTCTGGTTCCGCCGGAACCAGCGCTACCTGGCTCTATTTGCGTCTCTGGAGCCCAGGGCACGCCCCCGGGGGACGGGTTCAGGCCGTCGGCAGTTCCACGGAGGGGTAGACGATGCTGGCGTCGGCGAACATCTCCTCGCCGATTCGCCTCGCCCGTTTGCTCCACCGGACCGTGAAACCGAACAGACCGCCGATGACGACGGCCGCAAGGATCGGCGACAAGGCAACGAAGGTGGCCGTCGGAAGGGTCACGGCCAGGATCACTCTCGCACTGGCCTCGACGATCAGCCCGCTACCCCAAGCGACGGTGATGATCCGGAAGGCTCGGGGCGCGGTGGGCACCTCCCACAACTGGTCGTAGGCGGCCAGCTTGGCGGGGTCGTTGCCGGCCGAGAGGGCGCGGCCCATGTAGAACATCACCGGCCTTGGCCGCGACAGGGAGGCGAGGCAGGCCAGCCCGAAAAGAAAGGTGAACCCCGAGTCGCGGATCTTCAACACAAAGGCGCTCCCTCCCATCGCCAGCGAGACGGTGACGCCGGCGAGGAAGCCGAGCAGCACGATCGAGCCGATCGGGTCGATGCGCCGCTGCCGGGCCCACTGGATGGCGACCCAGGCGGCGGCTGGGATCCCGGCGATCATCAGCGCCGGGGCGTCGCCGCCGAGGTGGGGGCGCACGCTGTAGTAGACGGCCAGGGGGATGACCGCCCCGCCGATCGCCCCGGGCGCCATGGAGCGGACCGACGGCGGGCCCGGCTCCCACGAGTCGGCCATCAGGCGGACATCCCAGCGATCACCATCTACATCGTCGCCCATTCGTGCATGGGGGGTCAATTGGGTGCAAGCTGTCCGGCTGTGCTCGCTCCCGCCGTCGACGGAATCCGCCTGACCCTGCACGTACTGGCCGCCGCCGTGTGGGTCGGCGGGCAGCTCACGGTCGCCGGCCTGCTCGGGACGGTTCGCCAACTCGGTGACGAGGCCCCGCGGAAGATCGCCCGAGCATTTGGGCGGCTCAGCTGGCCGGCCTATGCGGTGCTGTTGGGTACCGGAGTCTGGAATGTGGCGGCCGCCGGCGGGAACCAGCGGCCCGCGTGGAAAGCGGTGCTCTGGGCGAAGATCGCGGTGGCCCTGCTCGCCGGCCTCACCGCCTGGCTGCACTCGCGTTCCACCGGCCGCGCTGGCCTGGCGGTTTGGGGATCGGTAGCAGGTGCCGCGTCGATCGCAGCCTTGGTGATGGGTGTGTTTCTGGCCGGTTGACGCCCGGACGTTCCGGCTGGAGCCCGGGACAATCGAGCTAGGAACCCTGGACAATCGAGCTAAAGGCCTGGCGTTCCGGTGCCGATACGCGCCGTGGATGGCACCGGGCATGTCGTTGGGCGAGAGCTTCGAGTCAACACTCGCCGCGGCGCAGGCCGGGGCCGAGTGGGCGTTCTCTTGCCTCTACCGGGAGCTCAACCCGCGCCTGCTTCGCTACTTCGCCTCCCGGGTTCCCGGTGAAGCCGAGGATCTCGCGGTCGAGACGTGGCTGGGAGCCGCGCGGCGCATCGGCGACTTCCGGGGGGACCAGCAGCATTTCCGGGCATGGGTGTTCACGATCGCCCACGGTCGCCTGGTCCAGCACTGGCGGGACGCCCGGCGGATGCCCCCAACCACCGGGATCCCTCCGGACCTGGCCGGACGGGCTGCGCCGGACGACGTCGAGGCCGGCGTACTCGACTGCCTCACCGGTGTCGAGGCGAGCAGCGAGATCGTCCGGGCCCTGAGTTTCGACCAAGCAGAGGTATTCCTCCTTCGAGTCCTGGGAGGCCTGAGCGTGGACGAGGTTGCCGGGATCCTCGGGAAGCGGCCGGGAACGGTGCGGGTACTGCAACACAAGGCTCTCAGGAGATTGGCTACTTCTCCTTCTGTCCTCATGGCCGTTAACGCGATGGCGTCGGGGCGCGATTGACATGGACGACATGCATCTTCTGATCGACGAGCAGACAGCAGACCGCTTGGTCTCGGGGTCCGTGGCACCCGACGACGCCCCTCCGGGTTACGCCCGGTTGGCGTCGCTGGTCCGGGCCGCCCAGGCTCGTGGCAGTGCCGACGAGCTCGTGGGTGAGGGGGCTGTCGCCGCGATGGCGGCGGCGATCGTGTCGAACACGCTCATCCCCGCGCCCGTGCAGACGATCACGGCCGCATCCAGCTCCAGGGAGAACAGGATGCTTTCCAAAGTTCTGACCGCGAAGGTGGCGACGGCGGCAACCGTCGCCTTGTTCGGTCTCGGTACCGCAGCAGCGGCCGCGACCGGCGCTCTGCCCGTGCAGGGCTCGGGCGGCTCCGCCCAGGGGAGCACCGCCGCATTGGAGATCTCGAACTCGACTGTCACGCCCACGGGCACGCCCTCCGGGACGGGAGACCAGGGTCAGACGAGCTCGGGCGCGCCCGACTCGACCGCGGGCAACGCCACCAGCAACACGTCCGGCAGCACCTCTGGGATCACCGCCCCGATGACGGGTCCGGCCAACCAGCACGCGCTCTTCGGCCTGTGCACAGCGTTCCTCGCCCCCCAGGGCACGGCCGTCTCAGGCAGCGTCTCCGACATGGCCAGCCCGCACGGAGGCAAGTACAGCTCCACAGCGTTCCGTGCCCTGATCAAGGAGGCCGGCGGCAGCATTGGATCCACCACCGGTGCCTGCACCACCTTCCTGCAGAACATGAGCTCCTCCTCGTCGTCGGGGAGCACGTCCAGTGGCAGCAGCCAGCCATCCGACTCTTCGACCGTCGCTGGCTCGGGACGTCCGGCCAGCCCGGGCTACTCCGGAGCGCACAGCCGCGGCGGCTCTGCCCACGCCAGCCGCTACAGCCACGGGCACAGGTAGTCGCCCGAACAGAACTGGCGACAATCCTGTCTCTCTGTCTCTCTGTCTCTCTGTCTCTCTGTCTGGCTCGCGCCCGTTCGGAAGAGGACAGAGAATCCCCGATCCACACCAGGCTTCCGTTCTCTGTCCCTTCGCCCCGCTCTGATCGCGACATGAGGGGACAGGGTTCGCGCACAGCACTGGCACGTCAGCACTTCTCTGTCCACTTTGGGCTTTGAGCCCGGCACTCCCGCCGGTCGAGCCAGTCGCCCCGCCGGCACGCCTGCTGGTCGCCCCGCCGCCACGCCCGCCACTGCGCCGCTTCCCCCGGGTATCGTCGCCTCATGGGGGAACAGGACGACATTCTTTTCGGAACCGCCCGTGAGCTGGCGAAGGCGATCCGCGAACGCAAGCTGAGCCCTGTCGAGGTTCTCGAAGCGAGCCTTGCCCGCATCGACGAGGTCGATGGCCGAGTAAACGCGATCATCTGGCGCAACGACGAGGAGGCCCGCGACCGCGCCGCCCGAGCCGCCGACGCGGTTGTGCACCAGGACCCGGACGAATTGCCCCCGTTCCACGGGGTCCCGATCCCGGTCAAGGACCTCACCGAAGTCGCCGGCTGGCCCGTCACCTACGGGTCCTGGGCGGCGCCGGGCAAGCCTTCGATCGAGTCCGAGCTGATCGTCGAGTCGCTGCAGAGAGCCGGCTTCAACCTCACCGCTCGCACGAACACGCCGGAGTTCGGGCCGATCACCGCGGCCGAGAACAAACGCTACGGCATCACTCGCAATCCCTGGGACCTCGACCGTACCCCCGGAGGTTCCAGCGGGGGAGCCGGTGCCGCGGTCGCTGCGGGGATGTTCACCGTCGCCCACGGCAACGACGGGGGCGGCTCCTTAAGGATCCCCGCATCATGCTGCGGCCTGGTGGGGCTCAAGGTCAGCCGTGGGCGCATCCCTACACTCGTCCAATCGTGGGAGGGCGGCGCGGTGGAAGGTGTTCTCACCCGCGATGTCGCTGACACGGCGGCGATTCTCGACGTGACCTGCGGCCCTGACCCGGGGCAGTGGTACAACGCGCCGGCTCCCGTCAGGCCGTTTATCGAGGAGGTCGGCGCAGACCCTGGGCGCCTGCGTGTTGGCCTGCTCGATCAGCCGCCGCTTCGGCTGACGCTCGACCCCGAGTGCGCGCAAGCAGCGAGGGGGGCGGCCGCCGCGCTCGAGAGGCTCGGTCACTCCGTGGAGCAGGTCACCTACGACGTTCCCGACGAGTTCGTCGAGTCGTTCCTGAACGTCGTCAATTCGGGGCTTGCCGATCACAACGCGGACCCCGAAATCGACTGGTCCAAGGCCGAGCCTCACATCCAGGCGAACCGTGCCGCCGCGCTGGCTGTCGACAGTCTCACCTACGTGAGTTCGGTGCACCGCCTCCAGCGGTTCACCCGGGAGCTCACCGCGCGCTGGGGCCGCGACTTCGATCTTCTGGTCACCCCAACGATGACGATCCTGCCGCCGCGGGCCGGCGAGATCCTCGAAGCCGTCCACAGCGGGGCATCCACCGGTGCCCCCGCCCTGCAGGTGTTCCAGATGGCGGTGCTCACATCCGGGTTCAACATGTCCGGTCAGCCGGCGATCTCCCTCCCGACCCACGCTACGAGCGAGGGCCTACCAGTCGGCGTTCAGCTCGTCGCCAGCCCGTGGGACGAGGCACTGCTCCTCAGGGTCGCCGCTCAGCTCGAGTCGTCGTTGCCGTGGGCTGGCAGGCGCCCCGCGCTCTGACAGGCAGCGCGCCTTGATGGCACCGGTAGCGGGCCACAGCCACCCACACGGCCCCGGTGATGCGGCGTCCGACGCGCGGTACCTCGCGGCCGCGCTCGCGTTGATCCTTGCCTTCATGGTCGTCGAGGTCGTCGCAGCGGTTCTCGCGGGCTCGGTCGCTCTCCTCGCCGACGCCGGCCACATGCTCACCGACGCCGGCGCGCTCGGGGCGTCGCTGTGGGCGCTTCACTTGGCCGAACGACCGGCCACCGGGCGCATGACCTTCGGCTTCAAAAGGGCCGAGATCCTGTCGGCAGCGGCAAACGGCGTTACCCTCGCCGCGGTCGGCGTTCTGCTCTTCGCCACCGCCGTCAACCGCTTGGTCCATCCGATCGCGGTCCACGGCGCCCCCCTTACCGGCGTGGCCGCGGCCGGCGTGGCCGTGAACGTGGCTGCGACCGCGATCCTCTCTCGTGCGAGCCGCCGGCGCCTCAACATCGCCGGCGCGCTCGCCCACATCGTCACGGACCTGTGGGCCTTCGTCGGGACGCTCGCCGCGGGCATTGTGATCGTGACCACC
>Ga0307373_10015374_pt1 | contig 10418 bp, 11 predicted proteins | sample OX2MG_FD_202534 | JGI IMG/M metagenome (GOLD analysis project Ga0307373, IMG submission 202534) | Soil microbial communities from Risofladan, Vaasa, Finland - OX-2 | ecosystem: Environmental > Terrestrial > Soil > Coastal area > Acid sulfate soil | place: Finland: Risofladan, Vaasa | collected...
ACTGCCCGCCGGGATGTGCAGCACCCGCCCCGGCCCGATGCTGGCCGCCGCCGAAGTGCTGGAGGTCACTGTGCGCGGCCATGGCGGGCACGCCTCCCAGCCGCATCATGCCGCCGACCCGATCCCGGCCGCCTGCGAGATGGTGACCGCGCTGCAGACGATGGTGACCCGCCGGTTCGACGTCTTCGACCCGGTCGTCATCACCGTGGGCACCTTCCACGCCGGCACCACCGACAACGTGATTCCCGACGAGGCGAACTTCCAGGCGACGGTCCGCTCGTTCTCCGTCCAGGCCCGCGACCGGGTCCGGGCGGCGGCGGTCGCGCTGGTGAGCGGCATCGCCAGCGCGCACGGGGTCACCGCCAGCGCCCATTTCCGCGACAGCTACCCGGTGACGGTCAACGACGCGGCGGAGACCACCTTCGCGGCGCGGGTCGCGGCGGACCTGCTCGGTGACGGCTGCTGCCTGGCCCAGCCCAACCCGCTGACCGGAGCCGAGGACTTCTCCTTCGTGCTGGAGCAGGTGCCCGGCGCCTTCCTCATGCTGGGTGCCTGCCCGCCGGGCGCCGACCCGGAGACCGCCCCGTACAACCACGCAGCCGACGCCGTCTTCGACGACTCGGTCCTGCCGGCCGGCGCGGCTCTCTACACCGAACTCGCGCTCCAGCGCCTGGCCGCAGCCGGCCAGGCTTCCCCCGATAACAGTGATTTCCGGCTGCATCAGGGCATGGACTGAACGCGCTCAGGTACTGCCCTGGTCAGGCGACCCGTCGCCACGAGTCGCCGAAGTCAGCAATGACCTTCAGTTCGCCGCCCAGAGCCCGGATGTAGTCCCCCAGGGTGGCAAGCTCGGCGACGGCCCCGTTCTCGATCGCCGAAACCCGCTGCTGGGACACGCCCATCGCCTCGGCAACCTCAGCCTGGGTCAGGCCCGCTTTCTTGCGCATCTCGGCCAGGTACTCGGAACGTACCCGAAGCGCCCGCCGCTGACGTGCTTCCTCGATTGCGGCCCGGTCGTCGGGGTGGACGAATTCCTCCACGAACTCATCGCGCGTATAGCTGACGAACTCCCCCTGCTCGCTCATCGCTGCTCCTTCAGGTATGCCTCATACAGTGTTTCCGCCATCGGAATCGCTTCGCGGTACCACCCGTGCCAGCGACGCGATTTATCGCCGGCAACCAGCAGCACCGCGTTGCGCGCTGGGTCGAAGATGAACGAGATCCGCACTTCACTGCCGCCGCTCGAGCCCGGGCGGAGTTCCTTCAGGTTGTGTAACCGGGATCCGGCGATCCGGTCCACCATCGGGCGGCCGAGCCTCGGCCCCTCGTCTAGGAGCAGGTCGATCGCCTCGGCTACGAGACGGCTGTGACCGGGTCACCTGCGCGGAGCGTGTGGAGCCAGTCACGAACCTGCCGCGTCATCACCAGCCTTGTGGCCATCGCATCCTCTCTAAACAACAGTACCATAGTACTATAAGCCCATTGTGGGCCACCGAACATCAGGCCGCGCATGCTGGGTGCCTGCCCGCCGGGCACCGACCCGGCGAGCGCACCGTTCAACCACGCCGCCGACGTCGTCTTCGACGACTCGGCGCTGGTGGCGGGCGCGGCGCTCTACGCCGAACTCGCGCTCCAGCGCCTGGCCGTGGCCGACCGGGCTTCGCCATGATCACGGCAATTTCTTCGTTCCATCGTGGCGAGCACAGACCGAAACGGGGTGAAGGACCTGCGGGCTGTGCGCGTCAGTGGGGTTCGGCTACGAACGTGCCCCGGCCGACGACAGTCACGATGAGCCCGCGTTCGCGTAGCTCTCGCATGGCCCGGCGTACGGTCATGTAGCCCACGCCGATCTCGGCGGCGAGGTCGCGCTCCGCTGGCAGCTTGTGGCCAGGCTGCAGCTCGCCGCGTGCGATCCGCCCGGCGATCCAGTCGGCTACCTGGATGTAGACCAGGTTGGGCCCGCTGTTGCTGATCTCCGGCGGTTCGCTCATAGACCCACGGTAAGGACGCCGTGGCCTGGGAAAACACTAGGTAGCTTTGCATGCGCATGTATACCCATCTATGCTCCATAGAACAGGAGCACCCCAAGACGGACGCACGAGCCGCCTACGGAACTGGACCGGATCTCACCCGCCGTAACCACAACGTGGCCGACAGGAGCAGAAGTGACCAGCACAGCGGACGACGACAACGACCTGCCCGGAACCGCGCCAGATGCGGCACCCACGCACCCGGCCGCCTGGATGTCTGGGCTTCAGCCCGCTGATCCAGCCCCACGTTTCGACCCCCACGTGGCACACCCGGCCCGGGTGTACGCCTACTGGCTCGGCGGCAAGGACCATTACCCGGCTGACCGGCAGGCGGCTGAAGAGGTGATCCGGCGGCGCCCGCAGGTAGTGGCGGGGGCGCGGGCGAACCGGGCGTTCCTGGCCCGGGTGGTGCGTTACCTGGCCGCCGAATGCGGGATACGCCAGTTCCTTGATATCGGGATCGGGCTGCCGGCCCCTGACAGCACCCATGAGGTCGCCCAGGCGATCGCGCCCGATTGCCGGGTCGTGTACGTGGACTGTGACCCCCTCGTGCTGGTGCACGCGCGTGCCCTGCTGACCAGCACCGGGCAAGGCTCGTGTGACTACATCGATGCTGACCTGCGCGACACCGCCGCCATCGTGGCTCAGGCCACCAAGACACTCGACTTCGCCCGGCCCGTGGCGGTGCTCCTGCTCGCGGTTCTGCACTTCATCCCCGACGCCGATGACCCGGCCGGGATCGTCACCGCCCTGGCCCGGCCGTTAGCACCCGGCAGTTACGTGGCGATCTCGCACCTGACCGCCGACTTCGCACCGGGCCCGGTGACCGAAGGGGTAGCCGCCTACAACACCCGGGTCCCGGCCGGACTCACAGCCCGCACCCATACCCAGGTCAGTGCCCTGTTCGGCGGGCTGCCACTGGTGCCACCGGGAGTGGTCCCGGTCACCGAATGGCGCCCCGTCCACGCCGGCATATCAAGGCAGCCCGCCGACATGTATGCGGGTGCGGCCCGCGCCGGAGCGCGGATGTGAGCGCAGCCCGGCCCGGGCGCGACGAGATCACTCTGGCCATCCCCGACGGCCGTCACATGTCAGCCTGGACCACCATGAGTACCGGCGCTTCCCCGTAGATCGGGCGACACACAAGCAGCCACCATCGACAGCTCACCGACCGCGCGGGCACCTCAGCCCGAAGTCGAACGCCAGCGCACTGCGCGAACGGCAGGCAGGGCAAGGACTACCGCGCTGCTCAGGGCGGACCACGCGGCCCCGAACCCAAGTACGGCGCGGGCTCCCACCAAGGCCGCAACGGGGCCGGCGGCGGCGAACGCCAGCGGCCCGAACGCGAACGCGATGCCGGTCTCCATCGCGCTCACGCGGGCCAGCGCCTCCTTCGGGACCTGTTGCTGCAGGGCTGTGGTTCCGAAGGCACCCGCCATGGCCGAGCCGACCCCCGCGATCAGCGCCCCGGCAGCCACACCCGCCACCGGGGCACTCAGCGCGAGCAGCGCGCAGGGAGCGGCGTACCCAAACGTCGCGGCGGTCGCTGAGGCGACTGGGCGGCGCGGGCGCCTGCCGAGCGCGAGCAAGCCGCCCAGCGCCGCCCCGGCGCCATAGCAGGCCATGATCGCCCCCCAGGCGCCGGCCCCGCCGAGGACCTCATCCGACAGCACGGGCCCAAGCAGCAGGAATGGCCCCCACACGAGCAGGTTGAACAGGGTGAACTGGACAGCGGTCACGAGAAGCCATGGCCGGGACCTGAACTCCGCCCAGCCGTCGGCCAGGTCCCCAAGCAGCGACCTGGTGCCAGAACCCGCGGTCCAGGAAGGGCGCAGCAACGCCAGCGCGAGCGCACTGACCGCAAAGGAGGCCGCGTCGAACGCGATGACAACCGCCGGGCCGGTCACCGCGATCAGCACGCCTGCCAGCGCCGGCCCGGCAACGCTAGCCGCGGATCTGCCGATGCCCAGCAGCGCGTTGGCGTTGCCCAGCTGGTCGGCTGGCGCGATCTGAACCGTCAGCCCGGACAGCGCCGGGCCGAAGAATGCCTCTCCCGTGCCCAGCGCCACAGCGAGCACGACGAACACCCATATCTGCGGCTTTCCCGCGAACAGGGCGGCCGCCAAGGCGGCCTGCGCGCAGCCTTGCGTCATGTCGGCGGCCAGCATGACCCGGCGGTGGCCGACCCTGTCGGCGATCACTCCCCCCGCCACTAGGAAGATCACCTGCGGGACGATCCTGGCCGCGAAGACAAGACCGAGGCCCGCGGCCGTGCCGCCTGCGTCAAGGACCGCGAACGCAACGGCCACAGACGACATCGCGGTCCCCAGCAGCGAGGTCGCGTACCCGGCGTAGAACCGGCGAAACTCTGGCTGGCGCAGCACTGCGTCACGCTTGCCGGGCAAACCTGGTCGCCGGTCATTTACTGCGCTTTTACTAACCCGGGCGCAAGCGCATTTACTGCGTCTATAAAACGGCTTCCAGAAATGGCCACCCACGACATCCACTCTGCCTCAGACCAGGCATGAGCGCCAGAATAATTGCTTATCCTGTCCTTGTCACGACCCTCGGAATGGCAACAGTTGTCGCAGTAAATGCACGGCGCGGACGCACTATAATGAACTCGGCCAGGAAACCGCACGAAGAAGGCCGCTGTAGTCTACTGCGGCAGGAATGACCGCTCCGAGGTGAGACATGCGCGAACTCGCACCAGCGCCCACCCGACCGCGGGCGGCGCCCCTCGCCTGGCAGGCGGCGCCACCGGTGGACTACGCGGAGGCAGTCAGGCGCTATCTCGTCCAGGCAGCCCTCAGCCCAGGCTCGCGCCGTGTGTACCTGATCTCGCTGACTGGCTGGACATGGCCGATGGTGGGGCGACCGACGCCACTGGGCACCCAGCGCCGCCGGGCCACGCCACCGATTGTGCCGCTCGCCCTGCTGGACGACCCTTGCACCGGGCCCAGGCTTGCCGCTGCCCTCACCGAACGAACCGCGACCGCAGACGCACGGACTGTCAACCGCGAACTGTCCGCCCTGCGCAGCGCCGCCGGGTGGTGGCTCGACCAGCAGTGGATCCGGGCCGATCCCACCGTGGGCCTGCGGCACGTGGCCAGCCACCCAGCCGCTTTGCCACCGCTGACCCGTGAGCAGGTCGCACGCCTGTTCCGGGCCGTTACGAGCCTGCGCGAGCACGCGTTCTGGCGACTGCTGCACGACACCGGGGCGCCCGCCGAGGATTTGCTAGGCCTGGATGTGGGCCGCCTCGACCTGCTCCATCACCATGCGCGCCCACGGGGTGCCCCGGACGCCGGCAGCTTGATCACCTGGCGCGAGGGCGCAACGCAGCTATTGCGCTGGCTCGTGGCCGGCCGGCCGGCCGGGCCGGTCTTCATCACCGACCGGAAAGCGCCCACCGGGGCCAACCCCGCGCACGTCTGCCCAGTCACGGGCCGGGCCCGCATGTCCTACCGCCGGGCGGCCGAGATCTTCACCGAGGCGACCCGCCCGCTTGACCCCGCGGGCAAGGGCTGGACTTTCCAACAGTTGCGCCATGCTCGGCGCCGGCCTCGTGAATCGTGATCGCGGGGATCTTCACTGCGATCGGGCGGGAACCGTCCGTGATCATGAAAACCGGGCCGGGAGCCTACCGAGCCCCGGCCCCGGGGCAGGCCACCGGCTAGAGGCTGGCGACGTCGGCCTGCTTGGCGCGGACCGCTTCCGCTGCCGTCCGCAGCGCCGCCAGTTCCGCCTCCGTCAGGTCGCGCTCCACCACCCGGCGGACACCCGCGGCGCCGATCTCGGCCTCGACACCCAGGTAGACACCGGAGATGCCGTACTGGCCGTCCACCCAGGCACAGACCGGCAGGCTGACCCCGGCGTCCTGCGCGACCGCCTTGGCCATCCGCGCCGCCGCGGCAGACGGCGCGTAGTACGCCGAACCCGTCTTGAGCAGGGCGACGATCTCCGCCCCGCCGGCCCGCGTCCGCTCGACCAGTGCGCTGATGTCAGGTTCGGGCAGCACGCTGCTGAGCGGCTTGCCGTCCACGGTGCAGGCCGACGGCACCGGCACCATCGTGTCGCCGTGCGAGCCGAGGGTGAGCGTCTTCACCGAGGACACCGGCACGCCGAGCTTGTCGGCCACGAAGTAGGTGAACCGGGCGGTGTCCAGCATCCCCGCCTGGCCCATGACCCGGTGCGAGGGGAATCCGGACACGTTGGCGGCCAGCGCGGTCATCTCGTCCAGCGGGTTGGAGACGACGATCAGCACGGCCTCCGGCGCGTGCTTGACCACGTTCTCCACCACGTTACGGACGATCTTGGCGTTGACCTCGATCAGGTCCATCCTGCTCATGCCCGGCTTGCGGGGAAGGCCGGCCGTGATGATCACGACTGCCGACCCGCCGATCGCCTCGTACCCCTCGCCCCCCGGCCCGGTGGTCTGCCCGGTGACCTTGGTCTCGAAGCCCTCGATCGGCCGCGACTGGTTCATGTCCAGCGCGATGCCTTCCGGCTTGCCCTCGACGATGTCGGTGAGAACCACCTCGTCGAAGATGTCGTACTCGGCAAGGCGCTGCGCGGTGGTCGAGCCGTAGAACCCGGCCCCGACGACGCTGACCTTCCCCTTACCGGCCATGTCCGGTGCTCTCCTTCGGTATGAGTCTTCCAATCCATGCCCGGGCCGGCGCCCAGCCGGCCCGGGAGCCCGGCCATCCGGATCAGCCGGCCGTCGCCGCGCGCAGGTTGCCGTCGAGCACGGACAGGAACTCCTCGGTGGTGAGGTACGGCGTGTTGCCGCCGACCAGCAGCGCGAGGTCCTTGGTCATCTTTCCGCTTTCCACCGTCTGCACGCAGACCTTCTCCAGCGTCTCGGCGAACGCGGTGACCTCCGGCGTGCCGTCCAGCTTGCCCCGGTGGGCCAGGCCGCGGGTCCAGGCGAAGATCGAGGCGATCGGGTTGGTCGAGGTCGGCTTGCCCTGCTCGTGCATCCGGTAGTGCCGGGTGACGGTGCCGTGCGCGGCCTCCGCCTCCACGGTGCGCCCGTCCGGGGTCATCAGCACGCTCGTCATCAGGCCCAGCGAGCCGAACCCCTGCGCGATCACGTCGGACTCCACGTCCCCGTCGTAGTTCTTGCACGCCCACACCAGGCCGCCCTCGCCCTTGAGCACCTGGGCGACCATGTCGTCGATGAGGCGGTGGTCGTAGGTGATGCCGGCGGACTCGAAGTCGGACTTGAACTCCGACTCGAAGATCTCCGCGAACAGGTCCATGAACCGGCCGTCGTAGGCCTTGAGGATGGTGTTCTTGGTGGACAGGTGGAGCGGGTAGCCGCGGTCGAGCGCGTAGCGCATGGTGGCGCGGGCGAAGTCGCGGATCGAGTCGTCGAAGTTGTACATGCCCATGGCCACGCCGCCGCCGGGGAAGCTGGCCACCTCGAGCTCGAAGCCCTGCGCCGCCGTCCCCTCGTCCGGCTCGTAGGAGATCGTCACCCGGCCCGGCCCGGGGACCACGAAATCGGTCGCGCGGTACTGGTCGCCGTGCGCGTGACGGCCGATGATGATCGGCTTGGTCCAGCCGGGCACGAAACGCGGGACGCTGTGCACCACGATGGGCTCGCGGAACACCACCCCGCCCAGGATGTTGCGGATCGTGCCGTTCGGCGACCGCCACATCTTCTTCAGCCCGAACTCGGCGACCCGGGCCTCGTCGGGGGTGATGGTGGCGCATTTCACACCGACGCCGTACTGCTTGATGGCGTTCGCCGCGTCCACGGTGACCTGGTCATCGGTCTCGTCCCGGTGGGTGACCGACAGGTCGTAGTACTTCAGATCGATGTCGAGATACGGCAGGATCAGCTGCTCCTTGATGATGCTCCAGATGATCCGCGTCATCTCGTCGCCGTCGAGCTCGACGACGGGGTTGGCTACCTTGATCTTGGGCATGACCCTTGACTTCCTCTCCTGTCTGCCCTGGTCTTCTCCCTCGGGTGCGATCCGGCCGTGAAAACGACCGGGCGCAGGCGGGGTGCCCGGGTCACGATGGCGTCGGCAGCACGAGACCAGCGACCAGCAGGCCGATGGCCAGAGCGGCCAGCGTCACCACGTCTACAGAGCGCCGCCGGGAAGCGAGCATGCCTGCCCGCGCTTCCGGCAGCACCAGCCTGGCGAGCGCGGCGATGAACATCGCGCCCGCCAGTCCCAACGTACCTCCCCGGACCCGCTGGATGCCGCCATGCCACATCCACGCCAATCCGCCGATCATGACCGCCAGCGCGAGCAGGTAGGGCAGCTGGGCGGCGCGGGGCGCCCGCGCGCGGGCAGCCCGCGCCGCGGCGCGTCTCACCGCTGGTCCAGTGGCGTCCAGGTCAGCCCCCGCTCGCCGATGTACTCACTGTCCGGCCGGATCAGCCGGTTGTCCGCGTGCTGCTCCATGATGTGGGCGGTCCACCCGGCCATCCGGCTGACCGAGAACACCGGGGTGAACAGGTCGGTAGGGATGCCCAGGTAGTGGTAGACGGTGGCGGCGAAGAAGTCCACGTTCGGGTACAGGCCCTTCTCCGCCAGCACGACCTCCTCCATCCGGCGCGACATCCGGTAGTAGGTGTCGTCGCCGCCCGCCTGGGCCAGCTCACCCGACATCTCGCGCAGGTGCGTGGCCCGCGGGTCCTCGGCCTTGTAGACGCGGTGGCCGAACCCCATGATCTTCTCGCCCTGGCCGAGCCGGTCGCGGACCTCGCGCTCGACGGCGCCCAGCGGGTCACCGGGCGCGGCTTCCCTGATGCCGGTCAGCGTCCGCATCACCTGCTCGTTCGCCCCGCCGTGCAGCGGCCCCTTGAGGGTGCCGATCGCCGCGACCACCGCCGAATGCATGTCGGACAGGGTGGCGGCGCAGACCCGGGCGGCGAAGGTGGAGGCGTTCATCGTGTGGTCGGCGTGCAGGACCAGGCAGGTGTCGAAGATCTCCGCCTCACGCGGCGCCGGCGGCGTGCCCCGCATCTGGAGCAGGAAGTTGGCGGCCAGCCCCAGCGCCGGCTCGGCCGCGCAGACCTTGCCCCCGTCCCTGGCGGCCTGGTAAGCGGCGACGAGCAGCGGCTGCTGGGCGGTCAGCCGGGCGGCCTTGCGGATGTTCGCGTCGGCGGCGTTGGAGTCCTTGTCCGGGTCGTCCGCGCCGGACAGGGAGACCAGGCTGCGCAGCGCCTCCATCGGTGACTGGCTGCCCGCCACATCCGGCAGGCAGGCGGTGGCCAGCGGGCCGAGCGTGCGCCCGGCGGCTATCTCGTCGGCGTAACCGGCCAGTTCGCCCCGGCTGGGCGGGCGGCCGCGCTGCAGCAGATAGGCGATTTCCTCGAAGGTCGCGGATCCCGCCAGCTGGTGGATGTCGTATCCGCGGTAGAACAGCAGGCCCCTCCGGCCATCGATATCGCTCAACGCTGTTGACGCGGCGATGATGTCCGCCAGGCCCTTGGACGGCTTGTCCGCCATTTTCGTGTTCCTCCAGGAGGGCTCGCTCGGCAGTGTACTTCCGCCGGTTTAACCCTCCTCGCCCCGGCCCGCCCTCCGCCAGCCGCCAAGCCCGTCATGCGAACCGCTGCCCCCGAATGTGGTAGGACACTGGCGCGAGAGGGTAACTGGACCGTAAGACCTCAGTAGCTACGCAGGCAGGCAGGAGGACCTCGTGGAGGGGCCCTACATTCGCATCGAGGAAACCGGAGCGGTCGTCCCGCTGTCCGAGATGGTGACCACCATTGGGCGGGGTGGCGCGGTCGACGTCCAGCTGGGTGACCCGAGCGTTTCCCGGCTCCATGCCGAGATCGTCCGGCATGGGCCCTACGTGTACGTCGCTGACCTCGGATTATCACGTAACGGCACCCGGGTGAATGGGCGGCTGGTCGCCCGCCGGGTGCTGGAGGACGGCGACGTGCTCAGCTTCGGCTCCGCGCGCTGCCGGGTAGGCGGGATCCCGCGCGAGGACATCGCCGCCGACGTCGAGCTGCGGCGGTCGGCGAGTCCCGAGCTGACCCGCCGCGAACTCGATGTGCTCACGTCCCTGTGCCGTCCCGCGCTGTCTGACGAGGCATTCGTCGCTCCCGCGACGGCCCGCGAGATCGCCATGGACCTGGTGGTCACCGAGGCCGCCGTCAAGCAGCACCTGCTGCGCCTGTACCAGAAGTTCCGGATCGCTGAGGGAGCCAACCGGCGGGTCCGGCTGGCCAACGAGGTGATCGCGCTCGGCCTGGTCAGGCCACTGCCGCCGACCGGCAGGCCGGAGCCGCCCGTGCTGCCCAAGCCAGCCGGCGGGCTGGCCAGGCCGGCTGGCGCACGGCCGGAGCCAGCCACCGCACGGCCGGAGCCAGCCACCGCACGGCCGGAGCCAGCCACCGCACGGCCGGAG
>Ga0307373_10015375_pt1 | contig 10418 bp, 9 predicted proteins | sample OX2MG_FD_202534 | JGI IMG/M metagenome (GOLD analysis project Ga0307373, IMG submission 202534) | Soil microbial communities from Risofladan, Vaasa, Finland - OX-2 | ecosystem: Environmental > Terrestrial > Soil > Coastal area > Acid sulfate soil | place: Finland: Risofladan, Vaasa | collected...
CTCGATGAGCGCGACCTTCGCGCCCAGTGCCGCCGCTTCGCGCGCCGCGGTCAGACCGCCCGGCCCCGCGCCGATGACGACAAGATTGTATCTGCCCACGGATTTGGGGTTGCGCCAGGCGGGCGGGTGAACATTGTCCACGAGCGCGCGATGGGTGCGATCGCCCGACGATCCGATCGGCGGCAAATCATCACGCTGCACGGCATCGCCCTGCAGCGTCGAGGAATACCTCATGCGACCCACCCGCCGGTGAATCCGGCGCGGCGCAGGCCGCTGCGGATATAGGGGCATCGCCGCATCAACTTCCACATCAGCCCCGAGCGATAATTCTCGATCATCAGGACGATGATCCCCTGGTCGAGCCCGAAATATCCCCTGGACACCCAGCCCGGCGGACCGTCGGCGGACGATGTCGGATTGAATCCGCTCGGCAATCTCGAATCCCAGATCATCTCGGGATAGTGCGCACACAAATGGCGCAGCGCCGGCACGGCGAGTTCCGGCGCGAACGGCAGCGACGCGAGCGCCGTGCATGGGTTGATCGTGCCGTCATCGGGCCCAAAGGGCACGCCGCGCGCCGCATAGCCGAGAAAGCGGCGTTCCCTGCCGTCGATCTTCACCGTCTTGAAGGCGGGGCCGTCGTTCGCTGTGATGCCCCAATAATCCTTGCCATAGCCGTCGAAGCCATGAGGGTTGCGCCGTGCGTATTCGCGCTGGACATAAATGGCCCGCCGGCTGTTCTCGAAATAGTCGCTGTCTCTCTCGCGCATGAAGCGGTCTCGTGTGCCCGCGAAATCGATCCAGGCGTGGGAAAAATGATGAATGAAGAGCGGTCCGGCATAGAGAAATTCGTAATCGTAGATGTTCTCCCACTGATAGGTCGTGGTCCACGCCGCGAAGCTGTCCTGCGACAGGGGGTACGTCGGCGACGCCAGCCCGAGAACGTAGAGAATGGTCGCCTCGCTATAGCCCTCCCAGCCATAATGCAAAAATCCGCTCTCCGGCTTCCATCCCTGCCGCACGGTCGCCTCGCCGCCGCGCGACCACGCCCAGTCGATGCGACGGTAGATCATATCCGCACGGTCGCGAATCTCGGTCTCGCCGGCCGTGTCCTCACTGAAATAGACGCTCGCGGCCAGCACGCCGGCAACCAGCAGCGTGGTGTCGATCAGCGACAATTCCGACTGCCAGACGCGCTTGCCGGTCTTCATGTCGAGGAAGTGGTAATAGAAACCCTTATAGCCGGTCGCGTCGGGTTGCTCGCCTTGCGGGCTGTTCCAGAAGAAACGCAAAGTGACGAGTGCGCGCGCCGCCGCGTCCGCACGCGCCATCCAACCGCGCTCGACCGCTACCGTATAACAAGACAGCGCGAAGCCCACGACCGCAATGCTGGCCGGCGCACCCGCGCGGCTGGAATCGGCAACCAGTCCGTTCTCGGGATTGCATTGTTCCAAGAAATAGCCGAATGCCGCGCGCTGGAACCGATCCAGCAGTTCTTCGTCCGATTGGTCCGGCGGTTCAGCCACGATCGCTTACCGCGAACCGGAAGGTCACAGCCGCCACCGACAGCGGCGGCAAGGTGACATCGAAGCCGATCGCGCCATCCCGAACGTCGAACGGGTACGGTTCCGGCTCGCAACGCGAAGCGGCATTCAGTTCCGCCACGCTTCCGGCGTTTAGATATTCCGGAGACCCCATTTCCTGCCAGCGTCGTTTCGCATTGGCATGATCGGAATCGATTCGCCGAATCGTGACCTGGGTGGGGGACGGCGCGTTTCCGAGTTTTATTCGGATCGTCTCCACGGCGATCGGGTGGCGTGGCAAGGCATAGTTGGTGAGAAGAACCGTCGCGGATTGCGCGCACCGAACGGTCCACGCATCGACGGTCGGGTGCGTGCCCTCGACCGCCAACAGTTCGGTACCGAGTGCATGTAGCAATTCGAAGGCGCGATAGGCGGGCTTGGCAATACCGTGAATGTTGAGCAGGCCGAAGCCGCCGTGAAACGGCACCGATGGAAAATAATTTTCTTCGAAGATGTCGGAGAATGTCCAATAGCTGTAACCCTGAACCAAACCGTTCGCTTCCATGATGGTCTTGGTTATGAACGCCGCGGCATAGGGCTCGTCATGCATCGGATCGCGCGGATTGGAAGACGTGCACCATTCCGTGTAATAGACCGGTCGGTCGCCTGCCTTCCTTCGCACCTCCCGGGTCTCGTCGCGCAGAACGCTGCGCCGGCTTTTCGAAAGCTGCGCTTCGGTGTCGTCGCCGGGCTGCCCGAAGGCGTCGGTCGGATAATGATGCGTGCTGATAAAATCGGCCGGCAGTTGGCTCTTCGCGCAAAATGCGGTGAAATCGTCGATCCAAGCATTTGCCGCGGTGGCCGGACCTCCGACCTTCAGCGCGTTATCGACCGATTTGATCGCCTCCGCGGTATGGCGATAGAGCGTGAAATAATCGTCCTGTTTGCCGCTGCCGAAGGCGTCGAGATTCGGTTCGTTCCAGACTTCGAAGAACCACTCGCGAACTTCGGCCAGGCCATAGCGTTCGACCCAATGCGCAACGAGTTTATGAGTCAGCGCCGCCCAGCGCACGTAATCCTTGGGCGGAGAGACGTTGGCGCGGTAGTGGAATACGATCTGGTCGCCCGATGCCAATGCCGTTGGCATGAAGCTGAGTTCGACGAACGGTCTCATGCCGATCGACAGCAGAAAATCGAAAATCTGATCGGCATTGAAGAAGGAATAGAAAAGCGTGTCGCCCTCGGCGATCAGCGTGCCGACATCATCGCATAGCAGGCCATGGAACCGAACATGACCAAACCCAAGCTCCTCATGCGCGCGCCGCATTTGCGTCTGCCAATCCGCCCGCAGAGCCAACGTCGCATGGCCGCTGCCGATGGTATGTTCCCAGAAATGCGGCAGATTCGAAGCGGCGCCGGTAAGGTCGCAATAGAAACCAGCCGCCATGTTCGGTCTCCTTCAGCCGGTTGCAACCGCGCGCGCAAGGATCAGGCGTTCGACCGCTGCGGCGAAGCCATCTTCCTCGTTCGAGAGCGTCACGGAATCGGCAAGTCGTTTCACCGCGGCGCTGGCATTTCCCATGGCAATGCTGCACCCGCTCTGTCGGAACATCGCGACATCGTTGGTCATGACGGTGCCGCGACACCGGCGGGCGGCGACGGCGCTCGACGCCGGGACGGAGCGACCGTGCGCGCCGCGCTCTCGTTATTGCGCGCATTGCGGTCGCGGGCGCTCCGCCAGATTTCTTCGTCCCATAATCGGATGCCGCCGGTAATGCCCATATCGTTCGAGGCGATCCGGACGTTATCGGGGAGATCGACCACGATGCTCGCGGCATTGCCGCCGCCGAGATACAGCATGTCGTAATGCAGCAGGGACGAGACGATCTGGATCATATCGAGGACGCGGCGGTTCCACTTCCTGGCGCCGTGAGCGCGGCGGGCCTCGTTGCCGACATAGTCGTTGTAGGTCTTGCCTTTGTGGATCGGATGCTGCGCCAGTTCGAGGTGCGGTCCGAGCCCGCCATTGCTGAACACCGCACTGCCCACGCCCGTGCCGAGCGTGAGCACGACTTCGAGGCCGCGCCCGGCGACGATCCCCAGGCCCTGAACCTCCGCGTCATTGAGCAGACGGGCGGGCTTGCCGAAGCGGCGCGACACGGCTTTCTCCAGCGCATAGTCGTGCCAGGCGTCCGCGTCGAAATGCGGCGCCGTGATGACGCGGCCGTCGCGGATCACGCCGGGAAAGCCGACGGAAATGCGATCGAAGGGAGGAAGCGGCGCCGTCAGATCTGCGGTCGCGCGCAACAAGATATCCGGTCGGCAGGGATAAGGGGTCGCCACGCGCACCCGCTTCACGAGCATGCGACCGTCGCGATCGAGGACGGACGCCTTGAGTCCCGTGCCGCCGACATCGATCGCCAAAGTCATTGGGCCATTCCGGTCGGCCGACGCCCGTTCCGTCCTTGCGCCCTTCATCGCTCGACCGCTCCCACGCCAGTCGGCCGCGCGGCCTCGAGTGCAACGACGGCCCGGGAAGCGGCCGCACACTTCCGATCATGTTGCTCGGACGACAATGGCACCGTCACGGGACCGCCTTCCCTGCTGCCGCGACATCACTGAAGAGCCACAGTCTTCCAACTGGGTGGAGACCCGCTGCCGGCAGAGTGTCGTCGCCGTGGCGAAGCCGGCCGAAGATCGCGCGTTTCTCGGCCCCCGCGACCAGAAAGGCCACGCGGCGGCTGCTCTCGAGCGCCGGGTAGGTCAACGTAATGCGCGCTTCGGACTTGGCGCCGACGACGGCCGCGACCCACCGGTTGCGCTCTGCGAGCGCGGCCGTGCCCGGGAACAATGAGGCTGTATGCCCATCCGGCCCCAGCCCAAGCAGGGTCACATCGAAAAACGGCCGAGCCGGGTCGAAGCGTTCCGCGCCGTAGAAGGATTTGAGCTCGCGCTCGTAAGCGGACGCCGCCGCTTCGGGGCTGACGCCTTCGGTCGGAACGGGATGGATGTTGACGGCGGGTATCGGCGCGCGCGACAGCAGCGCCTCACGTACCATGCGGTAGTTGCTCATCGCATCATCGCGAGGCACAAAGCGCTCGTCGCCCCAGAACCAGTGCGTCCGAGACCAAGGGAAGATCTCGCGATAGGGCGGTCCAGCCAGAAATTGATAAAGAAGCTGCGGGGTCGAGCCGCCGGACAAGGCAACGGCAAACGCACCGTCCTTGGCCGTCGCCGCTTCGAGCATCCACGCCGCGACCCGGTGTGCCAAAGCCTCGGGATCGGCAAGAATTTCAAGTCTGGCATCGGATGGGATCGTCATGAGAGCCCCCTCCTCGCGAAGTCCGCGTGCGAGCGCTCCGGCTCGAGGATCATCAGATGTACGTTGAGCGGCTTCTCCGTGCGGCGTCGGACCGCTTCGACGACCACCGGCCCGATGGTGATGTCCGGCACAAAGCGACCGTCCATCACGACGAATGGCGGCCGCGTCATTCGCCACCGGGATCATGCGGCGACCGAGCGCAAAACGAACTTCCGTACCGCCTTGGCGAAGCCCTCGTTTGCGTTGCTGTCGGCTACCGCGCTTGCCTGCGCCTTCACCGCGTCGCTGGCATTGCCCATGGCGATGGAAAAGCCGCTTTTGCGGAACATGAGGACGTCGTTCGGCATGTCCCCGATGGTGGCGATCCGCGCGGGCGGAATGTTCAGAAGTCTGGACAGGGTCGCCACGACCGTCCCTTTGTTGGCTTGCGGGTGGGTCACGTCGAGGTAGTACGGCTGCGAGCGCGCCGCGCTCGCCTTCTCACCCAGCGCGTTCTGCGCCGCCTTCTCGCAGGCGGCGACCAGATCCAGATCGTCGGATATGCCGACGATCTTCACCGCGTGCGCCAAATGCGCATCCGTGAAGGACGGGACGACCGTAGCGTCGAACTTCACCGTCCACGCCTCGCGCGCCACATGCGGCGCCGCCTTGTCACAGATCAACCATTCCGCCTCGGTATAGACCCAAGCATCCAGCCCCTGGTCGAGGATCAGCTTCAGAGCCTGCTTGGCCGTCGCGGGATCGAGCCTGTGGCTCTCGATGACGGCGAGGTCGGGATTGACGAACACGCCGCCGTTGAAGCCGGCGATAGCGCCTTTCAGGGCGAGAGGCTCGATCAGCATGGTCATGCCGCGCGGCGGCCGGCCGCTGGTGATGGCGAGAATGATGCCGGCGTGGTGCAGGTCCCGGGCCGTAGCCTTCGCCGCCTCGGTCAGCACCTTGTCCTCGGTAACCAGCGTGCCGTCTACGTCCGCCAGGAGGAGACGGATGTCTCCCTGCCCGCTCACACCTTCTGCTCCGGCGGCGAACCTACCGGCCGCCAAACGCGGTCCCCGTCGCGCGCCAACAGCTCGTCGGCCGCCGTCGGGCCGTCGCTACCGGAGTCGTACCCCGGAACATCCGCCTTCTCGGCCGCCCAGGCATCGAGCACCGGCTGCACGACGCGCCAAGCCTGCTCCACCATGTCGGCGCGCATGAAGAGCGTCGGGTCTCCGATCATCACGTCATAGATCAGCGTCTCGTATCCGACATTGGCCTGCTTCGGAAACCAGTCGTTGTAGCGGAAGTCCATTTTCACGGCAGCGAGGTCCACGACAGGTCCGTGGCGCTTGACCTCGAACTGGAGCGATATTCCTTCGTCCGGAGCGATGCGCAGTACCAGCCAGTTGGATCGCAGGGTGTCGACAGGCGTGTGCCGGAACGCCGCATAGGGCGCCTGCTTGAAGCGGATCGCGATCTCCGTATTCCGTTGCGACATGTGCTTGCCGGTACGGATGTAGAAGGGCACGCCGGCCCAGCGCCAGTTGTCGATCTCGAACTGCATGGCGACATAAGTCTCCACGTTCGAATCGGACGCCACATCGGGCTCTTGCCGATAGGCCTTCACCTTTTTGCCCAGCGCCGTGCCGGCCCCATACTGGCCACGCACCGCCCGCTCCGGCGTGACCGCGGGCATCGCGGCAAACAGCTCGGTCTTCTTTGAGCGTATCGAAGCGGCGTCGAATCCCGTTGGCGGCTCCATGGCCACCATCGAAAGCAGGGAGAACATGTGGTTCGGGACCATGTCGCGCAGCGCCCCGGTCGCCTCATAGAATTTGCCGCGCTTCTCCACGCCCACCGTCTCCGCCACGGTGATCTGCACATGGTCGATCCGGTCGCGGTTCCAGATCGGCTCGAACAGCCCATTGGCGAAGCGGAACGCCATGATGCTCTGGACTGCGTCCTTTCCCAGAAAATGATCGATCCGGAAGATCTGATCCTCGTGCAGCGTGCGCAGAATGCTGGCATTCAGCGCACGCGCCGAATCGAGGCTATGGCCGAACGGCTTCTCGATCACCACGCGGCGCCAGAACCGATGCTTCCCGTCCTGATCCTCGCTCTGATCGGTGAGCTTCGCCTTGCCGAGCCGCTCCACCACGGTCCCGAAGAACCGGTCGGCGACCGCGAGATAGAAGATGACGTTGCCCGCTGTGCCATGGGCCTGTTCGGCCTCGCCAAGACCGGCGCGGATCTTCTCGTAGAGCTCGGGCTTGGTCAGGTCGCCCTGGATATATGACATCTTCCCGGCAAGCCGCTGCCACACGGCGTCGTCAATGTGGTCGATGTCGAATTCCGTCGTGGCGTTGCCGACGAAGCTCTTCAGCTCGTCGTAAAGGTGACCGCGCCAGCTTTCCGCGGTCTCCTCCGTCCGGGCCACGCCGATCAACGCGAAGTTCTCGGGCAGCACCTTGGTGCGCGCGAGGTTGTAGAGGGCGGGCATCACCAGGCGCTTGGTCAGGTCGCCGCTGGCGCCGAAGATCACCATGGCGCAGGGATCGGCGGGCTTCGCCTGGCGCCGTGGCGTGGCCTGAATCATTGGCGCGGTCGGCGGCATCGGGGTCGGCTGGGTGTCGGGCATGGCACTATTCCGCGGCGTGCTTTGCCGACGCGCGCCCCTGCGAGTCTTCCGGCTTGGGTTCGGGGTCGATGGGCTCGTTGCCCTCGACGTGCCCGCCGAAGCCGAAGCGCATGGCCGAGAGCATCTTTTCACCGAAGGTGTGCTCCTGCCGCGAGCGGAAGCGAGCGTAGAGCGCCGTGGAGAGCACGTCTGCCGGGACCGCCTCCTCGATCGCGGCCTCGATGGTCCAGCGACCCTCGCCCGAATCCTGGACGAAGCCGGAGAAATCCTTGAGCTGCGGATCCTTTGCCAGCGCGGCGGCACCGAGATCGAGCAGCCAGGACGAGATGACGCTGCCGCGCCGCCAGACCTCCGCGATATCCGGCAGGTTCAGCGTAAAGCGCTCGTCCGCGGGCAGATCCTTCGAATCCTTGTTGCGCAGGATGTCGAAGCCCTCGGCGTAGGCCTGCATCATTCCGTACTCGATGCCGTTATGCACCATCTTGACGAAGTGCCCGGCACCGGACGGGCCGGCGTGAATGTAGCCGCGCTCGGCCCGCGGATCGTGCTTCGCACGGCCCGGTGTCCGCGCGATATCGCCCCGTCCGGGGGCGAGCGCCGCGAAGATCGGATCGAGGTGATCGACGGTGTCCTTGGTGCCGCCGATCATCATGCAGTAGCCGCGCTCGATGCCCCAGACGCCGCCGGACGTGCCGCAATCGACATAACGGATGCGCTTCTCGGCCAATTTCTTGGCGCGGCGGATATCGTCCTTGTAGAAGGAATTGCCGCCGTCGATGATGATGTCGTCCGGCTTCAGCAGGCCGCCGAGATGCTCGACCGTCTCCTCGGTGATCCGCCCGGCCGGCAGCATCACCCAAACTGCGCGCGGCTTTTCCTCGAGCGCCTTCACCACCTCCGCGAGCGACCCGACGGCCGTGGCACCGTCCTTCGCCAGCGCCTCGCGCGGCCTGGCATCGGCATCGAACACCACGCAATGGTGCCCGGCCTTCATCAGGCGGCGAGAGATGTTGCCGCCCATGCGGCCGAGTCCGATCACGCCGATCTGCATTTGCTTCACTCCTTACGACAGGGCCCCGCTACAGGAGCGCTGCATCCATTGCGCGGGCCAGCTCGGCGAGCCCGGCGTCGACATCCTTGAAGTGGATGCGCAACGTGCGCCGACCGCGTTCCGCCAGCACCTCGAGATCGCCACGCGCCTGCGCCGCCTTCACCACGCCGAAGCTGTAGGAATGGCCGGGCACGTCGATATCGGCCGGATCGTCGCAGGTGAGTTGCAGGAACACGCCGGAATTCGGTCCGCCTTTGTAGGCCTGCCCGGTCGAATGCTGAAAGCGCGGCCCGAAGCCGAGACAGGTGGCGGCATGGGTCTTGTCGCGGATGCCCGTGCGCATCGCGGTCAACGCCTGCGTGTGTGCCGCGTTACGCTCGATATAGGCCAGCAGCGCCACGTAGTCGCCGGCATGGACGCGGTCGAAATGGCTTTTCAGATAGCCGGACAGGGTGTTGTGGCGACCGAGCGCGACGGCATTGCGGGGATCGGCATAAAGGGCCAAGCCATTCTCGCGGAATATGGGTTCCTCCTTTGGCAAGCTGCGCGACGTCTCGTATTCCTCGGTGAGCGCGCGCGTCTTGTCCTTGCTCGCCTCGACATCAGGCTGGTCGAACGGGTCGATGCCGATGATCGCGCCGGCCACGGCGGTGGCGATCTGCCAGCGGAAGAATTCCTGGCCGACGTGCCAGATGTCCTTGACGCAGATCCGCGCGACCGGATGGCCGGACCGCTCCAGCGCCGCAACCGCCGCGCGTTGCGACGGATCGCCCTGCCCGTCCAGCTCCAGATAGGCGAAGAACCTGTCGCTGCCGTAACGATCGGGAGTGGTGAGCGGTTCGCCGGCCAGCGGAATGAGCCCGCGCCCGTGCTTGCCCGTGCTCTCCGCCAGAAGCTGCTCCAGCCAGGCGCCGAGATCGGCGATGCCAGGTGAAGCAATGATCGTCACCTTGTCGCGGCCGAAGCGCGTCGCCGCGATGCCCATGGCGACGCCGAGCCCTATGCCCGGATTCTCCGCCGGCGGCACGTCCGGGCCGCAGGACCGTTCCATCGGCTGCGTCGTCGCGAGGAGGCGTTTGACGTCGAGACCCAAGGCCGCCGCCGGCACCAGACCGAACTTCGACAGCACCGAGTAGCGTCCGCCGATCGAGGGCACGCCATGGAAGATATGGGCAAAGCGCAGCTGCCGGGCGCGTCGCTCCAGCGAGGAACCGGGATCGGTCACCGCGACGAAGTGATCGCCGGCCTTGTCCTGGCCTCGTGCTGCGCCGACGCGGTCGAGAAAATATTCCATGAAGATGTTGGGCTCCAGCGTGCTGCCGGATTTGGAGGAGACGATGAACAGCGTCTTGTCGAGATCGACCGCCCGTTCGATCGCCGTGATCTGCGCGGGATCGGTGCTGTCCAGCATGTGGAAGCGCGGCCAGCCGGATCGCCGTTCGAAGGTCTCGCCCAGCACTTCCGGCCCCAGGCTCGAGCCTCCCATGCCCAGCAGCACGATATCGGTGAAACCGCGCTGCTTCACCTCATGCGCAAAGTCGTGCAGCCGATGAAAATCGCCAAGCTCCTGCTCCACGATTTGCAGCCAGCCGACCCACTTGTCCTCGTCCGTTCCGGCCCACAGCGACTTGTCGCCAGCCCAAAGCCGCCGTATGCGCCCGTCCGCGCGCCAAGCCTCCATCTCCGCGTCGAGAGCCGTCTTCATCGCCGCGGAGCCCGGCGCGATCTCCAGGCTCGCGCGATCACCCTCGCGCAGCGTGCGACGCCGGCGGGCGACTGCGCCAAGCAGCTTGTCGAACGCATCCGCAAACTGTTGCACGCCGTCCTTGACCAGCTCCTTCGTCACCTCATCCAGCGAGATGCCATGCCGCTCCAGCGCAGCAAGCATCGCGCGGGCGCCCGCCA
>Ga0307373_10015376_pt1 | contig 10418 bp, 9 predicted proteins | sample OX2MG_FD_202534 | JGI IMG/M metagenome (GOLD analysis project Ga0307373, IMG submission 202534) | Soil microbial communities from Risofladan, Vaasa, Finland - OX-2 | ecosystem: Environmental > Terrestrial > Soil > Coastal area > Acid sulfate soil | place: Finland: Risofladan, Vaasa | collected...
TGGGCCGGCCTCTACCCGGTGGAGGGGGACCGGTATGCGGAGCTGCGCGAGGCGCTCGGGCGGCTGCAGCTGAACGACGCCGCCCTCACCTACGAGCCCGAGACCTCGGTCGCGCTCGGCTTCGGCTTTCGCTGCGGCTTCCTCGGCCTCCTGCACCTGGACATCGTCCAGGAGCGGCTGGAGCGGGAGTTCGACCTCGACCTCATCACCACCGCCCCCTCGGTCGCCTACCGGGTCACCACCCAGGCCGGCGACGAGCTGCTGGTCGACAACCCCGCCCAGCTGCCCGACGCCGCCGCGATCCTGACCATCGCCGAGCCCAGGGTGACGGCGGAGCTGCTCACCCCGAGGGAGTCGCTCGGCCAGGTGATGGAGCTCTGCCAGGAGCGGCGCGGCGAGATGCTCAATCTCGAGTACCAGCCGGGGGAACGGGCGCTGCTGCGCTACGACCTCCCGCTGGGGGAGATCATCAGCGACTTCTACGACCAGCTCAAGTCGCGCTCCCGCGGCTACGCCTCGCTGGACTACGAGCTGCGCAGCTATCGTCCCGCCGCGCTGGTCAAGCTCGACGTGCTGGTGGGCGGGAGCCGGGTCGACGCCCTCAGCGCGATCATCCACCGGGACCGCGCCCCGACTCAGGGACGGCGGCTGGTGGAGCGGCTCAAGGGCCTCATCCCCCGGCAGCTGTTCGAGGTCCCGATCCAGGCCGCGATCGGCGGCCGCATCATCGCGCGCGAGACGGTGCCCGCGCTGCGCAAGGACGTCCTCGCCAAGTGCTACGGCGGCGACATCACCCGCAAGCGCAAGCTGCTGGAGAAGCAGCGCGAGGGCAAGAAGCGGATGAAGCGGGTCGGCAATGTCGAGATCCCGCAGGAGGCGTTCATGGCGGTGCTCCGGTTGGAGCAGCCGTGAGGGCCGAGTCCTCGCCGGCCTGGCGCCGGTCGACGTGTCGGCACTGAGCGGGGCGGCCGTCGCGGCCGCGCCGCGCCGGCCGGCGGGGCTCCCCCGCGCCCTCTACGTCCATGTCCCCTTCTGCGAGCGGCTCTGCCCCTACTGCGATTTCGCCGTGCACGTGGGGGGGGAGGCGCTGCACCAGCGCTACGTCGACGCGGTCGGCCGCGAGCTGGAGCGGCTGGCGCGGGCGGCGCGGGCACTCACCGCCGGGTCGGCGGGACCGCCGCCGCCGCTCAGCACCGTGTTCATCGGCGGCGGCACCCCCAGCCTGCTCGCGGTGCCGCTCATCCGCCGGCTGCTGGACACGGTGCGGGGCGCGTTCGGGATCGGGGCCGACGCCGAGGTGACGATCGAGGCCAACCCCTCGGGATTGGATGGGGGGCGGGCGGCGGGATGGCTGGAGGCCGGGGTCACCCGGGTCAGCCTCGGGGTCCAGAGCCTGGACGACGACGTGCTCCGCCAGCTCGGACGCGGCCACGACGCGGCCGGCGCCCTGCGAGCGCTCGCCGCGCTGCGCGCGGCCGGGGTGCGCCACCTCAGCTGCGACCTCATCTACGCGGTCCCGGGCCGACCCGCGGCGACCTTCGAGCGCAGCCTCGAGCGCCTGCTCGCGCTCGCGCCGGAGCACCTCTCCTGCTACGAGCTGACGGTGGAGGCGGGCACCCGCTTGCACCGCCAGGTGGCGGCGGGACTGGTGCGTGTGCCCGCGCCCGCGGCGGCGCTGCGGCAGCACTGGTGGGCCGTCGACCGGCTGGAGGCGGCCGGCTACGCGCACTACGAGGTGAGCAACTTCGCGCGTCGCGGGGAGCGCTGCCGCCACCACCTCGTCTACTGGCGCGGGGGAGGGTACTGGGCGGTCGGCGCGGGCGCCCATGCCCATCTGCCGGTGGCGGTGGCGGCCCGGCTGGGACTGGCGACGGGGCCGGGCGCGCTGGCGGTGCGGACCTGGAACCACCGCAGCCTGCACCGGTACCTGCAGCAGGTGGAGCAGTCAGGGAGCGGGGTCGCCGGCCTGGAGTCGGTCGACCGGGGCCGGCGGCGGCTGGAGCGGTTCCTCCTCGGCCTTCGCCTCAGCTGCGGTCTGCGCCTGCGGTCGGCGCCGGGTCGGGCACGGGCCGCGCCCCTGATCACGGGGCAGCTCCTGGAGGCGCGGCGCGACCGGGTGCGGCTCACCCGCCGCGGCCAGGAGCTGCTCGACGCGGTGGCGGTGCGGCTGGCGGGCTGAGCCGGCGCGGGCCGGTCCGGCCCGCCCCCGCGACCGGATCAGAGCGCGCCGGGCGGGATGTGCAGGCCGAGGAGTCGGGGCAGGATGACGCCCAGCACGTAGCCGGTGGCGGCCGCGGCGGCGCCGACCGCCAGCACCTGCGCGCCCGAGCGGGCAAGGCCGGTGCTGGTGATGCGGCCCTTGACGATCCCCAGCGCGGCCAGCACCACCGCCGAGACCGCCAGCGAGGTCGCGAAGGCGGCGGTCCCGGTGAGGAGCGCGTAGGGGACGATCGGGGGGATCGCGCCGAGGAGGAACGTCGCCCCCATCCGCACCCCGTCGGCGACCGGGGCGTCGGGGAGCTGGCTCGGGATGCCGAGCTCCTTCTCGATGTGGGTCTCCTCCCACAGCTTTGGGTAGGCGGCGAGGGCGCGGGCGAGCTCGTGCGCCTGGGCGACCGGCACCCCGGAGCGATGGAGGATGGCGGCCATCTCGCCGTGCTCCTCCTCCGGGTCGGTGCTGAGCTCGAGGCGCTCCTTGCGGATCGCCGCGGCCTTGAGGTCGCGCTCGGAGGTCCCCCCCAGGTAGGCGCCGGTGCCCATCGAGACCATGCCGGTGAGGGCCACGACCACGCCCGCCAGCAGGATGGTGGTGCGACCGCCGGACGTGGCGCTGGCGATGCCGGTGACGAGGCCGAGGGTGGTGAGGAGTCCGTCCTGCACCCCGAAGACCACCTCCCGGATGCCGCCCTGGCGGGCCAGGCGCGCGCGCTCGTCGCCGCGCGCGACGGCCGCCATCCCGGGGGACGGCTCCTTGTGCGGGGGGGGGTTCTGGGCGTCGGCCCGTGTGGCATCCATCCTGCCGCAGAGGATACCGGCCCCGCGGCCCGATCCCCACCCAGCGGGCCGCGTCGGCGGCCCGTGTTAGACTCCGATTAGCACTCGCCCAGCCGGAGTGCTAAGCAAAGGGGTCGCCGTCGATGGACGCACGCAAGGAGCGCATCCTGCAAGCGGTGGTCGCCGACTACACCGAGACGATGGTGCCGGTCGGCTCCCAGACGCTGGCCGCCCGCTACCTGTCCGAGATCAGCTCCGCCACCATCCGCAACGAGCTGGCCGAGCTGGTGGTGGACGGCTTCCTGCTCCAGCCCCACACCTCGGCGGGACGGATCCCGACCGACCGCGGCTACCGCTACTTCGTCGACTTCCTGCTCCCGGCGGAGCCGGTGGAGCCCCACCTGCGCCGGAGCGTCCGCCACGCTTTCGAGTCCGCGCCGCCGGTGGCGGAGGCGATCCTGGATGTGGCCGCCGCGATGATGAGCCGGCTCAGCGAGAACCTCGCCGTGCTCACCGGGCCGACCGGCACCGGCAGTCGGCTCAAGCACGTCGCCCTGGTGGGCCTGCGGGCGGGGCAGGCGCTGCTGGTGGTGGCGGTCGCCGACAACCTGGTGCGCCAGCGCCTGATCGCGGTCGACGAGGCCGACGACCAGGACGCGCTCACCACCGTCGCCGGCTGGTTCAATCGCCACGCCGTCGGGCGCTCCGCCGAGGAACTGGCGGCGCTGCCGCGAGCGGCCGACGAACCAAGGCCGGCCCGGGCGATCCTGGCCGAGGTGGCAGCGGCGCTGCGCAGCCTGGACGCTCCCGGGACGGTGATCATCCACGACGGCGTGCGCAACCTCGTGAGTCAGCCGGAGTTCGGCGACCCCCAGCAGCTGCATGCCGTCCTGGAGGTGCTGGAGACGCAGCGGATGCTGGCCGAGCTCCTCTCCCTGGCGATGCCGAACCGGGGGGTGCAGGCGGTCATCGGCAGTGAGAATGCCCTCCAGGAGCTGCGCGGCTGCGCGTTTCTCGTCACCGCCTACCGGGTCGGCGACCGCATGCGCGGCACCATCGGGGTGGTCGGCCCGACCCGGCTCCGCTACGGCCGGGTGGTGGCACGGATGGAGCTGGTCTCCCGGCTCACCGGTGAGATGCTCGATCGCTACGTGGTGTGAGGGGCGGCCCCGGGGGCGTCGGGTCGCCGCCGCCGCACGGGCCGGCAGTCCCGACCCGGGAGCAGGAGTGCAGATGTGACAGGGCCAGATGACGCGGCGGACCCGGGCTCGGGGGCTGCCTTCGAGCGCGAGGACGACCGGGACCGGCTGATCGAGCGGATCCGCGAGCTGGAGGCGGCCAACCTTCGGCTGGCCGCCGACCACGACAACTTCCGCAAGCGGAAGGTGCAGGAGCTGGCCGACTGCCGACGGTACGGAGGTGCGCCACTTCTGGCCGCGGTCCTGCCCGCGCTCGACAACCTGAGCCGGGCGGTGGCCCACCTCCCCGAGGGCGAGGAGGACCAGCTCGCGACCGGGCTCCGGCTGACCGTGCGCCAGCTCGAGGAGGGGCTCGCCTCCGAGGGGATCCGGACGGTGCCCGCGGTGGGTGCCCCCTTCGACCCTGTCCTGCACGAGGCGGTCGCCACCGAACCGGGCGGGGCGATCGACCACGACACCGTCACCGCCGAGCTCCGGCCCGGCTACCGCTACCACGACCGGGTGGTGCGCCCCGCCCAGGTGCGGGTGGCGCGGGCCGGCGAACCGCTGCCGGCGGGGGACGCCCGGCCCGTCGGTGGCGCCGGTGCCGACTGAGCCGGTGATGCCGTCGACCAAGCGCGACTACTACGAGGTGCTGGGGGTGGGACGGCAGGCCTCCCCGGAGGAGATGAAGCGCGCCTACCGCGCCCTGGCGATGCGGTACCACCCCGACCGCAATCCCGGCGACGAGGGGGCCGAGGTACGCTTCAAGGAGATCGGCGAGGCCTACGCGGTGCTCTCCGACTCCGAGCGGCGGCACCGCTACGACACCTACGGCCACGCCGCCGACGGGATGCCGCAGGCCCAGGACTTCGGGTTCCAGGCGGCCTTCGACCTCTTCGACATGTTCTTCGGCGGGGGCGGACGGAGGCCGACCGGCGGCCCCCAGCGCGGCCCGGACCTGCGGATGCCGCTGACCATCACCTTCGAGGAGGCGATCCGGGGCGTGACCCGCCGGGTCGAGGTGCAAAGGCCGGTGCGGTGCGGGGACTGCGGCGGGAGTGGGGCGGCCCCGGGGACCGCCGCGCGGCGGTGCCCGCAGTGCGAGGGGAGCGGCCAGGTCCGCCAGGTCCGCCAGACGATCCTCGGCCAGATGGTCAACGTGCAGCCGTGCGGCCGGTGCCGCGGGGCGGGCGAGATCGTCGAGACCCCCTGCCCGGGCTGCCGGGGCCGGGGCCTGGTCGACGAGACCCGGATGGTGGAGGTCCAGATCCCGGCGGGAGTCGACAGCGAGATGCAGGTCCGGGTCCCCGGCGAGGGGGCGTTCGGGGAGCGCGGAGGCCCCCCGGGGGACCTCTACCTCGCGCTCGCCGTCCGTCCCCACGAGGTGCTGCAGCGGCGGGGGCTGACCCTCCTCTACGAGTGCCCGATCAGCATCGCCCAGGCGGCGCTCGGCGACACGATCGCGGTGCCGACGGTCGACGGGCCCCGTCCCCTCGCCGTCAAGCCGGGGACCCAGTTCGGCGATCAGATCCGGATCCCGGGGCTGGGCGCCCCCGACCCCCGCACCGGCCGGCGCGGCGACCAGGTGGTGATCGTGCGGGTGGTGGTGCCGACCCACCTGACCGAGGCCCAGCGGGCGGGGCTGCAGGGGCTCTTCCCCCCCGACGGCCAGCCCCACCCGGTCCGCCGGGGCTTCCTCGGCAACCTCAAGGACGCCATCGGCCTCTGACCGACCGCGGTCGCCGCCGGCGGTCGCACCGGCCTCCCACCGCCCCTCCGAGCGGGGGGGTCAGCCGGCCGGGGCCTCCAGATCCTGCGCCCGGGCGAGGAGGACGGTCGCGGCCACCACCGCGGCGAGGGTGGTGCGCAGGTTGCGCGGGCCCAGCGAGGCCGGGCGGGCTCCGCCGGCGACCATCGCCTGGACCTCGTCGAGCGCCAGCCCGCCCTCCGGGCCGACCACGATCGCGGTGGGGCGGGTGGGGTCCCACTGGACGGTCGGGAGGGCCTGGCGACGCTCGCCCTCGTGGCAGACGAAGGCCTGGAGGCCGGGCTCGTCCCGCCCGAGGTCGGCGAGCGCCCGCAGCACCGGCTGGACCGGCCCGACCGACGGGACCAGGTGGCGCCCGGCGAGCTGGGCCGACTCCCTGGCGATCGCCCGCCAGCGGAGGAGGCGGTCGGGGTCCGAGCCGGCGGCGGGCCGGGACACGGTGCGGCTGGTCACGACCGGCCACACCGCGGCCACCCCCAGCTGAGCCAGCTGCTCGACGACGTGGGCCATGCCGGTGCCCTTGGGCAGCGCCTGGAGGACGTGCAGCCGGGTGCGCGGCTCCCGTCGGGCCCGGCGGCTGGCGACGATGGTGCCGACCACCCGGCCGGGTGCGAGCGCCTCCAGCCTCACCTCGTGCTCCACGCCCGGCTCCGAGACCACCGTGATCACCTCGCCGGGGTGGCAGCGCAGGACGCGGGTGAGGTGCCAGGCGTCCTGGTCGACCAGCTCCACTGCACCGCTGGCGGCGATCTGCGCCGCCGGGACGAAGAACACGGGCACCGCGTCCAGTCTATCGCGGGTCCCCGGCGATCCCGACCCGGCCCGGGTCGCCGATACGATGGGTGAGGTGGACTGGCCCGCGGACGATCGAGTCGTGCGGGTCAGGGTGGCGCCGTCGGTCCAGGTGGTGGTCCACCAGCTGGGGACGGGGAGCCCCCTCTGCTGCATCCCGGGGCTGGGCGCCGACCACACCGCGTTCGTCCGCAACGTCCGCGACCTCGCCTCCCGCCACCTGGTGCTGGTGCTCGACCAGCGCGGCATCGGCGCCAGCGACCCCGTCACCGGCCCGCTCTCGATGGCCGAGCTCGCCGACGACGCGGCGCGGGTGATCGCCGAGCAGGCGGGGGGGGCCGCCCACGTCTTCGGCGTCTCGATGGGCGGGATGGTGGCCCAGCACGTGGCCCTGCGCCACCCGAGCCTGGTGCGGAGCCTCGCCTTGGGGTGCACCGGGCCGGGCGGGGCGGCCGCGGTCCGGGCCGCCCCGGAGGCAACCCGCCAGCTGCTCGGCGGCGATGCCCGCGACCCGGTCTCGGCCTATCGGAACGCCTGCCGGGTCATGTACAGCACCGACTTCCAGGTCCGCCACCCCGAGGTGATCGAGGCCGCGGTGGCGTGGCGGGCGTCCCACCTGGTCCGCGGCCAGACCTTCCGCGCCCAGTGGGAGGCGATCCGGGGGCACGCCACCGACGATGATCTGGCTCGGATCGCGGCGCCCACCCTGGTCCTCCACGGCACCGGCGACCGGGTGATGCCGATCGGAAACGGCGAGCGGCTGGCGGCCCGGATCCCGGGCGCGACCCTGGTCCGGCTCCGCGGTCGCGGCCACCTCTTCTTCCAGGAGGACCCCGGCGCTGTCGACCGGGCGCTGCGGCGCTGGCTGGGCGCGAGCGCGGCGGGACCCTGACGGCGGCGGCGCGACGTGGTCCCACCGGCGCCACCCCCCCGCGGCGGTCCTCCGGGGGCGTTGGACCCCGGAGCCGACCATCGCGGTGAGCGACCGGGCCTGGATGGGACGGGTGCGGGCGGATCGGAAACGGGCGGGCTGCCGCGGCATCCGCCCAGCCCAGCGGCACGCCGATGTGCGACCAGAGGCCGGCGCCCCGGTGCCAGCCGCAGGCGCTGGTCGGCAACAGGTGACCCGGATCGGTGCCAGCGTCACGGCTCAGGTGGTGCCGCCGCTCGGCGCCACGGCGCATCCCGTCGGTGACGGAGGGAGGCCGGGCGCATCGCCGGATCACGGGTTGTCCGCGTCGGGATCCAGGACCGAGCCCCGCCGACGTCGGGCCGGCCCTCGCTCGGGCCCTCACCGCGCGGACCGTCGCGGCGGCCGCACCCAGGCTCGCACCTGGACCAGGGGGGGCGGGGCGCGGTACCCGGGTGTCTTGGTGCCACGTCCACCAGCGGCCACGGCCGGCACCGACGCCGCAGCGTACCCGGGGTGACCCGCTGCTGCCCGTCCCTCGGCCCGGATCCGGGCGGCCCGCGATCGGCCGCCTGGCCGCGGCGGGTCTGCTGGCGGCTGGGGCCGTGCTGACAGGGGGCATCCCCGCCCTCGCGCAGCCCAACCCCCTCCAGGTCCCGGGACACCCGGGCTCCTTCACGTTCGCGGGCTACTGGGCCTCCCGCTGCCGGTGGGCGCGCGGTGGGGTCGCCGCTGCCAGCCGATCGTGTTCGCGGCCACGCCGTCGGTGCCGAGACGGGTGGACACCCAGTTGGCCTTGACGGTGGGACAGGCGCGCGCCCTCGGCGTGGACGTCACGATGGCACGATCGTCCGCGGGAGGCACCGTCGGGTGGATGCCCGATCGGCTCTTCCCCAGCGGGCAGGCCGATGCCACGGTGCGGCTCGTCCCCATCGCCGCCGGGTGCGGCCGACCACCGATGGCCAGTACCGGGCTCGAGCACATCGACGTCGGCTGGAACGCTCGACCGGCCGGCCAGCACGAGATGCTCACGTCCCTGGAGGGCACGCGGTGCTGGCGGACCCTGATCGCCCACACCCTGCGGGTTCGCCACCCCATCCGCCAGCTCATCGGGGTGGCTGAAGGGCTGATGGGGGTGACCGCGCCCGGGTCAGGGATGGAATGGGGCGACTGGCCGGTGCCGGTCGACGCCCTGGGTCAGCCGGATCTCGCCGCGATCGCCGCCATGGCGGGCTGCCCGATCGAGCCCCGCTCAGCTCCCGCCGCGGTGTGACCCTGTCCGGACCGCGCGACCCCGGGGCTCCGAGGTGCGGGGGCCCCGCCGTCGTCACGAGGCGCGTGTCGGCGGCCCCACTCGGGCGGCCGGAGTGGCGACACCGACGCGGCGCTGCGGGCGGATCGGAGCGCTGTGGGAGTCGTGGCGGCCCCATCCGAGCACCCCGTCGTCGTGGACCACAGCCTGGGCTGCATGGGCTGGGCCCGGTCCCGCTGGCCCACCAGCCTCGGCCACCCCGCCCGGGCCACCCCGCGCGGTGGGCCACGGCCCCGTCCGCCGCGCCCGCAGGGTAGAATCGCTGCCTGCCCGTCCGGCCCGGCTTGGACCGGCGGCGGCCGGGAGGCTGCCGCGCGGGCGCGGCATCGAAGGAGGTGAGGTTCCCTGTCGGAGGTCAAGCTCCGAGACGGCGAGACGTTCGAGAGCGCGCTCCGCCGTTTCAACAAGAAGATCAAGCAGAACGGCATCCTCTCCGAGGTGCGGCGACGCGAGTACTACGAGAAGCCGAGCGTCCGTCGCAAGAAGAAGCTCCTCGCGGCCCGCAAGCGACGCGCCAAGCAGGGCTGAGCGGGCCGACCCCGGCGGCGACGCGGTCGTGATCCAGACCGTGCCGTCGCTGGCGGTGTCCGCGCGCACCGCGGTGGCGCGCGCCCAGCTGGCCGGCCTCCTCGGCCGGTGCCTGCGGTCCCTCGGGCGGTCGGGGTGGCGGGTCACCTGCCGCTGCGCCGACGATCGCGAGCTGCGGGCGCTCAGCCGAGCGTTCCTGGGCGAGGACCGGCCCACCGACGTGCTCGCCTTCCCCACCCGGCAGGATGGGGGCGGCCCGGCCCACGGCTCCATCCTGGGCGATCTCGCCATCTCGGTGGAGCGCGCGATCAGCCAGGCCGAGGTGGCCGACCGGCCGCCCGAGGACGAGCTCCGCCTCCTCGCCGTCCACGGGCTGCTCCACCTGTGCGGGCACGACCACGACACGGCGGCGCGGGCCCTGGCGATGACCCGGGCGACCCGCCGCCTCCTCGCCGCCGACGCGGCCCGCCGGGACGCCGCCGCGCCCGCCGTCCCGGCGCTGGTCCCGCCCGCCACCGTGGGAGCCGACGAGCAGCGCCCGGTCGCGGCGGGGGCCGATCCCGGGTGAGGTGGCGTCGCCCGACGCCGAAGTCTGCCGTCGATGGCCGGGAGCGGGTGCTGGTGCTGGGGCTCGGCAACCCCGGCGCCGACTATGCCCACACCCGCCACAACGCCGGCTGGGACGCGGTCGACGAGCTGGCCCGTCGGCTGGGCACCCGGGTGGACCGCCGCGAGCGAGCCGCGGTGGTCGGCCGCGTCGACGTCTCGGGCCGGCGCTGGACCCTCGCCAAGCCGCTCACCTACATGAACGAATCGGGTCGCGCCGGCGTCCAGCTGACCACCCAGGAGCAGGTTCCGCCGGCCCAGGCGATCGTCGTCCACGACGATCTGGACCTCGCCCTCGGCCGCCTCCGCCTGCGCCGGGGCGGTGGT
>Ga0307373_10015378_pt1 | contig 10418 bp, 7 predicted proteins | sample OX2MG_FD_202534 | JGI IMG/M metagenome (GOLD analysis project Ga0307373, IMG submission 202534) | Soil microbial communities from Risofladan, Vaasa, Finland - OX-2 | ecosystem: Environmental > Terrestrial > Soil > Coastal area > Acid sulfate soil | place: Finland: Risofladan, Vaasa | collected...
ATCTCCTCTGTCGCAGCACAACCAGTGGAGCGCGTGGAGGAAGTGCTGGACATCGATATTGGCGCCGCCGCATTTAGCGATTCAGGACTGTGCTTAGGGGGGATTCATGAAATCGCTACGAACCACAAGTATTGTCTGCCAAGTTGCACCAGAAGAAATCCAGGAAGAATGCGAGAGGTTTCTCGAAAGCAAGGTTTTTGCCCACAGCCACCAACTACAAAAGCTTCTTGCATTCATGGTCCGGCACAGTCTTCTCAACAATCACCACCGCATTACTCAAGCTGTGATCGCCCGCGAAGTGCTGGAAACTGGTGATTTTGATTCGGTGTTTGATTCCAGTGTTCGCCGGTTGGCGGCGAGGCTGCGGGAACGTCTCCGTGACTACTACGGCAGCGAGGGACGCGATGACGCGGTCGTCATCATGTTCCCCAAAGGCCAGCCTTACAGGCTCATCGCAACGCACCGGCATTCCATAGAAACGGCGCATCCGCTAGACGACCGCGCCTTCGAAGAGTACCAAAGAGGCAGGTCGTTATGGGCAATGCGTACCCCTGAGAGCCTGCATGCCGCTATGGATTGTTTCAAGCGCGCTATCGAGTTGTTTCCAGGTTACAGTCTGGCCCATTCCGCGCTTGGCGAGTGTTACTCGTTCATGGCGATCTGGGGAGCGCCTCCGAAGGAGGTGATGCCCTCCGCCAAGACCCACGCATTGCGGGCTCTTGAAATCGATGACAACAACCCGGAGGCTCACGCGCTTTTGGGAGCTGTTCTCTACGCATACGATTGGGACTGGGCTTCCGCCGCGCGTGAGTTTGAGCGCGCTCTGGCGCTCGACGATAAGAATCCAGGGACTTACTGCTGGTATGCATCGCATCTGGTCAGCCTCGGCCGCTACCGTGAGGCTGCTCATACCGTCCGCCTTGCGCAAGCCACTGAGTCGCTGGTAGCCTCGGTGCTCGTCAATTCTCATGCTGCCAAGATCCTGCTTGTGGCCGGCTGCTATGAAGAGGCGGCCTCACTGCTCATGAGGATGCGCGACGAAAGCCCCGCCTTTTACCTCACGTATTTCTACCTGGGTATTCTGGACGGTATTGTGGGGAAAGCCTACCGCCCGGCGATCGAATCATTGCTAAAGGCAGCGGATTTGTCGAATCAGAATTCTTCTGTACTGTCCGTACTGGGCTCTGTCCATGCCAAGGCGGGCCACGTCTCGGATGCCGAGAGCACGCTCTCAATCCTCCTCGGCAGACGGCAGGAAATGTACGTACCTGCGACAGATCTGGCTCCCTTGTATTGGGCCCTCGGACAATCGGATGAAGCCTTCGAATGTCTGGAACGCGCTTTCGAAGAAAGATGCTTGTTCCTTTCCTGGCTGGCTTCCTGGCCACCCCTCAAGGACTTATCGCACGATCCACGGGCTAAGGCCATTCTGTACCGTCTCGGCCTCAGTGAATAAACACTCACGATAGTCGTGTCCCGGCTCACGAAAAAAGTTACACACTTTTTTCGGAACCTCCTTTGATGTATCTTTTCCCGTGTTCGACCGAGCACAGAGTTGCTGTGATTCCAATTTGGGTTTAGGCACGGCCAAGGAAGTGGCTCGTTCATGGGAGAGCACCCAATCAAGGGATCACCTGTAACTCAACTCGCAGTGATCTATTCTTTTCATCCTCCCGTTGGCAGCACTCAAAGACAAGAAAGGGAAATGTATGGCACATCAACGAACGTATTCATGGATCATATGCGCAGGAACTGTTTTGAGTTTCCTTCTGATGGCCTTGCCGATGGCGACGGCGTTTGCCCCTCCTCAGGGGCGGCATGAACGCCATATGGCACAAGTGGAGGAGTCGGCAAAACCCACGGGCATTGCTGGCGGGGTAAGTTTTCAAGACGCCGCCTCATACGACAAGACTTTCGACGATATCGTCACCTTCCTTAAAAAGCAGGGATACTCAATCGATTCTGCAAGCAAGGATGCTGGCACAATTTTCACCTCGATGTCGATAGAAGGCCACTGGAGGCAGACCGGCACAAGAGTCAGCGTTTCACTCATCCGAGACAGTGACACCGTGACGTCAGTGAAAGTGGCCGTCACCGAACAAAAACGCTATAAGGCGCTCCAGACCGAGCCTTGGGGAAGTCCGAAGGTGAATAAAGCGAAGTCGTCCGCGCTTGCGGAGAAGATGAAGGCTGCCCTGACCCAAGCCTAGCCGTGATTGGGTTTGGCCTTGACGGATGCTTGGGCTTCGCCCCGCTGCTCACCGGGTAACCATCCCAGCAAGGTTGTTTGTGTCCTGGGCGCCTAATCGCCCAGCACGTTACAAGCCCACGGCATGAAAGGTCTGCTGTGTCCGCCACTGCCCCATTTGAGGTGCCGCAGAGCCTGACCTTGGCGATACAGGGCAACGCGTTAGGAGGGGGAATGGGTCGTATTCAGAGGTCCGGGTTAGTAGCATTTTGGATGAAGGGAATGCACGGGGACGAACTGTCCAGCCGCCTACAGCGATCACACCGTAGCACGCGTATAGCCTCCTTCAGTGCCATATGCTGGATCGGCTTGTGCCTGTTGCTGGCCGCGCCACCCATGGTCCTCGGGCAGAGCGCCGGGTCGAATCCTGTGCCTCTTATCAACCAGCCGCTTGTGCCGGATGCGGTCGCACCGGGCGGCCCGGCAGTTCAGCGAAGGTAGAAATCAATACGGTCGGGGGCCACGGATTTGAGAGCCTTCCGAGCGTGCTTTGCAGCGGAGGAGCCATATGAGCTTTAGAATTTGCCGCGTCGTTGCCCTTATAGCAATCATGACTGCCTCGTTCGGGCGCCCGGCCCTTGGGCAGAACTGGGTTCATACGTGGGGTGGCAGTCAGAATGACTCCGCGAATGCCGTCACGACGGATAGCAGCGGTAACGTCTACGTCACGGGAGCTACAAACAGTTTCGGGGCGGGCGGGAATGATGTCCTGATTCTGAAATATGACAGTGCCGGCAATTTGCTATGGCAGAAAGCCTGGGGTGGCTCTGCGGATGACAATGGGAACGGCGTCGTCGTGGACAGCGCCGGGAACGTGTATGTGGTGGGGGGAACTTCCAGCTTCGGGGCCGGCGGGTTCGACGTCTTCGTTCTGAAATTTGACCCTTCCGGCAATCTCCTTTGGAGCACGACCTGGGGAGGCGGGAGCTATGATGTCGGGTATGACATTTCGTTTGACACCACCGGCAATCTCTATGTCGCGGCGGAATCTTACAGCTTCGGGAATGCCGCCGTCCTGCTCAAGTATGACCCCAGCGGAAACTTGCTCTGGGCGCGTGCCTGGAAGGGGCCTGCCACCTACGACTCCGCTTACTCTGTCAATGTGGATTCCGGCGGCAACGTCGTCGAAACGGGCATAAGCTGGGATTATTCAGTCAGCCCGGAGCATAACTCGATCCTCTTGCTCAAGTATGACAGTTCCGGCAACCTCTTGTGGAACCGGAACTGGGCCGGCCCGAGCGAGGATGAAGCCTGGGCGACAAAAGCCATCCAAGCGGATCAGGCGGGGAATCTCTATGTCGCAGGGCGGGAGGCCGCGCAGTGTACAAGCTCTAACTTTAGTACTTGCGATTTTGATTTTCTCCTACTCAAAGTGGACCCGCAGGGGAACTTCCTATGGGGCAGGACGTGGAAGGGCTCAACGGGTTATGACAGCGCCGGAGGGCTAGCCTTCGACGGTGCAGGCAACCCTGTCGTCACGGGGATAATCGACGCTTATGGCCCCGCCCCTGCCGCGGCTCTCTTGACGTTCGACACCGGTGGGAATCCGCTCTCAAGCCAATCGTGGGTTGGCAGTAGCCCAACGGCGGGTCATGGGCTGGCGATCCAGGGTGGCGCCGCGATCATTGCTGGCACGGCGCCCAACAACACCGGGAACTGGCAACCGTTCACCGGCACCCCTGGCACGGAGGCGGGATCGCTGACGACGCCCACAGGGACAGTTTCGTCTCCCACAGCTACGTTGACATCGCCCGCGGGCACAGTCGGCTCTCCAACCGGAGTGATTGACATCGGCGGAGGCGGAACCGACGTCTTTGTGGATACGACATCATCTGGTCCGTTCCCCGTCGCGACGCTGTCGGCGGCCAATCTTACTTTCGCCGACCAGATCATCGACACCACCAGCGCGCCACAAATGGTGACGCTTACCAACGCGGGGAACGCAGCCCTGACGATCTCTGGAATCGTGGTCAGCGGCGATTTTGCCCAAACGGACACCTGCCCCGCAAGTCTAGCAGCTAATTCAGCTTGCACAATCAGCGTAACCTTTACCCCGACGCTCACTGGAACACTTGCGGGGACACTAGCCGTCACTGACAATGCTGCTGGCGTCGCAGGTAGCACACAGACGGTTAGCCTCACTGGCACCGGCGTGACGGCGACTGGAGGAATTCCTACCGCAACCCTTAAAGCTACTTCACTGACTTTTATGCAGCAGACCGTGAGTACGACAAGCACGGGACAAGCGGTGACCCTCACAAATACCGGGACAGGCGCGCTGACGATTAGCGGCATTTCCTCAAGCGGGGATTTTCCGCAGACCAATGACTGTATCCCGGCAGGGAGCACTAGCGGCACAGTGGCTGTCGGGGCTCACTGCACCATTACGGTAGAGTTCAGCCCAACCGCTGTCGACCAGATTGTAAGCCAAGTTACGATCACGGACGATGCCCCAGACAGCCCTCAGTCCGTCACCCTCAGCGGGACCGGCACGCCAATGCCCGTTATCCTGATCCCAGGTATTACCGGAAGCGCGCTCACGGACGAGTCGGATCCAACTGTTCCGCTCAATCTGTGGCCGGACACATTTACTCCGTTGGCTTATCACCAACTAAGCTTGTTTGCGGATGACAACCCGTCGCTTGGGATAACCGCGATGGACATCATTCGTCAGGTCCTCTCGTCGCAGGGCTACGGACCCATCATAAATTTCCTGACCTGCCAGACGGATACCCAAGCCAATCCGTGCCCGAGGGACATCCAAGGGAATCCACTGTATCCTCCTTACCAGCTGAGCAGAAATCTGAATCTGCTCCCTGGGGAAGGATGCGATCTGGGTCAGAAAGTGAATAACCCGAAGCTCTTTATCTTCCCTTATGACTGGCGATTCACAAATGCAATCAGCGCACAAAAACTCGCGAATTACGTGAGCTGCGTCGAGCAGTTTTATCCAGGCACCAAGGTCAACATTGTTGCTCATAGCATGGGTGGCCTCGTGGCGCGGCGCTACATCCTGGATAACCCTGCCAACCATGTAAATTCCCTTATCGCGGTCGCGACGCCTTGGTTAGGTGCCCCTCTATTCGTCGACTGCCTTGCACAGGGGGATTGCGTGAATTCATCAAACTGGTTTGCAAACCTTTGGGGAACACTCAGTGGCGACGACAGCACCTTCCAATATGTCGCCGGGTCAATGAAGGGTGCTCAGGAACTGTTGCCGAGCCAGGCATATTTCGACCTCGGGGTTCCAAGTCCAGTCGCTCAACAAACGACCGCGTTCGACGTAAATGGGAGCCCGCTTGACTCATACACGTACTCGCAGTACGTAACCTGGCTTAACACCAATTTCGGGTTTGACCACGACCACGTTCGAGAATTTCAACCGGGAACCATTACTGGTGATTTCCACAACTACTCCACCGGGATTGGGGCTGAAGATGATTGGACAAAGGATTCATCCGGAGTCAGCTATTACGAATTGTTCGGCGTCCAAAACTTGCAAAAAACCCCAGGCCGAATCGTTTTGTCTCCGGTTGTTACTCTATCAAATTCGGGCTCGACAATTGCGACAGTTCCTACCATCCAAATAGTGCCGACCATCGGGGACGGTACGGTTCCGGCGGCAAGTGCCACAAGGACATATAATGGAGTCGATATTGCGCCCGAAGTGCAACTCTTTGCTTTCTTGTCTCCGGACCCTGACCACGACGATTCCCTGTACAGCCACACTGGCTTACTACAAAACACTGCCGTTCAAAATCAGGTCCTCAGCCTGCTGGATCAGCCTTTGGGGACCGGCATGGCGACGCCTGCTGGCCCTCTGGCAACGACGTCCGCTGCATACCCGCAGGCAAATGCGTCCACGTCCATTTCCTCTGGGACCGCTAACTACTTGACACTCGTCGGCGCTGATAATGTGGTTGTCACTGATAGCCTCGGAAACAGCACGGCCACGATCACAGGCGACCTACACGGTACCGTTCCCAATGTCTCGGTGTACGCAATCGGGCAGCACGCAAATATGGTTATCATGCCGTCGGATCAAGCATACACGGTCACATTCGGCACCACGTCAACTCCATTGATGATAACCGTGACTGTCGGGAGTCCGGGTGCCTATACCCAGTCTATTCGGTATGTTGATATAAGCCAGCCTGCCGGCTTGGCTGCTGAGCTTAACTTCCAGTCGGGCACCGTCGAGCCGCTTCGCTTGGACACAAACAAGGACGGGACGTTTGCCACCACCATTAATCCGACCATTGATCTCACCGGAAGCGCGGCGAATGATACTACCCCGCCAGTCATATCCTTTAGCACCAGTGTAGCTGGAGCGATTACAACGGTGACGATCTCAGCGTCGGATGCAGGCGCGGGCGTGAAAGACATCTTCTATTCACTTGATGGGACCATCGCTCAGCCTTATGCGACCTCGTTGGCCCTGGACGCAAGCAAGAATCCGGTTGTCTACGCTTTTGCAGACGACAATGCCGGGAACCGGTCAACCCTTATGAGCTTCCAATTGCCCCGTAGTGGTGTGACATTGTCCGCCTCAAACTTATCGTTTAATGGCCAGGTAATCGGGATGAAGAGCCCAAGCCAATCGCTGACACTAACCGATTCTGGCAGTTCGCCCATGGTCATTTCTGAAATCTCAGTCGACGGCAACTTCAATGAGACCAACAACTGCGGATCGTCGCTTAATGTAATGGCAAGCTGCACAATCAACGTGACGTTTGCACCCACGGCAGGAGGAACCAGAACGGGTACACTCACAATAAGTGACAACGCGCCAGGAAGCCCGCAGACCGTGGTGCTCTCGGGCATGGGAGAGGACTTCGCACTGGGACTGGCTTCTGGCGCGGCTTCGAGCGCGACGGTGACGGCGGGCTCAAGCGCAAGTTACTCACTGAGCGTCTCTCCGCAAGGCGGGTTCAATCAGGCAGTCGGCCTTACGTGCTCCGGCGCTCCCTCCCACTCCACCTGCACGGTCACGCCCACTTCGATCACCTTGGACGGAACTAGTAATGCCTCGGCTAAGCTGACCGTAAGCACCACGGGGAACGCTATGGTTGGACCGGGCGATCCGGGGAATTTTGCGCCTCCTTCCGGTTCGCTGCCTCTGGCCGCGTGGCTGGCGTTCTTCAGCCTGCTGGGAATGATTGCGCTGGCCAGGATCAGCCGGAACGACGCAAGGTTCAAACGGCTTGCTCCGTTTGCCATGCTGGTGCTGCTGGTCACGCTCTGGGCGGCCTGCGGCGGGGGAAACTCGCCCTCCCCGTCTACTAGCAACGCTACGCCGGCAGGTACTTACACGCTGACCGTGACGGGGACTTCCGGCAATCTCATACACTCAACCACGGTCACACTGGCGGTGAAGTGATAGATGGCAGTAATGCCGCCGACTGCGAGCAAGTCTGCATTTATTGGACCCAACAGGGTCCCAGGGTTCGCTATAGAAAAGAGGAGGACTGCCCATGCGGCAATCGATTCATATCCGGAAGATTAGTCGGTATCAGGTTCTGCTGGCGGTAATACTGAGCTTTGTTTTTGGAACGTCTGTGAAGGCGCAAGACAGAAAGATCAAACTGGCTGTTGTCGGCTTATCTAATCCCTCGACGCTGCAGAAGTCCAATATTGGCAACGCCCTGGTGGACATCCTCGACTCAGAAATCAGCACCGTTGGCAAGTATACCCTTCTCGAACGGGCCGAACTGGAAGAACTGAAGAAGGAACTGAATCTCGGTGAATCGGGCTTGGGGAATGCAAAAACTTTTGCTCAAAAAGGAGGGCTGACCGGTGCAGATTTCCTCCTGTTGGGAAAGGTTTCCGACTATACCTACAAGGAAAATGTATCGAGGAAGACACAGTTTGTCCCAGGCGTCGGGATCAGGGAGGTTCTCTTTTACGACCATGTCGGCGAGGTTCGTGTGGACATCCGCCTTGTAGACGTCAGAACCGGGGAAGATGTCCGGAGTGTTTCAGGCCAGGGTACTTCCCATGTGACTGGCAGTGTGAGTTTTCAAAACGAGTGGAATTACTACCTTTCAACTGATGGTCAGGGAACATTAGCGAACCTGCGAAGCTTGCTAACCGATGCTTCACAGAGTGCAATCCGGGATGCCGTACGCAAGCTTAATGACATGGAGCCTGACTTGGCGTCCGTTCGCGCTAACCGATCTATCAGCTCGGAGCTTTCAAACATCGGTGGAGGAAAAATTCTTGCCGCTCTCGGGCAGGGCCAATTCGTCATCGGGGTCCCTAGCACCGCAGGCCTGAAGGTCGGCGACAGGTTCCACGTTATCGCGGAGGTTCCGCTGAAAAACGCTCAGGGCGTGGTTGTTTATCAAGAGAAGCGCGAGGTAGGCGTGCTCCAGATTACGAATATCAGCGAAAGCGACCGAGCGCTGGCTCGCCTTGTAAACTCGACCGGAACGCCGGGTGGCGGGACCGGACCGGCCCAAGATGATGCGCTTGTGTTCGATCAGGCATATGGGAAGTCTCTGCGCGGGATGGCTGTCCCTGTGTCAGCCAACAGCGCTTCCTCGAACGGAGCGCAAAGCGGTGCAGCAACTACAGAAATCGCGACCTACGTCAGCCGAGGGGATCGATTCATGAATCAGCAGGATTATTCGGAGGCCTTGGAGCAGTATAAGCAAGCCCTGAGGCTGCAGCCAAACAGTGCGGAACTTCTCTTGAAGAAGGTGTTCGCAGAACTTCATGTCGGGGATTTATCTGATGCAGAGGGCGACGCTGAAGAGGCTATCAACGCCGGAGGCGCTATCGGTATCCTCAGTTACCACCCGCACTTCATGGGATATTCTTCGGGAAACCTGATCATCGCAAAGGGGAAATTAGCCTACCAGCCGAGGGCGGGAAACGACGGATTCAGTGTAAGCTCAAAAGCGCAGGTTGCACTTTCCGAGTCAACATATATGCGCACCGCCGTGCCGGACGTCATAATTAGCTGGCGCGGGCAGGATGGAAAGGGGCATAAGTACGACATGGTGTTTCCGATGTTTCTCACTGCGGTCCCCGGCACACTTGGCTTTCCGTATCACGCTGACGGCGACGCAGCAGATAAGACGACACGCCTGGATGGGTTGGTCATTCGTGTGATCAACGCAAGCCTGCCCTAGCAGCAGAGCGAATCCACATTGAACTGCGTCCCGACAAGCAAACCTCGTCTCCGCCTGCTTTGTCTCTCTGTGCCAAGGTGGGCTCCAAGGTTGGAATCACCTGCCCAGTTGAAGGCAGAGATGGCATCAGCACGTAGGTTACAGCCGCGACTGTTGCTTGCGCTCGTCGGACTCTGCGTTTTGGTTTGTGCCAGTTGCGGTGGCGGAGGAGGCGCTTCGCCGCCACCCAATCCGGGCACGCCTGCGGGCTCATACACATTGACGATTTCTGGAAGCGCGGGGAGTTTGAAACACTCGACCACTGTTGACCTGCCCCCCTTCTGTGGTCCAATCATAATGTAAGTTCCGGAGTTGAAATCAAATTCTTGGTTGTGAAGGCGAGGGGCGTGGGGGGAGACGCCCCTCGCGCCGCGGCCTGTGCCGCGAACTCCTCCGGCGTCTGATACCCCAGCGCGCTGTGAGGCCTCGCCTGGTTGTAATCCCTCCGCCAAGCTTCGATCTTTTCCCGCGCCTCCTGCAAACTCAGAAACCAGTTCTCGTTCAAACATTCGTCCCGAAACTTCCCGTTGAAACTTTCGATGTGGGCGTTTTGGGTAGGCTTGCCCGGTTCGATGAAGTGCAGCTCGACGCCGTGCTCGAACGCCCACTGGTCCACCACCCGGCTGATGAACTCCGGCCCGTTGTCCACCTGGATCGCTTGCGGGTAACCGCGCTCGCGGGCGACCTCCTCCAGCACGCGCACTACCCGCAGGCCCGGCAGCGAGGTGTCGACTTCGATCCGCGGCGACTCCCGCGTGAAGCCATCCATCAAATTCAGCGTGCGGAACTTCCTTCCGCTCGCCAGGTTGTCGTGCGTGAAGTCCATCGTCCACAACTGGTTGGGCCGCGTCGGCAGTAGCAGTGGGGTGCGGGCTGCCGCCTTCAGCCGCTGGCGCTGCCGGCGCCGCACGGCCAAGCCTTCCTCACAGTAAATTCGGTACACCCTTTTGTGATTCACCGGCCATCCTTCCCTTCGCAGCATCACCGTCAAGCGT
>Ga0307373_10015379_pt1 | contig 10417 bp, 10 predicted proteins | sample OX2MG_FD_202534 | JGI IMG/M metagenome (GOLD analysis project Ga0307373, IMG submission 202534) | Soil microbial communities from Risofladan, Vaasa, Finland - OX-2 | ecosystem: Environmental > Terrestrial > Soil > Coastal area > Acid sulfate soil | place: Finland: Risofladan, Vaasa | collected...
TCTATACCCGCCCAGGTATCCGTGCATACGTTCCTCCTTCCGAGTGCGTGTGCCGGCCTGATCAAAGGATTGCTTTCATGACAGCGACCCGAGGAACCGGACTCGACTCACCCCAGGCGACGGCACCAACCGACGTCAATGATGGGCCGACCTCGGTCGGGAACAGCCTCGGGGGGGCCGACGACCCGATCCACGTTGGGCGACCCAGCCCGTTCGCCAGGCTCGGCACGTGGGCCGCCACTCACTTCCGCAGGGTGCTCATCGCGTGGCTGCTGGTGCTCCTGGTTTTCGGGATCTTCGCCGTCCACGTCGAGAACGCCCTGGCCGGTGCCGGCTGGCAGGCATCGAACAGTCAGTCCGTCGCCGCCCGGGCGGTCATCGAAAAGGACTTCGCCGGCCTCGGTGCCACCGGGCTCCAGGTCGTGGTCGTCGATCACCACGGTCCGATCGCGTCGGACCCGCAGGCACAAGCGGTCGTGGCGAAGGCGACCCAGGTGCTCCGGAACGATCCGCGGGTGTCCACCGTGGTCCCGCCCCAGGCCGGAGTCTCGATCTCGAGGGACGGTCGGACGGCCATCATCACCGCCGGTTCGGCAGCGGACTCCAACAAGATGGTGCAGGCCGCCGACGCCGTGCAGCCGAAACTGGCGGCCCTGTCCTCGTCCGGCGTCAGCGTGACCCTGACGGGCGACAGTGCCTTGTGGGCCAACTTCAACACGGCCAACCGTTCCGCCATGCTCAAGTCGGAGATGCTGTCGTGGCCGGTGACAATCATCATCTTGATCATCGCCTTCGGCAGTCTGGTGGCTGCAGGGCTACCGCTCCTCCTTACCATGGCCGGGCTGCTGGTGGCTGCCGGTGCACTGGTGATCACCACCAAGTTCACCCCGGTGTCGATCTGGGCGCTGAACTTCGCCCTGATGTTCGCCCTTGCGCTCGGGATCGACTACGCCCTGTTCCTGGTCATGCGCTTCCGGTCGGCGTTGGAACGCCGGGGGGCGGAACCGGGTGACCGCGAGGCGATCGTTGCCTCCGTGGCCGAGACGGTCGACACCGCGGGCAAGGCCGTGGCCTTCAGCGCGCTGACCGTGCTTGCCTCCCTGGCCGCCATCCTCATCGTGCCGAGCCCGGCCTTCCGGTCCATGGCCTTCGGGATCATGCTGTCAGTCATCGCCGTGCTCGCCGCCACGCTCACGCTGCTGCCGGCTGTGCTCGGCAAGCTGGGAACCAACATCAACAAGGGGAAGATCCGCCTGGGACGCGGCGGCCCAAAGGTGGACGAGGGGCCGCTCGACCGGCTGCTCCACCGGTGGGGCAAGTTCCTATGGAAGCACCCGTTCCCGGCGGGTGCAGCCGCCCTGGTCCTTCTGCTCCTGGCCGCCGCCCCGGTCATCGGGATGCGCACCAACATGCCCTCGATCACGATCGTGCCGCCCAGCGCCAACGCCCGGGTCGGCTACTACCAGGTGACCAATGCGTTTGGCGCCGGCGCCCCTGGCACCCTGCAGGTGGTCGTGCCCGCCGGTGAGCAGGCCAAGGCCATGGCCATCCTCGCCCACACCTCCGGCGTGGCCGGAGCGGTGCAGGGTCCGACCAACGCCGGGTGGACGCTCGACCAGGTGGTCCCGACCACCGGGCCGTCGACGACCACCACGGGCGCGACCATCGACCACCTCCGTCAGGTACTGCCGGCCGGGACGCTGATCGGGGGGGCGGCCGCCGAGAACCACGACCTCCAGCAGTCGCTGGCATCCCACACACCGATCGTCCTCGCCATCCTCGGCGTCCTCGGGTTCCTGCTGCTCCTGATCGCTCTCGGTGCCCCGCTGATCGCGGCGATGGGCGTGCTCATCACCGCCCTGTCGGTGGCGGGCGCCTTCGGGATCGGCCGGCTCATCTTCCAGAACGGGTTCCTGTCCGGTCCGCTGAACTTCCAGGCCCAGGGGTTCATCGACGCCTGGGCGCCGCTCTTCTTCGGGGCCATGGTCTTCGGCGTGGCCATGGACTACACGCTGTTTATGCTGTCTGCGGCCAAGGAGCGCTACGAAACCCACCCCGATCCCGAGCACGCCATGGTCGGCTCGATGCGCACCTCGGGACGGGTCGTGCTGTCGGCCGCCGCGGTCATGATCGCCGTGTTCCTGACGTTCGCGCTGTCGGGGCCGCTGGCGCCCAAGGAGATGGGGGTGATCCTGGCCATCGCCGTGGCGCTCGACGCCCTGGTGGTGCGTCTGGTCGTGCTCCCGATCGTGCTGCGCCTGGGTGGTCACAGCGCCTGGCACCAGCCTAAGTGGCTCGGGAAGATCTTGCCCACAGTGAAGTTCTCACACTGAGGCGGGTACCCCACAGTTGACGGGTTTCCGTCGATGACGAAGGAGGCGTGACCATGGAACTGCCGGATGAGGTGGTCAAGGATCTGAGCGTGCGGCTGCGTCGTGTTGAGGGACAGGTCCACGCCGTGGAGACGATGCTGTCCGAAGGTCGCGAGTGCCGCGACGTCGTCACCCAGCTGAGTGCAGCGACCAAGGCGCTCGAACGGGTCGGCTTCCGACTCATGGCCAGTGGGCTCACCTATTGCATCCAACACCCCGAGGAAGCCGCAGAGTCCGGCTACCCGATCGAAGAAGTCCAGCGACTGTTCACCAAGTTGGCGTGAGCAGTGGGGTTCGATACCGATGACACACCAGAGAGAGAAGGAGCAGGAACCATGGGATTCGCCAAGTTCATGGCATCGACCACTGGTCGTGCCGTCCGGGTCATCGCCGGAGTGGCGCTGATCGTGGGCGGCGGACTGCTGGGTGGAGGATGGTGGACGCTCGCCGTCGTCGGCCTCGTCCCGCTCGCCGCCGGCGCCCTCGACGTCTGTCTGTTCAACGTCCTGTTCGGACAGCCGCTGAGCGGCAAGGCTGTCCGGGCCAGCTGAAAGACCACCGAGCGGGTTCGACGGGACCCTAGTGCCGGCCCCGTTGACCCACGCCGATTCGAGAGGCGGCAGCATGAGTACGACCGCGGGCCCCGTCATCGAGGTCTTCGCCGCACTTCTTCTGTGGCGACACCGACGCGTTCTGCCCGTCGCTCGACATCACCAAGGACCCCGTCGAGGGGTTGTCGGTCGTCCGGGACGTCTCGCGGTTGACGGCATTCGTGCAGCGGTGCCTCGCCCAACCCGGGCAGGTATGAGCTGTCGGCACGAGCTCGTGCTTGATACCCCAGGGGGTATCAAGTAGGCTGGATGCAGCGCAACCGATGGAGGTAGGAGATGGCACGAGTCGTAGTCCTGGGCGGAGGGATCGCCGGCCACACGGCGGCGCTCCATCTGTCCCGGATGCTGAAGCGGTCCGACGAGGTCATGGTGGTCACCCCGAACTCGAACTGGAACTGGATCCCGTCGAACATCTGGGTGGGCGTCGGCAAGATGAAGACCGACCAGGTGACATTCAAGCTCGGCCCGATCTACAAGCGGAAGGGCATCGGCTACGAGCAGGCACTGGCCACTGCTATCCACCCCGAGGGCAATACCGCACACGAGTCGCCCTACGTCGAGCTGACCTACACCGACCCGGCGCGCTCGGGTGAACACGGCGAGCTGGAGTACGACTACCTGGTCAATGCCACCGGCCCGAAGCTCAACTTCGGAGCTACGCCGGGCCTGGGTCCCGACGCCCACTCGTACTCGGTGTGCACCTCGGGTCACGCCGTGGAGGCATCCGCCGCGTTCCAGGCATCGATCGCCAAGATGAAGCAGGGCGAGCCCCAGGTCCTCGTCGTCGGCATGGGGCATGGGACGTGCACGTGCGAGGGCGCGGCCTTCGAGTACGCGTTCAATGTCGAGCACGAGGTGCGTCAGGCCGGCGTGCGCGAGCTGGCCGACATCATCTACCTGACCAACGAGTACGAGCTCGGGGACTTCGGCGTCGGTGGGTTGACCTTCACCCAGCAGGGGTTCCAGACCACGTCCAAGCTGTGGACCGAGTCGCTGTTCCGGGAGCGGGGGATCCGGGCCGTCACCGGTGCGCACGTGACCGGCGTGGAGGAGGGCATCGTCCACTACGAGCAGCTGGACGGCACCAGCAATTCGCTGGCATTCGACTTCGCCATGCTCCTCCCGCCGTTCCGCGGGGTTGACCTCCAGGCGTTCGACAAGGACGGCGAGGACATCAGCGCCGAGCTCTTTGCCCCCAACGGGTTCATGAAGGTCGACGCCGACTACACGGTCAAGCCGTTCGAGGAGTGGCGGGCCGAGGACTGGCCCCGCACCTACCAGGTGCCCGCCTACCCCAACATCTTCGCTGTAGGTATCGCCTTCGCCCCACCTCACCAGATCTCGCGCCCGAGGAAGTCCACCAACGGCACCGTCATCGCCCCGTCGCCGCCGCGCACGGGCATGCCGTCGGGGATCATGGGCAAGCTGGCCGCCGCCAACATCACCGCCATGATCGAAAAGGGCGACGCGGTCCAGGTCCAGTCGGCGTCGATGGCCGACATGGCGGCTGCCTGCGTGGCCTCCGCCGGATCGGGTCTGCGTCACGGGAGCGCAGCGTCGATGACCATGTACCCGGTCGTGCCCGACCTCCAGAAGTACCCGGGCACGGGGCGCAGCCTCAAGGACACCTTCGGCGAGATCGGCCTGGCGGGGCACTGGATCAAGCTCGCACTCCACTACATGTTCATCTACAAGGCCAAGGCCCGCCCGGGCTGGCACCTGATCCCCGAGTAGGAGGAGAGGAGAGGACGATGGACCACACTGCTGACGACATCGCCAGTGCACCGCTCCCGACGGCCAAGACCCTTGGGGCCCGCACGAGCCTGATCGCCCAGTTCGGCCGCTTCCTGGCCATCAACCTGAAGATGGCGAAGATCATTCGCAAGGAACACCGCTGAGCGGGTCCTCGCTCGATCTCAAGAAAGGACGACATATGTGTGCAGCAGTGACATGCAAGCAGTGCAGTCGCCCGTCCTGGAAGGGGTGCGGGATGCACGTGGAGCAGGTGCTGGGGCATGTCGCCCCAGCGGACCGCTGTCAGTGCCGCTCTCGCACGCCAACGAAGGGACGACGCTGGTTCGGTCGATGAGCACGAGCTTGGGGGAACGGGCGGAGCAACTGCCGGCAGCTGCTGGCAGTGGGACCTCCGCCTCGCCGTGTGGCGAGCCAGGGTTCTCTCCCGTGTACCGGCTCAGGAGCGGGTCGAACTAGGGAGTGATGGCGTGCCGAGCGGATCGCTTGATCGCAGCATTGGTCTGACTCAGCCCCACGACTGCCAAAACTCCATGTTCGGATTACGCCCGAACGACCCACAAGGCCTGGCCGCGGGCATGTCGCGTCGGGGTGCGCCGATGCTCAGTCCAGAGCGAGCACCGAGGTTCGGAAAGTGACGCTGTCTGACGTCCCATGGGAACCTGCGACGAGCCACTTGTCGACTGCCACGCCGCGGCTGTGGTGAGTCGGTTGGAGTGTGCTGGTAGATCCGATGGCGCTGCGCACGGTCCGTGCATGCGTGGCGGTCGGTGGGGCGACGAGGGAGTTCACGAACGTGTAGAGGGCGACCACCACCAGCAGCGCAGCGAACCATCGGATGAGATCGGACGAGGGGAGCCGATCAGCGACCCGATTGCCGACCAGTGCACCGACGAGCGCTGCAACCGTGAAGGGCACCGCGACGCGCCAGTCGACACCCGTCGTGGCAAGCCGAGACGAGAGAGCGACGGCGGAATTGATGGCGATGATGAGCAGCGACGTCCCGACTGCTTCCGGCATGTCGAATCCGAGGAAGAGAACGAGAGTGGGCACGATGATGAAGCCGCCGCCCACCCCGAAGAATCCGGTCATGAAGCCGACAGCAGTGCCAGCGACGACGAAGGTGACGACGAGCGAGACAGTGCCGTGCCCCGCGCCCCCACGCACAGGGCGGGCGCTTGCCCGGGTGTCGGTCGATCCGACCGATGGACCCTGGCGTCCGACCAACACCTCCGATTCTCGCGCATCAGTGGACTGGTGGACGGTCGGGGCTGGATCCTCCGGCCGGGCCGACGCCCACATGCGCCACGCGGCGACCAGCATCAGTCCCGAGAAGGCAATCAGGAGCACCGCGGGGTCGACGGCCCGATTAAGTCGCGAGCCCAGCAACGAGCCGCCGATCCCGGCGATGCCGAACCAGAGCCCGGCTGCCAACCGCACACGACCTCCGCGCCAATGACCGATCATCCCACCGAGCGCGGCGACACCCACCACCACGAGCGACATGGTCACCGCCGGTTTCGGCTCGAGACCCACCACGTACACCAGCGCCGGGACGGCAAGGATCGAACCACCACCACCGAGGGCGCCTAGCGCCATTCCGAGCAGGATCCCGAGTGGGAGGCTCAGAAGGAGTCTCATGCCACTCGACCTACTCCACCGTCGTCCATCTCGAACGGGAGTCCGGCGTCGACCCAAGCCACCGCTCCGCCATCGAGGTTCACGGCATCGAATCCTGATCGCAGCAGTTGGTCCGTGACCGCAGCCGAACGGCGCCCGGAACGGCAGATGACGATGATGTGCCGGTCACGCGGGAAGCCGGCCATCTCGTCGGCGACGGCATCCACGGGAATGTGCACGGCAACTGGGGCATGCCCGGCAACCCACTCGTGTGCTTCTCTGACGTCGACGAGGAGTGCTCCACCCGCCACGAGCTCGGCAGCCCGTGTCGGACCGATGCCGATGCCTGAGTTCTCGGATTGCAACCTCGCCATGGCTACCCTTCTCCCTTCACGACCAGAAGTTTTTCGTTCCACGGGCCTTCCATGTGGAATATACCCTATGGGGTATTGTTGAACTACACAGCGGCGCACCAGCCGGGCCTGCCGGAGTGAAGGAGTGAACATGTACAGGGATGTGGAAGCCCCGGAAGTTGCGGCTCGGCTCGGCACGCCCGAAGAGTTGTTTCTGGTCGATGTCCGGGAGTCCGCGGAATTCGACGAATGGTCGATCCCCTCGGCGGTGAACATCCCTGTCGGACAATTGGCTGCCAGGATCGACGACGTCCCGGACGACCGCGAAGTCGTGGCGGTCTGTGCCTCTGGCAGTCGGTCCGCACTGGCCGCCGAAACGCTCAGTCGGTCAGGACGACAAGTGGGCAACCTCGTCGGCGGCATGCGGGCGTGGGGGCAGACTTACGATTCCGTCACCTTGGAGTTCGTTGACTTGCGAATCGTCCAGGTCCGACGGCGGGGCAAGGGGTGTCTCTCCTACCTGGTGGGGTCCGCCGACCGGGCATTCGTCATCGACCCTTCAGCTGACATGGACGTCTACCTGCGGCTTGCGGACGAACACGGATGGACCATCGAACGGGTCTTCGACTCGCACCTCCATGCCGATCACCTGAGTGGAGCACGGGCGCTGGCAACCAGCACGGGCGCGTCGCTCCACCTCAACCCAGCGGACAACTTCGAATTCACCTACGAGCCTCTGGCAGATGGCGACCGATTCGATCTGCCCGGCGGGCATGGGTTCTCGGTGGTCGCATTGCGCACCCCAGGGCACACACGGGGTTCCACCGTCTATGTGGTGAGCGACCGAGCGGCACTCACGGGTGACACCCTGTTCATCGAGAGTGTTGGTCGTCCCGACCTGGCCGACCAAGCCAAGGCGTTCGCGGACGATCTGTACAATTCGCTCCACGAGTCCTTGCTCGTCCTGCCCGACGAGCTCCTCGTGTTGCCCGGCCACTACGGCGACGAGGTGCTTGTCCGTCCCGATCAACCGGTCGGAGCGTTGCTGGGTGACCTGCGCGATGACCTCGAGGCACTCTCGTTCGATCGGGCCGCCTTCGTGGAGTGGGCCGCGTCTCGTTCGGTTGAGCGGCCTCCGAACTACACGAGGATCGTCGAGGCGAATATGGGGCGAGTGAGCGACCCGTTGGCCGCGCTGCGTGAACTCGAAGTGGGCCCGAATCGCTGTGCCGTGTCGCATTGACGTGCAGGCAACGGGTCGCTGGAATCCTGGAAGCTCCGGCGTCGCCGGGTGCGACGACCCTGGCCGGGAGGCAGAAGGGCGTCCGCAGCGCCGATACCAGCAAGGCGAGTACGTACATGCCGGACCGTCGGGTTCGGTCGGATCGCCGTCGTGACACGTTGCTCGTTCGCCCGCCCTGGGAGGAGAGCGTGCCGTGCTCCGAGCAGCCAGTGGGCCGCGTGGCGCCTCGGTATCGGCGTAGCTCCAGTGCCGGTTACGTCCCGACGTGGAGCCACAGGTTCGGCCGATGACTGATCATTCCGGAGCGCAGGCCATGTGGGAGCAGCGGTACAGCGTCGACGACTACGTCTACGGAACGGAACCCAACAGTTTCATAAGGGAGAACGTGTCGGCACTGCCAACGGGGGACGTTCTCTGTCTGGCTGAAGGTGAGGGCCGCAACGCGGTGTTCCTTGCCACCACAGGTCGCCGGGTATCAAGTGTCGACCTGACCGAGGCGGGGGTGGCGAAGACGCTTCGGCTTGCCGTAGCCGCTGGCGTGCCTGTCGATGCTGTCGTTGGTGATCTGGCCAACTACGACTTGGGTGTGGACCGTTGGGACGCAATCGTCTCGATGTTCGCCCACATGCCTTCGCCGGTTCGGGTCGATCTCCACAAACGCGCCGCGGCATCTCTTCGGCCCGGCGGCGTCTTCCTGCTGGAGGCGTACACGCCGGATCAGATCGGTCGGGGTACTGGCGGACCGGCGTCAGTGGACCTGATGATGACTATCGAGGGCCTGAGGAGCGAGCTTGAGCCCCTCGAGTTCTTGCACGCCGAAGAACGGGAACGAGAGATCGTCGAAGGTACTCACCACACGGGCATCGGATCGGTCGTCCAGGTAATCGCCCGCAAGAAGGCGTAATCGGGTTGCTTCGGAGCCGGGTCGCCACATCGCGGTGGTCCAGCGCCTTCAAGGGTCGTGTGCTCGCTATCCAACCAGTCACCTGGCGTCCTGACAATGCCCATGCCCGCGGGCGAGAGGAGGGCCTTCTGTTGGGGGAGCGGCTCATTATCAGGAGCGGGTCAGGCAGGGATGGATTCGGTCAGCGTGGTCATACTGAGCGATTCCAGTGGTTCGTCGATAGCGCGTACCCCATTGCGTGGGGGCACCTGCCGAGGCAAGATCATGTGGCGAGATGAGGCGGCACACCTCTTCGGTTTGGCGCCATGGCGGTTCCGTCGGCGACGCCTGAGCCCTCAGCTTCCGGCGGTGTCCCCGGTGAGCTGCCGCAGCAGTCGCGTGGCTGCAGGCATCAGCGGCCGCTTGCTCGGCCAAATCGCACGAATCTTTCGTTCGAGCGGGACGCCTGAGGTCGCGACGATCAATAGGCGCCCATCGGTGACCTCTGGTTGGACAGCCAATCGGCTGAGCACGCCAGGCCCGGTTCCTGCGGCAACAGAGGCTTTGATGGCCGTCGTTGACGCCAGCTCGACGAGGGGCGAGAGCTCCAATCCGGATGCGCCGAGGGCGCGCTCGAGCACTTCCCGTGTGCCCGATCCCGCTTCGCGAAGTACGAGCGGCGTCGCAGCGAGGTCGGTAGCCGACAGTGGTCGGCGTCGGCGCGCCCATGGATGTGACGGCGCCACCACGACCACGAGGTCGTCGCCGGACACGACGCGGGTCTGCAGATCAGGCGGATCATCGGGGCCCTCGACGAACCCGATGTCAGCCCCGCCGCGCAACATGACCTCGGCAACGTGCTCGGAATTCCCCATCTCCAAGGAGACGGCGACGTCCGGATCGGACCCTCGTAGGCGGCTCAGCCACCCCGGGACGAGGTACTCGGCCACGGTCATGCTGGCCGCGATGCGCAGGGTGTCCTGACCCTCGGACCGCACTGCTGCAGCCCCGAGGAGCAGGTCCCGCATGCTCTCGAGGACCGCCTCGCTCCACTGCACGACCGCCAGCCCGGTGGCGGTGAGGCGCGCCCGGCCGGCCGACCGGTCCAGGAGCTCGAGGTCGAGCGTCCGCTCCAGCGACCGGAGCCGCATGCTCGCCGCCGGCTGACTGATGTGGTGTGCGCTGGCGGCCTGACGGATCGAACCCAGCTCGGCCACGCTGCGGAGCAGGTCGAGCGAGCGGATGTCGGGCACCGGTTCGGCAAGGGGCATAAGGCAACCTTATGGGATCACGCCGAATTTCGGTCTACCGAAGGTCGTCCATCCGGTAGAGGGTGGACACATGGAAGAACGGTCGCCTGTTGCCACCTCGAGTACCCCGGCGGAGGTGGAGGCCGCTCCGGGCCAGACCCGGCCGGAGCGTGCGAGAGTGCTCCTGCCCGGGTTGGCACCGGTGGTGGTGCTCGCCGCCGTGGCCACTGTCCTCGGTCACTTGGTCCCAGTGGTGGGGGCTCCGGTGTTCGCCGTCCTCGGTGGCATCGGGATTGCGCTCATCCGCCCTCCGGTGGAGCGGGCGCGCCCCGG
>Ga0307373_10015380_pt1 | contig 10417 bp, 13 predicted proteins | sample OX2MG_FD_202534 | JGI IMG/M metagenome (GOLD analysis project Ga0307373, IMG submission 202534) | Soil microbial communities from Risofladan, Vaasa, Finland - OX-2 | ecosystem: Environmental > Terrestrial > Soil > Coastal area > Acid sulfate soil | place: Finland: Risofladan, Vaasa | collected...
CCCCGAGCTGACCCCGGCCAATCGGACGGGGGCAGCGGCCAGCGAAGTGTCGGAGCACGATGCCGGCCTCGGAGGCGCCCATGAGCCGTTCTCGATTCATGTCGCTGCCAGAGCTGTGGTGGCCCGCGAAGTGGCCAGGCTTCCGCACAGCCGCGTTCGCACCGGCACCGGCCCCTGTCGTGGAGCGACTGGACCGCCGCGACCCCCCGGACCTCCTCGACCGGCCAGGACGGCGCGATCACCCAGAACGCCGCGATCGCCGGAATCGTCCCCGGATCACGGTGCTGCGGCTCGCCGCGGTCCTGGAGCCAGCCGTGGCAGAGCTGCTCACCGAGGCGGTGCTCGCCCGGGTGCTGGCCTGCGGCAGGGATGTGGGGACGGTGGTGCTCGACCTCGGGCCCGGCACCGAGATCGAGGCGGAGAGCTGCGCGGCGCTGCACGCGCTGCACGACTGCCTGCGCAGGCTCGGCACCCGGCTGCGGCTGGCGGCCGCCTCGGCACAGGCGCGGGAGCTGTTCCGGAGCACCGGGCTGACCCACCAGCTGGGAGCCGGGGCGATCCACCCCTCCCTGCGCTCGGCGGTGCTCGCCACCTACGCGGAGCTGCCCGGCCCTGGACTGGTCACCGGCGACGTGCGGGCGGCGCTGGCCAAGCCCGCCCACCCGCTCGCGCTGGCGCCGCCGGCCGACGGCTGACCGCCTGTCACCTCGCGCTCGCCGCCGTGCTTCACCCGCCGAGGGTGGGGCGCGCGGCCGGCGGTCGTTGGTGGACTGTGCTGGCCACGATCACCGTGCAGGAGGAGGAATCACATCAATGGCTGACCTGATTGCCATCGGGTACCCGGACGAGTCGACCGCTGAACTCGCCGCGGCCGAGGCGCGCCGCCTGGCCAAGGACCTGATCATCGAACCCGACGCGATCGCCGTCATCGTCCGGGACAAAGAAGGCAAATTCCACGTTCACACCAGCCACCACCCGGTGGGCGCGGGCGCGACCTGGGGAATGTTCTGGGGGCTGCTGTTCGGGCTGCTGTTCTTCATCCCGTTCTTCGGGCTGGCCATCGGCGCGGGCATGGGCGCGCTGATGGGCAAGATCACCAAGTCGGGGATCGACCGGGAGTTCCAGGACCAGGTCCGCGACATGCTCCAGCCCGGCACCTCCGCCCTGTTCCTCATGGTGGAGAAGGTCACCCCGGACAAGGCCGTGGACGCGCTGAGCCAGTACGGCGGGAACGTCCTGAAGTCCTCGCTGAGCAAGGAAGGCGAGAAGGAACTGCAGGACGCCCTGCACGGCGGATCTGCCAAGTAACTCACCTCCCAGGCGTGCCCGGCGGTGACAGGGCCGGGCGCGGTCGCACCGGGCACGACCGGCAGCGGCCGGGGGCGGCCAGGCTCGGGGGCAACTGGCCGCCCCCGGTTTCCGGTGAGCCGGGAAGGGCCACATGGGCAGCATGACCAAGGACAAGCCCGCACGCAGCGGGCCTGGCGGCCGCGTAGGGAGCGGGTCCCGCAGCGGGCAAGCTGGCCGCGGCGTGTTCCGCGCCAGCGGTGCGGGGCAGCCGGGACCCCGCTTCGGGCTCCTGCTGCTCCTGCTGGTCATCGCCTACCTGGTCTCCGCCTTCGGTTCCGACACTGTGACCAGCGTGGTCCAGATCGTGCTGTTCCTCGGGGCAACAACGCTGGCCCTGCGCAACGGCCAGCTGGACCGCCGCACCGTGCATGTCGCCATCGCGGTCATCGTGGGCGGGTCGGCGGTCGCGGTGACGCTGGCCCTGACCCACGCGGCCGACGAGGCCACCGGGGCGGCCAACCTGTGGGCCGCCCTGGTTCTGCTGCTCGGTGTGGTGCTCATCGTCCGGCGGGTCCTCGAACAGTCCCAGGTGACGATGCAGAGCATCTTCGGCGCCATCAGCGCCTACATGATCATCGGGCTTATGTTCGCGTCCGTTTACGCGGCGATGAACAAGCTCAGCGGCGGGATGTTCTTCGTCAGCGGGCAGACGGCCAACGTCAAGACATTCCAGTACTTCAGCTTCACGACCCTGACCACCCTCGGCTACGGCGACTACACCGCCGGCCAGAGCAGCGGTCAGGCGGTGGCGGTGATGGAGGCGCTGATCGGCCAGATCTTCCTCGCCACCCTGGTCGCCCGCCTGGTGGCGGCCTTCCGCGGGCCGCGCCAGGGCAGCCCGGAGGCCCCCTCGCGCCTGCCCGCCCGGCCCGGCCGGGCAGGGCCGGGCGGACGGCTGCCGCGCTCATCCCAGCCGCGCCCGCCCCAGAAGGGAGGACGGCGGTGGCCCGCCGGGGCCAGCCGCACGAGACGGCTGGCCGGGCGGGCCCCCCGCATGCCGCCGGCTACACGTACTTCATCTCTCGCCCGTGCACAGCCAGGGCGTAGATCACGATCACGTCCAGGGCGATGATGATGATGCCCCAGACCGGGTAGGCCGCGATGAACGCGAGGTTGACGATCGCGCTGATCACGGCGAAGGCGATGCCGAGGACCCGTGCCCACGTCGCGCCGGTCATGATGCCGAAGCCCACGAGCACGATGGCGACGCCGATCCCGAAATGCACCCAGCCCCAGGTGGTGTAGTTCACATGCACCAGGAGATTGTTCGAGCTGACCAGGTAGTAGCTCCGCTGGAAGACGGCGACGAGGCCCTCGATGATCTGGAAGGCGCCGAGCACAATCATCGCGACACCGGCGAAGATGATCCAGCCGACCCACCCGGTCGTCGTCCGGGTAGGCGCGTGCGCCGCCGGCCGCGGGGCCGAGGGCTGGTTGGCATGTGTATCGCTCATCCTGTCCCATCCTTTGTCGGCGTGCCAGGGGTGCTCTTCCACGCTTGCCAGCCTGGGGCGCGCAGGCATCACCCAGCCTGGGTGAAAAACGGCGGATGGCCATTGCTATGCCCTGATTCGGCTGATTTTGCTGGGGAATGGGCGGCTCAGCCCTTGGACAGGAAACGGAGCCGGGCGGCCCGCGCGTCCCACGAGTAGATGACCACGGTGCCGGCGATGACGTCGTGCAGTGCCCGGCGCTCGCGGCCGACCAGGATGCCCAGGAATCCCAGCCCGAAGAGCAGGAAGCTGAACGGAAATGCGAGCGTCCGTACTGCGGCACGCCGGGCACCGGCATCGGCGCCATCTTTCCGGACCACCCGCACACCGAGCAGTGCCATGCCGAACGTCTTGCCGCTGGCCGCCCATGAATAGGCGAAGTAGACGAACAGCCACCCGACGAACACCACGCCCACGATGGGGTCGCTGGTGTTCCAGCTGATGGATTTGCCGGTCACCACGCTGACCGCGAACGAGACAGCGGCCAGGCCGAGCATGAACACCCCGGTGCTGACGCCCGCGTCCACCACGTACGCGGCGAACCGCGATGCGAATCCCGCGTAATGCCCCTGAAGGTTCTGCCGGGTGACGGCCGGGGCGCCGGCGGCAGGCGTGAGACCGCCCGCGCGGGCGGTCACGACCCCGCCACCGCACGCAGCCCGTCAGGCGGGCCGGGCGGGCCGGTGTAGGGGTGGCGGCGCAGCCGCCCCACCCAGCGGGCGATGAACTCGTCCAGCCCGACGGCCTGGCTGCGGACCACGTCGAGTGCATCGCTGGCCACCCCGCCGGAAGATCTCGCGATGACCGCGCCGAGGTCGGTCTGCTCCATCAGCGCGTCGATGTCGATGCGCTCGGCGACGCCGTTCACGTCCACGGCCGACAGCAGGTGGTCGATGTCTACCCGGGCGAGCAGCGGGTCGAGATCCAGCCGGGCGAGCAGGCGGTCCATGTCGACCCGGTCCAGCAGGGCGTCGATGTCCATCCGCTCCAGCACCCGGTCAACATCGACCCGGTCCAGCAGGCCGTCGACGTCGACCCGGTCCAGCAGCGCATTCACATCCAGCGCGGATACCACCAGGTCGACCACCCGCTCCGCGACGCTCTGGGCCAGCGCCTCCATCGGCGGGGCCAGCCGGCCCCCAACCGAGCGCAGCCGCGCAAACGGGTCCACAAAACCAGTATCGGGACGCAATCGCGGCCGGGACCACCCGCCAGGGGTGAGCCACCCCGGCGGCGGTCCGGTCAGCCACCGTTATGGTGACCTGCCGCCTGGGGCCGGGCAGGCGGCCGGCCGATCAGCTCGATGAGGCCCAGCACCACCACCAGGATGATCGCGATGACAATCGCGACGACCCCGCTCGGCTGGCTCCAGAACACGAAGATGACGATGGCGAGCGCGACCGCCGCGATCCGCAGCCCGGTGCGGTACCGGTAGGTCCACTGGCCGACCGGCCCGGTGCGCAGCCCGGCCTGCTCTCCGCTTTCCCGCAGCCAGCCGAGCCCGGACGCCGCGCCGCGCCGCGTCCGGACCGCGGTCACCGACGGCCCGGTGAAGAACGCCCCGATCGCCACGATCAGGCCGACGACCAGCACCAGCCGCAGCCCGTTCTTGATGAACCGGACAAGGGTGTCGAACAGGACGGCGGCGGCATCGGCCGGGATCACATCGTTCGGCACGCTGTTGAGGTAGACGGTACGGAAGATCGCCAGCCCGGCAGCCAGGATCAGCATGGAGACGGCGACCCCCAGCCCGGCCCAGATCAGGGCGCGCCGGTGCCCGCGCGCGACATAGACGCCCAGGCCCAGCAGCACCAGGGCGATGATCGGCAGCCAGAAGCCGACGGCGGTGATGAGCCGGTACGCGGTCTGCGCCTGGACGAGCTTCTTGGCCGAGAACAGCGGGAAGCTGGTGTGTATCGGCGGGATCTTGTCGACCAGTGAGAGACCCTTGGCGCTCAGGTCCTTCTTGACGACGTTGATGAACGGGGCCAGGTCCAGGGTGACCTGCCCGTTGCTGATGACGACCGCCCCGCCGCCCTGGCCGGACAGCGCCTTGACCACCTCAGCGTGAACGCTCCGGTTGACCTGGACCCACAGCCGGGCCACCTGCGGGCTGGCGAGGATCTTGGCTATCTCGCTGTGGATGAACCCCTGCACCGCGCCCGCCAGCTGACCGGAGAAGTCGTGCAGCAGCCCGCCGACCCGGGGCAGGCCCTTCTGCGACAGCAGGGCGGCGGCCTCGTTCGCGCGCTTCTGCAGCTGGAGCTGAGCGTTGATCTTGGTGCTGATCTTGTCGGTGAGCGCGCTCTGGACCGCGGGCTCGCTGATCACCGGTGCCACGTTCGCGACATAGCGGTCGGTGTTGGAAATCTGGTTGGAGCCCCACACCGCCACCACCGACAGCGGGGCCAGAACGCAGCCCAGGAAGATGAGCAGGGTGGCGACCGGGGCCCGCCAGCTGAGCCGGCGATGGCGGACGGGCGGCCCCCCACCCTCGCTGCCGACCTGGGCGCGCAGCCGCTCAAGCTCGGCTCGCTCATCCCCCTCCAGGCCGCCATCCCCGGTGGGTGGGCCGGGGTCAGACATGGGCCGCCTCCTCCTCGCCGTTCACGGCTGGGACACCCCGTGGCCAGGGCACCTATACGGTGTCCGGCCTTCACCGCCCGCGCCTCGTCCCCGCTGGGTGAATCCAGGCCCCGGCCTGGCGGTATGCCCTGGTGCCCACGCACGGCGGGCCAGGCGTGGGCCGGCGCCGCACCCGGCCAGGCCGCGCAGGCGGCCATCCCGGCGCCGAAACGGGCGGGCAAATGGCGGTAACCTTGATCGTGAATGGGTAGTTCACCCGGATCGGGTGAGATGGCCCGAGCGCAGACCTGAGTGGAGGCCCGGTGACCATCGGAGGAAGCGCCGCACTGATCATCATCGGCGCGATTCTGCGGTTCGCGATCATCTGGACGCCGAAGTACCTGAACATCCAGGCGATGGGTGTGATCTTGATGCTCGGCGGCATCGTCGGCCTGGGCATCTCGCTGAGCATGATGGTCACGCGGCGGCGCAGCCAGATGGGGGCCGAGGTCACCGAGCAGCGCCGCTACATCGAGCCCCCGCCGTGACGTGCCGCGCGGCTCACGCGCAGGCGTGAGGCCGGCGGTCAGGCCGGCAGCAGCGACCAGGTGACCACGCCGTACGCCAGATGGGGGACGGCGTCACTGAGCCAGGAGCTGAGGTCCCAGGATCTCGGATCGCTGACTCCGAGCCCGTACATGCCGATATCGGTGGCCGCCATCGCGGCGCTGGCCACCAGCGCGGGGCCCAGCACGGGTCCCAGCCCGCGGAACACATCGTGGAGCTGCCCAGCCGCCGCCCCGACGAGGACGCCGGTGGCGATGCCCGCTAGCGCCCCGAGTCCCTGCAGCCGGTTCTGCCGCACCTGGCCCTCCCCCGGGATGGTGCGGCCGGCACGCTTGGCCAGTTCCTCGACCACGTCCTCCGGCGTACTGCTGGCACCGCGTCCCCGCCACACCATGTCCAGATAGGTGGCGGCGTTCAGCGCCGTCGTCCCGGCCAGTCCGGCCATGGCCCCCCGCATAGCTTTCTCCAGCATGCAGACCCGGTGCCCGGCACAGCCGGGCCGAAACAACGCAGCGGCCCCAGGTGACGGGGCTGTCGCAAAATGGTGGGCTGCGGTGCCGTCATCGTAGCCACAGCTAACTCCAGATATCTGGATACAGCCAGGCATAGCTGAGGATCATGGGGGCATGGTGACCGATTCCGATGTCTACGAGGAACGCTACCGCTGGAGCCGGCGCACCACGTCGGTGGTCATCGGTGGCGCCCTGTCCGTGGCGGTGTCGATCGGCGTGAAGATGCCCCTGCTGCCGACAATGGCGCTCTTCGCAGGGGGCGTGCTGGCCGTGCTGTGGGGGGTGCTGCAGCGCCGGGTCGCGCTGCGGGTGGACGCAGCCGGGGTCACCCTGGGCGGCTCATCCCTGCGCTACCGGGGCAGCACCGCGGTGGTCCCCTGGGCTGACATCGTGACCGTGCTGCTATGGCAGCAGGTGCTTCCGACCGGCACGTTGATGCCGTACGTGGGTCTGATACGCCGGCGGGGAGCGGCGCCGCTGGCGGGATCCGCCGGTCGCGGCGGCCAGGCGGCGGCCGGAGGGCTGGTGCCCGACATCCCTGCCGACACGATGACGGTCAGTCGCGCGGTGAACGGCTGGCAGCTGAGCCGGCGCGGCCTGGCCAGCGCAGTGACCGGCTTCGCGCCAAACGTCTTGGTGGTGGACCACGACACCGGACGGGTGATCACCGAGGACCAGGAGTAGCCCGCGCAGCGCCGCCAGACACCTGCCTGCGATGTCTCGCAACATCACACTGGTCGGGATGGCCGGATTCGAACCGGCGGCCTCCTGCTCCCAAAGCAGGCGCGCTAACCAAGCTGCGCTACATCCCGTGGAACCCGCACCGCAGCCTATCGCCCCACCGGCAGCGGCCCGCCGCAATGTCGTTCGGCCCCGCCAGCCCAGAACCGGTACGCTGTCGGTGCTCACCCGGTCCCGGGAGCACGGCTCCCACCGGGCGCGCGGGCGTAGCTCAATGGCAGAGCCCCAGCCTTCCAAGCTGGTCATGAGGGTTCGATTCCCTTCGCCCGCTCCTACCGAAAAGTGCAGGTCAGACCATGCGACTAGCGATCATCACCTGACTCGCCGAACCGTGCAGCTGCCGTTCGTGCCACATACGTGCCCGAGCCAGGTCAGACCGCGAAGTGCCGCATCCCCCGCGGCGGCCTTGGATGCAGGCCATGAATGCAACTAATTGCTTACGAGAAGCAACTTCACTACAATGACTACATGAGCGCACAGACCCTCGGCTTCGCAGTGCAGCCCGAAGATCGGCCAGTGCTGGACGAGCTGGTCGCCTACTTCGGCGACGGCAACAGATCGGCCTACCTCCGCGTCACGCTGCGGATCATGAAGTCGGTCATGCTGGCTGACCGGCTGCGCGAGGCACAGGCTTACGGCCAGCAGCGCACCGCGGAACTCGGCATCGATTCCTCGGAGGTCCCGGCACGTGTCCGGGAGTTCTTGAAGGGGAACGCTGGGCCGACGGGGCAGTGAGCCACATTGAGCCGGTCCCGACTGCCGTCGTCTACGACGTAAACGTGCTGGTGACTGCTGTCGCGAGCGGCAACAGCCCTTTCCGCTCTTGGCCGTCGCCGCCACCGGTCTCTGGAAACGCCTCCGCTGATTGCGTGGGAATCATCGTCGATGCAGCCGAATTCGCCCTCTGGCTATCGCCCCACATCCTCGCGAACATCGACCGGGTCCTAGAGGATCTCTTCAAGTGGGAGCACGCACAAGCTGACGCCTACCTCGCGGTTATCACAGCGGCGGCCGAGCATAGCGGTGGAGGGCTGCTGACGGACGTACCCCGGACCATGCATGATTGCCCTGATCATGAGGACAACCTCATCCTGGATCTCGCGGCCGAAGTCGGAGCCATGCTCATCGTGTCCAACGACACTGACCTGCTGTCGATGTCTCCGTGGCGCGGCACGCCTGTCCTGACGCCCGCGGCATTCACCGCCAAGGTTGACGCAATGCGGCGCCACGCGCGAAGGCGACACCGCTGACGCCCGGGATGCCACCCCCCGTTGCCGAATTGCGCTATAGACATACATCAAGGCGGCACCGCGGCGAACACCGCCCGCGCCCAGGGCCTTCCCGCCATCCCCGGCGAGGCCGCCGCGCCCCTGATCCACGCGTTCAGGCACGGTGTCCTGCTCGGCCTGTCCCAGATTCCCCGCGTCCCCGGCCGCAAACAGGAGCCCGGCCGCGACCTGCTCGAATGCTTGCGCGACCGGCAGGACGACGTGCTCCGCTTCACCACAGCAACCAGGAACACCAGACACCTGACACGGAGGGTGACCAATCGGCGAGTTGCCCATTGCGTTGGGGGCGTGACCGATGCCCCCTGCGGTGCCCCCTCGACCGTCTCAGACCAGTTCCCATCCTCGATGACGCCCGCAGTCATCCACTTCCGGATGAGCCGCAGGACTCGCTTGTCCGCAATGCGATGCTCGAGGAACCTCTCCATCCACCGGGGAGCGGATCATCGGGCGGGAATGGGTCAGCCAGGGTCGGAACCGGCTCATCGAGCAGGTGGAAGATCGTGCGCTGGACTGCCCACCGCAGCGGCTGCGGCAGTGCCTCGATCTCCTGCCACGACTGTCCAGGGAAGCGGACCTGGCGATCACTCACCAAGTCCCCACGCCTCGGCGAGCTGCTCTCGCGTGAACACCGGCGCGTCATCGCCTGGCCCAGGATCAGTCTGGATGCGCGCCGTGGCGACACCACGCCCGACCTCACGCCGGAGCCGCCTCAACTCGGCCTTCAGCCCATCCAGCTCAGCACGGGAGATGGTCACCATCTCCGACGCTCCAGCGCTCACGTACGGCTCCCCTCGGCTTCGCTCCCCTGACCCGAGTGTAGAGCCAGGCGTCCCCAGCGCAGCTGCCAGCAGCAGCGACCACCGGGCACGGGCCGGACTTCAGACCAGCCCGGAACGTCGTGCCCGCTGCGTGCCCGGTAGCAGGGTCAGTGACCGTGTTCAAGGGGTGCTCACGGTCACCTGCGAGCACGCCCTGACCTGGGCCACAGGCCCAAAGACAGCAGGAGTTGCCGGCCAGCACGGCAGGCAAGCACGAACCTGCCGCCGTGGACGACGGCAGCGAGCAGAGGAAAGCGGAAGAACTCGCCTCCTCCGTACCCTGGAACCCGTTCATGTGTCGGTGTGGATGAGCGAACGCGAGTGAGAGCGGGACGGGTCGCTCCCATGATGACCTCTTCCAGCTCGAAGGTCATGCTCTGAACGCCGCCGGTCGCGAGCGTGGGCACATCCTGCCCGGCCAGCTGGGCCACACCATCAGGGCAGTTGGCCGGCCTTGCCGACCACGGCGATCCGCAGGACGGCGTTTCCGTTCACGGTTCCCCTCGGCATGGTGGTGCCGTTCAGCGCGATCTGCGAGTCGCCGACGTACAGGTAGGTCTTCGGATCGAAGATCAGCTCGTCGAGCGTGCCGTGGGAGGGGTCATAGGCGGCGACGGCGATGCCCTGGTGGCCGGCCAGGGTGGTGGCGTGGTCGATGACCCTGATGCCCTCGATCTGGGACAGGGCCTGGAACATCAGTGCGGAGGCCCGGTGCGGCACGAGGAACTGGCAGGTGCCGCTGACAATGCCCATGATCGCGCCCGCGGCGGGCGGCGTGCCCTGGCCGGTAGCGGCGGAGCGGAGCAGATACCGTTTCATGGCCTTGACGGTCCGTGGCAGTTTCGTCACGTAGGCAGGCGGGCTTGGGCAGCTGGCCTTCCAGTACCAGTTGGCATGCGGCAGCGTGCGGCAGTTGTACATGGGGAAGCCGTGAAACCACCTTTTTCCTGGCGGGTAGCGCAGCAGGGTCAGCCCGCCGTGCCAGCCGTCAGCGGATAGCCAGGCGCGCGTTATGGTGCGCCTGTTCCCTTCCGTCACGTACCGGGAGACCGATTCGGTGTACACGAACTGGTCCGGCCGGG
>Ga0307373_10015381_pt1 | contig 10416 bp, 12 predicted proteins | sample OX2MG_FD_202534 | JGI IMG/M metagenome (GOLD analysis project Ga0307373, IMG submission 202534) | Soil microbial communities from Risofladan, Vaasa, Finland - OX-2 | ecosystem: Environmental > Terrestrial > Soil > Coastal area > Acid sulfate soil | place: Finland: Risofladan, Vaasa | collected...
ATTCGGGCCAGCTGATAACTGCGCCATCTGGTTATACATGCCGCCTTGTAGCTGGGGCTGGATAACCTGGGTATTGGGAGGTAACGGGTAATTCGCGGTTGAATTCGCAAGTTGATTCCCAGTGGTCGCCGGATTGATCGGTGGCGCTCCCGCGCCTGAATTCGCAAATTGATTCCCAGTGGGCGGCGCAGCGCCCCCTTTGCCGCCTAACGCGGAGTTCATCGCCTGAATGGATAATCCCTGTAAATTAGCCGGAATCATAAGTTTCTCCGCATAACTGTATCCACACAATCAAATCCAGGCCAAATCTTTTGCCACCCTGGGCGCCCTACGATAACAATCGAATGACAGCCGTTAAATTTCGCATAGGCTGTAAATGTATCAATACCGTCCTGCGTCCATTCGTGCATTCCAACACCACCACATAGCACAATCACGCATAGGCGTTCTTTAGGGAAAGATTGTATCTGTGTGACAAATGCCGCTTTACCTGGAATTTCCCATAAGTGCATCCGGCTGTTAATAATCTCCGTAAACAATGATGGCAAATCCCAGGATGTCTGTAATGCTATGGCCTTTTCCAACAACGGCGAACAGACAGCCCAGCGTTTGGATGCATCCCAGGGAGGGATATAGTTCATATCTGGCCCGATGGCATTTGATATACCGAAAATCCAATAGCATCTGTAAAAGCACCGGCCGCCTGTATCGAGAACCGATGAAATCGGCCTTCAGCCCTGAAGGGGACCATATTGCTGCGTATATTCACATTAGCGTAGGGGCTGAGCGCGCTGCTGTCTGCAAGACTATTCCGCACGCCCACAGCGACGACTGCCGTTCCTTCGCATAATGGCCGGATACCATTGACAAAACCACGCCCACCGGGGTTGATCTGGAAATCCTGTGTCGTCCAGGTCGCGGTTCCAGCGGTTCCTGTAAAGAGGCCATAGTTGTTACTGGTATCAAATGCGCCAATCGTCCAATTATTGTTGTTCAACATCTGGAAATACCATTGCGCATTCTGAAGGCAATAGGTGGCTTTTTGATCGACATAATTATAAATCAGCAATGAATCCAGGGCCGTCCCGTTCGTGGACTGAAACGCAAAATAGATGCACTTAGCTTGTGTGTCTACAGTTGCAATGACATTCGATAGCGTAGACGAATTTGCATTGGCAAAGAACCACTTGTCGAATTTACCCACGCCAAGCGGCTTCACTGAAGAACCATCCGTGACAAAGAAACCGTCAGGAGCCAGGAAATAATAGTTCTCTCCGACTTTTGCGACGGCGTTCTGACCGATTGCTCCACGGCGTTTTTCATAAGTGATGAACTCGAATACCTGCGCGCCGCCCATATAGGTCACACGTACAATCCCATTGGATTGGAATATCAATCCGAATTGCTCACCATCACCGATATACTGAACTGGTCCGTATTCTGAATAGAGCGTCTGCGCCCCCGCTTGGAATGAGTAAGCAAGCTGCGTAGAAGGAATGGGCCACGAGCCGTCAATGCTCAAAGCACTCCATTGAACCCGATAGGGTACTACACCATTGGTTGCATCATTGGTGTCGCCAGCAACCAGAAAATCCCTGATAACACCCAGTACCTTAGCTTTCGGTACCAGGTCGGTGGTTGTATTTGTGTCTAGATCGGCGAATTGCAGCCCGTTAGTGATGTTTATAGTCTGCATGGGGTCATTGTAATCACTGGCATCCAGACAGTCGCCAAATTGTTGGAAGCTCCACCTGGCTGCGGTATAGCCACCGGTCTTTGAAACATTCGTCCACGCAGTGCCGCTCCATTTGTACAGGTTAGTCGCGGTCCCCGCAAAGATATGGGTATTTCCGGCTGTATCGTAACAGGATACAGCGCCTATACAGGCCGCTGGCAATGGATTAGAGCCTGATAGCGGATAGAACGGCCTATAGGCGCCATCGCGCCATATCGTATTCTGTGCTGTATTGAGCGTAATCAAGCCGCCGCTAAAATAGGCTGCCATCTGCGGCGGGAATGCCGGGTTGATAAGATCAGGATTATCCGGCAACCAGTCACCCAGCTTGTAGGATAGCGGTTGGATAGGCATCAGCCGGGCTTCATGGTCAATGGCGAACCCGATAGAGCTTCGCGTTTGTCAGCGATCTGCAAGGTGGCAGCTAATGCGTTATAGCGGCCCTCCCAGTAGGTGACGACATCCTGATCTTTGATAAATGCGCCCGCTTCTGCCAGACAGGCCGCTAGCAGCAACAGTGGGAAGTTATTGGTGAGCATATTGGTAGTGTAAGTGCTGCTTAATAGCGCGTCCTGATAATAATAGAGCCCACCAATACCATACGGCTGGTCGGCTTGTGGGCCTGTTATAAAAACATCTCCATCGCGCGCTATATAAGTTGGTTGATTGGTGCCGCTGGATCCGTAATATTCATATACCCATTCTGCAGGCTTACGTTCAAGGCGGATAGTGCCGCCGGATAAAGCTGCGGTCATGTATTTAAGGTCGAGATAGTCAACAGGCACGGCAAAGTTACCGCTGGCCGAAAGCGCTGGGGTCAGCACAATCGTGCAGGTCGCTGTAGCTGCGCCGGCCAGTGTTATGGTGGGTGCTGTTGTATAACCTTGGCCTGGATTGGTTAGAACAATACTCGTCACGGCCCCGGTTGTAATGGGCTGTCCATTGTCTAATACGGCATAGCCCGTTGCGGTGATACCCCCGGTCGGCGCTGCCGCAAAAGTAACGCTCGGTGCGGTGGTATAGCCGCTGCTGGCGTTGGTTATGGTGATGAGATTGATATTCCCACCGGGGAACGATTTCTCCATCTGGCGGACACGTAAACCCGGATAATAAGAACCATCGCTTTTCTGATAACCTTGGTAGATGCGCAATTGCCCCATTTGGATAATCTCAGGCAGGTACGCATTGGATAACAGATCGGTACGGCCAAGCCAGTCACCGATTGCCTGCTGTAGCGATAGATAATCGGTGACGGTACTAGACATTCTCACGTCCTAACTGCACATTCATGGTTTTGAGATATCTATATTCATTGCTGTTCAGCAATGCCAGCACTTTCGGCCAATCCTCGCGCTTGAAAAAATCCACTCCCAGTTCATTTTTCCACTTCTCGATGATGATCGGTGGTATCCGTGCTACCCGGTGGAAATCCTTATCGCCGTATTTATTGCTATGCCGCGGAGTTGCATTGAATTCAGCCTTGTTAGCCTCAAGCACCGACTCAACATCGTCTTCGGCATAGCGAATAATCTCACCATTGCCGATATGCCACCCGCGTTTCATCAGTGCGTCAACTCGGTGATACTGCAATTACCCGTCGCAGAACCATCCTGAATAACGGCTACCTTTTGCCCCGGCGCAATCCCAAAAACTTCCCCAACCTGCCCCGCAGCGATCAAGGTATTGGCTGCGACGGCCACAGGAGCGCCCCCAATGGCAATATGGCACGCGCCGGTGGAGGAAATGCGTACCGCATATGTTTGAAGACCAACAGCAGTTGATGCGACGGAGGCTGCACCTAGCGCCACAATCTGGGATGCCCCCAATCGCGGAGGCGTAACTAGAACGTACATGATTCTCTCCCAAGAAAAGGGGGCGCATTAAGTGCCCCCAAACCATACAATCAATCAACCTGTGGTATCGAAAATACCGCCGTGAGCCTTCTCTGCACTCATCTCAAGGGTATATTCGGCGTACAGTGCTTTGCGGTCGCTATCACCAGTCTTGGACAACGCTATTGTTTCAAAAGGCCGGAGATACGCTATTTTGTAGTATTCCGAGTTAATGAAAAAGATATCGCGTCCGCGTGTGAACACGTCCGGTACAATCTTTACATCGCCGAAATCGGAGACGTAAATCTCATACGCTGTGACCAATTTCGCATCATTGCCTTCCACATCCACGAAACGCGTGACGTTCCCGGTGAAACTGGAGAATAGTTGCTTGTTCGCGGGTGAAAGAATGCAATAATCAGGCGAACGCGTGGTTGATTTATAGATATCAGCCAGCACCGTTTTAACATTGGCTTCTGTTACGGCCACCGTGGGGGAACCATCAGTGCGTGCGGTCGTTCCACTGCCGCCGTTAGCGCCACCTGTGCCCAGGATAACCGTGTTGGTTGCCAGCCACGCATCGAACGCACCGAGGGTACGTGCAACCGAAGCCGAACCGACATTGATTGCCTGGTTAGCACCAAGGATCGCCTCCATATCACGCTTCAATTCCTTAGCTGCGTTCAGAAGACGCCAGCCGAGGATGTTTTTCTGGCCCGCTGCTTTCACAGCCTGGTCAGTACCCGATACCTGAACAACCTTGCGGCTAATCTGGGTCTGGTTATTGAGGCGTGTGGTGGGTGTCTGGGCATCGGCCGTTGCATCATCACCTTCAATCTGAGCATTGCCGGTGTTTGCAGCTGCAAGTGCCTGATCCTGCCACTCATGTTTAGTCTGGGTGGCTTTGGCTTTTCCAGCCATCGATAGCAACGGGGTTGATGTTGGGTCTACGCTGTAAACCAGATCAATCAAATCTTCGCGGATACCCACGGTTTGATAGGTCTGGTACGTATTGGTAGGGACTGTCATTTTCTAATCTCCTTTGAGCGTCAAGTCCATCCTTCACGCTCAGCATATTCTGCAAAAGCCGCCGCACCATCTGCGTTGTTGTGTGTTTTACGCAGACGTTTGGCCGCTTCTTTTAGAGCGTCGGGTTTACCGCGCTCCACGCGTACACCGGGTTTCACTTGTTTGGGTGCAGCCCGGACCTGTTTGTTTACCAGTGGTTTAGCGGCAATGAGAGCACGATAACGCGCCGCGTCGTGGGCAGCCACAACAATGCGGTGGTCAACTATCGTGTTGATATCGTCATTGGTAAATCCTACCTCGCGGAGATAATTGGTAATGGCCGCGAAATCCTTCTTACGCGTATCTTCATTTGCCCAGGTGGGCATCTGTTCGGTCAAGACCTGCATTTCTGCGGCAACTTTAGCTTGCGTCTGCTGTTGAGCTTGGCTAGCGAGCTGCTGAGACTGCTGTTGGACTTGATTTAGATATGCCGCAAGCTGACTTTCCCTGTCCTGATACGCAATGCGCTTGGTGGCATACTCGACTGGATCAGTGGCTTGTAGCGTTGCCCAGTCGACATTTCTAAACTCGTTCATGATCTGTTGCCGTCCGGCTTCTGCCAGCGACGAGATCATCTGCAACTGTTGAGTAGCACCCTGTATGAATTGCTGACGCTCCGTTTCAATCTCTTTGAGCTTGTTCGATACTTCGATGCTCTTATTGTTTACATGGCTTTCGATCTGATAGGACTTGATAACGTCCTTTAATGTTATCTCGGTTTCCTTGCCATCGACTTTGACCGGGACCTTGAGGTTATAAAGCTCATCCGGCGTCGTGTCTAATTCTTTGGCCAGTTCCGCAATGGATTGTACTGTGGGGACATTCTCACCCTCAACTACACCGCCAGGCGCTTCTTTCGGTTCGGATTCGACTTCCAGTGGCTCCTGTTCTGATGTAACCTCGACATCTGATTGCGCCTTAGGTTCCGGCTTAGGCTCAGCCTTGGGTTCTGGCTTGGCATCAGTCATATACGTATCGAAACGTGACTCAAGCGATGGTGCCTGAGAAACGCCCGAATCAGGGGTAGTTTCCAATGGATTCTCCAGTTAGTTTAGTTGCGCTGCCACCATTTACGTGCGCGTTGTTCGGATTCAATTTGTAGCGTCGCCATCTTGCCGGTCGTCATCGTATCCTCCATGTTCTTACGCAGGATATGCGCAAGCTGTTCCATTAAAATCAAGCGGGTATGGGTCTCTGTAGCGGTTAAAGGTGCATTGCGCCTGGCATTCGCCAAACCGGCATGCAGCTTTGTCCATGCATGCTGCCATATATCGCTATTGATGATAAAAGCAGCGTCATTGCCCCGTCGTTGTTCAAGGTCGGGATTCATTGATTAACAGCCTGTTCGGTAGCACGAATATCGGATTGTATGGCTTGCGGCTGAGAACCGGCTTTTAATGCCGCTGAGGCAATATCGGCCACAAATCCCAACAATGCCTTATTCTGCGCCAATTCGAGCTGCCCACCATCCTTTTGTTGTTGACGCGCAATATCCAGCTGATTCTTGAGCGCCGATATCTTGGCTTCCAGCACGTTCTGTTGCGTATCCGATTGACTTTGCGCGCCTAGCCGCTGCATTTGTAACTGATGATCCATTTGCGCCGCTTGCGCATCGGTCTGGGCTTTTAACTGCGCGGCTTGCAACGTTGATTGCGCACGTATCTGAGCCACCTGCAATGCCGGCGGAGGGCCATGCATCTTGGCAATCTGCTGCGATAGCTGTTGGCCTTCTGGTGAAGCAGGGTCTACGAAATACTCGCCTGCAGCCGCAGTTCCCAGCAACAGCTGGACCGTGTCTTTAGCCAGGTTAAATGCCTGCTGCGGACCACTGATACCTATCGCCATCGCATCTTTCATCATCTGACTGATGACGCTGAGATTCATGCGCTTTTCTTCGTTGTTGCCGGACCCGAGGCCCACATTGATAACCACATGATTGCGTGTATGCCATGAGCGCGGGTCGACAGTCACCCATTTACCACGCAACTTTACTGTCATCGGCTCATCCTGGTGGCGGATAAGCTCGTTATGAATTTTCCTGAACATGTCCTTGATGCCTTCAGCGAGAAGCCGCGCGATCATCTCGATTTTGAGACCTGCGGCGGCCATACCCGCGAGCTGCCCTCCTTTGGTCACATTCTGCAGCGCTTCGGGGTCCATCCCAACCGTATCTTTGCCGACCCCCGTGCGCATCTCGCGTAGAGAATCCACGTAGGCAATCATCGGCATCATATCGCTGAGGATATTGTTAGATTCAAGCGGCATGATACTTTCAGAAGGCGGCCCATCCGAACGAACAACACCCCCCGGCCTGTTCGTCAGTAAATCGTCCGCGTTGACTTTGTTATAGTCGATTGCTGTGCGCGTATTGTTGGCGAGATAGATATTATCCAAAGACTGGCGGATCAGCGTGCTTTTAATCAACTGGAGATCGGCTAGCAGGTCATAGAGACTAAATCCAATATGGCGGTGTGGCATTCTCGACGGGACGCCGGATACGATGCAACCCTCCTCGATTTCCTCATTCTCAAGAATTTTGGTGTTACTGCCACCTACCACGATTCTGCGCAATTCAGCAACACCGTCGCCGTCAAAGTCAACTCGGACGATGCACTCGTGGATTTCAACCTCAACCATGCTCTTGTCGGATGTCTCCTCAGTTGTCTGTTCATCCAGCACGCTATCGCGCGCAAGCTGGATAATCTCAGTCCAGCGCGGTGCGCCCGGTTCCAGCGCCATGACATCGTCTTCATCGTACTCGTCCTGTATGAGTTCAGAGCGCGGTTTCCTGACCCGATGCGCGTAGAACGGCGATTTATCCAAGCTGCCAGAGGTACGCGGCGATACCAGCATTTCTTCGGGTGGGACTGCCGTAATGACGACATGGCCGCCGTTTGTGATGCGCCTTAACTTGATGTCATAGAGCATCGGCGCGGTCGGCGTTGGCTGCGGCGGTTGTCCCGGCATCATTGGCATCGGTGGAGGCGCAACCCAGCCGGGAAACGGATATTCGCGTTGGCTGACGATCTCCAGCTTTTCGTTATCGTCTTCAGGTTGCATGAGCAACCCAACTTCGTCCTCACTGAGGCCGGTGTAGTTCTCAATCTTGCTTTTGCGCGCCTTTTCGTAATAGGTCTTGATATACCCATTACGCAAAATGAGCGCGTCTTTAATGTAATCGTGCAGGATTGTCCATCCATCATTCAGCTGCATGAACACATGATTGACGACATCCGATTCTTGATCTGCAAGATTCTCGTCATCGGCACCTTCCGGCTCGAACTTGCACGCTTTATCAGTCGCAAGGAATACACGCATCAGCTGCGGAAGTATCCATTCAACTGTATCCCGAAGTTCGGGTATTACAATCTGTGAGCGGTCCTGCTGTTCATTGCCGAATGGGCGCGCATAGTAATAATTCAGCGCATCATAGCGGTCAATCTCCAGGGTTGTGAGCTTGGATGTTTTTGGGCCTCCAAGCCCCACACCACCTTGAGCGACGGATGATCCCATCGCCGAGGCCTCGTAATCCTTGAGGATCGCCAGGAGTTCTTGGTCGCCCATCTTAGCCACTTTTTTTATCCTTGGGGGGACGACCAGGTTTAGGACGCGCAAGCAGCGCTTTAACGCGCGCTTCCAGTTCAATCACGCGCTTCTCCAGGTCCAGCAATAGTATATTTTCTCGTATGCCCATCTTATACCCACTTTACTTTTGGATAGTTGATCGGTTCCAGTTTCAATGCAGCACCGCCTTTCTTGAAACCCACCGCAAAATATCGGGCTGCATCCGCTGCGTGCGATGCCCAGTCGTGTAATGGCGTGGGCTTAAATTCTTTCCGGCGATCATCCCACTCTTTGCGGTAGTTCCACAATGATTCAAGGCCGCGCTTGCATTTAATCGGATCAATCCAACTCTGCGGCAACAACCGGCGTAAGGCATCGACACCATCCATCACACCAAGTTTCGGAGCGACAACGAATCGGATGCCCAACTCTTTGGCCACTTCGAGCCTGCTTTTGCCTGTGCCCAGTTCAGAGACTCCGATATCGTGCGGCGCGATATGATCCGCGTAGATATACGGTTTTTCTTTGACGACCTTGACGTAATGGCTTAGCGGTTCGCCTGAAGATTCATAGTAATCAATCCAATGCAGTTCCTGTCCGACCGCTTGAACAAACCAGATCGCTGTTGAATCCGTGAACCCCAAATCCCATGCCGTATAAACCGGCGAGCCGGACTGATAGGGGATATTCGTAAGGCGTTTATCATCCCGCGCTTTCGATAACTCATCGGAATAGTACGATCCAACTAAACCGGCTTCAAAACTGCAATAAAATTCCTGCTCAATCATGTCCTTTGACATGCCTGAAAGACGTTCTTCTTGCACCGCAGCTTCAGAGATAATGCCGGTATCTCGGATTGTCAGCAGTTCTGAGTACCAATCGGGATTCGCGAGTGCGATCTGATACAAATCATAGCCGTGATTCTTACCGCGTGGCGTATAGATGAATATCGCCCAGCCGCCGTTTTCAGTCAGGATGGGGCGCAGATATTCCCAGGCTTGCGGGTCGGCAACACTGTATTCGCTGAAGACCACACCGATCGGATTCGCTCCAATCAGCGCGTTATAGTTATCGGACCCAACCACTTGCCAAATAGAGCCGCATTTCAGCTCTATTTTCATTTCGTTTTTATTGACATTCGCCCGGATCGCTGCAGGAAATGCCTGGTCTATAACGCGGCGACCCTGCCGATCGATCGCATCCCATATCACTTTGCGTCCCTGCGTCGCAGTTGGCAGCATGTGCCAGTATGTACCTTTTTTTTGATGGGCGGCTTTAGCTGTGTAATTGATGCTGCTCGAATCTTTCCCGGCTCGACGATGCCACACAGCTACTGCGCGTTTTTTGCCGGAATCCAATGCTTGCAATAGAGGCAATTGATGGCGCTCAGGCTCCCAATCGTGTGGGATGAGTATTTCAGCCATCAGGAATCAGCCATCAGGAATCGGCCATCAGGAATTGAGAGTTATCTGCTGCTGAGGCGCTTCGATGACATTCTCTGCATTCTGCCCTGTATTCTGATACTGGACAATTTTCACAATCAAGTCGGCCGCTTCAGGTGTGAGATCAACAACCCTCGGTATTAATCGCGCATAAACTTTGATGAAGTCGCCGTAATTTTCTTTAGCCCACTCTGTCAGCCGATAGATACCGCCGCATTGAGCGAATGCGCATTCAAAAGCATATTTCGCCGATTTGGTAAATTTGTTCTTTACACCTTTTGGTCGGCCAAAGCTGGTGAGATTACTATGAAAATTAGCTTTTTTTTCTTTAACTTTGTTGGATTCACTAGACATAATGACGCCTTCGTGGGTAGTCTCATAAATATTTACAATTTCATGAACTGATCGTGAGTCATCGTGTGTGGATTGATTGGCTTGTCTTTCTTTGGGGTTTTTAGCTTTCCCATTTTGGGGGCCTCATCCCCATCGGAATCTTCACCGAGTTTCTTACGTGCCTTCGTCTTAATCCGGGATTCCTCTGCGGGACTGATATTTCCTTTTTCCTCGCTGTAGGGCGCAAGCTGGAGGGCTTTGAGCGCGTGCGTTTTATCGGGGATTGGGAAACTGCGTCCAGGTCCGGCAAATACTTTTGATGGAAGTGATTTACGCGCTTTGGTTGAGAGCTTCATAGACGATCTCCACACACACGAAGGGATTCTGGCAGTAATTTATAGGTGTTATCCGGTAATTTGTCAAGTGGTGGTATTTTGGGGTT
>Ga0307373_10015382_pt1 | contig 10416 bp, 8 predicted proteins | sample OX2MG_FD_202534 | JGI IMG/M metagenome (GOLD analysis project Ga0307373, IMG submission 202534) | Soil microbial communities from Risofladan, Vaasa, Finland - OX-2 | ecosystem: Environmental > Terrestrial > Soil > Coastal area > Acid sulfate soil | place: Finland: Risofladan, Vaasa | collected...
GTTTCTCGCCGTTCCATCAGTTGCGCCGAACCATCATCCACCAGCAGAACAGCCGGGCGTGGCACCAGGTTATAGTTGCTCGCCATGGGCAAACAGTACGCGCCTGAGGTGGGCAACACCAGCAACTCGCCAGCGCGCATGCACGGCAGCATGATCTGTTCGATCAACACATCCCCCGACTCGCAATAGCGGCCCGCCACGCAGACACGTTCTTCCGGCGGGGCAAACGCTCGTTCAGCCGCCAGCGCGCTATACTGCGCTCCATACAGGGCGGGACGAATATTATCCCCCATGCCGCCATCTACAAAGAGATAAGTGACACCACCCGCCGTTTGCTTGCGCGCCCCGATACGATAAACAGCAACTCCGGCGCGCGCGATAATCGAACGACCCGGCTCAAGCACAAGCGCCGGCACGGGCAGTTCGCTGCGATTTGCCTGCATTTGCCGCTCCATGCTAACCTGCAATGCTCGCGCCAGCGTATCTACACCCGGAGCAGCCCCCTCGCCCGGCGTGTCGATGCCCCATCCACCACCGGGACTGATCTCTCGCGGCCACCAACGCGTCTCTTCATACACATCACGGGCAAGCGCGCAGAGACGCTCAACGCTTTCTTCGTAAGGACGCGTTTCGCGCAGCAGCGTGCCATTATGGGCATGCAATCCGGCCAGGCACAGCTCTCCCTCTGCCAGAATGCGTAGCATAGCCGCTTTGGCCTCGCCATTGCCAAGCGCAAAGCCAAACTTCGAGGCGGCATGCCCCGTTTGCAGGTAGCGATGCGTATCCGTCTGCACATCGGGCGCGACTCGCACCAGCACCTCCGGTCGCTGTCCTCCTGCACGCGCCAGGCTCGTCAACAACTCCAGTTCGCTCCAGTTATCCAGCACTATGCGCCCCACGTTGTGTTGTAATGCCAGCCGCAGTTCTTCCGCCGATTTATTATTGCCATGAAACGCAATGCGTTCAGCGGGAAAATCTGCCTGCCGCGCGAGCAGCAATTCGCCGCCCGACACGACATCCAATCCCATACCCTGCTCCGCCACGATGCGCGCGAGTATTGGCGAAAGATACGCTTTCGATGCATAGCGGAACTCAACCTGCGATGCCGTATAATGCTCGCGAAATGCTCGCTGGTACTGCTGGCAGGCATTGACGATGGTAGCACGATCAAAGACATAGAGCGGTGTTCCATAGCGCTGCGCCAGTTCAGATATAGAGTGATTGGCTATATGAAGTGTGCCTGCCGCTGAGAAGCTGGCGCTATCAGGCAAAAGATGGGAGAGTGGGTGAGTCATCAGGAGAAATCCCCTTTACGCCCTTTTCCCGCCTGGAACACCTGCGAGCCTGCTTGCGCCTCGCCGCTGCGCAGCGTCTCTATGCCAAGCTCCGCCTCCATGCGCAAACCCGCGGCCAGTTCGCGACCCAATCCGTTATAGACAGATTGCCGGTCATTGCGCATAGTTACCTGCGGGAAACTCGCCAGTTGTTGCCCCAACTCGATTGCGCGCTGCAAGCTTTGCCCGCGTGGCACGACTTCATTGGCCAGCCCCATCGTTAACGCTTCCTGCGCAGGCACAGGCCGCCCGGTCAAGATCAATTCCAGAGCGCGTCCCAGCCCGACAATACGCGGCAAGCGCTGCGTGCCACCATCAATCAGAGGAACGCCAAAACGCCGCTCGAAGCAGCCAAATATGGCCGTTTCATCCACGATGCGCAAATCACACCAGCAGGCTACCTCGATGCCACCGGCCACGCAATAGCCGGCCACAGCCGCGATGGTGGGTTTACTGACGAAGAGGCGCGTAAATCCCAGCGGGCCGCGTTCGCCTTGCACGCCTTCGCCCAGCCCTTGCAGATCGCGCAAATCCGCCCCGGCACAAAATACCTCGTTCCCACCCGTCAGAATGCCAACCCGCGCCTGCTCGTCAGCCTCGAACTCCATCCAGGCCTCATACAGCGCCTGCGCGGTGGCTTTGTTGATAGCGTTCCTGACCTGCGCTCGATTGAGCTTGATAATCGTCACAGGCCCCGCGTGGCTCACCTCTATTTCACCAGACATAGCGTTGCCGCCTTTCTCATCGTCGAACTGCTGACACATGATAGAACAAACGGTGCCAATTGACAATGCTCTATAGGACATCAAATTCTATCCCATAGTTGGTGGACTATGCTACAATAAGACAACATTCGTAAGTGTTGCAGAGGAGAGATTTGTTTCATATGACTCAGACCGACCATCGTCTCGAAGAGCAGCCTGTCAACCCTGCTGGCAAAACGCCGCGCCTGCGCTTCGCGCCGAGCCCGACGGGCTTCCAGCACATCGGCGGATTTCGCACCGCGCTGTTTAGCTGGTTGTACGCGCGTCACACGGGCGGCGCGTTCGTCCTGCGCGTCGAAGATACAGACACGGCCCGCACACAAGAAGGAGCGGTTGATTTTCTGCTTGAAGGTCTGCAATGGCTCGGTATGGATATCGACGAGGGACCGGTAGTTGGTGGTCCTTTCGGGCCATACTACCAGACACAACGCAGGGCGCTTTACCAGCACTACGCTCACCAGTTGATAGAAGCAGGTCATGCCTATCGCTGCTATTGCACGCCGGAGAGACTCGACCAGATGCGCAAGGAGCAGATGGCGCAAAAACTGCCGCCGCGCTACGACCACCGCTGTCGCTATTTGAGCGCGGAGGAGCGCGCCGCCAACGACGCGGCAGGTATCCCCTGGACTGTGCGCTTTGCCATGCCGCTTGACGGTGAGACGGTTGTACATGACGAGCTACACGGCGACATCACCTTCAAGAATACCGATATCGATGATAACATTATCCTGAAGTCGGATGGTTTGCCAACCTATCATCTCGCGCACATCGTTGACGATCACCTGATGGAGATCACACACCTGCTGCGCGCCGAGGAGTGGATTTCCAGCGCGCCGCGTCACATCCAGATATGGAGGGCATTGGGCTGGCAGCCACCCCTGATCTACCACGTGCCGGATGTGTTGGGCAAAGACAAGAAGAAACTCAGCAAGCGTCACAACGCGCCATCCTGGAAGGAATTGCAACAGCAGGGCTTCTTGCCCGAAGCGGTCTTCAACTTCCTGGCCTTGATCGGCTGGTCATATGACGATAAAACCGAATTCTTCACGCGCGAAGAGTTAATCAAGGCGTTCTCGCTGGAGCGCATCGGCGTATCCGGCGGTATATACGATGCCGAGAAACTGGCCTGGATGAATGGCGTCTACATCCGCCAGCTACCCCTGGACGAGTTTACTCGCCGCGCCCTGCCCTACATGGAGCGACCAGAAGCCGAGGGCGGTCTGCCGGATAGCGTCCAGCGCCCGCTCGACTTCGACTACAGCTCCCGCGTACTCGCCTTAGAACAGGAGCGGTTGCGTACCCTGGGCGAGGCGGCTGAAGCAGTCTCTTTCTTCTACATCGATACTCTAGAGTACGATACGTCCTTGCTGATCCAGAAAGGTATGGACGCGGAGAAGACGCTCGCCGTTTTGCTACGTGTAAGCGCAGTGCTGGCAACCCTGGATGCCTGGCAACACGACGTCATGGAGCCGCCCATTCGCGAACTGGTAGGCGAGTTGGGCTTGAAAGCCGGGCAGGTGCTCGGTACCATTCGCGCCGCCGTCAGTGGCCGCCCGCACACGCCGCCGCTCTTCCAGATGATGGAAGCGTTGGGACGCCAGCGTACCATACTGCGCATCGAACAGGCCATCGCGCGGCTGACAGTATAACAAAATCTTCAACGATTGAAAATGCAGGAGCCAACCCATGTCACAGAGCGATTATATTCTCAGACTGACCGAACAAATGGGCCGCGCGCTGGCTCAAATCCTCTGGAATAAGGAGCGCCAGGACTACCAGGGCGCGCTCAGCTTCATCGACGAGCAGTACAAACTAATGCTGGGCATGGGCGCGGGCTTCATTCACTCTGCCCCGGAAGAGACGCTGCTTGCCATGCTGACCTCGCTGGGAACGCTGAACACAGAGAAATGCTGGCTGCTCGCGACATTGCTGAAAGCCGAAGGCGAAATTTACGAGGCGCAGGAAAATGAAAACGACAGCTATTACAGCTACCTGAAAGCCATCAACCTGTACCTCGAAGTCCTTTCGGTCGATAACTCCTTTGACCGCATCGACCAGGTTGCTGAAATCGAAGGCCTCATTCATAAGCTGAACGATTACGACCTGCCGCCACACACCCAGGAAATGCTCTTCCGCTATTATGAGCGCACAGGCCGCTTCGCGCGCGCCGAGGATGTCCTGTTCGAAATGCTGGAAGCTGGCCCTGTCGACAACGAGATGATCGGTAACGGCATCGCTTTTTATAGACGACTGCAACAGAAAAGCGACGCTGTGCTGCTGGGCGCAAACTTTTCGCGTGAAAAGGTGGAAGTGGGACTGGGCAAATTATCGCGGGGCAATGTATAATACTTACTTAACGAGGAGTTAACACAGGCTTAACAGAGATTCCTTAGCAATAAGTAAGTGAGAGTTCATGCCCGCGAGTCATACACAGGATATCTTTTTGCCCAGAAGAGGGAAACGAGTGTCATCCACCACATCGACAAAGGTTGCGCGTTCCACGGTCGCCAGTACGTGGCGCTGGCTCTGGCCCGATGTGCTGACGCGCATCATCCCGCTGGGCGGTATCCCCTTTCTCTATATCGTGCTGCTGCACCTGCCGCTTTCCTTTCTGGGAGTAACGCTGCACGACTGGCCGCGCCAACTCGCGCTCGGACTCGGCATCGGACTGGCGATGACGGCCTTTGCCATCCTCTACCGCGTCACCATCGTAGGTCCCTGGTTTCGCTGGCCCACCCTGCCAGACCACGCGCTGCAAGGCTTCTTCTACCTGTTCATCAATGGGCCGGTCGAAGAACTCTTTTTTCGCGGCTTCCTGCTGGCGGCGGTCACACAATGGACGGGCTGGATTGGCTGGGGTTGGATAGTCAGCACAGCCGCGTACACGCTGTATCATCGCCTGGGAAAATGGAGTTGGCGCAGTGTGGGCGGCGTCGGATTGGCCGGGCTAGTCTTCAGCTTCCTCTATGTGCTCCAGCCAGACCCGCGCTCGTTACTGGCTGTCGTAATTGTGCATGGTTTTACCACCTGGGGCTTCCTTAGCCTGGGCGACGAGTTTATGTACCGCCGCTGGAAACGCCGTCAGAACGTAGCCGCATAAACCAGGATGAAACCGCTCCATCCCATCTACCCGCCCTGACCAGTTGCCAGTTCGTAGAAGAGCAAGATAGCAGCCACAAACTTCTACACTTCTACTTCGACGCCCAGCCCTAGTTCGCGCGCCTTGCTATACACGCGCAAAGCGACAGCTACATCCTGAACAGCGTTCCCAACCGATTTGAAGACCGTGATTTCTTCATCTGACTGGCGCGCAGGACGCAGCCCGCGCGCGATCTCACCCAGTTCGCTCCACGTTTCAGGGCCGCTGATGCGCCCCGCCGCTAACGCCTGCAACAAATCGCCCGCCTCGCTCATCGCTGATGCACGCTCGTCAACCACTATGCGCGCGTGAGCCAGCGTCTCCGCGTCAAGCTCGCACATTTCGGGCGTGAATGCCCCGACCGCGTTGATATGCGTGCCAGGCGCGACAGCATCCCAGGGGAAAAGCGCAGTAGTCGCAGTAGTCGCGCAGGCCACCAGAGTCGCGCCGTCAAGAGCTTCGCGCGCGGAGGACACGTGACGTATGGGCGGACAGTCATCGCCCAGCATAGCCTCAATCGTCTCGACACACGCCCGGTAACGTGCCGCATCGCGATTGACCACGCGCACTTCGCGCAGGGGGCGTACAGTATGCACAGCCACCACCTGCATAGGCGCCTGCGCGCCCGCGCCGAACAGGGCCAGCGTGTGCGCGTCCCGCCGTGCCAGCAGTTCGGTCGCCAGCCCGGAGGCAGCGCCCGTGCGCATAGCGGTCAGCCAGCCGCCTTCCATAACCGCCAGCGTGCGTCCCGTCGTGTCATCCAACAGCAGCACAGAAGCATAAATACGTGAAAGTTCGCGCTGTGGATTGCGCGGCATGACCGTCACAACTTTCAAACCAAAGGCGTGCTCTCGCGACGTTTGTATAAGTGAGGGCATCAACAAAGCCACGCCTTGCTCAGCAAGCGGCACCGCTGCTCGCTGTGGGACATGCGCGTGACCGGCGCTCAACGCACTGAATGCCACCTTCATAGCATCGATCGCGTCGCGCATGCTGAGACACTGCCGCGCATCGGCGCGTGAAAGAATAAGAGCCATGAAGACATTTCCTTTCTTCATACGTCATAATAAAGAGGACAGGTATGTTCAAGCGGCTTTGCCAGCTATCCTAATTTCGTTACCTTTGATAAGCCGATTCGTCTGGCATTAAAGTATGACAAAAATGAGGCACCTGGCAAGAGTATTGTTTCAGGCATCATCTATTTCACTGGCATCTGGAGGATCACTTCTTTGAAAATTGTTGTTACCGGCGGTGCAGGCTTTATCGGCTCCCACCTTTGCGCCCGTTTACTGGAAGATGGACACAGCGTATTGTGTGTTGATAATCTGATCACAGGTTCAGAGCGCAACATCGAACCATTACGCACTCATCCCCATTTTTCATTTTTAGAACACGATGTCACCAAACCCTTTAGATTCGAGGCCGAAGCTATCTATCATATGGCCAGCCCTGCCAGTCCGGTCGGATATATGGAGCACCCATTTGAAACCATCATGGTGAACAGCCTGGGGACCTCCATGATGCTCGAACAGGCGCGCAAGCAAAAGGCCATGTTCCTGTACTCGTCAACATCGGAAGCCTATGGCGACCCACTGGTGCATCCACAACGCGAGGACTACTGGGGCAATGTGAATCCCATCGGGCCGCGCGCCTGTTACGACGAAAGCAAGCGCCTGGGCGAAACCCTGACTATGGAGTTCTATCGCCAGTACCAGCTCAATGCGCGTATCGTGCGTATCTTCAATACCTATGGCCCCAATAGCCAGGCCGACGATGGGCGCATGATCCCAAACTTCATCACAAACGCCCTGCAAAACAAGCCACTGACCATCTATGGAGACGGCAGCAAAACACGCAGCATCTGCTATATAAGCGATCTGGTAGAGGGCCTCGTGCGCGCAATGTTCAAGCCTTTCACAGCTGGCGAAGTCATAAACCTCGGCAACACCGATGAACATACCGTGCTTGAGTTTGCGCAAACCATCATTGAACTCTGCAATGCAACCTCGCCCATCGTGTTCGAGTCAGGCCGCATCGATGACCCGGAGCGCCGCCGCCCGGATATCACCAAAGCGCAACAAATCCTGGGCTGGCAGCTACAGGTGAGCAAAGAGGAAGGGCTGCGCCGCACCATCGAATGGTTTAGCAAGCAACTTCCCCACTTAACGACGGTTTCATAGAAGTGACGACGATTTCATAGAAGTTCACACGAGCTTCCTGAGGGTGTGATTTATTCGCATGAATATTCCCGGTACAGGCGGATTGCAACAAACCCACCGCGATTCATGGCCGAAAACAAAATGGAGTCAGCTGCAAAAGATCGCTACCACGTCCAATGTGGTTGGGGTGATCGGTTGCGCTCTGTTGCTTTTGCTGCTGATCTTCCCGTCATTTCCCTGGGATTTGCGCCTGCCACTCTATCTTATGGCGCTTGTTTGGACACTCCTGCGCCCGCGCGTCGCCCTCTACCTGATGGCGTTCGCAGTCCCCTGGGGATCGCTCGACTTCATCAACGTCGGGGCACTGCGCCTGAACAGCGCCGATATCCTGGTGATCTTTCTCGCCCTGGGCTGGCTCATCAACTGCTGCCTACCCGCTCACAGCGGGCTGCGCGACAGGGAAGCCGCGCGCGTGCCGATCTACCTGGTTCTGGCTATGCTCGCACTACTGGCTACCATGTTGCTCTCCATGACCGTCGCGCTCAACGTCAAAGATAGCCTGAAAGAGATCAGCAAGTGGCTGGAAGTACTGGTAATTCTCCTGCTTGGCAGCCAGTACCTGCGCACTCGCCGCCAGCTATGGACCATCATCGTGCTCGTGTGCATCGCCGCCATCACCCAGGCATTCTATGGCTATATACAGGCGTTCTTCAACCTCGGCCCCCAGTCTTTCATACGCAGCAGCGCCTTGCGTGTGTATGGCACATTCGATCAGCCAAACCCCTACGCGGCATACATCAACATGCCACTGAGCATTACCCTCGCGCTCACCTTGCTGGGCCGCGACTGGCTGACGCGCATTCTGGCCGGAATCGCTACCGTTATCCTGGCAGCAGCCGAATTCCTCTCGCAATCGCGCGGCGCTGAAATCGCTCTCGCGGCGGCCCTCGTTTTCATCGTCCTGGCAGGTTATCCGGCCATGCGCAAGCTATTCCGCGTAGTGATCGTCGCACTGTTGGCACTCGTCGCAGCAGTATTGGCGGGCGTTGTGCCGCAATCTCTTTTCAACCCCGCGCTCAAATTCCTGGGACTGACAGGCATCTCGCTCGCCCAACCCAGTAGCGCGGATTATTCGACCGCCGAACGACTGGCTCACTGGATCGCCGGTCTGCATATGTACTTCGATCACCCCATTCTGGGTGTAGGCATCGGCAACTATCCCGACGCTTACCCTCCCTATCATATCGGCATCTTCATTGACCCCCTCGGTCACGCGCACAACTACTACATCAATATCGCAGCCGAAATGGGAACTACCGGCCTGATCGTATATTTACTTTTCCTGTTCGCCATCTTCTTTGCTGGAGCGCGCGTCCTGACACACATCAACCAGAAATACTGGCAGGCCAGAGCGTTGCCCCTTCAACCACAGCCACCCATTCAAGCTCCTCTCGGAACAGAAAACAAGCTGAAGTTGCTTTCGCGCCCTGTCAGCATGCTTCGCCATTACCGGCAGCAATGGTCAGTTGAAACCCTCGGCAAGATCACGAACGACCGCGCCCTGGCAATTGGCCTGATTGCCACATTGATTACCGTGAATATCCACAATTTTGTTGACGATGTGTATGTTCACAGTTTGACCAACCTTATTGCGTTACTACTCATCGTGCTCATCAGCCTGGCGAGGATAACGCCCGGTATAGAGAAAGAAGCAGCATCTGGAGGATAATTTGATTACCCGGAATACAAATTCCAGTAACGCGCCAGGTGACGAGCCGCTCGCGCAAACCAATGCGCCAGCTGAGGAAGTTGAAAAGCAGAAGTCCGCGTTACAACAACAAGAAGAGCCAGAGATTACCCGCGATCAGCTCTCTATCAGGAAACGCCTGCTCAACTGGCGTACCATTGTCCCGTTAGTGATCGTTATCGTGGCGCTGGTTTACTTCGCGAAACAGGCCCATATCAATCCGCAACAAACCTGGGCCGCCATCCGGGCCGCCAACATCTGGTTCGTGCTTGCCTCGTTTGCCATCTATTATCTCTCGTTTCCGCTTCGCACTCTGCGCTGGCGTATGCTGCTTGAAAATGCGGGCTATACGAAATCTAAAGGCATGCAACTTCCAAAATTCCCTAAACTGCTGGAAATCCTCTATATCTCATGGTTCGCCAATGCCATCGTTCCCGCCAAGCTCGGTGATCTCTACCGCGCTTACTTGCTGCACAAAGAAGCGGGGCTGCCAACCTCCAGAACCCTTGGCACTATTCTCGCGGAACGTTTACTTGACCTGCTCGTACTCCTGCTCTTATTCATTCCAGCCATCATTATCAGTTTGCATGGAAACCTGCCGCACCAGCTTGAAACCGGTCTGGCGGTCACGCTGATCTTAGTAATCGCCGGCGCTATCGGCCTGTTTGTGCTGCGCGCGTTTCCCGCCCAGATAGCTCGACTGGTACCCGCCCGTTTCCGCGCGTACTACACCAATTTTCAGGAAGGCGCGCTTGGCTCGTTTCGCCGCGTCCCCACGTTAATCATCTTGACGGTTGGCGTCTGGGCCTGCGAATCCTTGCGCTTCTTTTTCGTTGCAATGGCGTTTAGCCTGATCGGCGGTAATGCGCTGCACATCGGGACAGCCGCCTTATTCATCGCCCTGGGCGAAGCGTTGCTCACGGTAGTACCCTTTACCGGCGGCGGTCTCGGACTCGTCGAAGGCGGTATGCTGGCTATGATCGCGCTCTTCACCGCCAATACCAACCTCGCCGCAGCTGCCATCCTGACAGACCGAACCATCAGCCTGTTCAGCATTCTGTTCTTCGGCTTTATCGTCTTCATGTTCGCCTTCGGGCGTGACATGCGCAAGGCCACTCTGCAACAGAAGACACCCTGATGTTTAGCCAGTACCATCCGGGAATAAGTCGAAAAACACATGGCAGGTACTCTACCTCTATCCCGTAATTCGAGGCACTATGCAAGAACAACCTGTACAACTGAATTGTTATATCAACTTCGAGGAAGCGGAAAG
>Ga0307373_10015384_pt1 | contig 10415 bp, 8 predicted proteins | sample OX2MG_FD_202534 | JGI IMG/M metagenome (GOLD analysis project Ga0307373, IMG submission 202534) | Soil microbial communities from Risofladan, Vaasa, Finland - OX-2 | ecosystem: Environmental > Terrestrial > Soil > Coastal area > Acid sulfate soil | place: Finland: Risofladan, Vaasa | collected...
GCCCACGGACTTCCCGGGTCACCCGGCGAGCATGCGGTCACGTTGTTCGGCCCCTTGCGATGGGTGATCCCGATCGGATGGATGGGCGGGAGATAGAGCACCGAGAATCCCATCGCGGCGATCGCCGGGAGGCGCTGCTGGGCGAGCTTGAACGTGCCGCTGCGGGGCGGCACCGCACCCTCCGACCTCGGAAACATCTCGTACCACGCCGAGGAGCCGGCCACCTCACGCTCTACCCACATCGGAAACGGTCCGGCGATCGTGGCGTGGCTGAGGTCCGCGGTCCGCCGCATCAGCCCCGTGGTTGCCTCGCGAGTCGCCAGCTCGATCCTCGTCTCGGGGGAGGTCGCGGCGGCAAGCTTGCCGGCGAGGGCGGTGAGCGCCCGGCGGTCGGACTTGGAGACGACGGGCAGATCCGCCCGGGTGGCGGCGAGTGCGGCGCCGTCCGCGAGGTCGAGCTCGACGTCGACACCCGCCTGGAACCGGATCGTCAGGTCGCGTGCCCAGCCTCCCCAGACGTCGAGGATTCCGACCACGGCGAAGCTCCACGAGCCCAGCCTGCGGGGCTTGATCCAGGCGGAGTACCAGTCTTGCGGTTCCGCCTCCATTGGCACCTCGATCATCCCGGGAGGTGGGGCCTCGCGGGCGAGCGGCCGGGCGCCGGGCCAGTGCCAGACCCAGGCGAGCAGGGGATCGTGACCGTCCGCGAAGGCGCGCGCCGATACCCGCAGCGGCAGTCCGCGGGTGGCCTTGGCAGGGAACTCGCCGCCGTCGACGGTTGGCCTGACGTGCTCGACGACCACTCGCCTCCGATCGCCGAGCAGCCGGTCGGGGACGGGGTTGCTCATCGGATTCATGTACGACCGAAGGTCGCGTCACAAGCTAGCAGACGGGACGGGATTCGTAATGGTTCCTCAACACAGAGCCCGTACAGTGCGGTTGCAACCACGTGACCAGATACCGCATCGCCCTCGTCACCGTCGCCGTCGTGATCGCCGCGGCGGTGCTCTTCACCGTGATGAGCAACCCACCCCCCGCGACCAGCGCGTCGAGTGCGAGCGGCCAGGTCTTTCCCGTCAGCCAGCGGGCCCAGGCGCCTGACTTCACCGGCATCGACGGGTGGCTCAACACCGCGCCGTTGACACTCGAGGCCCTGCGCGGCAAGGTCGTGCTCGTCGACTTCTGGACCTTCTCGTGCGTCAACTGCGTGCGCACCATCCCGCACCTCAAAGTGCTCGACAACGCCTACAAGAATGAGGGCTTGGTGATCGTGGGCGTCCACTCGCCGGAGTTCGACTTCGAGAAGGTGCCGGCCAACGTCGCGGCCGCCGTCCAGCGCCTCGGGATCACGTGGCCCGTGGCCGTCGACAGCGAGATGGCCACGTGGAACGCCTACCGGAATCAGTACTGGCCGGCGGAGTACCTCATCGACCAGCAGGGCCGGATCGCCTACTGGAACTTTGGTGAGGGTGACTACGCACAGACCGACGCGGCCGTCGCGAAGCTGCTCAACGTCCACGTTGCGGCGCTGCCGTCATCGACGCCGGTCCCGAACAACACCACCCCCGAGCTCTACGCGGGCAGCGCGCGCGGGCGGCTCGCCGACAATGAGACGTATGGATCCGTGGGCGTCGCGACGGTCTACCCGGACGGCGGACCACCCCAATCGCAGAACGCGATCCAGGTCACCGGCACCTGGACCGACCAGGGCCAGTACCTGCAGGCGGATTCGTCCGGTCACGTCCGGCTCGACTTCACAGCCGACACCGTGTACATCGTCGCCGGGACCCCTGGAGCCGCGCTCCCCGTTTCCGTCAAACTTGACGGAAAAACAATCGGGCCCGGCAACAGTGGCTCCGCCGTGAGCGGCTCCACCTTCACGGTGACCCGTCAGGACCTGTTCCAGCTGCTGGCCGGTATCGGGCCCGGATACCATCTCATCGACCTGACCGTGCCCGCAGGATTCCGCATCTACACCTTCACGTTCGGCTGATGCTCTCGATCGCCACGGTGCTCGCGACCTTCGTCGCGGGGCTCGGCTCCTTTCTTGCACCGTGCACGGTGCCGCTGCTGCCGGCCTACCTCGCTTGCGTGTCCGGGGTCAGCGCCGCCGAGCTGAGCAACCCGGACCGGCACAGCTTCCGGCTCCGCCTGCTCGCGGGGTCCGTGCTCTACGTCGCCGGATTCACCGTCGTGTTCGTCCTCCTCGGCCTCACCGCCGGTGGAATCGCGCGCGTCGCCAACGGTGCGGTGAGCGGCCGGATCGTGGAGATCATCGGCGGGGTCGCCGTGATCCTCTTCGGCCTCGCCATCATCGGCGTCGTCAGGGTCGGCCTGCTCGAACGAGCCCAGGGCTTCCAGCTTCCCGAGCGGCTTCGTCGGCGCGGCGTGCTCGGCGCCTTCCTGGTCGGTGTCGTGTTCGGTCTCGGCTGGACTCCGTGCGTCGGCCCATACCTGGCCGCCGCGCTGACCCTTGCGGCGCTCAGCTCGCATGCGCTCACCGGCGCCCTGCTCCTGGTCGTCTACTCGCTCGGGCTCGGCCTGCCCTTCATCGCGGTTGCCCTGCTCTGGGCCTCACTCCCCGAGCTCCCCCGACGCCTGAACCGGTTCGTACGGCCGCTGACGCTGGCAGGTGGCGTGGTCACCGTCGCCCTCGGCGTGCTCCTGGCCACCGGCGCCTACACCCATCTCACGTCGTACCTGGCGCAACTCTCGACGCCGACCTGATCGGCCGCCGGAAACCTCGCGATACATCGCCTGGAGATCAGTCGAACCTGCGGCACACCACGACGTCGAGGGTCACGTTGCGCTGGATGTGACGGGCGAGCCTGAGGTAGACCCTGAAATCGCGGTAGTGCTGGTCCCCGACCATCTCCTTGAGCTGATCGGCGTGCTTGTGCATGTTGGCGAGCCAGTGGTCGATCGTCGTCTCGTAGTGGCGCCGCTCGATGTGATGCACGCGCTCGATGTCGAACCCGGCCTCATTGGCGAGCCGGGTCTCCTCGGCGAGCGTGCGGTAGTTCCCCGTGTCCCCGTAGATCTGGCTCACGAACTCGCCGCCGCGTTCCAGCTTCGCGTGACGCGGATGCTTGAGGTGCAGCTCCTTGTTGATCATCACGCCACCGGGCTTGAGCCAGTCGTGGCACTTGGTGAAGAATCCGGCGAGGTTGAAGAAGTGGACGATCACCTCATCGGTGTAGATCGCGTCGACGTGCTCCGGAGGCGTGTAGTCCTCCCAGTGGCTGAGCACGATCTTGGCGTCGGTGCCTCGGCCGGCGATCCGGCGCTCGGCGTAGCCCTTCTGGGTCGGCGACAGGGTCAGGCCCGTGCCGCTGAGCCCGTAGGTGTCGCAGAGGTACGTGAGCGGGCCCGCCCACCCGCACCCGACGTCGATGAGACGCATTCCCTGCCGGAGGCCGGCGAGCCGCGCGATGAGGTCGAGCTTGGCCTCCTGTGAGGCCGTGTCGTCCTCGGTGCCCGGGTCCCAGAGGTTGGCCGAGTAGACGTTCCACTCACCGCCGGTGATGAGCAGGAAGAACTCGGGCGGCTGCTCGTAGTGGACGTTGGTCCGCGCTTGGTCGACCTCGGTCGTGTACTCGTGGTAGAGCTGATGCTCCGGACGTACGTCGGTTCTCTGGCTGCTTGCCACGACTAAATCCCCTGCAATACCGCGTCAGCGTGAGAAGGATAGCCCCGGCGCACGTGCTGTTGCGGTCAATCCGACTGTTTCGCGGGGATCCGGGAGCGCTCGACCCTCATCTCCGGCCTCGCTTGACCGCCGGGTGCGAAGATGGGCCGGTCATGGCTGGCTCTGATCCCTACGGCACGAGGGCGGAACTGGTGCCGGGGGTTTCCTACCACCGCCTCGGCGCGCTCGCCGACCGGGGCGTCGGCAACGTCTCGCGGCTGCCCGTCACGCTGAAGATCCTGCTCGAGAACAGCGTCCGCAACGCGGCCGCCCCCTCCGTCCGCGACGGGGACGTCGAGGCGATCGCGAGTTGGGACGGCAGCGCTGCCGCCGCCGATCGCGAGCGCGCCTTCATGCCGGCTCGGGTGCTCCTCCAGGACTTCACCGGCGTGCCGGCGGTCGTCGACCTGGCGGCCATGCGGTCGGCGGTCGCGAGGTCCGGCGGCGACCCGATGCGCATCGACCCGCTCGTCCCGGTCGACCTCGTCGTCGACCACTCGGTGCAGGTCGACGCCTTCGGCAGTCGCGAGGCGTACGAACGCAACATCGCCCGCGAGTACGAGCGCAATCGCGAGCGCTACTCGCTGCTGCGCTGGGCCCAGCAGGCCTTTCAGGGGTTCCGGGTCGTCCCGCCCGGCATGGGCATCGTTCACCAGATCAACCTCGAGTACCTGGCGCAGGTGGTGCAGGTGCGCGAGATCGACGGCGTGCGCATGGCCTTGCCGGACACGCTGGTGGGGACCGACTCGCACACCCCCATGGTCAACGGCATCGGCGTCCTCGGCTGGGGCGTCGGCGGCATCGAGGCCGAGGCGTGCATGCTCGGCCAGCCACTCTTCCTGCTGGCGCCGGTCGTGGTCGGGGTGCGCTTCCACAACGCGCTGCCCACCGGGACGACGGCAACCGACCTCGTGCTGACGCTCACCGAGCTGCTTCGCAGACACGGTGTCGTCAACAAGTTCGTCGAGTTCTGCGGGAGCGGCCTGAGCTCGATGTCGGTGCCCGATCGCGCGACGCTCTCCAACATGTCGCCCGAGTTCGGCGCAACCGCCTCGCTGTTTCCCGTCGACGAGCGGACCCTCGAGTACCTCCGCGGTTCGGGTCGGGAGAGCGGCCACATCGACCTGGTGGAGCGCTACGCGAAGGAACAGGGCATGTTCCGCAGTGATGACTCCGAGATCCCGACCTTCAGCGAGATGGTCGAGCTCGACCTCGCGAGCGTCGTACCGAGCGTCGCCGGGCCGAAGCGCCCCCAGGACCGGGTGGCGCTCCCCCACGTGTGGGAGTCCTTCACCAACGTGTGGGCGCAGCGCACCGACGCCGATTCGCGCGAGGTGACCGCCGAAGGTGAGATGTCACGGCTCGAGGAGGAGGGCGGCATCGACCCCGACGCGGTGGCCGAGGAGCCGGCGCCCAACGGGACGCCGGACGCCGGCTCGGTGCGCGACGGATCGGTCGTGATCGCGGCGATCACATCGTGCACGAACACCTCGAACCCGGCGGTGATGGTGGCCGCCGGCCTGCTCGCGCGCAACGCGGTCGCTCGCGGGCTGATGCCGCCCGACTACGTCAAGACGTCACTCGCCCCGGGCTCACGCGTCGTCACGGACTACCTCGAGCGGGCGGGATTGCTCAGCTCCCTCGAGCAGCTCCGCTTCAACCTCGTGGGCTACGGCTGCACCACGTGCATCGGCAACAGCGGACCGCTCCCCGAGCAGGTCGCCGAACGCATCGACGCCGAGGACCTCACTGTCGCGGCGGTTCTCAGCGGCAACCGCAACTTCGAGGGCCGGATCCATCCCCAGGTGCGGGCCGCCTACCTCGCGTCGCCACCGCTCGTGGTGGCATACGCGCTTGCCGGACGCCTCGACATCGACCTCACAACCGACTCGCTCGGCACCGGGCATGACGGGAAGCCGGTGTTCCTCAGCGACATCTGGCCGAGCGCCGACGAGGTGACCGAGACCGTGCGCGCAGCCATCGGGAGCGACCTGTACACGCGGGAGTACGGGCGGATCTTCGACGGCGACGAGCACTGGCAGCAGCTGCCGTCACCGACCGGCGCCCTCTTCGACTGGGACGCGGACTCGACGTACGTCCGCGAGCCACCGTACTTCGTCGGCATGTCAGCGGAGCCTCAGACACCCACCGACGTCATCGACGCGCGCGTCCTCGCGCTCCTCGGTGACTCGATCACCACCGACCACATCTCGCCGGCGGGCAGCATCGCCGGAGTGAGCCCGGCGGCGGCGTACCTGCGCGAGCACGGCGTCGACGCGCGCGACTTCAACACGTACGGAGCGCGGCGCGGCAATCACGACGTGATGGTTCGCGGCACGTTCGCGAACATCCGGCTGCACAACCAGCTCGCCGACGGCAAGGAGGGCGGGTGGACAGCGCACCTTCCCGACGGCGCCGTCATGACCATCTACGACGCGTCGGCGCTGTACCAGCAGGAGGGCGTCCCGCTCATCGTGATCGCGGGGCGCGAGTACGGCTCCGGGTCATCACGGGACTGGGCCGCGAAAGGCCCGCTGCTCCAGGGTGTTCGCGCCGTGATCGCCGAGGGCTACGAGCGTATCCATCGCAGCAACCTGGTCGGCATGGGCATCCTGCCACTCCAGTTTCGCCAAGGCGAGAGCGCCGAGTCGCTCCACCTCGATGGAACCGAGCTGTACACGATCCGAGGCGTCGCCGGCGCGTCGCCGGGATCGAGCGTGCGCGTGAGCGCGCGCCGCGCCGGACAGGCCGACATCGAGTTCGACACCATCTGCCGTCTCGACAGCGAGACCGACGTCGAGTACCTGCGCAACGGTGGGATCCTGCCACTCGTGCTGCGTCAGCTCATGGACGCCTGAGCGCGGCGCTCAGACGTGTCGCCGCAGCCGCGTCACTGAATGGTTCTCTTCGTTCTCTTCGTTGTCGTCGTCGTGGTGGTCGGGTTCGTGTCGTACTTCGTCGGCCAGCAGCGGATCCGCGACATCGCAGCCTTTGGCGCGGCGCATGGTCTCACGGTGATCGGCAACGAGTGGGACCTCGGGGACTGCGGGTTCGCGCTCTTCCGCGCCGGCACCCGCAGGTACTGGCACAACGTGCTTCGCGGTGAGTGGAACGGTCTTCCGGTGACGTACTGCGACTACTCCTACGTGGTCTCGGATGGGAAGAACCAGAGCACCGTCTCGTTTTCCAACGTCATCGCGACGATCGGCGTGCAGATGCCGCAGGTCATCGTCTCGCCGCGCAGCGCGATCGGGGCCCTCGCCGAGAAGTCCATCGGCGCTCCGGGGATCCGCTTCGAGTCGATCGACTTCAACGACAGATTCGACGTCACATCGAGTGACGATGCCTTTGCGGTCGAGTTGATCGACGCGCAGATGATCGAAGCCTTGCTCTCGCTCGACCACGGCTACCACGTCGTGTTCGGACCGCTTTTCCTCATGGTGTACGCGCACCGCAGGCCGGTCACGGAGGTGGGTGGCATCTTCGACGCCACCACGCTCGTCGCGCAGCGCATTCCCGCGCTGGTGCGCGCCCGAAGCGACTCCTGATCTCCGTCGTGGCGTTTGATCGCCACTTGCGGCGCGGTACCCTAGGACCCGTACTCGATCCCCGCTCCGAAGGAGACGCCCCGTGATAGCTCTCATCGTGGTCATCGTCATCATCGTGGTCATCGCGCTGGGCGTGGTGGCGTCGTACAACCGGTTCGTCTCCCAACGCAACGCGGTGCAGAACGCCTGGGCTGACATCGACACCGAGCTCAAGCGCCGGTACGACCTCATCCCCAACCTCGTCTCGACGGTGCAGGGCTACGCCGCCCACGAGCGCGGTGTCTTCGAGGAAGTCGCTCAGGCGCGCTCGGTCGGGTTGCAGGCCCAGGGCCCGGCGGCGGCATCAGCGGCCGAGGGACCGTTCCAGATGGCCCTCGGACACCTCTTCGCCGTGGCCGAGAACTATCCCGACCTGAAGGCCAACCAGAACTTTCTCCAGCTCCAGGCGACGCTCTCCGACACCGAGGATCGCATCCAGGCGTCGCGCCAGATCTACAACGCCAACGTCCAGCAGTTCAACCGTCGCGTCCAGGCGTTCCCGTCGAACGTGATCGCCAACATGTTCCATTTCCAGAACGCCGAGTTCTTCCAGATCGATGCGGCGCAGCGCGCTGTGGTCGGCGAGGCGCCGAAGGTCGACTTCAGCGCCATCACCAACGCGACGTACGGCCAGGCACCCGGGGCGTCGACTCCGGCGCCCGCGCCGACACCGGGGGCACCGCCGGCACCTCCCGTTTCGGGCGCCTGAGGCTCGCCGGTGCAGCCGGCGCCGCGCCGCTGGCGGCTGAGCGACGCCGAACCGCTGCCCGGACTCCATCCCGTCGTCGGCCAGGTGCTCGCGGCACGAGGCTTCGATCTGGCGGCGGCATCCGAATTTCTGGACGTCAGCGGCGGCTACCACGACCCGTTCGAACTGCCCGCGATGGAGGTTGCCGTTGCCGCGATCACGTCGACCATCGATGAGGGCGGGACCATCGCCGTCTACGGTGACTACGACGCCGATGGGGTGACCGCCTGCGCCATGTTGACGCGCTGTCTGCGGGCCGCCGGCGCCACGGTCCTCCCCTACATCCCCAATCGCATGACCGAGGGCTACGGGCTGCACGCGGCGGCACTTGCCGAGCTGGCCGCGCGCGGGGTGCGGTGCGTCATCACCGTGGACTGCGGCACCAGCAGCGTCGATGTGGCGCTCGGACGCCCCGCGACCATGCGCCTGGTGGTCACCGACCACCATCTCGCGCTCGCCCCCGGGGGGTCGCCGCCGCAACTCGCGCCGGCGGACGCGCTCGTCAACCCCAAGCTCCCCGGGTCGACCTACCCCTTCGATGGGCTGGCGGGCGCCGGGGTGGCGTTCAAGCTCGTCCAGGCACTGGAGTCGCGCGGCGCCGTGCCCGCCGGCAGCGCCGAGGCGTCTCTCGGGCTCGCGGCGCTGGGAACGATCGCCGACATGATGCCGCTGCTCGGCGAGAACCGCGTGATCGTCCGCGACGGCCTTCCCCGAATCGCCGATCTCCCGGGGCTCCGGGCCCTCTGCGAGGCTGCGGGCATCCCACCGCCTCCCCGGGGGACCGACATCGCGTTCGCGGTCGGACCGCGCATCAATGCGGCGGGGCGGATGGAGGACGCGCGCCTCGCGCTCGAACTCTGCCTCTGCGACGACCCGGATGCGGCGATGCGGCTCGCTGCCGAGCTCGACACCCAGAACCGCCTGCGCCAGCAGGCCGTGGCGATCGCGCTCGCCCAGGCCGAGGAACAGGTCACGCGCATCGATGACGGCGCCGCGGCCATCGTCCTCGGCGATCCGGGGTGGCCGATGGGCATCGTCGGGCTGGTCGCCGGACGGATCGCGGAGCGCTATGCGAGGCCGACTTTCATCGCCTCCCTCGATCCCGTCGAGGCCAAGGGCTCCGCCCGCTCCGCCGGTGGTGTCCACATCGTCCGGGCGCTCGATGGGGCGGCCGCCTCGCTGCTTCGCTACGGCGGCCACGCGGCGGCAGCGGGCTTCAGCCTCGATGCCGTGCGCTTCGATGAGTTCCGTGAACTTGTCACGGCGTCGGTGGGAGAGCAGAATGCCGGCCTCGAGCGCCGGCGAGACTTCGCCATCGACTGCGAGATCTCGGGGATCGACGTCACCCCTGAGCTGTGCCGCGCGCTGGATCAGCTCGAGCCGAGCGGGCAGGGCAATCCAGCCCCGCTCCTTGCCGTGTGCGGTGCGAGCGTGCTCGGCACGTCAACCTTCGGGTCAGAGGGTCAGCACGTCAGGGTTGCCCTCGCCACCGGGTCCGGCATCATCGAGGCGATCGCCTTCAACAAGCCGAATCTCGCCGACCACCTCCCGAGGGGCAGGCTCGTCGATGCGTGCTTCGGGCTCGAGGTCGACAGCTTTCAGGGCTTCCAGCGTGTCCGTGCTCGCCTGCGCGACCTGCGCCCCGCGAGCGGCGTGGCGCTCAGGGGCCGGCCCGTCGCTCAGGCGGCGACAGCCGCAGGCGCCTGAGCAGTCCACCCGAGGGCGAGACGCGACCGGTCTCGCCCCTGCTACGTCCGCAATGCGACGAGGGCGCCGAGGGTCGTCTCGACGCGATCCTGGGTCCGGCGATCGAGCTTTGTCTCGGCGAGGCAACAGCGCAGACCGGACGCGAGCATCACGCTTCCGGCGCGGTCGAGCGCGGCTCGGGCGGCGGCGAGCTGCTGGACGATCTCGACACAGTCACGCTCGTCGTCGACCATGCGCTGGAGGCCGCGTATCTGGCCCTCGATCCGTCGCAGGCGTGACGTGATGTCCATCTTGTCCTGCTCGGAGAACTGCTCGGTGGTCATACGGCCGGCTCCAGTTCGCGGGCGGGAGCGAACTCGCAGAACGCGGCGTACGCACGCGGGCCATAGATCGTTGCGGGACCTCCGGCCATCATGAAGGTGACCCCGATCGCTTCGGCCGCCTCTGCTCGCGAAGCTCCCGCGCGCGCCGCCCCCTGGGCGTGGGAGGCGATGCAGCCGTCGCACTCATCGACGACGGCGATGGCGAGGGCGATCAGCTCCTTGGTCTTCACATCGAGAGCGCCCGCCGCCAGTGCGGCGCTGTGGAGTGCGCCGAAACCTCGATACGCATCCGGAATCATCTGGCGCAATTCGCGGTGCAACGGAGCGAGGTCATCAAGAACGGTCCGGCCGTGAGTGGTGTG
>Ga0307373_10015385_pt1 | contig 10415 bp, 9 predicted proteins | sample OX2MG_FD_202534 | JGI IMG/M metagenome (GOLD analysis project Ga0307373, IMG submission 202534) | Soil microbial communities from Risofladan, Vaasa, Finland - OX-2 | ecosystem: Environmental > Terrestrial > Soil > Coastal area > Acid sulfate soil | place: Finland: Risofladan, Vaasa | collected...
GTGGCAAGATCACCCTGGAGACCAAGGTGAACAATTGACGATGAGAACTATGAGGCTTGAGAGCCCAGAAACGTATCTAAACAGGCGGGTCCACTCCAGCGGGGCTTGGCGTGACTCTCCTCACGTTGCTGTTGCCTCCTTTGTCAACAGTAGCGCCAACACCTGCCCTTGAGACCGCGGTCCTTAGACCGATGGGCTTTCCTTACGATTATCTGACCTACTACGTCACTGGGCTTGGCGGGGTCACAAATTCAGGCTATGAGTTCGCGCTTTCGCCAGCCCTAGCAGATTATGCGCTGTGGACTGCGTTGACAGCCGCTCTCATTGGAGTAATGGTCACGATACTGCGAGGGAGGCACGTCAAACCAGCCAATTCTAACCTGCGGCCATCGTAACCCAATCTCGACGGGTGGAAGATACCGGTTACAGGACTACGCCGCGTTCGGACAAATCTATTTATGATGAAAATTGCTTTCTAGATTCAATCATCTGGTGCGATAGTAGACGAGGTTTATTACAAACAGAACTCTTTCAATCACGCTTGCAATCTCTGCTCTAGTCATCGTCGGAGCCGCGGCGGCAGTCAGCTCCCTTATGTCGTCGAACCCCATAGGTTCCGCCCAGCAGTCCTCGTCCGCATCAACGAACAGCATCACTCCTCCACAATGTTCGGCACCCTGCGCAGTCTGGACAAGAGCCGGGGGAAGCAACCCCGAATATGTCGCAATATCTCCAGACGATTCCTTTGTAGTAGCCGCTGTAGCAATCGCCAATGGCTCGGAGATCTACGCTCTCGACGACCACGGCAACACGCTCTGGAGCCACGACCTGGATCACCAGATTTCATCCATCGCCATATCTTCCAACGGCATGTACGTCGCCGCAGGCGGGTGGCAGACCGAGCCTGGGCCAGCAGGCATCTACGCTAACGGCGAAGTCTACCTCTTCAGCAGCGGCGGGAAGCTGCTGTGGAACATGAACGCCGGGAGCAGCAACCCTGTGTTCAAGGTCGCCATCTCTGCTGACGGGTCGAAACTCGCGGTGGACGGAGAAGAGAGCATGATGTACCTCAGCGGGGCGGACGGAAGCACGATCTGGTCGTACCACACCGGGGGAAACGCCGTCGGCATGGGCATGTCTCTCGACGGAAGCCTGGTCGTCGCGTCGATGGGACCGATAGTGGCGTTCAACGGCCAGGGGGCAATGCTCTGGAGCCATCCCGCGCAGGACCTCGCAGTCAGCGTGAACAGCGTGGCCATCTCCTCCGACGGGTCGGACGTCTGGGTCGGGTCGGCGGTGAACGGGAGCAACGGCACCCTGTACCTCTTCAACAGACAGGGAAGCCTCCTCTGGCAGCACCAGATATTCAGCCCCGCCCTGTCGATTCAGACCGGCGCAAACGAGACCGCCTTCGTCTCGACGAACTTTGGCGCTCTGGTCTACGGAGCGGACGGCTCTCTGTTGGCAAACGTGACCAGTTCAGCGGCTGCTGCGATTACCGGAGGATGCAATCCTCTCCCGAGCTTCTGGTACTGGAGTACGAACGAAGATCCGGTGGCGTTCCTCGACACCCATGGGAACATCGTCTCGAGCTACAACCCTGGTGGCTTCACTGTCAACGCCGCATTGTCTTCCGACGGGAGTTACGCGGCGGTTGTCAGTACCATAGGATTGAGCTCAAACTACTCGCTCGCATTCGTGTACCTTGGGCAACCCAACCAAAGCTGTACTTCGCCTACGAGCGGGACGTACATGGTGACATTCCAGCAGGTAGGCGCCTGCTCTCCCACATTCTGGGGCGTCCCATGGTCGGTGACCATCGGGAACGTCACCAAAGTCCAGCCACCCGACACCAAGCTGCCTGTAAACAACTACAGCCTTTCTGGCACCTCAAACAGTAGCCTCAGCGAAATCAGCTTCGCGCTCGCGAACGGGACCTACAACTACACCGTGAGCCCGACTGCAGAGTTCTTTACGCCCACGTTCGGGACGGTCAGTGTCTCGGGTTCGAACACCACGGTGGACATCGTCTATACCGGGACTTCGTGCATCACAACCACACAGACCGCATCGAGCGGGAGCAAGGCTGGATGAAATGATGGGCCTCAGGTTCCGAATCAGACGGCCTGGTCATAGAGGCTCGCTCCAAAAGGTAAATTGCCAGAACGGCGTGTGAAACAACCATGGACGTCGTCGAGGCGCTGCGAGGCATCATGGACGGCTTCGACCCGTTCTACGGCCCAACCGCGGGCGAGGAGACCGACGAGGCGAGGAAGAAGGCGCTCGCCGCCGTCGCCCGCTCGAAGGAGTACGCAGACCCTGCCAGGGGTCGCGCGGTGATTACGGAGAAGCTGATCGACGTGATATTCCCCGAGGCGGGAGAGGAGAGGCCCGTCTCACCGACGCAGATGAGCGATGTGCTGCTCGGCGTCCTGGATACGAGCAAAAGAGAGGTCGGCACCGTGATGAGGCGGATGATACTCCTGGACAGGCTGGAACGGCTGGTGGGCGAGGCGGCCGACAACGCCAGGCTCCGTCCCGCCACGAGCGCCGAGGAGTGGGGAGGGCGCGACCAGGTCTACAGGAGGGACTACGACGGATGGGAGGTCACCCTCGGCTACTTCCCCGAGCACGTCCGCCATCACGCGATCTACGGCGAGACGCTGGCACCCCCGCTCGTCAACAAGAATCTCGCGGTCTCGGTGAGGTACCACAGGACCGAGCACTATATGGTCCCCCAGCTCCGCGCCGCCGAGTTGCCAGACCTGCTCGGCTTCTTGAAGAGCCCGCAGCTCGACCTGCTGGCGAAGCTGTACGGCGTGTCCTACGAGCTGCCCCCCATGGGCGTGACCCGGCGGGAGACCACCCACAAAGCGAAGGGAGGGTACAAGGTGATGGTCGAGACGCTCGAGGACGAGCTGAAAAAGTCCCCGTACTCGGCTGAGAAGCTGATAAGCGAGCTCAGCGCGGTCACCGTCTTCCACGAGGACCCGGGGCTCGGCTTCCACGTCGTCGCGGAGTTCCCGAAGGGGCATCCGGACGTCGGGCAGAACCTGGCGCTCGTGTTCGGCGCGGATCTGTTCAGCCTCGCGAAGGAGCAGTGGGACGAGTTCAAGAAGATGCCACCGGTCGCGATGGCTGCGCTCGAACCCCTGAAGGGCTAGAGCACGCCGGTAGGACATCGCCCGTTCGGACAAAACTATTAATCGTGAACAGCCTCTTTGATGCTCGAAAAAGCAGGATGAATAGGAAGACTCTGTTGGGAATAACGTTCCTAGTTGCCGTCACAGGTGTGATGCTCGTCATCTTCGGTGCCGTCTATACGGTACTGCCCTGCACCACCGACAACGTGCTTTATGGCTATCCGATCTGGAGTCCGCCTTCATTTAGCGGGATTCAAGGCTGTGGCAACCTTTCAACTCCTGTGAGCCTTCCAAACGGCATTTCAGTCAACTATACGTTGAACTACGTAGGCATGGCAATCCTTCTCACAACCATAGCTATACCCCTCGCATCATGGAGTTCGAAGCAGAGTATTCGTGCGGGAGTCTCGAATGATTAGTCACGCGCCAAAGAGCCCGAGCCCGATCATCTTCGCAGTGATACTTGCCTCTGCCTCGGTCGTGGGGTTGCTGATAATCGTCTCGCCCTACATCCTCACCTATCATGACCCCGGCGCGATAAGCATCGGCGTCTCGCTCAACTCGACAGACGTATCACAGAACCAGACAATCAAAGTCACCGTCTCTGACCGGAACAACCTTCGTTTCGCCGATGAGCTTCCTCTGTCCGGGGACTGGAGGGTGCAGAACCTCTCCATGGGGCCGTGCGCCTCCTACACAGCCAACCCGTACGGAATAGCTGTGTACCAGGGGAGATACGCCATCGATAACATCTCATCTGCCAAATCAATGGTGATATACGCGCCCGGATTTTATGGTTGTCCAGGATTTTCATTTTCGAACTCATTCACCTTCAAGCCGTTGCAAAACGCCACCAGCTACGTGGAGCTCAAGGGCTACTGGACGGCTGGTGAAACGCCCATCTCAGAAGGCGTGCTTCATCCCTTCCTCCCGGGGGAGTATACGCTCGTGGCCGGCGATGAATGGGGCCACGTCGACATCCTGTATTTCCTAGTCACCACTTCACCCTCGACGACCACAACGAGTGCAATCAGCGCTTCGACGACGTCTTCATGCATCTCGACCACGCAGATGCAGACAACCTCTACCAGCGACTCTATTGTGCTCGAGATGGGTCACATGCCGGCGAACTTTACTGTCGGAGGATACCAGTTCACGACGGTCTACAACGGGACTGGCTACGAGACCTCGAGCAATGGGCACTCTACGGTGAACCTCGGTTGGTCCCTGGTCTACAACGTTTCCAACGGGGCCCAGACCCAAACTGTTACGTTCGGCTGGGCTCCTGACGGCCCCTCGTCCGGCACGCTACCGGCCCCCATCACGACAATCAACGGAGAACTAAGCATGCTGTGGGTCAAGACCTGCACTTCCATGTTTCTCGAGATAGACACAGGGGGCGGGGCTACAGGAACCCAGACTACGGCAACATTGTCGTCATCTACTGCCATCGCAACAGCGTCCGTCGCCAACTCGTCCGACGGGCTCAGCCTCAACCTCCACGTCCAGCCCGGCGGCAATGGGACTTTCACCATCACGGTCTACGAGTCCAACCTACTCAGCTCGGTGAACAACGTCACCGAGGCCAACCATTGGAGTTACCCCGCCGGAGCTCTGGATCCGTACAACAACTGCGCTCCCAGTGGGCCCGTCGGATTCGCAATCCTCCAGGGATACTACGGCATGAACAACTACACCTCAGGCAAGGCGCTGCCCCTCTACAATTCGACGGTCGTGTTCAGCTGCACGGAGAACATCGTCCCTATCAACTACCTCTTCCAGCCGACGAATGACAACTTCTCAGCCTACCAAGGTCGCTCTTTTTTGGACAACGGCACCGCCTCCCTCTCGCTCTTGACAGGCGGCTACTGGACGGGAGGGGCGGGCACGCCAACTTCAGCCTCCTTCAGCGAGTTCCGTGGCGTCTACACCGTGCTGGCAGCCGACGAGTGGGGAAACGTGCTCCTGCTCCACTTCACAGTAGTTTGATGGCCGGCCAAGTGTCCACAATGATTGATCGCGCGGCAAGCCGCCAGTCGATATCGAGATTCCTTCAAAGAAAGCGATGAACCACAATGAAGTCGCGCAAACATGAGATAATCGTCTGGGATCGGAAGGGGTCTGTCCCAATAGCCAGGATAGTGGCCGCTATCAATCGGCTAGAAACGCAAGTCGATCTCTACGAGATAGTCGACAAGACCTCAGATGCTTTCGCGATCATCCTTGTGCGTCACAGCCTTCTCAAATCAAGGGAGAAGAAAAGGGCAGAGGTTCTTGCGATAGTGAAGAGGAGATTCCCAACTGCGACTGATGTAAAACTGCATAAGGGAGACGATTGGAACGGTGTCACTAACTTTTGACAGCGGAACACTCAAACAAGGGACACAAGAACTACAGTAACTCTACTGATCGTGGCAACCTACTTCTCCAAGACTTGCTTTGCCCGCCATCGGCCTCATCTTATGGAAGGCAAATGCCTCGCTGCAGGAATCCCGGCTCGACCTGGCTAATCCGATTCAAACCCTCGCCGGAAAGCACCACAAAGTATCCAGTATTGGGGTGTGAAGAGGACTCCAGGGTGAGGTATACTTCGTGGGTAGCCGGATTCAGCCCTATGTTGTACTCGCCCCCGCTCTGAGGAGTGCTCAACGTGCCGACGAGCTTACCGGTGCCCCCATCGATGACCAAGAGAAAGTTCTCGCTGTCGGACACAACATACAACCTATTCGACGTCGTGTCTACCACCATACCACCGCCTCCCGCACCTGCACATGACGAACCAAGAGAAGCAGAATAGAGTATATTGCCCGTGAGTCCGTCGATGGCGTCCAAAGTCAGATTCCCACCCGTCTCACCCATCACATATACCGAGTGGTTGGCAGAGCCGAAAACCAATGGGAAGTTTATCGCAACGTAACCTAGCGGCGCAGTCCACTGAACCAGATGGCTCGTCTCGTTGACGGCGAGGACTTCCGCATTTCCACAGGCAAGTGACATCTGACCGCAAGCGCTCAGATAGACCATGTTCGACTGCGAGTTCACCGCCGTATCGAGAAGTGTTGCGTTCAAGGGCTTATCCGAAAGGAGAGCGCCAGAATTCTCGTCGTAGCTAATCAGGTAGTCCACGCCCAGCGAGCTGACATACGCGTTAGAGATCCCATAGAGGACTTGCCTCGTCGGGTCGATGGCGAGCCGTTGGACGTCGATCGGGAATTCTCCCACTATCGTATCGTTGCGTCCGTCTATCCTGATTATGCTTCCCGTCGACTGCTCGCCGCCTGGCGAATTGCAACTGTTGCTCGCGTTGGGGAGATTCGTGCAGCCCGATACCGGCACATACACCATGTCCATCTCTGTATCAACCGCGATCCCGGAGCCTGGCGTCCCAGGGAGAGGGATGTTGCGAATGATTTCGTGGTTGGAGGCGTTAAGAACAGTCAAGGTATTGGCGAAAAGGTCCGAGACATAGACCTTGCCTGTGACCGGATTCACAGCGATTTGACCGGGCCAGGGAGTGAGAGTGACGTTCGCGACCTCAGCAGTCGATATCGAGGGGCTGGAGCCGGTCGATAGCGCCGTACTCGAAGAAGAGGCTGACTGGGAGGTCGTCGACGAGCTTGTGGGCAAGATCGTCGTTGAGGTGCTGCTGGTTGTTGATGACTGCAGAGTTGCAGAAGTGGAGGACCCCGTCGCGCAGCTTGCCCCGTAGGTCGTATCGACCGCTCCCGAAGGGACGTGCAGCGTCACGCAGGTGGATCCTGCCCTCTGGCTCGCCGTCACGTTGTAGGCTTGACCGCCGTATATCACTGAGAAAGAATTGGCGGCGTCCCCGAAGGCATACCACTCTGTGCTCGAGCTCGTCGTGAAGCTCTTGAATGCCTCGCCTGAGAAACACGACAGGTACGGGCACGACTGGGACGGGAACTCTGAGAACGAGGGGGCGCACGTATACGCGAAGTCGTAGGCCGTCGTCACGGCCGCCCCCGCGGCCAGGGCCGAATCTGAGTCGGAAAGCACGCGCAAATCCACTTCACCAAAGCACTGGTAGGTCGCGCTCGCCGCCCACCCTCCGAGGTCCCCTGCGCAGTCATAGTTCGAGAATTGATAGCGGTCCAGAGTGACCGTGCCGGACGGCACAGCGAGTGTGACGCACGTGGTTGAATCCGGATAAGAGCCCCCCGGGAACAAGTATGTGTGGCCGGCGTAGCTGACCGTGAAATTGTAAGCCCCGAGGGTAATAGGAAAGTCGAACCATCCCGACGACCCTTCGCTGACCCTCTCAAGGTAAAGCGTCTCGCTTTCTTGGAACCCATTGCCGGCGCAGCCGGTTCTATACACGGCGCTCACGGCGGGCGCGCCTTGCTGAACCGGCATCCCCGTGGCGTCCGAGACGACCTGCAACTCCAACGCAGCACTGCGCTGCCCCGGGGTAGTGCAGATTGTCATGGTGGTGTTCGTCCCGGTAGGCGTCGTCAGGGAGCTTGAGACGTTTGCAGCGTAGGTGCTCTGGGTGTCGGGGACCCTCAAGACCGTGGAGGAGGTCGAGGTCCGTGAGGTCGCTACCGTTTCGCTGCCCTGGGGCGTCGAAGCTGTCGTGCTCGTCGTGCTCGTCGTGCTGGTAGGTGCCGCCGGATGCTGCGTGGAAGCGACGAGGGCGATAACTGACACCACAAGAACGATTGTGACTAGGAGTGCGAGGGTGCTCCGTGGTGGACCTTCCCTTTTCATTGGTGCGCCGGAGCACGTGGTCACTATTGAAGCTGACGAAACCTAGATCGAATCCGAGTCCCAAACGCAGACCGATTCCAACCCCCGGAGCAACAGGGAGCCAGGTTTCACAGTCCTCCGCTTCATAGGTTTGATTTGGCGCGCCTTCCTCAACATCAAACCGGTCCCCGGTTTCCTCTATGTGCCCGCGCTAGAAGGAGACGTACGCATGGAGACGCCGCTGAAGGTGGTACGCACTGCGAGGGTCATGATATTCGCGCAGACGGAAGACGATGCTGCCTTGGCCGCGACTAACGGGACGCCTTGCGTGAGTGCGCCCTGCACGACGCAGATTCTCCCGTTCAACACGGCGACAATTTCAGCACAGTTCGCCTTCCCGTGACGTATCCCCCATGATTGTCGTCGAGGGCTAGTCTCATAGTAACGCAAGCCACAAATCCTATCTGCCGGGGTCGGCTAGACGCGAAGCCAAGACCGAGTGACCACAAGCTGAACGCGCAACCGAACCTCGACAACGATCGTCGCCAACACAACGCGGCCTCCCTCGTCTTCATTGCAACGATCCTGCTCGTGATTGTTGCATTTGCGTTCCTGGCAGTTGGTTCGGGATCTCCGACCGCCCAGTCACCGTCTTCATCGAGCTCGATTGGCGGGGCTTCTTCCGTCACCAACTCGTCGGGTGCGGACATCTGCTGCCATTTCGTTGGGTCAGACCCGGTCCCCGTGGGCTGCGAGACACCGCTAGGGGCGCCGACGCTCAACGAGGGCTACTCCCTCCAGGTCTACGCCTCGTCGCGCACTGTGAACGCTAACGGTGATGCCCTCTGCATCACTCTGGTTCTCCAGAACGTCCATGGCACCATCGTCACATTCGCGACACGCGAGGGAAGGGTGAGCATCTCATACAATGTGACAGACCCGAGCGGGAAGGTGGTTTACCGGAACGATTGCTCAATTTACACGTCACCTCCAACTTTTGCGCCGTCCTACAACGAGACCGACCGCACGTTCGGATGCACCACGGTGTGGTATACCACTGGCTCGGCTCCGGGGGGCGGCGTCTCTCCCACAACCTCCTCGACGCTCCAGCCGGGAACATACGTCGTCAGCTGCACTGCCTCGTTTCCCGGCCTCGGAGGACTTGACACCAAGGCAAGAGCAAGCGCCAACGCCACCCTGACCGCCTCCTCCCCCTAGGGAGAGAGGTGCCAGGGACCGTCCAGCTTCCCGTTCTCTGCCTGCGACGCCAGCGCCTCCATCAAGCATTGCGGGGACCGCCGACAGAATCACCTAGCGACAGGACAAAACCAATCGATCCTCGCGATTGTTTTAATAGCGGAACGGAGAAGAGAAATCCCGACGAAATTGGGCGGATCCCTCGCGCCTAACACGCCTCTCGTGAGGGGCACATCTTCACCGCCGTTCAGATGTACTTCGGCACAGGGCCGTAGGGCGCTGGTTCGTAATTAAGTTTTTGTGGCGAGAAATCCCGCTGTTTTATCAAAGAATCGTTTCGCTCCCTATGTAGAGGATCGAAGGGTCGACTAGCACGTCTCGCTGAGGGAGCTTCCTGTAGTACGCCTCTATAGGAGTTTCAGCCCTCTCCAGGTCGAGGGCCCCGTGCGGTCTCTCGCAGTTGTACCAGTACACGCAGTCGTCCATCGACGATATCCCTCTCCCCAACCCGGTCTCGAGCATGTCCCAGAGCTTCTCGAGCTTCCCGTTGGTCTCGGGGTGCCTCACCCCGGAGAGTATCTGCTCTACGTGGTTGCCCATCAGGAAGAGCTCGAACTCCGTCAGGCCCTTCTTCCTCGCCTGTGATTCCACAGCATAGAAGGTCGAGCCCCTGTCGTTCAGGATCGATCCCGGCCTGCCGTGTTCCGCCATCGCCCGTTTGAGGACCTCGACCGAGTGAGCCGATGTGGCGTGCGCGAACATCCCGTAGCACATTATCCTCCTGGAGGCGTCGTCCTCGTACGCTATGAGCCACATCCCCCTCCATCGAGGGTCCTTCATCTCGTGCCAGTCGACGTGCCAGAGGGTGTTGGAGTGCTCCCTCTCCCACCTGACCCACCTCCTCCTGAACCTCTTCCTCGCCCTGTGGTACAACAACCCCTCCTCCTTCAGCACCCGGTAGACGCGCATGTGGTTGGTCTCGACGCCGTAGTACCTCTTGAGCACGGGGACGAGATAGACCGCCCCGACCTTGAACCTGGTGTGCGCGTGCCTGATCGCGGCCCTCTCCTCTGCTGAGACCTCGACCCTCGGCCTCCCCGGATTTCCGAACGTCGGCGCGTGGCCGCTCTCACGATAGCTTGCATAGATCTGCTCGACCCTCCTGACGGAGACGACTCCCTGGAGGGCTGTCGCGACATCCTTGCTGCTGGTGCCGTGCTCCCTGGCCTTGACGATCCATGCGACCTGAGGATCGGACAGCTTCCTCGAACCATGCCTCAGTCGCTTCCATATGGTCCGCCAATAGCTCCCGAGTCTATCGGCCTTGACTACCCGGTATAGGTAGCGAAATGATTGTTTGATAACATA
>Ga0307373_10015386_pt1 | contig 10415 bp, 10 predicted proteins | sample OX2MG_FD_202534 | JGI IMG/M metagenome (GOLD analysis project Ga0307373, IMG submission 202534) | Soil microbial communities from Risofladan, Vaasa, Finland - OX-2 | ecosystem: Environmental > Terrestrial > Soil > Coastal area > Acid sulfate soil | place: Finland: Risofladan, Vaasa | collected...
AGGCGCATCAGTTGGCGGGACGTATGCAGTGTAAATGGCCGAGGGCGCCGCGCCAGCGTCAAGCCAGCCTCTTCAGGAGTGCGGTCGCCCTTGCGGTTATTGCATTCATAGCACGAGGCTACCAAATTTTCCCAGGACGAGCGTCCGCCCCGTGAGCGCGGCATTACGTGGTCAAGGGTCAAGTCGGCGGCCGACAACGTCTGACCGCAAAACTGGCACGTATTGCGGTCGCGCAGGAGAATATTCTTTCGCGAAAGCGCGCGGCTCTGCTGCGGGATGTGGCGATAGCTGAGCAGCCGAATCACGGATGGCACAGAGACAGATCTGCTCGTTGAATGGACTTGGGTGGTTTGTGTTTCCTCGGCTTGGGCCACGCCCTTAAGCATCAGGACCAGTGCGCGCCGCACCGCCGTCACGTTGATGGGTTCGAAAGTCGCATTGAGGACCAGCACCGGGCCCTGCATTACTGCCGGGCGCGGTACCGCGTCTCCCTTGGTTACCTCGGCCGCTGCATGGCTGCGCGGCATTGAGATCTTCGGCCGCGGCCGGAGCACGTTCTTCGATTTTGGGTGGTAGTCCATCGTCAGCCGTACTCCACCGCGCTTCCGTTATCTTAGATCTTAGATGCTCTGAGCGGCCTGCCGGTTTGTGTCCGTTTTGCTTTCGCTGACCGAAAAGGCAGTCCCACGGGAAAGCACTCGCGCAACCGTCAGCCCTGTGACACTTTTCGCGCCCGCCTGCTTCAAGGCTCTTGCGCACGCGTCGAGCGTCGCGCCCGTCGTAAACACATCATCTATCAGCAAGACGCGGAGGTTGTCAACCCGCGCGCCTTTTCGGATTTCGTATGCGCCACGCACCGTGTGCCAGCGTTCCCGTCGCGAAAGCAGCAGCCGGGGAGGGCGCGGTTTCGTCCTCACAAGCAGGCACGCGCCAAGAGGCAATTTCAGTTTTCGGGCGAGCGGACGCGCGATCAGCTCAGCCTGATTGTAGCCGCGCTCGCGCTGGCGCGCCGGATGCAGCGGTACGGGCACCGCGACATCCGCTGTGAAGATTTCCGGCTCGATGCGAATCCGTTCCTCCAAGCGGGTGGCAAACCAGCCGCCCAGGCGCGTCAACTTATCATAATTTCAGCAAGGCAATCGCGCTGGACATCTGGTCGCTATACTCTGCGTAGCTTCGGGCAAGATCGAATCCATATGTGCTCCGACGGCAGGCGAAGCATAGGGGCACAGCCGCGTCCGTGGCGATTTCCGATGCAAAGGAGCGTCCGCACGTCGCGCGACACGGGCCGCGAAATGGCGCGAGTGCCGCCAGGCACTCTCCGCAAATGCAGCAGGCTCGCGTTCATCAGCACGTGTCCGCAGATCCGGCACAGTGCCGGGAATAGCACGGAAGCAAGCGCGTCGAGGGTATTGCGAAACATTACGGCGCACATTTACCTGGAGGGCACGACCATAACCTATACTATTTTCAGCGGCGTGGGAAGGTTCAATACAGCGTTACGGATTGTTGCGGTATTTGTCCGGCGTTGAGCCGACACAGCCTAACGGACAAAGCCACCGGTTGATTTTCTTGATTTAAAAGGTCCGGATTTCTCGGAAAGCGAAGCTACAGCAGCCCTTGCTCCTGCTTTTCCTGGCAGACTAGGCAGTAGCGAGTCCACGGTACAGCTTCCAGGCGCTTCTGCTGAAGTTCCGTCTCGCACTGCGTGCACATCCCAAAAGTTCCCGTGCGGATGCGCGCCATGGCGTCATCGACGAGTTGCAGCAGCGCGCGGTCATTGTGCGTCTGGCCGAACAGGAATTCCTTGGTGTAGGAGTTCGCGGCCTTGTCGGCGAGATCCACCGTGGGATCCTCATCCGCCTCGCGGCCTTCCTGGCCGGTGCGCGCGATTGTATTGATCAGCTCCTCGCGCCGCGTTTGCAGTTTCTTTTTGTAATATTCCAGGCGTTTCTTATCCATGGTCCGGGCCTCAGAGGGCCATCTGCCCTCAAATAAATCAAGTGATTGTACCGGCGATTCACTACTCATGTCAATTTCAGCGCCCGGCCCGGCAATGGGTCAAACAGGGGGCCATTACGTCCGCGCGCGTAGAGGGGATTACTGTAGTCGTTGCGTTTTTGCGTCGTAGCCGACAAGCGAGTCGAAAATCGCCAGAACGTGCCGGCGGTAATCGACGATGCGTTCAAACAACGTCCGCAATTCAGGCTGCCGGGATGTTTCACGATCCCACTTCGCAAGGACGGCGGTGGGGACCTCGATGTCACGACGCAGTTGCTCGGGCGAATGGCCACGCAGAAAGAGACCATAAAAGAAAGCGGCCTCTCGCTGCGGAAATTCGAGTTCCCGAAGGGAGTCCTCCGCCGTGGGAATCAGCGTCGCCGGGTTGGGCTGTGTCGCCATAACGAGAAAGGGCAGTTTACCGATTTCAGTCCCCGCGTCAAGAGCGTATGAAGAGCAAAAGCACCGAAACGTCAGTAGCGCGTGCGGCTGGCCCGGAGGAACATCTGCAGAGCGGTCACGTTCGCCAGGTCGCTGCCCAGACGCATAGCGTCCACGGGCAGTCCGAGCACCTCGGCTTGTTCGAGGCTGAGCCCGGCATCGTCGAGCTCGGCCAGGCTGTAGCCTTCCGCGGGAACCAAGCGATTTCGCGCAGACCGATCCACCGGCCGCGGTGGATGAACCGCAGTTCCCCGTCTGCGCACGCGGTTAAAAAAATCGTCCCAGTCCCGGCGGATCCACATCGGACCCTCCTCTTTCTCGCTTCATTCCACCCATTGGATGCCGAATTCTTCCGGCAGGTCGCATGGCCCGCCAGAAAAGCATTCGCGGTCCTCAGGTGCCGTGGATTGTAACCCCTGCTGTCAAGAAAAGTCGCACGCAGGGGGGTTGTGTATCCTTACGGTTACGAACAAAAGCGACACATTGGATTGGACGAGGACGCAAAAGGCCGGCGCCGTCCTGATGCCCGAGCCAGGGCAGGACTGGTATACTTCAAAGAACGCGCGCCACGGGGAACTTTGGAATGAGTCAGCCGGTAGTTGTGGTTCATTATCATGAGTTGTGGCTCAAAGGCCGCAACAAGCGATTCTTTGTCGGCAAGCTGGCGAGCGCGCTGAGCCTGGGCCTCCAGGGCATTCCGATTGAGAGAATCGAGAGGCCGAACGACCGCCTCGTCGTGTGCTTGAAAGAAGGGGCGTCGATTGACGATACGCTCGCGCGGCTGGAGCGAATTTCAGGAGTCGCTTATTATGCGATAGCTCGACCGGTTGAGCCCTCACTTGGCGCGCTCTGCCAAGCTGCCTGGGAGGAAGTCGAGCCGTTGTCTTTTGCGACGTTCGCCGTCCGCGCCAAACGCAGCGATAAATCCTTCGCGCACCGAAGCTCGGAAATCGAAACGGTGGTCGGGCGCTATCTGCTGGATCATTTGCGGGCCGCGGGCCGCACTGAACGAGTGAAACTGAACGATCCCGACGTCACATGCCGAATCGAAATCACTTCCGGCCCAGCGTTCGTTTACGCGCGAAAAATTCCCGGTCCGGGTGGATTGCCCGCCAATACCGCTGGGAAAATGATGTGTCTGCTTTCGGGTGGATTCGATTCCGCGGTCGCCGCATATCAAATGATGAAGCGCGGGGCACATCTCTCGTTTGCGCATTTCTATGGCACCGGCGCGCGCCCGGGCGAATCGTCGTTGCACGTGGCACGCGAATTGGTGAGCCAGCTTGTGCCGTGGCAATTCACCGCGAAGCTTTATCGCGTGCCGTTCGAATCCATTCAGCGCGAAATCGTGCGATATGCTCCGGAGAGTTGCCGCGTGTTGCTGTATCGCCGAATGATGCTGCGCATCGCCGAAGTCCTCGCGCGACGCGACCGCGCGCTGGCGTTCGTCACGGGCGACAGTTTGGGCCAAGTCGCGTCACAAACGCTCCGCAACATGGTTGCGGTCGAAGCGGCGGCCAAGCTTCCGGTGTTTCGCCCGCTCGCCGGCACGGACAAAATCGAAATCCTGGCGGTCGCGCGAAAAATCGGCACGCATGATATCTCCGCGGAACCGTTTCACGATTGCTGCCCGGTTTTCCTGCCGCGCAGCCCCGCGCTGCATGCCACTCCAGCAGAACTCGACGCCGCGGAGGCGAAACTCGATCTGCCGCGACTTGTCCGGGACGGGATTGCCGGAACGGCGCTCGAGCACTATCGCTACGTCGCAGGCCGTGTCGAACGCACAGAAGTGCCGCTGCGTCCCCGCAGCCAGAAACAGGATGCGGCAATCGCGTAGGCAGAAAAGTTTTATCGCTGCGCGCTGCTGCAGACGGAGCGCATTTCGTCATTGCCGCATGCGTTTACGCTTTCCTGGGGTTTGCTAGCTGCGATAACTGGCGTTGATGCGAACGTAGTCACCCGTGAAGTCGCAAGTCCAGACGCGCGCGATGCCGCGCCCGGCGTGCAAATCCACAGCGACAGGAACGTGCGCGGAAAGCAGCTTGCGATGCGCGGCGCGCTCGCCGAAAGGATACGCGCGTCCATTGCGGCACATTATAATGCCTGCCATGCGAATTTCCACTCGGTCAGACTTGAATCGGACGCCCGAACGGCCCGCCGCGGCCAGTATTCGGCCCCAGTTAGGATCGCCGCCGGCAAGCGCCGTCTTGACGAGCGGGGAATTTGCGATTGTCCGAGCAACTTCGTCCGCGTCGCGATCCGACGGCGCACCCCGAACCTCGATTTCGACTACGCGATGCGCGCCCTCACCATCCGCGACAATTTGAAGCGCTAATGACTGGCAGACGGATTCGAGCGCGGCCAGAAAGCTTCGGTGGTCGGCGCCGCGACTGCGAATCGTCACCGCACCCGAAGCTCCGTTCGCAAAGAGCGCCAGTGTATCGTTCGTCGAAGTGTCTCCGTCCACAGTGATCGCGTTAAAGGTCTTGCGAACTGCATCGCGTAGTGCGCACCGAAGCAGCGCCGACGAAGCTGCCGCGTCCGTGACAACAAACGCCAGCATCGTCGCCATACGCGGATGAATCATTCCCGCGCCCTTGGCGCAACCGAGAAGACGCACTCGTTTGCCGCCGATGCGGCAGCTCTCCGCCGCAAATTTGGCGCGCGTATCCGTGGTCATGATCGCGCGCGTGAATTGCGAGAACGATTCCGGGCGCGGGAAGCGACGCGCGGTCAGACTCGGAACCGCGCGAAGGATTCGTTCGGCGCGCAGCGGTACGCCGATCACTCCCGTGGAGCAAACGAGAACCTGTTGCGGCGCGCAGCCAATCGAATGTGCCACGGCTGACGCGGTGCGCTGCGCTGCCACAAGCCCAGCAGGGCCAGTCGCGCAATTTGCGTTTCCAGAGTTGACGACGATGGCGCGCATGGCTTTTGCGGAACGCCGCAAATGTGCTTGGGAAGTGAGAAGCGGCGCCGCCTTGACGAGATTCGTTGTGAAGACACAAGCGGCCGAAGCCGGAGTTTCGCTGACGATTAACCCCAAATCGAGGCCCGACTTTTTCAGTCCGCACGCGACCGCGGAAAATGCAAAACCTCGAGGCAGGAGTGAGGCGTCGATGCGCGGCTTCATACGGCAGGGGATGGACTGGCAATGCCGTTCAAGATCGGCAGCGTGGCACGCGCAGCAGCGATCGTCGCGATGACCGCGACCAGGCGGCAGCCGCGCGCTTTCGGGCAGGCCGAGCAATCGCGGGCGATTTTTTCCGGCAGCGCGTGGCGCGACGAAGCGGCAAAACCGTGGCGAACGAAAAACTCCGGCGCGTGCGTCACGGCAAATACGCGCGCAATTTTCCTGCGCCGCGCCTCCGCGAGCGCGTATTGCAAGAGCCGGGCGCCATGCCCGCGTCCGCGGCTGCCGGGACTTACGGCGAGTGACCGCACTTCGGCAAGGTCATAAGAATAGGTTTCGAGTGATACACACCCGGCGATCTGGCCGCTTGCCTCCAGCACCAGAAAAAGCGCGATGTGTTCGCGCACATTCTCTTCCGTTCGCGGCAGCAAAATTCCCTGCGCGGCATAGTGCGCGATCAGCGCGTGAATCTGCGGAGCGTCAGTCAGCCGTGCCCGGCGCGTCTTCACGCTGTTTTCTCTTCCGCAGCGAGGCGAGTTCTGGCTTCGGCCAGCGCTCCGCGAACAGCATCCGGCGCGGTGCCGCCTGGTGACCGCCGGCGTGCGAGCGAGGCCTCAACCGTGAGCGCTTGACGGAAATCCCCGTCGAACGACGGCGAATATCGTTTCAGACGTTCGACAGGCCAGTCCATGAATCCCGGCTCTTTTCCTTCCGCGTCGTGAACCAATTTCCCAATAATTTCATGGGCTTGGCGAAACGGAATCCCCTTCGCTACCAAATAATCCGCGGCTTCCGTGGCGATCAACGCTGGATCCTGTACGGCGCGCCGTAAATTCACTTCGTTAAATTTAGTCGCGGCCACAGCTCCGGCGGCGATTCGAGCCATCGAGAGCGTTTGATCGTGCGCATCGAACAGCGGCTCCTTGTCCTCCTGCAGATCGCGCTGGTAACTTGACGGAAGGCCCTTCAATGTGAAAAGCAGCGAGACCAGCGCACTTGCGACTCGGCCGGATTTACCGCGAATCAGTTCCCACGCGTCGGGATTTTTCTTCTGCGGCATCAGGCTGCTGCCCGTCGAATATTCGTCCGGCAAAATGACGAACCCGAAGCCGGGCGAGGCGAAGAGAATCATGTCCTCGGCGAGCCGCGACAGATGACTCGATAGCACCGTGAGCGCGAATAGATATTCGAGAGCAAAGTCTCGGCGGCTGACGGAATCAAGGCTGTTGCGCGTGATTCGCGTAAAACCCAAATCGTCCGCTAAACCGCGGCGGTCAATCGGGAAGGCGCATCCCGCAAGAGCACCCGCGCCCAACGGACATGCATCCGACGTGCTCGCCGCAGAAGCGATTCGGCCCAGATCGTGAAAAAACGCCTCCGCGTGCGCGAGGAGGAAATGCGAAAGCAAGATCGGTTGCGCCAATTGCATGTGCGTCATGCCCGGCATGGGCACGCCGAAATTATGCTCCGCTTGCTCGAGAAACGCTTTGATCAGGCTTTGAACCGTTTTTCGGGTTTCCGACGCCGCCGATTTGATGAACATCCGAAACTCCGTGACCACCATTTCGTTCCGGCTGCGCCCTGTATGCAATTTTTGCCCGAGCGGTCCGAGCATCTCCGTCAGCGTCGATTCCACAAAGTGATGCACGTCTTCAGCATGCGAACCGTCGAGCCACGCAGGTTCAGCCAAGGCACGTTTGTCGATCTGATCGAGCGCCGCGATGATTTGCTTTGCTTCGCTGTTCGTAAGGATGTTGATTTTCGTCAATGCGCGCGCCCACGCGCGATCAAGCTGCAGCTCAAACGGAAGCAGCCGGCGATCGAAGCGGAACGATTGCTCGAATTCGTAGAACGCCTTTTCGGGGGCGCGTTCAAATCGCCCACCCCACATTTGTTTTTGACTCGCCACGCTCACCGCGCCTCATTTTCCGCGGGAACTGTAATGGGCAGCGCGAACAGATTGATGAATCCCTCGGCGTCCTTGGGGTTGTAGCCCGTCATGGTGAAGCTCGCGAGATTCGTACGGTAAAGCGAATACGCCGAGCCGCGGGACGTGACATTGACAATTCCCTTACAAAGGCTCAAACCCACTGAACCCGTGACGCGGCGCTGCGAAGAAGTAAAGAATGCGTCGAGCGCCTCACGCAGCGGCGTGAACCACATGCCGTAATAGACCATCTCCGCGTAACGCAGTGAAAGATGCTGCTGAAAATGCAGTGTCTCACGATCGAGACAAAGCGATTCCAGTTCGCGATGCGCCGCAATCAGCAGCGTGCCGCCGGGAGTCTCGTACGCGCCGCGCGATTTGATTCCGACCAGACGGTTTTCGACCATGTCCATGCGCCCGACGGCGTTCTTCGCGGCAATGCCGTTCAATTCTTCGAGCAACGCGACGGGACCGAGTTTTTTGCCGTTCACGGACACAGGAACGCCACACTCGAATCCGATTTCAACTTCCGCGGGCGTATTCGGCGCCGCTGCCGGCGATACTACCCATTGCCACATCGCCTCTTCGGGCGCGTTTGCCGGATCCTCCAAGCGGCCACCTTCATGGCTCAAATGCCAGATATTGCGGTCGCGGCTGTAAATATTTTTCGTGGTTTGCTCGATGGGCACATTGTGTTCGCGCGCATAAGCAATTGCCTCCTCCCGCGACGTGATATTCCATTCGCGCCACGGAGCAATAATTTTCAGCTCGGGCGCGAGCGCTTTCACGGCCAGTTCAAACCGTACTTGATCGTTGCCTTTGCCTGTGCAACCGTGCGCCACCGCGTCGGCGCCGACTTTGCGCGCCATCTCCGCCTGGCGGCGCCCCAGGATTGGCCGTGCGAACGACGTGCCCAGCAGATATTTATGCTCGTACACTGCTCCGGCGCGAAGCGTCGGCCAGATATAGCCCGTGATGAATTCCTCGCGTAAGTCTTCGACGTGCGCCTCGCTCGCGCCCGTGGCCAGCGCCTTGCGCCGGGCTGCCTCCAAATCTTCCTTCTGCCCCAGGTCGCCGATCATCGCGATCACTTCACAGTGATAATTCTCCTTCAGCCACGGAATAATGATCGAGGTATCGAGTCCTCCGGAATAAGCCAGTACCACTTTTTTCGCCAACGGTTTCTCCTTAGCCGAGCAGCGTGAGCAGGATTGCCTTCTGAACGTGCAAACGATTTTCCGACTGATCGAAGACGAGCGATTGCGGCGAGTCGATGACGCCCGCCCTGACTTCCGCTCCGCGATGCGCGGGCAGACAATGCATGAACACCGCGCGCGGATCGGCTAACGCGAACAGCGTCTCATTCACTTGATACGGCGCGAAAATCGCCTCGCGCTGGGCGGTTTCGTTTTCCTGGCCCATACTTGCCCAGACGTCCGTGTAAACCGCCTGCGCGCCGGCGACGGCCTCTTCCGGGGAGCGAAGAATTTCGATTTTCCCGCGCGTCTCGCGGGCCGCCCGGCGCGCTTCCGCCACAACTTCCGCATCGGGTTCATAACCAGCAGGAGCGGCAACGCGAACGTGCGCACCGACTCGCGCGCCTATCGTGAGCAGCGAATGGCAAACATTATTTCCGTCGCCGACGTACGCAAGTTTCACTCCGCGGAGGCCGCCAAATCGTTCCTCGAGCGTGAAAAAGTCAGCCAGTGCCTGGCAGGGATGAAAACGATTCGATAGCGCGTTGATCACAGGAATCGACGCGTTCTCCGCCAGTTCGTTCAGCACGCTTTGCTCGAATACGCGCGCGACGATTCCGTGAACCCAGCGGTCGAGATTTTTCGCAACGTCGCTGACCGTTTCCCGTTCGCCCAAACGCGATTGCGTGTGATCCAGAAACACCGCGCCGCCGCCCATGCTCGCGATTCCAACTTCGAAAGTAACCCGTGTGCGCAGGGATGGTTTCTCGAAAATCAGCGCGAGAAAACGTCCCGCCAATGCGCTTCGGTAGCGCTCCGGGCGCGCCTTGATGTCAGCGGCGAGGTGATAAAGCTCGCGAATCTGCGCCGCGCCCCATTCGGAGCCGGTCAGTAGATCGCGCCTAAGCGCCGGAACAGTTGTAGTCGCGGCCATCGCGTTCATGTTTTTACCTCACTGCGGCCAGGGAACTCGCTCCGGCCAATTTCTGAATTTGCGGGAGGCGTTGCGCCGCCGGCACTTCGGCGACTTTCCATGTTTTTCGCGGTGCCTTGATCAGAACTACTTCAAGCTGTTTTAGGAACTCTCGAACATCTTGCGCTCGAATAATGAACGGCGGCAGCAGGCGCAAAATATGCTCGTGTGTGCAATTTATAATCAGGCCACGCCGCAGCGCTTCTTCGACCAGCGGCGCGCCTTCGATCGACAGATCCAGTCCAACAATCAAGCCCTCTCCGCGCACTTCGCGAATGAATTCGAATCGCGATTGCAATTTTTCGAGGCCTCCGAGCAGCTCTGCGCCACGCTCGCGCACATTTTCAAAAAGGTTCTCGTCTTCGACCGTTTGCAAAAATTCCAGCGCCACGGCGCAAATGAGCGGCCCGCCGCCAAATGTCGTTCCATGCAGTCCCGGCGTAAACGCAGCAGCGAAACTTTCGTTCGCGATAAGCGCTCCAAGCGGCAGGCCACCCGCTAGCGGCTTTGCGACGGTCACAACATCTGGCGTAGTTGCGAATTTCTGATAAGCGAATTTGCGTCCCGTGCGCCCCAGCCCACATTGAATTTCGTCCGCAATCATGGCCGCATCCTGCTGCGTTGCCAGTTCGCGCGCACGATTCCAAAACGGCTCGCTTACCGCGTAAATTCCGCCTTCGCCCTGAATCGTTTCGAGCACGATGGCGCAAACGCTGTCGTCAAACTTCCTCTCGAGGTCGGCAA
>Ga0307373_10015389_pt1 | contig 10414 bp, 6 predicted proteins | sample OX2MG_FD_202534 | JGI IMG/M metagenome (GOLD analysis project Ga0307373, IMG submission 202534) | Soil microbial communities from Risofladan, Vaasa, Finland - OX-2 | ecosystem: Environmental > Terrestrial > Soil > Coastal area > Acid sulfate soil | place: Finland: Risofladan, Vaasa | collected...
TGATCCTCAGCATGCAAGAGCACACACGCGGCTCGGGATGGTCTATGCCGTGACGGAAGACTTCGATCGGGCCATCGACGAATTCAAACTCGCGCAGGAGCTTTCCGGAGCTGACCCTTACTTAGACTGCTTTCTCGGCTATGCTCACGCGAAATCCGGCAAGCGAGCTGTAGCTAAACGAGTCATCGAGCAACTTGCCCGGCGTTCCCGCCTGGAATACGTGCCCGCATTTTGCACCGCCCTGGTCTATATCGGCCTGGGCGAGGTCGATCACGCCTTGCTTTGGCTGGAAAGAGCTCACAAAGACCGGTCCGCCTACATGGTGTTCGCGAAAGTGGAGCCCCTGCTCGATGAAATTCGCAAACAATCGCGATTTGTCAGGCTCCTGGCTGAAATGCATTTGAGTTAAACTTCAAATCAAGGTCATTCCTCTCGGGTGTTGCCCTCCAATTGAGACAAGCCATTGGAGGGCTGCTCTTACCAGATGAGCTTTAACCCCAATTGGATTTCCCGCCCTGGTGTTACCGTCTGATCGATTGCGCCCGCACCGGGCACCGGATTACCGTTCTGGTCAAAAAGGGTCGAATTGTCAATTGGCGGAGCAAAGTTTGCGCGATTAAAAACGTTAAAGGCCTCTATGCGAAGTTGCGCGTTAAACCTCTCCGAGATCTTCGGAATGTAATTGTTCTTAATTAGGGAGGCATCCCACGTAAAGAGACCCGGGCCAATAATGGTATTGCGCCCGACGTTGCCATAAAGGTTCTCGCAACTGCCTGGCACAGCAGAAAAAGACGTACACTGTCCCGCAATAGCGGGGGTTGCCATCGGGACGCCGAAGCACTGGAGTTTTATGTAATTGCTTGGGTTGCCGGGATTCACAGGCGAACTGCATCCCGGACCAGCAACCCGGCTAGGATAGGCGTAGGGATCACTGCTGTTGAGACCGAGAGGATCGCCTCCAATCAAAGGCGTAAACGGTACCCCCGATTGCGCCGTGACAATTCCGCCCAGTTGCCAACCGCCAAGTGTGTGACCCACTAATCCCTTCCAATCGCGAGGAGTGGGAAGATCCCAAATGTAATTGATTGACAAGGCGTGCTTGATGTTGAAATCCGACAATCCGCGTGTGCAGGATTTGCAGAATTGGAAAAGGCTGGAAATCGAGTTTTCAAACTGGTCGCCAACATTGCTGGAGGAGCCCGTATCGATCCCCTTGCTAAATGTGTAGGCGCCCTGTATTTGAAACCCGTGGCTGAATCGTTTCGATGCCTTGACTTCCAGCGCATCATATACAGAGCTGCCGTCCCAGAAGACACCGCGGATTGCGCCGAAATTTGGGTTGAGCCTCTGTTGACTCCCCGCAGGAAAAGGAAACAGTAGCCCGGCACTGGTCGCGATAGGTTGAGTGGAATTGACGTCATCGGCCCGGCTGAGCATGTGCACGCCGTGATTCCCTACGTATCCGACGGTCAACGTGGTACTAGGAGTGAGCTGGCGTTGAACCTCGAGATTCCATATAAGCACGTAATTTCTGGCTGGATTATGAGGTACGTATGCAACGATCAGTGAACTAGGCGACGTGCTCCCCGAGCTTGCTACTCCGGATGGAAACGACCCGGGAGGCAGGTTTCCTTCCGTGATAACCTGGCTGAAAGGAGCTGTTGCACCTTGCGCGAAGAAAAATTCGTATAGCAACGGAAGGACATCAAATTGGCCGATTGCGCCTCGGATGGCGGTCTTTCCATTGTGAAACGGATCCCACGCGAAGCCAATTCTCGGCTCAAAGTTTCGCGTGGTGGGGTTCGAGAAGAGGGGCGAACCTAACGTGATTGTAGGAGCCGTCAAGGAGGCAAGATTGGCGAGGTGATTTTGGGTCTCCGTTGGAACCGTCGTCATTTCGTAGCGCAAGCCAAGATTGAGCGTCAGATTCGGGCGCATTCTCCAATCGTCTTGGATATAGCCACCAAAAAGCTTCTGCCGCAGCTGAGGGGAACTCGTGGTGTCTGGGGGCTGCCCCTTGAAAGTCTTTGGAACATCGGTAAGAAAATTCGTCAAAGAACCAAAACTGAACTCACCATTGGGTCCTGTCACAGCCTTTCGGCCGAGCTGCATCCCTTCAAAAGCAAAGCCGAACTTTATAGAGTGAAGGCCCTTAGTCAAAAAGGCATCGTCGTATAGTTGATAAGAGTTCCAGTTGTCAATCAGAGGAACCAATCCGCCTAAGCCGCCGCTATTTGTCGTCAGGCCGGTAACAAAAAGCTGGGCCGCCGGTCTGCCCGGAAAAGTGCCCAACGTTAAATCCGAGGCAACAGGATTGATCGCTTTCAAGGCCTGACTCGCATTGGAATCGATCCCGCTGTACCCGATGCGCAGCGAGTTCACCAGGGTAGGACTAAAGACGTGAGTTTCCTCGAGAGATACCATTTGCCGCTTTGACGTGTTTCCGCTGATCCATGTATTGTAGGAGTCTGGTGTTGTAAACGTGGCCTTATCGAGGAACCAACTCCCAAACATGGAATCGCTGTCGGAGAATTTGTGGTCGATCCGCGTTGTCTCGAAATTCTCATAGGTGATATCTGAACCGGAAAGGATCGCGCGTCCGGTATTCCCCACTCCAATCAGGCCGGCGTTCGGCAACGGATAAAAGGCGAGAAAGGGTTGAACCAGCGGGCTTACGGTAATCGTCGTCGTGGTTCCGTCTGAATTGTGAATGATTCCATTCCTCGCATCCTGAGACGGGACCTTATCCACATGCGTAACCCCCAAATCCTCCCGAAGTCCCTCGTAATTAAAGAAGAAAAAGGTCTTGTCTTTCTGAATGGGGCCACCCAGCGAACCACCAAATTGATTGCGGTGGAAGGGAGCGAGAGAAGGGTCAAAGAATCCCTTCGCGTCAAAATCTTCATCCCGCAGGAACCAATATCCAGTGCCATGGAAGCCATTGGTACCCGACCTAGTGGTGGCATTAACCACGCCCCCGGAAGTTCTTCCGTACTCCGCATCGTAGTTGGCGGTGAGGACCGAGAACTCTTGTATGGCGTCAACACCCATCGCGACGCCCGCAACGCTCCCGGGACCGCCGCCGGCGTAATCCTCAATGCTGATACCATCCAAGCGGAAATTGTTCTGCTGCGGGCGGGTGCCCGATATACTCAAAAGTGTTCCGATTCCACGGTTGGCTCGGTTGGACGCACCGGAAGCTGGTGCCTGCGTCGGAATGTTGTGGACTCCGGGCGCGAGGGTTGCGAGTTGCACCCAATCGCGCCCGTTCAGCGGCAGTTCCACCAGCGTCTTGGAATTTATGAAGCCTCCCACGCTTGATGAGGCAAGTTCAACGGTCGGCGGAGCCGCATTCACTTCCACCTTTTGCACCAGTTGTCCGACCTTCATTGTGAAATTCAATTCTTGCTGGGCGCCCACCGTGAGAGTGACGCCACTCTGCACTTGGGTCGTAAAGCCGGGAGCCGACGCGGTTATCTCATATTGGCTCGGCCGAAGGTTTGGTGCTATGTAAAAGCCATCCGCGTTCGCGGTCACTTTGGTTACTACGTCGGTAGCAAGATTCTTTACGACGACGGCAGCATTCGGAACAACGCTGCCCGATTCGTCTTCAATCGTGCCCGAAAGTGTGGCCCCGGTTACTTGCGCAGGCAAATGGCCCGGGATCAACAAAACCCATAGCAACATGCTAAGGAGAAGAATCACCCCAGGAGTTTTCTTCTCGCAATTCGAATATCGCATTGGCACCTGCCCTCCATCCCGATATTGATGCCGGAGTCTGTTGCCAGCAGCGCCGCCGCGTCCTATGACAAAGCTAAAGTATGTGTTAAAAAAATGTTAAAGCTATTTTGCTATTTCGGTAATGATTGCACGGCCGCTTAGCTCAAACGGCCGTACGCTCGAGTACTTCGAAACGGCTACCTTGTGGACTTGGGAACTGTCAAAGCTGTCAGATCGCGGACACTGCGCAAATTTTCGATGTGTTCCACGCTGTCTTGCAGTTCCAACACCTGGTCTCGTGCGAGGATTCTTCCGGCACAATTTTGAAATTTACCAAGCAGCGATCCAGCCGGCAAGGGATGGGCGGCGGACTGGCCTAAGGCTTCGTCGAGTTTCCCGCAAAAAACCCGGCCATCGCGCAGAGTCAATTTGATTTCGGCACCATAGGCATTATCAGAGCCGATTTGTTCTGATGTATAGGGCGCTGCGTTCACCCTGGACATGATGCTTCGCGCTTGCGGGTCATGAAAGGCATCCCCTTCGAAATGACCGAGCACAACCGTTCCATGCATCAACGCTCTCGCCAGGCAATATTGCAGACTGAATTTTGCAGCCATTGAGTTCTGTGGATTCGGGCGATTCGTATGTTCCAGTCGCCGTTCATGAATCCATACGTCGATGTTCGAGACATCGTCTGCTTGAAGATGATGTACGTGGACAATTTGAATCAAGGTGTCGATGGCGGAATGAGTGCTCGCGCAGCACGGATATTGTTTGATGACCACACCGGGGTCTACGACTTCAAGCGGCTCCGCCCAGTTCTCAAATATTTTTGCGACATCGTAGGTGCCCGGACCGTTGAACACATTCAGAAATCCCTGTTTGTGTTCGAATGCGTCAGGAGAAGCGGTGAATTTCTTGCTGGCCAGCAGCGCGGCCAGCAAACCGTTTCGCGCACAATTTCCCACATGCAGCGGTTTCGTCATCGTCCCGAAATTGGCCTTCAGGCCGGCGGACATGGATGCGCTCATCGACAAGGCAGAGGCAATTTGCTGTTCCTCAAGCGAGAGCAGCCTGGCGCAAGCGGCCGCCGCACCGAATACGCCCAGGGTCGCTGTCGGGTGCCAACCTTTCTTATAGTGATGGAAATTAACTGCTTTTGCGATGCGGATCTCGGTTTCGAATCCCGCTATGAACGCATTCAATACGTCTCGGCCGTGGGCGCCAATCGCGTCACCCAATGCTAGCAACGCAGCCAAAACAGGTGCGGAGGGGTGTCCTCCCATCGCGTCGCTCACATCGTCGAAATCCAGCGCATGTGCAGCCGTGCCGTTCATCAGCGCTGCGTCGAGGCAATTCGTCTTGTGCGTAGTTCCGAACACCACGCTGTTTCCCGTTCTTGAATCTCCCGCCAGGACGTCTCTGACGATCGCAGCGGGCGGCTCACTGCTCCCTGCCAGGGTGACACCCAATGTGTCCAGCAAGGCATTTTTCGCGGCACGTATTGCCACGTCTGGAAGATTTTCGTATCGGAACTGCAAAATGCGTCCGGCTATTTCAGTGGTAATGCGCATAGGCATTGGATTTAGGTCACTATCCTCGGATAAAGCTTGGTGGCCACCGCCAGCATGATCGCAAAGGCAATCATCAGCATTTGAAAATCGTGAGCGACGCCAAACGTGCTCTCTCCGCCCACGACCATCAGGCTTCTCATAGCGTCAACCTGATAGCAAAGCGGATTGGCTTTCGAAAGAAATTGGAGCCATTTGGGCATGAGAGAAATGGGGTAGATCGCATTGCTGGCGAAAAATAAGGGCATTGTTAACACCTGCCCGATTCCCATGAAACGCTCCCTGGATTTCACTAAACAAGCCACGATCAGCGAAAAAGTCGAGAAGACGGCGGCGCCAAACATCACGGCCAGAGCAACTTGGAGCAGAGGTAAAGCTTCAAAGCGCAAGCGGATCTGCAGCAGATAAGCCAGCAAATAGACGAATACCATCTGGCACAGGCCCCGCACCGTGGAGGAAAGCGCGCGGCCCAGCACCAGGGCGCTTCGAGGCGCGGGACTTGATAGGAATTTTTGCACGATCCCCAAATCGCGTTCCCAGATGAGCGAGATGCCGTAGAAGATTGCCCCAAATAGAACGCTTTGCCCTAAAATTCCGGGGCACAGAAATGCAAGATAACTGATGCCACCGCTGGGAATGGCATGCGTGCGGCCCAAGACTTGCCCAAAAATGACCAGCCAGAGTGTCGGCTGAACCATGCGGGTGAAAAGTTCGACTGGGTCGTGAATCAGTTTGCGTACGTCTGAATCCGCAACGGCGAGTGCTTGTCGCATGTAGCGAAAGTTAGCCCAATCGATGATGCGTGATACGAGCGCGCGAAACATCCCGAAGCTCTCCTCCTTCCGAACATGTGGCCCCGGTGAAATGGATGAACACGTTATCCATCGTCGCTGTACTGGACACCGCCGCTTTCAGTGCGGCGGGGGTATCCAGGACGACGAGCTGGCCACGATGCATGATCCCAATCGTGTCGCAGAGTTGATCCGCTTCCTCCATGTCGTGGGTAGTCAAAAGGACCGTGATGCCAAACTCCCGGCGAAGTTGTCTGATGCGTTCCCAGAGCACGCGTTTGGCCGCGGGATCCAGACCTATGGAAGGCTCGTCCAGGAACAATACCGATGGCCGATGCAACATGGATTGCGCAATTTCCAAGCGTCGTATCATCCCTCCCGAATACTGCCGAACGGACCTGCGGCCGGCTTCGCCAAGGTCCATGAACTCCAGGGCCTGTGCGATGCGTAACGACCGCTCGGCGCGCGGAATCAAATGGAGCTTCGCCGCAACGAGCAAATTCTCGTATCCGGTCAGCTCTCCGTCGGCCGACAACATTTGCGAAACGTAACCGATTTTGTGGCGCACTGCGGCCGGTTCCCGAACCAAATCGCAATCCACGATCCGGGCCGTTCCGGAGCTTGGAGGAAGGAGCGTGGTAAGCATCTTAATCAGAGTGCTCTTTCCCGCTCCGTTGGCGCCCAGCAACCCGAAGGTAGATCCAGTTGTACATGAAAACGTAAGTTGGTCGACAGCGATGATGGAACCGAACCGCTTCGAGAGCGCCTGCACTGTGATCGCGTCCCTCAGAACACCGTTCGATTGCATGGAAATATTTGGCGAAGCTCCAACTTCGCTTGGCGAATCATTGCGCATTGTCATCGCATACTAACCGGACATCGTGAAAACACAAGTAGCCTTAAGGTTTTTTTAAGACATTCTTTAGCTTTCTCAAAGGACGCAAGCTCACATGCGGATGAGACTAAGCCCTTCGTGGTATGGTGCCTCAATGCAGATCGAGCCAGAAGAAATTCAGCTAAAGGTTAATGGCAAGCTGCACCTGGTGAGGGTCGACTCCTCCACGCCTCTCCTGTATGTTCTGCGAAACAACCTGGAGCTGAACGGTCCCAAATTTGGCTGCGGGCTTTCACAGTGCGGGGCTTGCGCAGTTATCTTGAGCGGACGCGCGGTGCGTTCCTGCGTCATTCCCGTGGGTGACGTGAAGAACCTGGAGATCACCACCCTCGAAGGCTTGGGCAGTTCAGAAAATCCAGGCCCCCTGCAGCGAGCGTTCATTGAGGAGCAAGCCGCCCAGTGTGGTTACTGCATGAATGGCATGATCATGCGCGCAAAGGTCCTGCTCGATTCCAATCCCGCTCCAACGGATGCAGAAATCAAGCGTGCCCTCAACGGGAATTTGTGCCGTTGCGGAAGTCATCTGCGGATTGTGCGAGCTGTCCGGCGTGCGTCCGTCGGTAAGTCCTAACACGACCGACGGAATTCGTTGAGAGCTGATTCATGAAGCGCAGAAAATTTCTCCAATCTGCCGGCACGCTTACAATTGGGTTCTGCTGGTGGGGATCTTCGTTTCTTCCGCCGTTCGCAGGCGAGAACAAGGTTGACTCCTCGCCGCAGGCCGCATCGCTTGACTCTTGGATGGCGATCGGCAGCAACGGCATCGTTACGGTCCTTACGAGCAAGGTGGACGTGGGGACCGGCGTCCTGACGGCGCTCTCTCAGGTTGTGGCCGAGGAACTGGACGTGGCTTTCCATCGAATTCGAATGGTCACGGGCGACACGGATCACACGATTGATCAATCGCAGACATCCGGAAGCCGTACGCTCCACAAGGCGGGGCCGCAGTTGCGCCAGGCAGCCGCCGCAGCGCGACGCGAACTGGTTCGGCGCGCTTCCAGCCGCCTCGGTCTCCCTCCTGAAAACTTAACTGTCGAAGACGGGATCGTGAGCGGCCCTGGAGGCAAGTCCGGATCGGTTTCGTATTGGGAACTCATCGGAAATAAGCGCTTCGATTTGACAATGACAGCCGCCGGCACGGGAGAGAACCTGCAGCTGGCTTCCGATGTGCCGCCGAAAAATCCAAAAGTCTACAAGATCGTGGGCACTTCGATACCGCGCATCGATCTTCCCGCAAAATTCTGCGGCGAATTCATGTACACGCAGGATATGAGGGTGCCCGGAATGTTGCACGGGCGCGTCATTCGCCCAAATCATCCAATTTCGCTACCTACCGGCGTGGATGAAGGTTCCATCCGGGATATTCCGGGCGTCATTGCCGTGGTCCGGAAAGGAAGTTTTGTCGGCGTTGTGGCAACCACCGAATGGAGTGCCGTCCAGGCCGCCGCCAATTTGAAGGTGACATGGTCGGAACCCACGATCAAACTTCCGGCAAATGCCGACGCCGCCTTTGCATACCTTCGCGACACCAAAAGTTTTCATGATCAAGCCGTCGCGGACAAAGGCGGTATGCAGTGGGGACCGACCTCTGCTCAGCAAGCGAGCACGTTCCAGGCAACGTACCGATGGCCATTTCAAATGCATGGCATGATCGGCCCCTCATGCGCTGTAGCCGACGTTGGACCAAAGACGGCATGCGTCTGGACCGGGTCGCAGGGAATTTTTCGGACACGCAGAGCGGTGGCTGATTTGTTGGGCTTCGCGGAAAGAGATGTTCGGATCGTTTACGTGGAAGGCTCGGGCTGCTATGGGCGCATGTGTCCAGACGATGCTGCTGAAGACGCCGCTGTTTTGTCGCGCGCGGTTGGCAAGCCTGTGCGCGTCCAGTGGATGCGACAAGATGAACACATATGGGAACCGAAGGGTTCCGCACAACTCCTAAGCGTGCGAGCCAGGGTGGACGGTCAAGGCAAAATCCTCGCCTGGGATTTCATGGACCGCTATCACCCGTACACCGCTGGTGTCGACAATCGCCTCCTCGCAGCGCGGCAAATCGGTATGGAACAGACGGGCCCGGGAGCTCTCGGCCACGGATTCAATTACGGCAAGGCGGGCGGAGGAGATCTCTACGGCTTTGAGCAGCAACGGATTATCTTGGCCGCCATCCCTTGGATTCAAAATGATCTGACTCCTCTGCGAACTTGCAACCTGCGAGCGCCTGGCACGGTGGCACGCACTTTCGCGAGCGAATGCTTTATTGATGAAATTGCCGCCCACCTGGCAACCGACCCAGTGCAATATCGGCTGAGCCTGCCTGTGAATGACTCCCGGACGCAAGATGTCCTCAAGGCTGCGGCGGTGAAGGCAGGCTGGATGACACGTCCGTCTCCGTCGCCACTGAGCGGAGAATCCACGGCGCACGGAAGGGGCGTGGCGTGCTCGAACCGCGAAGGCACAATGGTCGCTGCCATAGCGGAAATCGATGTGGATAAGAAAACCGGAAAAATATCCGTCCGGCGAATTACCGTTGCACAGGACTGCGGAATGATTGCGAATCCGGACGGAGTCAAGAATCAGATCGAAGGAAACGTTCTGCAAGGTATAAGCCGCGCTCTATTCGAGGAAGTGCAATTCGACGAATCCGGGCTGCGAAGCACCGACTGGGGAAGTTACAGGACGCTCGGATTCGAAGATCTCTCTGAAGTTGAAATCCTTTTGATTAATAGACCCGAACTCGGGTTCCTGGGCGTTGGAGAGGCCGCCGTCATTCCCATCCCCGCCGCGATCGCCAATGCCCTCTTCGATGCGACCGGCATACGGTTGCGCGACGCTCCGTTGACTCCTGAAAGAGTCAAGTCAGCTCTTCCATCGTGACTCAAACGGGTTGCGGCAGGTTGCAACGCCGAACGGGCGGGCAAATCGCATCGATATGCCCGCTCTGGCGGAAGGGAGCAGCGTACTCGATCCTGCGCTCTATGAACGTCGGGCCTCCTCCACAGAGATTGTGGCAGAATTGTGCCAGAATTCGGGTCCGAAGCGCCATTTTGCCAGGGTACCTGTTCAAAAGCAGGTGCTCTCCCCTGTGTCAGAACTGTGTCAAACCCTATCTGATTTGGCCGTTGGGGTTAGAGCGAAAAGCAGACTCCCCAAGTTAATGTGAACAAACAAAAATCGAAGGAAGCGATAGAGGGCTTAGAGCATTCTCGGCGGCTTGCAAAGCAGGTGCTTTCACATTCACAATTTAAGTGGAGATCAGACGGTAACGGTCGGTGCTGCGTCGGTGCAAGTCGGTGGGTCGATTGCACCGTGCGTTACCGCGTAAGCGACACCAGCAGCGGCACTTAGGTGGTTTGCATCGCCTTGTTAGACGGCAGATGCACTGTCCAGCTGTGCTACGGGCGCGTCTTCATTGATTGTAAAATAGTTATGGCTTGGAC
>Ga0307373_10015390_pt1 | contig 10414 bp, 6 predicted proteins | sample OX2MG_FD_202534 | JGI IMG/M metagenome (GOLD analysis project Ga0307373, IMG submission 202534) | Soil microbial communities from Risofladan, Vaasa, Finland - OX-2 | ecosystem: Environmental > Terrestrial > Soil > Coastal area > Acid sulfate soil | place: Finland: Risofladan, Vaasa | collected...
CGCCCACCGCCATCCCGGCCACGGTGAGCAGGATCTGCTCCCCGAACACCATCATCGTCACCTCGCGCTTGGAGAAGCCGAGCACGCGCAGGCTGGCCAGCTCGCGCGACCGCTCCGACAGCGACACCCGGGCGCCGTTGTAAACCACCCCGAACGCGATGATCACGGCGAAGATCACCGCGATGCCGAGCGTCAGCTGGAACGAATCGGCCACCGTGCGCTCGAATCCTGCCAGCGCGGCCGACCGGATGCCGATGCCCACCAGCGCCGGCTGCTCCTTGAGGGTGAGATACAACTCGCCCTCGCGGCGCGGATCCACCGCGAGCAGGGCGCCGGAGATCGCCCGACGCTCGCCGGTGAGCCGGGCCGCGAACTCCAGATCGGCGTACGCGCTGGCGCCGAGCATCTCGTTGGCCACCGCGGATACCGCCACGCGCACCGTGCGGCGCGTGCCCTCGCGCAGCTCCACGGTCAGCGAATCGCCGGGCGCCACGTGCAGCACCTCGGCCAGCTTGGTGGTGAGCAGCACGCCGCTGGACGGCACATGGTGCACGCGCATGTCCTGATCCACGATCTGCCGCAGCTCCGCGCCCGCCGGCAACGCGATCAGCGCCGTGCGCCGCTCCACCGTGCCATGGCGCAGCGCCACGGGCACTATCCGGAGCGGCTCGACGGCCAGCACGCCCGGCAGCCTCCCGAGGGCGTCGATGGCCGTGCGTGGAGCCGCCTCACGGAAGGTGACGCTGATGTCCTCACGCTGCACGTACTGGAACTGCACGTCCTTGATCCGGTCGATGGCGCTGAACGAGAACCGCGAGACCACGAGCATCGCGAACGCGAGCGCGATGCCAGTGACGGCCGCCACGGCCCGCAGCGGCCGGCGCGCCGTATTGCGCACCACGATCCGCGCCGACGGCGCGAGCCACCGCTGCACGCCCAGCGTCTCGAGCAGCCCGGCCTCGAACCACGCCGGCGCGGGCGGCCGCATCCCTTCGGCGGGCGGGAGTCGCACCGCCGCGCGCACGGCGATCGCCGCTCCCGCCACGGCCGCACCGGCCGCGATCAGGCACGCCGCCAGCGCCACCCCCCAGTCGGGGCGGACCGTGGCCACCGGAAAGCGATAGTACCGCGCGTAGATCCCCGCCGTGGCCTCCGCCAGCCGGAACCCGAGCGGCACGCCAACCACGGCGCCGGCGCCCACCGGCGTGAGCGCGAGCAACAGGTAGTGCGCGGCGATCTCGCGGTTGGTATACCCGAACGCCTTGAGCAGCGCGATCTGCCCGCGCTGCGTGGCCACGAGCCGCGACAGCACGACGTTGAGCAGAAACGCCGTGACGCCGAGCAGGATGGCCGGCATGATCACCGCGCCCACGTTGTTCTGCTCGATCTCGTCCGTGAGGAACTTGTGCGATACGTGCTCCGACCGGCCGTAGGCGCCCAGCGCGCCGTAGGGCTCCAGCACCCGGTCCACGGCGTCGATCACGTCCGGCTCCGAGGCGTCGGGCGCGAGCTGCAGCGCCATCGCGTTGAACCCGGTCTCGAGGCCCGTGGCCGAGGCGAGCAGCGCCCGCGGCGTCCAGATCACCCCGAACAGCCGGTTGTCGGGAAAGAGTTCCCCGCCCTGCATCTCGTAGATGTACTCCGGCGAGATCGCGATCCCCACCACGTGCACGCGCTCCCACCGGCCGTTGAGCACGGCGCCCAGCGAATCGCCGGGCACGAGTCGGTTGGCCTGCGCGAATGCCTCGCTGATCAGCACCTCACGCGGCGCGCCCGCCGCCGGCATGCGCCCCACGCGCACGTGCGGCACGTTGAGCAGCGGCTGGCCCGATGCCGGGATCGACACGAACCGCCCGACGGCCGGCTCGGCCAGCCCCGGTACGTCGAGCACCGCCTCGAAGATGATCCTCGGCTCCACCACGCGAACGCCGGGGATCTCCGCGATGCGCCGCGCCACCGACGCCGGGGCGCGCTTGACCAGCACGAACACATCGGCGAAGTGATAGTCGCGGTAGTAGTTGGCCTGCGAATCGGCCAGGAACCCGCGCATGCTGCGCAGCGTCACGAACAGCGCGATCCCCGATACCGCGACCATCGCCACCGCGAGCAGCGGACCGGCCAGCCCCATCACGTCGCGCGCCAGCTTCCGGTTGAGCATCCGCATGCCTCACCACTCCAGCTCGGCGGGGTCGCGCCGGGCCGGGTTCGCCTCGATGGAGGCGATGCGCCCGTTGCGCATGCGCAGCACGCGGTCGGCCATCTGGGCGATGGTCGCGTTGTGGGTGATGATCACGAGCGTGGTGCCCAACTCGCGGTTGGCGCGCGCCAGCGCCTGGAGCACGACGATGCCCGTCTCGGCGTCGAGCGCGCCGGTGGGCTCGTCGCAGAGCAGCACATCGGGCCGCTTGGCGATGGCCCGCGCGATCGCCACCCGCTGCTGCTCGCCCCCCGACATCTGCGACGGGAAGTGGTCCAGGCGCTCGGCCAGCCCCACCAGGCGCAGCGCCTCGACCGCCGGCATGGGCCGCTCCGCGATCTCGGTGACCAGTTCCACGTTCTCACGCGCCGTGAGACTGGGCAGGAGATTATAGAACTGGAATACGAACCCCACGTGTTCGCGGCGGTATCGCGTGAGCGCGGCATCGCCGGCGCCCACCAGCTGGTGGTCGCGGAAGTTCACCTCGCCGCCGCTGGGCGCGTCCAGCCCACCGAGGATGTTGAGCAGCGTGGACTTGCCGCTGCCGGAGGGGCCGAGGATCACCACGACCTCGCCTTCCACCAGGTCGAGGTCCACGCCGGTCAGCGCATGGACGTCGACGTCGCCCATGTGATAGGTCTTGGTGAGACCGCGCGCGTGGAAGAGTCCCGTGCCCATACGCTGCACCGTGCCGGTTCTGTCCGGCAATGTCTGTCGGGCAACGGTGCCCGGAGCGTCGGGGAATGCAGGGTCGGGCCGGTCGCCCGGCGTTCCGGTCGCTGGGCGGGCGGCGGAGCGCCTTGCCGCCGGTCAGATTGTCCCGAATCGCATGGGAGCACACGCGAGTTTCGGCCTCGAGTACATGGACGCCGGATATGGACTCCGATATCTATCAACTATGAATCGCCCGAACCCTCTGCTTCCATCGCCCACGCATCGGCCCCCCGGAGCCGACGCGAACATCGCGACGCGCGAAGCGCCGCACGCGTATGCGCCGCCGCGCCTGACCGTGTTCGGCGACCTCGCGCGGCTCACCACGAAGGTCGGCACGAGGGGCAAGAAGGACGGGGGCGGGCACAACAGGCGCACCGGCTACTAGCGCGTCGTTGCCATCCCCGCCGTCGGACGGAAAAAGGAACGCCCCGCGCCTGATCGGCGCGGGGCGTTCGGCTCTATATGAGTTCTCTCCAGAGCCAGCGGTCGGGATTGAACCGACGACCGCCCGATTACGAATCGGGTGCTCTACCACTGAGCTACGCTGGCGAAGCGACCGCCAGGCGATCGCCGAACATGCCCTGGCGCGGACTCGAACCGCGACGCCTTGCGGCACCACCCCCTCAAGATGGCGTGTCTACCAATTTCACCACCAGGGCAAACAACTACGGGGCCGACGGGGCTCGAACCCGCGACCTCTCGAGTGACAGTCGAGTGCTCTAACCAAACTGAGCTACGGCCCCCAAACACGACAACACACACCGACACGCTCAGAGCCGTGAGCTGACAGCTGAGAGCTACCTGCACCTGCAAACGATCCGACTGTTCACCGTCCTACTGTCCCACCGCCCTCCCGTCCTACCGTGGTATCGGTAGTCCGATAGCCCGTAGGGGAATCGAACCCCTCTCTGCACCGTGAAAGGGTGCCGTCCTGACCGATAGACGAACGGGCCTCTCGTCCCAACATAGCGGTAACGGGATTCGAACCCGTGTTTGAGCCTTGAGAGGGCTCCGTCCTAGTCCCCTAGACGATACCGCCAAGGCGCGCCGCCACGGCCACCAGGCCCTGACGGTTCTCTTGCTGGAAGCCGCCCGCCCTTCCAGGACCTGCGACCCCCTCCGTCTCCCGTCGTCCTCTCAATCATCGAACAGGCCGGGAGGGACTTGAACCCCCAACCGCTGGTTTTGGAGACCAGTGCTCTACCAGTTGAGCTACCGACCTACATCGCAGCTGCGAGCGATCCGCCATCAGCTGTCGGTCCCCACCCTTCCACACCAACTGCAACCGACAACTCTCAGCGGATTGCCGTGAGCTGCCGTTAGGGTGACTGACGGGAATTGAACCCGCAACCCCCGGAGCCACAGTCCGGTGCTCTAACCAATTGAGCTACAGCCACCATAGTGGACGCTCGCGCGTCCGGTCGCACCACGGTGCGGTACGGCAGACTTCCATTTTAACCGCGGCGCGACACCGTATCAACTGCGCCGCGCTCCCTCTTTACTTCGCGCGTTCCTGGTACTCGCCCGTCGCCGGATTGACCTTCACCTTGTCGCCCGTGCCCACGAATTCGGGCACGTTGATGGTCACGCCGTTCTCGAGCTTGGCCGGCTTGGGCGACGACGTCTTGGTGGCGGTCTTCATCACCGGCGACGTCTCCACCACCTCCAGCACGAGCGAGTTCGGCAGCTTGATGGCCACCGGACGGCCGTCGTAATACTCGGCCACGATCTTCATGCCCGGCTGCATCCAGGGCGCGGCGTCGCCCAACGCCTCGTCGTCCATCTCGAGCTGGTCGTAGTTCTCGGTGTTCATGAAATGGTAGCGGTCGCCACCCTGATACATGAACTCCAACTCGTGCGTTTCCATGGACGCCGGCTCGATCGAATCGGCCGCGCGAAAGCGATGCTCGAAGCCCGACCCAGTGCGCAGGTTCTTGAGCTTGGCCTGCACCATGGCGCGAAGGTTGCCCGGCGTGTGGTGGCGGAACTCCACCACCCGGCACGGCTCGCCTTCGAACACGAGGACCATGCCGCGTCGAATTTGAGTGGCGGGGATCGCCATGAGAAATATCCTTGAGAAGGTGCGAAGAATCCGGAGTTAAACCTAGACAGCCTTTTAATTTACGTTGGTCGCCAGGACCGGGTCAACCTCGCCCGTGAGGCCCCCGCGCCGTGGCGGCCCCGGGGCCGCGATCCCCGGCGGCTGCGCTACCGCTCGCGAGCCAGCTTCTCCAGCGCGCTCACCGCCGGCGGATACCCCGGCTGCACCTGGAGGGCGCGGCGGAATAGGCGCCCCGCCTCGTCGAGCTTGCCCTGCGCGGCTTCCGCGATCCCGTACCGCGTGATCACCTCCGGGTCGTCGGGTACCAGGGCCATGGCCCGAGCAAAGTCCCGCGCCGCCTCGGCCGGACGCCGCGCCAGCAGCATGGCGCGGCCCGCAAAGACCAGCGCGGCCGCATCGTCTCCCGCCATGCTCGCCGCGGTACCGGCCGCCCGTTCAGCGTCATCGGAACGCCCGCTCTGGATGTACGCGAGCGCGAGCAATCCGAATCCGAACCCGGACCCGGCGTCCAGTCGAGTAGCCGTCTCGAGCACCGGCAGCGCGTCACCCGGGCGGTTCTGGTCGAGCAACGCGCCGCCGAGCGAACGCATGACGTCGGCCCGTGTGGGATCCATGGCCGCCGCACGCCGCAGCACGGATTCGGCATCCCGCGGCCGACCGGTGTCCATGTACGCCGCGCCGAGCGATGCCAGATCCTGAACCGCCGGCGTATTCTGCGCCACGCGCTCCAGGTACGGAATGGCGGCCACCGGGTCACCTCGCGCCTCGAGCACGCTCCCCATCATCGCCACGGCATGGGCGTATCCCGCGTCCAAGGCGAGCGCCCGTTCCAGATCGTGCTGTGCGTCGGGCAATCGGTCGCGACTGATCTCCACCGACGCCAGATTGGTCCAGGCCGGGACGTAGCTGGAATCGAGCGCGATGGCCTGCCGGAACTGGGCCTCGGCATCGGCCAGCCTTCGCGGATTCTCTCGCAGGACCGCCGCGCCGTAGTTGTCCCAGGCACGGGGGTTCTGCGGCACCTTCCGTACCGTGTCGTGCCAGAGTTGCTCCGCGTCGGCATACGTGCGGCCGCGCGCGTACGTACCCATGGCCAGCAGCGCCGCCAGCGCAACGACCACCGGCCGCGGATTCCACCCCGCCGCCACGCGCCTGCGCAGCGCCTCGGCGCCGATCACCAACGCCACGACCACAGCCGCCAGCGCCAGATAGATGCGCCGCTCCGCGGCGATCTCCGTGGTGATCGGTACGATACTCGACGACGGCGCGAGCAGCAGAAAGAACCACGCCCCGAGGAATCCCAACCATGGCGCGCGCCGCCAGGCCGCCAGCGACCCGATGCCCAGCACCGCCAGCAGTACCATCCCAGGGATGCCGCGCCACCCGGTCACGGGCAATGCGCCGTAGTCGAGCGTCAGCCCGACGGGCCAGAACGTGAGCCGCAGATAGTGGGCGATCGCCCACGCCTGGCTGTACAGGTACCGGTACCAGGTGATCTCGTAGCCGAACCCCACGGTCGTGGCCCGCGCGCCCCGCACGACGAAGCTCAGCAGCCAGGCCGTGGTGGCGGCCAGCAGCACGTAGAACCACAGGCGTCCGCGCACCGCCACCAGTTGTCGGAACGAGCCGCGTCGGAACGCGCGGTCGTAGAGCACCACGGCCAGCGGCGCCGTGAACATGACTTCTTTGCTGCCCATGCCCAGGAGGCAGACGGCGACGCCCACGGTGTACCACCCAGCCGTTCGCCGCCAGCTGCTCGCGTCCCAGGCGCGGATGGACGCGTATAGCGTTCCCAGATAGCAGAGAGAAACGATCAGCTCGGTACGTTGAATGACGTAGTCGACCGCCTCGGTCTGGATGGGCAGCAGCAGCCAGACGGCAGCCACCGCGCCGGCAATTCCGTCGGCCGAAGCTCGCCACCGGTCGTCGAACGCGCCGGACCCCGCGGTGCGTCGCACCACGCCGAACAGGAGCAGTCCGCAGAGCAGATGGAGCATCACGTTCACGACGTGATAGCCCACCGTCTTGTGCGGGCCGTCGGGATCGGCGCGTTGGTCCACACCCAGCCAGCGGTTCACCGCGTAGTTCAGGGCGAGCGTGTAGCTCACCACCGGCCGCCCGGCGACCGCCGAGCCCTTGGTGGGCAGCGCCATCGTGCCCGCGGGCGGCCAGAGGGTGCGGATGGTGGGGTTGTCCTGGATCGCGGCCGTGTCGTCGAGCACGAACGGGCCGTTGAGGTCGGACGAATAGGCCACGAGGGTGGTGAGCAGGATCAGCCCCACCACCCACCACGTCACCGGACGGACAGCGAACGCGACACGTCTCGGTGAGGGAGCGGCTCCGGACAACCCACCGGATGAGCGCCGCTTGCGTCGGCTCACCGCGCTGCCATCTCCCGCAACACCGGTTCCAGCCCTCGCCACACGTTCCGGGCCACGATCTGCTCGCCGGCGTCGTTGGGGTGCAGGCCGTCGCCCTGCACGAGCGCCGGATGCCCGGCCACGCTGTCGAGCAGGAACGGGAGCAGAACCAGCCCGTTGCGCTGTGCGAGCAGTGGATACGTCTCGTGGAATGCTCGCGTGTAGCGCTGGCCGAGATTGGGAAGCGCTTCCATCTGCACGAGCACGATCCGCGCCTGCGGACGCACCCGGCGCACGGTGTCGATGATCGCCTGGATGTTCGCGCGCGTCTCGGAGACCGGGGTGCCGCGCAGGCCATCGTTCGCTCCAGTCTCCAGCACCATGACGTCGAACGGCTGGCGGAGCAGCCAGTCCATGCGCCGCAGCGCCCCAGCCGACGTCTCACCGCTCACGCCGGCGTTGATGGCGCGAAATGGCAGGCCCGCCGAATCGATCTTGCGCTGGATGAGTTCGGGGTAAGCGCTGTCGGGCTCGAGACCGAGGCCCGCCGTGAGGCTGGTGCCCACGAACAACACGGTGTGCCGATCGCGCGCGCGCGCGCGGGCGGCCGTGTCCGTGGCCACCGCCGCGAGTCCGGTCCTGCTGCTATCCTTCGTTTGCGCGGGTTCGCCGCGGCCGGCTCCGCTATTGCAGGCCGCCAGCGCCGCGAGTCCGCCCAATCTCCACGCCAACCAACGCAATCGCATGCTCGTTGCCCGCCAACTCACCAAGGAATACCGTGTCGGTGAGCGTCTGCTCACCGTGTTGCGCGACGTCTCGTTCTCGATCCCGCAGGGTACGTTCGTAGCCGTCGTCGGCCCGTCGGGCAGCGGCAAGACGACGCTGCTCGGCCTGCTCGCCGGGCTCGACACGCCGTCGCGCGGGACGGTGCTGCTCGACGACGCCGACCTGGGCGCGATGGACGAAGACCAGCGCGCGCGGCTGCGTGGGGAGAAAGTTGGCTTCGTGTTCCAGAGCTTTCAATTGATTCCCACGCTCACCGCTATCGAGAATGTACAGGTTCCGCTCGAACTGCGCGGCGATGCAGGCGCCGCGGAGCGGGCCCGCGAACTGCTGGCGCGGGTAGGGCTGGGTGATCGACTGGACCACTTTCCCACCGAACTTTCGGGGGGCGAGCAGCAGCGGGTGGCGATCGCGCGGGCTTTTTCCAACGAGCCGCGCATCCTGTTCGCCGACGAGCCCACGGGCAATCTGGACAGCGACACCGGGCAGCGCATCGTGGAGCTGTTGGAACAGTTGAACCGCGAGTCGGGGGCGACGATCGTGCTCGTGACGCACGACGCGGCTCTCGCGGCCCGGGCCAGCCGGATCATTCGCCTGAGCGACGGCGTGGTCGTGCAGGACGCCGGGACGCCGGCCACGGGCGCGGCGTGAGCGCATCGTTCTCGCGACTCGCCGCCGTCGCGTGGCGCGAGAGCCGCACGGCCCGCCGGCGGCTGCTGCTGTACATGTCGTCGATCACGCTGGGCGTGGCGGCGCTGGTGGCGATCGACTCGTTCGCCGAGAACGTCACGCAGTCGGTGCACGACCAGTCGCGGGCGCTGCTCGGCGGCGACCTGTCGCTCACCAGCAACGCCGCGTTCCCGGCGCCCGTGAACACGCTGTTCGATTCGCTGAGCACCCACGGCACGGCCGTGGCGCGCCAGACGAGCTTCGCGTCGATGGCGCTCGTGGTGCGCACCGGGCTCACGCGCCTTTCGCAGGTACGTGCCGTGACCCCTGGATATCCGTTCTACGGCCAGATCGAGACCGACCCGGTGTCGGCCTGGAGCACGCTGCAGGACGGACCACACGCCATCGTGGACGCGTCGCTGCTCGTGGCGCTCAACGCCAAGATCGGCGACTCCCTGTCGCTCGGAACGACCCGATTTCTGATCACCGGCACGCTGACCAGCGTGCCCGGCGAGATTGCGGTGACGGCGGCCATCGGGCCGCGTATCTACATCCCCGCCAGGTACCTCGGCGAGACCGGATTGCTGGTGTTCGGCAGCCGCGCGGACTACGAAGCGCTGGTCAAGCTGCCGGCCAACGTGACGCCAGAGGAGTTCGAGGGGCGCACCGCACGCGTGCTTTCCAGGAACCGCGTGCGCGTGCACACGGCGGCCGAGAACGAGTACAACCTGAGCAACGACATCGACCAACTGCGCAATTTTCTCAGCGTGGTGGGCCTGGTGGCGCTGCTGCTCGGCGGCATCGGCGTGGCGAGCGGGGTACACGCCTTCGTGATGCGCAAGATCGACACGGTGGCCATTCTGCGCTGTTTGGGAGCGACGAGTTCGCAGGTGCTGGTGATTTACGTGTTGCAGGCGGCCGCGATGGGGCTGGTGGGGGCCGCGGGCGGCGTCGTGCTGGGCGTGGCGCTCCAGTTCGCCATGCCGCACGTGATCGGCGACTTCCTGCCGGTGAGCGTGAATGTGCAGCTGGCGCCGGCGGCGCTGCTCAGCGGGTTGGCGATCGGCGTATGGGTGGCGCTGGTGTTCGCGCTGCGGCCACTGCTCGCGCTGCGCGGGGTGTCGCCGCTGCAGGCCTTGCGCCGCGATGCCGACGACGCGGTGATGCGCCGCGCGCGGCACGACAGCGCGACCTATGTCGTCTCGTTCGCCATCGTGGCCAGCGTATTCGCGATCGCGCTCGAGCGTGCCGAGCGGCTGCGCGACGGGATCGGGTTCAGCGTCGCCATCCTGGTCGCCGTGGGGACGCTGTGGATGGTGGCGGCGCTGGTCACCGCGGTGGCGCGCCGAGTGGTGCGCCCGCGTTGGCCGTTCGTGCTCCGTCACGGGGTGGCCAGCCTGTACCGGCCCGGCAACCAGACGCGGTCGGTGGTGCTCTCCCTGGGCTTCGGCGTGTTCCTCGTGAGCACGCTGTACCAGGCGCAGAAGAACCTGCTGGGCCAACTGAACCTGCGCATCGACCAGGTGCGGGCCAACGTCGTGTTCTTCGACGTCCAGGGCGACGAAGCGCCGGGCGTGGACTCGATCATCCAGGCCGGCCACTACACCATCGAGCAGAAAGTGCCGATCG